>WNFQ01001968.1_pt1 | contig 17885 bp, 19 predicted proteins | sample 5400171 | NCBI WGS metagenome assembly WNFQ01 (sample SAMN13153356, study PRJNA577476) | soil metagenome | isolation source: 20 cm soil under Madrone tree | place: USA:California | collected 2016-06-14 | reverse complement strand
GTGAGATAATAGTTGATGGAATGTTTCTCCACCTTGACCGGTCGTGTTGTTTGAAGCCATCATCATCCCGGACGATGTCGCCCTCGAAAAAGTAAAGGCATTGGAAGCTCTCGGCGCGGATGTAGAGAGAGTTCGACCCGCGAGCATAGTGGACAAGAAGCAGGCAAGCCAAATGCCCGTCAACTTCCCAAGTACTGTCGCTTACTGTCCTGTTTTTCTTGTAGTATGTAGTAAGTGCACACTGGTCACCAGTCAGGAGAGGGACCTTATGATTGCACCGTCAGAACCTAGCTCGGGAATATGCACTTCATTTCACGGACTCGGGTACCCACGGAGCGTCTAAGAGATCAACCTCATCTAATCACGTCCATCCACATATCGTCAAAGAAACCGCCTCGGGTGCTTCTCTCATGTTGAATGGCAACGGCAACGGACACGCATCGTTCGATGAAGAAGAGAAACCACGTCCTCATCCGCGCGGCTTCTTTGCAGACCAGTTCGAGGTGAGCACGAGCCACTCTAACATCTATGAGAACGTGGTCCGAAACTCCCTCCCTCTGTAGAACCGCAGCAACTTCGATGCGCATTTCACCGGCACCGGTCCTGAAATCTGGCGGCAGACGAACGGCGAAATCGCTAGTTTCGTCGCTGGTGCCGGTCAGTCCAATGTTGTCCCCTCTCTGGCCACTGTCTAATGCCAAGCCTTCGGAAGGAACTGGCGGTACAATTGCAGGAACAGGGCAGTTTCTCAAATCAATGGCGGATGACATTCTCGTGGTGCTTGCAGATCCTGAAGGCAGTGGGCTATACAACAAGGTGAGTCAAGTGGTTGTTCCAATTCTGTTAGTAATTCACACAGTCCTGGAAACAATGTGCAGGTTAAGCACGGAGTGATGTACGACTGCAAGGAGAGCGAGGGTACCAGGCGGCGACATCAAGTCGATACCGTCGTCGAGGGCATCGGGATCAACCGCGTCACGAAGAACATTGAGCTTGCTCTTCCTGTGATCGATGACGCTTTCCGGTGAAGCGCCTCCGTTCTTTTCTGTTTTTTTTATCGGATGGCGGGCGCTGACGTCGGGTGACTTCGACCAATAGGATAACAGACGCCGAGGCAGTAAGTATGGCGCGCTTCCTGGTGCAGCGCGACGGCCTGTTCCTCGGGTCGAGCAGTGCGGTAAATTTGGTCGCATGTGTCAAGCTCGTGGCGCAATGGTGAGAAGGTCGTCACTGTGCTGTGCGTCTTCCCCTTCCCTCCTGTCTGACCTCTCACATCGCCCTGACGCAAATGACGCCGAAAACTTCTCTGGGGGCATGTGCGTCTAATTAATTCCAGGTCTGATTCGGGCGCTCGTCATTACTCTAAGGTTCGTTTCCATTTCCTTCCCATTGGCTCCGGCCGCCGTGTTTGATGGTCGTCGGAGCTGATGGACTATGGTAATTGTTATTAACTCTGAACTTAACAACAGTTTTGGTGCGTTCGTTTCTTCGAACATTCTCTCTTGCGCCCGTGGCCACGATAAAGTCACAGCAGTTATAACTAACGCAAATGAAACTTTGTGCACACATCACAGGGACGACGCGTACCTTTCCAAGGCCAGTATCCCCATCGACGTAGGCATCGTTCAGGATTTGCTTACGCAACCGTTCCCGCCAATGTCATCCATTACGAAAATATAATCACTCGGAGCGTTGTCCGTGGCTTCCTCCCGAGTCTACTGTCAGCACCCGACGCAGGATGGGTAGGGGACGGATCGTTCCGCCATTCAATGCCCTGGGGCTTCTGACATGGAAATCGTATGAGCGTGCACGGACTCGGACACCCTTTATTCCTTGTCACTGGCACGTGGCCGAGGTGTGATATTCCTCAGAGAAAATTTTGTTCCTTCGATGTCACATTTCTGTTGGATCCTCAAATGAGGCGGTCGTTCCATTTCTACCGAGAAGAGGTGGCAATGGCTGTTTTTTTCATTCATCTTTTTTAATTGTTGTCGTGAAACGTTGGAGGGACAGCGGGCAACGACGGTCTTCGACTCATATTGAGTCATCGATACTGTATCACTTACTGGTTGGCTTCCGGTGGCTTGTCCTGGTCCTGTGTTTGGTTCGGTTTTGAATTGGTCGCTAGCTGAAAGTGGTTAGTAGCGCGAGGCGAGCCAGCAAGCCGTCAAGCGCCGAAAAATACCGACCCCCCAACCCTTTTTCCAGACTGTCAATAGAATGAAACGATGGGATCTCTCGTTTGGAACTAAAGTGCGCTGTGCACGCGGTTCGCCTGTTTCTGGCAACTACGGTACCTCTCTCCTAGCCAGCCAGAACCGGCTCGGCAGACCCCTGGCAGGATTATTGGTACCGCAGTGCTGACCGATTCTGAGATCCGAGTCCGAGTCCGAGTCGGAACCACCACTACCAAAGTGTAGGCGCTAATGTTTCGTCGGATCAGCGTGCCAAAAGTTGTGTCCTCTACTCTGATTCGAAGAACTATATTGTAGGGAAAGGCAAGGTACGTCCTGTGTGGGCCGTGACCCTAATACTGTAAGCGCCGTGATTCATTGCATCATTTCGCCTGTAAGGCCTTATTGCAACCACATGCGTGCGTCATCGGTTCCCGTTACAGTACGTGAAAGGACCTTGGAACAAGCTTTGATGAAACAAAGGCACGTCATATAAGATATACAGTTCATTCACACCAGGATCGTAGTACTTCCCTCTCCCCTTTCTGTTTGGCCGAGTGACCCTCAATACTGTATTTGTCATGTGATGGGTAATACGGATAGCGAGTAAGTATGACAACTAAAGGATCCATATGGCACTAAGTTAAAGAGACGTCAAAGCATAGACTCCTTTGAAAAGAGTTGTAAGCGTCTATGTGAGGGGATGGGGTTTACTGTACTGGGAGAGTAGATGCAACGTGAGGAAAATAAACAATTTGGTACATTTAGGCTTCAGCAAACACTGCGACTGCGGGAGCAATTGAGAGTAACAAAATAAGGGTTGTTTGTCGTCATGATGAAGGAATCAACTGCCTTCTCTACCTGGAAATGAAATAATGATCATGAGAAAAAAAAAATACTTCAAGCCTAGGACGCCTACTGTTTGAAAGAATATTCCCACATATAGGTACGTAGAGGCGCGTACCATCCAGTCATTTAACGTTGCTGGGGTCTCACAGATGCTGCAGCTTTCGTTCCAGAGGATCGGCGACCGCGATATGACTCAGCAGGGTACTCGCAGACGAGGTGTCGTCGCGCACAGGGCCTGTTCCATACCAAATGAATAAACAAAATCAGTGATGAGTTTATGAGCACCAGGGCACACAAGGAACGAAAACAGTAAAATGAAGAAAAAATACTAAAATTAGAAAAAAGTTAGAACTATTAGAAAGGAAGGACTGTTGTAGATTGTGTGAGTTCGGCACACCGAAAATTTAAATAAATAAACACACAAAACAAAGTTTTAGAGAAAGAGATGAAGACGCGTGACGACGTACTCGCATGTTCGGCCACCGCTACGCGAATCGGTTGGCGGACCACAGGCGATCTTTCGACCGCGACAGAAGTAGCAAGCGAGCGGCTGTACTGCGCGCGTGATGCGCCGCCGTTTTGGTGCAGGCGCAGGCGCACGGCGCCCGACCCGGTCTTGAGGTGTCGAATCTGGCGCGGGAGAAGAGGGGACGGAGGGTGGCGTAGTAGGCGCTGGCGCTTCAAGGGGCCGTGGCTGGTCCTGAGCTTCCCGTTGCTGCTGCTGCCGCTGCGACTCGGTATAGACGGGTGATGCCATTTGTGGGATAGAAGGTGGGTAAGGAGGAAGGGTCAATCGTAATTGTGATTCACTGATGGCGTCGTCTGAATGCTGCCAACCGTGATTATGTGGAGTTGGGGAGGGCACTACCGAGGGGGGCACGGGATAAGGAGGAAGATTCAATTGTAATTGTGAATCGCCGGTGACATTGTCCGAGTGCGAATGATGTCGACTATGTGAGGTTGGAGAGGGCACTGAATCGCTCCAGGCGACAGAGGAGAGGGAGTTGCAAGGAGACGTGACGACGGAGGAGGGGGAAGCCGAGTTACTGAAGACGTGTGTACGGTTGTGCGCATTTGTGTGGGGAGGCTCCCAGTAACGCGGGGCGTATGAGTGAGGTACGCTCTCTTGGAAACCGACATGGCCATCATGGCGGATGTTGACGAGCTGTGTTACATCCGGCACGAAAGTCAGCGACTTGACCTGCTCGCAAGTCATGCCTGTTTACCTGGTGAGTGACCCCATGAGAGTTATCGACGTAAAAGTAACCAGGGCCGTTCATGTGGATGAAGTTATCGTCCAGAGGCTGCCAAGCAGTGGCATCGGTACAGTATGGCACATTTCCATCATACCAGTAGTAGACGTTCTCCATTGCCTCGCTCTGATATGGGGAGTGATTCTGGGTTCCGGAACCGTTAAGGTAGACCTGGATAAATTTGGTCAAATGGGCCCCACAGATAGGCGTGCAAGTATACCTCATTAACTTGAGCGCGCGACACTCTGTAGAGTTCATAGAGCGGATTGACCTGCATGATGGAGAGTGACGAGATAGATGAGATGGTCAAAGGTGGCTTGAAATGAACAAGTTCAGTGGGGGGCACTAACCTTGAGTATTTGAAGTGAAAAGTGGGGTTGGTGGTCTCGTACCTGGTCGTGCTCGCGGAGTTCACAAATAGATCAGTTTGCCTGACAATGACTAGGGAGGTTCGATTCTCTAGGGCGGATCTTGAATGATATAGATTGTAAAGCGGCACAGATCACAGCCCGCAATCTAACATCTTGGTGATGGAAAGCGGGTACTGTAAGAAGATGCACCAGGAACGGAAAAAAATTAGTAGAAAAATAGCCCCGAGTAGACCGCAATAGACACAAAACTGGCCTGTGTTGCGTTTGCCAACTCCGACCAACCCGCCGCACTGAATAGCCATGTGATCTCAGCGGCAATTGTAACGGCAATTGAAAGCTGTTGAGGTGATCTTCAGCTTTCGCGACGGCTGGAGGGCAAGGGCCATGACCCACCAAATGAGCGAATCGGTTGTCACCTGCGCGCTCTTCGACTCAAAGCCCACAATTCTTACGACAACAATGAATGCACAGCATGTTGTTGTTAGGCATAAGCATTTTAAAGGAATTGTTGTGTCTCTTCTTTGACCCCCTATTGTTGTTCCTTCGTCGCTGGTCGTTACGTTGTATTTATTCTGTGCTACCCATACTACGAGTGGATCTGAAAAAAGAGATCAGTGGCCCAGAATGTCGACTGATTCGCATCGCCTCTTGCCCTGACCCGAGGTCCAAGCTCTCAACAATAGCATAGTCAGGGGTGAGACCAATATCAAGTAACGATAAGAGCCTGTCAATCGCACGCGACTCATTGGACAAATGGCTCTGCAGGGCGCACTGGCAAAGATTTGCTAACCTTGGTGGGAGCGGCTAACCGAAAGGGCCAAGTCGTACTGCCCGTATCGATCTTACGGAATGGAATATCGTCCGTATCGTCATCCCAGAAAAGGAAACGGAGGTAGGCGTGGGCCTTCGGCTTATGATCTTCCGAAATCCTTAGCCTCACCGCAGCCAGAACCGATAAATTATTCCCGCTCTCCGGTAGACTGGCGTAGACTTGAGTTTTCTGGCTGTATACGCTCGATGTACCTCACTGTATGTGACCAGCAACATATGCACTGTTTTACAGTATTGCGAGAACTTGTACAACCTGAACCCACCGCCGGGGACGAGCCACTTCTTGACGGGTGGAAGGAGGTTCTGTCGCAAACGCAAATGTTACCCGTCAACCAATTGAGATGCACCAGTAAATTGCGTTCGTGACTCTCAAGTGCTTCCAAACGGTTTCAAAAGGTTTCCAAGTCCGACATTAGTTTGGCATCATTGCGGCAACAAATAACCCCCCATTTTTTCGACGCCCTCCGAAAGCCTGAGCTTATCGTCCTTTAGAGGTTATAGTCCCTGTCCAGGAGTGTTGAAGCCAACGGAGAGCAGACGGACGGGAAATGGGGACTGGGCGCTTCCCAGCTCCTTCTGACAAATATTTCTGACAAAATTCCGGAACTACTTTGCCGGATTGACCGACGGCTTGACCGGACCGGACCGCCATCGAGTACTGTACCACCGTGCTTTGAAGTGGAAAGGGAGAATCACGGTTGCCGTTGCGCAAACACGACAGCGGTCCCGACTTTTGCGACACCTGACATGCCTGACACATGGAAAACTCGACTGCCCCGACCGGGTGGTTCTGACCTGTTCCGTGACAGTGGATTGTTGACAGGTCTCTTCGCCAAACTACATTTGGTTTCGGGGATACAACCGACGACAGACGACCGAAGGCGCTAGTGCCCGAGCGTGGGACCAATAATCCCTTGCTCGGCCAGTGTACGGCTCGGGTGCTGTAACCAATGTGTGCCAATGTGCCCTTGGAAGTTCCTGTGCTCCTGCTCGTCCGAGAGACAGAAAAATACATGGATAACGTGGTTGTTGGTGGTAGTGGGTAGTGGGTGATAGTGGCGCAAGGGAAGCATTATTGCAGTGCACCCTGACCATATGCATGATACACGATGAATGGGCTAGGTGGCGCTGTGGCGGAGAGAAGCGCTGAAATGCGGCAGCTCGCTGGGTTAAGCTTTCTGTGCTCTGGTACCTCGAGGCAGCTCCAAAAATACCATTGTCAATAGCGGGCCGTCCGCGACAAGCATGGACCATGATGCATGATCACGAGGAATAGTCGTCTGGTGATCGGTTCGATCGTTCGTCGTATGGCCCTGAGAGAACACGGAAGGCGGGAAATCGCGAAGGGGGGGAGCCTCGAGTTTTCAAAATGGACGATTCGAATATGATTTATGAGGAACAGGGCAGCGGGTTAGCAGTACTGTATACAGTAGTATTTCGCAGGTAAGGAATAGCGTGTGAGCTTCTTTGAACGAGAAAGCAGGTTGTCAATTGCACGTGCGGCGCGCTTGGGGCGGGAACGGCCATTTGCGACTCGGAGCAGCCTCAGGTGAGAGCGAGGGCAGGGCCCAGCCGTCCGGCTCGTCCGAGTCGATGGACAGCTACGAATACAGTGTAGTACCTGGCAGAGCTTCTTTGATAGGTGCTGCGACTAGAATGGTGCTTATCCTGTACTGTACGTAGCCTGCTGCACCGCCGGGGCCAGCCTGAGGAAGTTGCTACTTAGCGGCGTGGCTAAAGCATCATCACCATGATGCTCGACAATGTCTTCCAAGCATTGCGGGTCCCGCCCATCCGTCGTGATCATATCATACTTTGAATTTCAATTATTGATCAATCAATCACCGTGCGCTTGCTGACGATGTATAGTACAGCGCCCTGCGGGACGTGACAATTGAAAGGGTAGCGAACACATGTGGCACCGTTGACTCAGACGTCTTATCCGAGTCAATATCACTGAGGCCATACTGTTGTTTCGTCGCAAAGGTCTCGTGCTCGTGGCAAGGTCTACTGTCCATGCCATGTCTGTTGTAATGAATGCATAATTCTATGGCGCTACGGTTCGAGAGCCGCACGACCACGACAACCTGCGGCACGTCGTCCGATCCTTGCTGTATGGGTGCCATCGCCTTACGAAGTATTGTCAAACTGCGCACAAACACGACCCAGGGCTACACGCTGACCACATCACGGTCCTGCACGGCGCCGAAACGGTATGGTGCCAAAGCTCCAACACGCTTCCACGGCCTCCAACATAAACGGGTCAGTCGTCCCCTCACCTTGGCGTTGGCAACTTACACGAGGCGTGTTCCGAACAACTTGCCTCAGTGACCGGCTCCACTCCCCATGATACTTCCGTACACTAGTACCGTCTCCCCAACGAGAATTTTAACTTGTCCCCGAACCTCAACCGAAAAAACCTCCGGCACGCCATGGATGTCCCCCACACTGATTTGGGCGTCATTTCAGTCCACGAGAACCCATTTATCAAGCAGACACGAAGGGCATAGAAAATTGCACACCATCAGGCTGCAACGTGGGGGGTTCCTGATTGCCAATTTATGCTATATGGTCATCCACTTCGGACACTGTAAGTCGTTCTGCGCCGCAGGAGGGGTCTCGTGTTGTTGGGGGGGGGTTATTTAATTTTACCCCGGGACTGATCGGAACTGTCAAGGACCGGGCTTTCTAAGAAATCAGTCATATTTCTGTCAGGGTCCGCGGGATAACATTAAACCAAACATCAAGAATTAAACCAAGAGGGAAGTTAAACCAATGAGAAAAAAATGCAGTATGCATTTAGTTCGAAGAACCAGAAGGCGGAAGTGAGAATGTTTACCACAGAGAATTAGAACCGAGGAGGGGTAGTGTCCTTGTCTTCAGCCGAGGACAGTTCACCGTCGCTGTTCTGCGCAACCCACTCTACTTCGATGCCCCGTTCAAGGGCCGCAATTTTCGCGCCGTGCCCACGAAGATACGAGACGACCTCGCGTGCATGGCGCCATCCGATGAATGTGGGCAATGATTCCGCCGTGCTGCTAATGTCCGAGGCGCCCGAGGCACTTTCCACGCCCCCGTAAACGCGCGCCAGATGAACGGAGGCGCGCACGCGCTTGTCCGCGGGGCCAGTCTCTAATTGGGCTATAAATGAAGCGAGTGAGCGAGACGCCTCCGCGCGAGCGCGCAGGACATGTCGCATCACCCGTCCTGACCGGGGACGCCGTGCGCGATAAGGCTGTGGTGAAACGGGAGGTTCCGTTCCATCGCCACCCAGGGGAACGGGTTTACGAGTGATCCACGGATTCGCCGGTGGAATGGGAGTGGCGGTGTACTGCGCAAGGGCCGTCAAGGAATACTCCCAGTTCATGGGTGCCCAAACACCGATAAGCACACGCCACGCGGCAGCAACGCGTTTCATGCTAAAGGGAAAAGATGTTAGGCGGAAGGGGCATGACCGTTCGAGAAGAGAAAACTTACTGCTCATAATTGTCTAGGACGTTAAGGTCAGCTAAAGCAAGGAGATAGCGCATTGCGGTTTGAATTGCTCACCGCTGATAAGCTTGTTATGATATACGGCAAATAACCAGAGGATAGTAGCGGAAAGGATAGCGCCAATTGGAGTAAACCATAAAAATGCCCACATTACCAAAAATCCGGTAGGGTAGATCAACATGAGGAGAAACAGCCCGAAAAGAATCTTATTCTGTGCCTGAGTCTCTTCCTCGTCTATCACCAGTTTTGCGCCAAGGTGCCCAATGACATAGGCAGGAAAATGGACAATGAAGGGCAGAATGAAAAAAGGTAGACGTATGAGACTAGCAAGGCTGTCCCGAATCAGTACGAGGAGAGTAAAGAGTCGACTGGGGAGAGGGACAGGCTGATCGGGATCCAATGTCCGGGGAAGTGGGAGTGAAGAGAGGACCGAATTGGTTAACTGTGCGGACTGCAACAGTGAATAATATTCTAGAAGAGAGCGCCGCAGAGCTGGGAAGTTCGGGGTAGCATCGGGGCTTGAGAAGAGATCGACGAGTCTGTCGAGCACGTCAATAGGTGCCGTGTGCCCTACGTGGCGAAACTTACGTTTGAGAAATGTTAACATATTCGTCACGGTCAAGAGACTCTTGGGCCTCCCAAAGTAGGTCGCGTGCCATGCGTGCTACGTAGAGAGTGTCCCTGAATTGCACGAGTGGATAAGGGAGGAAAGATAGCTTTCATGTGTTACTGACCAGTCAGGGGCATTGATTGTCAGCTCCACAAGACGACTTTCGATGGTGCGCGTGAGGAGTTTCACAGCGGCACGTCGTGAAGCTTCATCCGCTTCTAGAACATGCTCAAAGTACGGCATCGTAGTGATGGGGTTGCCAAATCTATCGAAGTCTGGTGTCAGCTGGCAGACGGGAGCAGTTTCGAAAACGACCGACTCCATGATAACCTGTGACATCCATCGCGGCATTGAGACGCTCTGTACAATGGAACATGTAAACGGGACATACATAACTCCGGTACTTCGACTTGTTGGTGTAAACAATGGCGCAAGGCACGATAACGAGGGGGTCTTGTAACGCGTGCTCTTGATTTTCTCTAGTCCATTTATTGTATTCAAGTGCTGCCCATGCAGCGCCTTCTTTGACTTGCATTATACGCGGTTCCGTGTAGCTGGTACCCTCCGGGAAGAGTGCCACTGCATTCCCACGACCAAGCGCGTCGATGGTACCACGGAAGAGGGCCTGGCGATCTTTGCTCTTGCGGTCCACGGGTATATTTCCAGTGCTATAGAGGACTTTTCTCAGTACGGGATTCACGAAGAGACTGGCTGCATTGGCTTGTCAGCATGTCATCGTGGACAGGAGAATCCCGACCTTTGCTCCAATAATGTAATATTCTTTGGTGAGGAAACGCCGAAGCTGTTTGACGTCAACGTCAACTAGGGCAATCACAATAAAGCGTGAAGACGAACAAAGGACGGCAGGGTCAAGCATCATGTTGTGGTGAGTCGCGGTCCTAAAGCATTAAATCAAGACATGTGAGTTGTATAGAATCCTGGGCGAGTAAGAAACATACACGATAATAGGGCCATTTAGAGGCACCTTCTCCCCACCGATGACGCGCACCTCAGTGAAGAAAGAGTAAACTCCCCATGATGCGATACGCCGTATAATCCTGTGTAAGATGTAGTCGGTATCCATGACTGAATAAGCCGTGTTGTTGTCAAAGGGGAGGACCACTGGCGGACATAGTTGGAATGTTGACGCTGCCGGCCCGGGTAACTCCGGCGACATTGGACGACGACGACGCGACGACGTGTACTTTTACCCTTCCCTTCCGTCCCCAACCATGCACAGCGTCTATGCCAGAGTTAACAACATCTCCGCTACAATATCTTCCATTGTAATGGTCCTTCTTGGCGCAATCGCCCTATCTTCTTTCGTATTCACGCCCAATCCAACTGGGTCTCTCCAAGTCAATTCTGTCAAAGTGTAAGCAATGGACAGTTCTTGCATCCCCCTGTACTGGCGCGTCGATCACAGACTGGGTCAAGGGCTTTGGGACTACTGTTCTCCGCTCCTATCTCCCTTATCATTGATTGATCAATCTACCGTTCCCATATTGGAGTTCGCGATATTCCGTTCTGACACCCGACTTGTCCACCCCGACAGGTTCGCAGGCGAGACGCGACGATATCCGCACCGTCGGCAAGAATATGCCTTTGTTACATTTAATATAACTGCTGGTGCGTTCCCGTGATCATACATGCCCCTTGAGAGCCTTAATCAAAGCTTTATCATTTCCGCCTAACCCACGATCCAATACCTGATAACATTCAATACCCCCTGAATCATAGACCTTTCGTCTTTGTTTAATTGGAATACCAAGCAATTGTTCATTTACTTAGAAGCGGAGTACACCAATGCGAAGGGGGTAAGTCCGCACCACACTTTTTGGATCTCCTATAAACTTTGTTGCGGAGCGTGGGGCACCGACTTTGAACCCATCTTATTATGGAATACGCTTGCAGCAAACAAAACTTGCTACTGGTTCATGGCTACCAGCCATAATAACATGACCAGAGACACTTGAACTTGGCTCTTTAACTGCGAGTTACGTTAGGCAGTTCATGTGACGGGTTGCTGCCCAATTATCCACATGAAGAACATTGCATTTTGAGCGTTCGTCTTCCTGCATACTGTGCCGTAAAAATTCCATTTTTTTTTTCAAAATGGGTTTCTATATCTCTTTTGACGATTGGAGCCCTAACTCTTTCAACAGGTTCGGAATGAGGTTGTGTTCTGGGACCGCATCGTCCGGAGGAAGGAGGATGCAGTCATTGCGGTTTCCGGCAAGAACAAGTACCCCTTCCGTGAGGTATCCGCGAAGTTCAAGTAAGTTGCTTTTTGCATCCACCCTCACGCTTTTGTGGCGCAACTCCCATGTGCCCCGTTATCCCCGTGATCTGGAGGGCTGACACGCGGCATTGTAGGGGTTCGACGCCTGCCAATTACACCCTCAAGTACAATGTCATGCCTTTCGTAGGCATACTGACGTACGGGGAGGCTACCCGCGTGACGGGAGCCATCGAATTTCCCTTGGCGCGGGAACGAGTAGAGTAGACATGTACGAGTTATTTGCCCATTCGAGAGCAATCAATCTCCGAATGCCGGCACATGCCATTGACCCTGCAACCGGTAAAAACAACATACAGCCCCTTTGCTGGATTTGCTATTGCAAGCGCCTGGAAGTCTGGAAAATGCCACCGATCAAGTCATTCGCCTCGCCAACTCGAAAGTATATGGCGAGGTAGTCGCTGGTCTTTCCCGTTGTCTGCAACTATTGACAACAGCACTGAAGGATTATGATTATTTGCCATCACGAGTTAGTCTACGTTGATGTCTGTCCTTGCTCGTACAATTGTGTCAAACCATTCAATGGAACGGCTCTTGTGGCGTATTTCCGGTTTGTTAAAAAGTTTTTTGGTTTAGAGCGTGGAATACATCGATGAAATGGCTTCCCCTGTTCTAAACGTCTCATCTGATAAACTGTCAACAGATTTCGGCGACGTGAATTGCCGAGTGAGTGCATGCTATGCCCAGTGCGCTATCCTGCACGACTGGAGTCATACCACATGACATACATCCACAGGGGCCAACAATTACTCTCTCGTTAAGAGAGGTCCAAGATAAGGGTCAGAGGCGTAAAAGCCAAATCAACCGCCCGGAGGATGCTTCGCTCTTCCCAGCCTAAGGCGAAAGAAGCCGTCACTTGTCTAGCACGAGGCATAGAGAATCAGGGGTTTTAAAAGGCACCTCACACGGGACAGGCCAGCGTACTGTGTGATCCAACGAATGATAAAGCCGTTGTTTGGCAGAACTGAAATTAAGGATATGAAATTGGATGGGCTGCTCTGTTTCGATTTTCGCGGGTCACACCCCTCAAACGTCTTGGAAAACCTACCTGATGACAACAGTCGTCACCCTTGGCAGACAGATACAAATACTTGATCTTTGGTCTTAGCACCTCGGGTCTGGGAATTTTCTGCTGGCAAAGGGGATCGACTCGCAAAAAGCCGCTACACGACGCATGGGAGGGTCGATAAACAGCTCCACCAACAGCCCCACCGCCATCCCCAGGGTGTTGATATCTGGAAATAGCCGCCGATGGAACACCGATATTTGCGAATGGGTGCGATTGGTTGGCGCAATGCCCGTGTCGGTGGAGTCAGCTGACCCACGTGCGCAAATCGCGTTTTTTCCGTTTATTTCAAACTCTACATTTTTTGAACTTTGGGAACGAGCGGGCCGTTTGATGGCAAATCGAGATCGAGATTTATGAATCAACATACTCTACTGCTGTAGGGGAAGCATCACGGATTCACGTCAGTCCTCTTTCGTACATTCAAACGTTCGTCGAACACATGTATGCGTGCTGTATGGACTGCGAAGCTCAAATCATGTCATCGTCTTCCCCTAGGAGATACCACCGTCTTTAATAGAATGAGCACTGGCACCCATCCAACGGAAATGGTATTTCTCAGGCACTTGGACACACCCACCACTTTATACTCCATGCCAGTTAGGAGGCGTTCGAGGAGAACGTGTTTTGATTGGAGGAAATGCCAAAAGGACATGAAAACACACCGTTCTACGAGGGTGTTCTGATATCGTTAACCCCGTGAGTATCCCACGAGTATTTCACAATGACTTTGTCAGGTTGCGTGATCTGCACAGTTGATAATTTCCAAGAGCGGGACAACGATGGCCCCGAGGATTCAATGCTATGTCTCCAAAATTTCAGCACTTCCTGGTGCCCAGGAACGGCGAGGGCGTAATCCAGCTGGGCACAATTCACGCGACCGAAGCACAATAATTGTTGCCGCCGAGCGCTCATGAACAACCCACACCCCAGCTCTTAGATCAGGGACACGCGCTCCCTGGTATTTAATCAGCAGCACACGCCCAACCAAACCTTCGACCCGTGTTCGCATCGGCATATCTGCCTATCTGTGTCAGTTCAAGTACTGCGTCCCCATTCTGGGCCATACCATCATCATACTAGGCCCTCTTTCATTTCAGCTCGACTCAGCATGGACCATACCCTTCCACAGCCTTATGTCTCTCACCCTGTCTCTGGCCCTTGGTCGCTCTACCAGGACCACGTCGTGGATTACGCTGCTGGAGACTCGTATCTGAGTCTTCATCACGTGCCCGGGCCAGTGAATGGCGAGCAAGGTAGCAGTTATCAGGTATGCACCACTATCAGTTCTTCAGCACCGATCCTCACGCCAACCCGCTTAGCACCAACAATATGCACATTTCCGTCAGCAAACTTATGTGATTGCGCAAGATGATTTATCTCATCACCCACCCCTGGCCCCTGACATATCCATGTCCTATTGGCCGACGGCACAGGTACCACCTAGTACAATCGCAGGTGCTCCTGAATCAACGGCACTTTCCATGGAATCCATGTACTACCCTGCCTCATGTTATCATAACCAAGATCTGTCCCACACCCATCCTCACACCGCCACAGACAACCATTTTCAGCATGGTCTACCTGGCGCGTGCGGTGGCACGACTTCTTACGGTACCTCTGGTTTGATCTATGCCGAGTCAGATACCACCCTCGCTACGCCAGCCCCTGCACCCACGCACCCCGCAACCGCCCCGCACCCGGCCATCACCCATGACCAAGCTGCAAGTGAGCATGACCTCATACAATGGGATACGCTAGTAAAGCGGTCCACATTATATGAGGTAAGTACCCTCCAACACTTTCTGGGTAATGATACCGGATCTCAAGGGCTCGTGTTAGGGAAGTGTCCCCGCCACCAACACCACCACCACGACATACCAGGCCACAGAACCAAGCTATAATCAAATAAGGTCATATGGGGACACCTACGCGGCGGCAACTGCGCCGCAGCCCCACTATGTTCCCGAGCCCGCAAAAGAGGAGCAGCAGCCACAGCCATACGTGGCCCCATCTGTCCCTACCCCCAGTGCGCAAAGTCAATATGTTGCACCAGTACCAGCCCAGGTGTCCGTGCGCTCCACGAAGCCCAAGGCGGAGTCACCAACCCGGCCACCCCGTGGCAAATCTCCGATGGGCCACCTACCATACCCAGAGGACATGGGCGGCATCAAGGCCGAGGTTCAGCGCAGGGACTCGTTCGTGCTCCGGGCAGTGGCACAATCACCCTCTCCCGCATCAACACGAACGCGAACGCCTACACCGACACCTCTAAGCCCCTTCCTGCAGACCCTAACGTTTATCACGTACCCCGAGACCGAACCTCGGGGGCACCGTGATGGCCGCGACGGTGGCGGGACTGCCGGCGCCAGTGGGGCCGAGTCGGACGAACTCGGAGACGACGACGACGGGAGCTATTCGCCTCCGCGGCATGGACGGCGTGGGAAGAAGCAGCCGAAGAAAGATCCGTTCCTTGCGTGCTTCTTCTGTAGGGGCCGCAAGATCGCTTGCCACCCTAGAAACGAAGCGGGTGGGGATAGAACGTGCACGTGAGTATTTTCTTTCGCATTGTGTCGTTTCTAGCTGGTAGTGCGCTGGAACCTGGCTACCCTTGGAGGGTTGAGCAGGGGGAGAGATTTGGAGAAGGAGGAGTAAGTGGGGGAAGGGTGTAGGACCCGTCTGCTATGTGGGCACATAGTACCCCATTGCGTTGAAGAGCTTGTGTTGGGAGAGCCAACCTTTTTATCCTGGGGCCCTATGGCCTCACCGCTCGCTCATGGGCCTAGCCGTCGTGCCCTGACGCACTACCTGGGTGTCACATCCCTTATCGTTATTTGATTTCTCTCATCATCACTCTTCGTCGCCTTTTCTCCGTGCCGACGTGCTGACGTTCATCTCCCCTTTGTATCATGTTTTTCCAAATTCCCAACTCCTTGGGTCCAATTATCCGTTACTTCACCTGTCTTCCTGCTCGCCGTCCTACCTTTCCTCGAATAAACCTTAACGATTTTTCAGACAATGCGCAAAGAGACATCTCCTCTGTCAATACCCCCTCACTTCGCATCGTGGCCAGCGTAAACCGCGAGAACAAGCAGGAGATTCCGATAGCACGTTGTGGAGTGACAGCCCCACCCCCCCAAGTTCCACAAGTACTAGCGTCACAACCGCCAGAGCAAGTAGTAAACCCCGGGCACGAGCGTCGTCCAAGCTTCCTACTTCGTCATCCCTCGTCAACGCCGTATGAGCGCCAAACATACATCCACACATACACCCACACTCATACCCAGTCTCCTACTGCCTCCGAGTCGAGTCCCGTTCCGTGCTTCAGAGATTCGCTTCGCTGAGAGCAGCCCACATGGGGCAGGCGCCGGCAAGAACCATTGCTCTTTCGATCATCAGTGCATAATCATCAGTTCATTGATTTGATTGCTCTCGACGCGCGTTTTTCTTGCTTTCCCACTTATTTTTTAAGCTTTCTTCTCCACCCCATTTTTTCTTTCTCGCTTTCCCCATGCTTCCATCTTTTTCGTCTTGGATGTTCATTCCCCGTAGTGTGGCTATTGATACCTTTCACCAACCCCATTGATGGGGGGGGGCCACGTAGAGACCAACGTGTGTTGCTCGTGATCATATGTGAAATACATTTTCTCCCCCGTTCCTCCTACTATGCCCGCGGCTCTTTTATTTATGTTATTTTTATTTTCCCCCTTGTTTAGTGGTAGGTGATACCCGCCGTGCTTGCTTGTAACTCTAGTGCTCGTGTTCTCGGTTTACCGTCGCATCATGATGTCACGTTCACGTTTTCCGAATTTCCGTTTTCAGTCCTGTTTAAGATCCGCAGTCTCTTTTTTTGAAAATCGATCATGAGTCGGGTGACGCGACACAGGTCGTGACGTTCTGCAATGAGGCACATGGAAGGGACACACCCTGGTTTACGGTTTCATTCGAACAGGTGCCGGGCATCCAAGCTTTTCCGATCGGACAGGCATGAAATCAATCAAATAATAAATAGTAATTTGAGTGATTCCGTATCATGACAGGGAAGGGGAAACTGAATGCGGACGGACAGCTAATGTTAATGTTGGTTCTATCTGTACATCATACATGGCCGAATCGAAAACACGCATTTTGGATATGTCCGAGTGGGAGAGGATGGGGACAACGTTAAGAAAAAGGTAGGAAACCGTCACTAGATTATTAACCGAAAGAAGTGAAATACAAGGGAAAACGAAGAAAGGGCGAGGGGGATACCGGAGAGTCGAGGATGCAGCGTGAACTCCAACGAGGATGCAGCAGCCAGTAAACAATTTACCGAATCCATGCCACTAGCTCAGAAACGTCCCGGCCGCGAGGAACCTACCAAGCGGATGGTCCCATGCGAGGACTCTGGCGAGGCAGCGGCGTCTGGCTCCTCATTGTCTTCTCGCCGTGGGTCCCAGAGGGACACCCTTTCCTCAGCGTCATCTACACGGTCTCCCTTGGGGTAATCTCGTGAACTTCCCTGCCGGGAATATGTCCGACGGTTGTGGCGTCGCGTCTCGACATCATCATCCAAAGACGTGGCGGAGAACGATGGCAATATCGCCGTCGCCGGTGCGCCCTCAAATGGATCGCGGTAAGCGCCCCCAACCACGCCGACACCAGCTGGTGCTGAGCGCGGCTCATCAGCTCCAAGGCCGAATCGTGGGAGGGATTCAGTCCCGATAGAAACCGGGGATTGTTGCTCTTGCTGCCGGCTGCCGGAATCTGGTAAGGAGCTTGGTTGTACTGAACGCGGTGACGCGAGGGGGCTAGAACCATGGGGGGCGGCGCGACGCTCATGGGTGGCCATGTCATCCTTCCCGACTGTGCCACGATGGTAAGAGTGGACAACGTCTTGTTCGCCAAACTTGATCGTCGGCTTGCGCGTTGATGGCTGGCTGGATAAAGATATGGCGTCG
>WNFQ01001245.1_pt1 | contig 17903 bp, 11 predicted proteins | sample 5400171 | NCBI WGS metagenome assembly WNFQ01 (sample SAMN13153356, study PRJNA577476) | soil metagenome | isolation source: 20 cm soil under Madrone tree | place: USA:California | collected 2016-06-14 | reverse complement strand
GATGAATCCAAACATCCACGCAGAGTCGTACACGCCGGAATACAACGGTCAAGCGAACAACCGCGTCGCGGCGATGCTCAACTGCCTACAAATCCATAGTCTGGGTGAAACAGAGGGCATGGGGCGTGGCACGTCGTCGCGGGCAACCGAAACCAGGGGCCTGCACAGATTTATTCCGGGCGGACTTGAATGAAGGTCGAACCTCTTCCAGACAAAACAAATCGATATTGCGGCTCTCAAGCTATCCTCCTCCGAGTTGCTCGGGCCCAGCCCACCACCTTGCGTTCAGGAGCGTTGTTCCCGGGCACATCTTCAAAGGGGAAGCCGCGAAAAACCCGCCGCCAACCTTGCGTTTAGCAAATTTATCGCCAACAAAAGTTGGGTAGAGGTTAGTCATGGGACATTAGGTTGTCAAGTCTTATTGCCGCTTCTGCCGTTAGCACATGATATGTCCTGTTGAGATAGCACGTGATATGTCCGCGTTTCAGGCGGCGAGGGTAGGAGACAATACAGAGCATGTTCTCTTAACAGGAAGGCTTGCCGTGGAGTGGGCGATGGAAGTACAAGAAGTCATTTTGCAAACCCATGGCCAAGAAAATCACGTGGTGGCAGGCCACGGAGATCATCGCAGCCGGTTTCCTGTTGCACCAAACGGCGGCGCCACAGGTTGTGGAAAAGACGCGGGATGGAAAAGTCCAAAAACCGACCTTTCCACCCTCCGCTTGGAAATCCCGCAAAAGTGCGCAGGATTCCCCCTTTCCCAGAACCTCGGCGGGGTTAGTTAACTCAAGAAACCGGACATATCGTGTGCTAGAAGAACCGGACACTCTAATTTGCTACGGACTTGTCCTTATTTCCGCTTTTAAGCGAGCAGTAAGTCCCATTCCGGATTCACGAGTTGTTCAAGATTTGGGCTGACGATATATCGTCCCGCTTGTCTCGTCCGGTCCAGTGTCGCAACTGCAAGCGAGATCAATGGTTTGCGTGACATGTGCGGACTTTGTTACAGTTCGAATCTTCTCTTTGTTGTTCATTTTTGTTCTCTCCTGCAATCCACTCGGGAAGTAGCTTTCTCGATATCAGAGATCAGAATTTCTCAGGGTCTGCAACGCGGGCCTCAGGGGAAACCAGTAGTTGAGCGAGAGTTAGACTTGTCAAAGCGCATCATTGTTTTAGCGGTACTTGCATTGGGTACGTTCTTCGTCCACGGCTATCACCCATGGGCCGAGGACGCCGAGATTTACCTGCCGGGTGTCGAGAAGGTGATGCATCCGGTTCTTTTTCCGTTTTTTCCGGAGTTCTTTCAGTTTCATGCGCATCTAACTCTGTTTCCTAACTTGATCGCCCTTTCAGCCGGGTTGACTCACCTTCCCTGGGAATGGGTCTTGTTTTTGTGGCAGTTTGCCTCTGTGTTTCTGCTCCTTCTGGCTTGCTGGCAACTTGGTGCATGTTGTTTCCCCCATGATGGAGCACGCTGGGCGGGGGTGATGTTGGTGGCCGCCTTGTTGACCTTGCCGGTGGCCGGGACTGCTCTCTACGTCATGGACCAGTACATTAACCCACGAAACCTGGCAGCATCCTTTGGAGTGTTCGCGCTCGCAAGAACGCTCGATCGGAAATATGTGCAGGCAGGATGCTTCGTACTTGCGGCATTGTTCATCCATCCCCTGATGGCATGTTTTTCCCTGTCGTTTTGTGCGCTGTTGTTCTTGTTCAGGAAGGTGAATTCCAGCTTTTCCACAGCCTGTGTTCTGCTCCCGCTCGGCTTCTCGCTTGATCCTCCCTCGCAGGGGTATCACCAGGCAGCGCTTTTGCATTCCTTTCATTATTTGACGCGCTGGCAGTGGTACGAGTGGCTGGGTGCGCTGGCGCCCCTTGCGATCCTTTGGTGGTTCGGTGTCGTGGCCCGTGGGAAGGGAAATGCTACCGTCGACCTTGTGTGCCGCGCATTGGCCGTTTATGGAGCGGTCTATTTTGCGGCCGGTCTGGTCTTGTCGATCCCGGCCCGCTTCGAAGGTCTGGCGCGAATCCAACCGATGCGAAGCCTTCACCTGCTTTACATCATCTTTCTTGTAGTAGGTGGAGGTCTGTTGGCCGAACACGTTCTCAAGAACCGGTTGTGGCGTTGGCTGGTGGTATTCACGCCGATTTGCGTTGGCATGTTCGTAGCGCAACGTGCGCTCTTTCCGGAGAGCGCCAACGTCGAATGGCCCGGAGCCGCACCCAGAAACCAGTGGGTCCAAGCGTTTGAATGGACTCGGGACAATACGCCCGACAATGCCTTGTTTGCCCTGGACCCTTATTATCTGGCGATCCCCGGCGAGGACCACAATGGTTTTCGGGCGGTTGCACAACGGAGCCGACTGGCCGATGTGATCAAAGACAGCGGTGCCGTCTCCATGTTTCCCCAGATCGCCGACGAGTGGCTTACCCAGACTGAGGATCAGAAGAACTGGAAAAACTTCCAACTGCCCGATTTTGAACGCCTCCACCAGACGTACGGCGTCAACTGGGTTCTGCTGCAGCCGCCGGGTGTTGACGGATTGCAGTGCCCGTTTCATAACCAGGCAACGATGGTCTGCCGATTAAACTGATAGACAGGACGATATCAATGTGTGCTTCGGTCCCGCTTTTCGAAAATCCGGTCTCAATCTTTCCCTACGCTCGCTGGGCTCGACATGTGTCAGCGTTGACGAGGCGCTACCGAGAGAATGCTCCAATACCGCACGTCTTGCTGAAAGACTTTCTCGATGACGAAACGGCACGTCACGCTATGCAAGAGTTTCCAACTCCCTCCACACAAGCCTGGACCCACTACGAACATCAGAATGAAAACAAACTAGGCATGACCGAGCGTGGGGTCTTTCCTCCCAGCTTGGGCCTGGTGGTGGACGAGTTGAATTCGCCGGCGTTCGCGGACTGGCTTTCCGATCTGACTGGCATCGGGGGCCTGCTGCCGGACCCCGCTCTGGAAGGTGCCGGGCTACACCAATCCGTTCGCGGTGGATTCCTGAACGTGCACACGGACTTCTCTCACCACCACTACCGAAAGAACTGGCGGCGGCGCATCAATCTCATTCTGTACTTGAATGATGGATGGCGGGAGGAGTGGGGCGGCGCCATCGAGCTGTGGGACAATCAGATGCGGTATTGTGCAGCAAAGTATCCGCCGTTTTTCAACCACGCCCTTATTTTCAACACGGACGCAGAATCATTCCACGGATTTCCCGAGCCGCTTACTTGCCCCGCGAACGTCTCCCGGAAAAGTCTCGCGTTGTACTACTACAGCACGGAGGACGGCTCGAGAACTACGATTCGCTCCACCGACTATCGCTCCCGGCCAAGCGATGGGCTCAGGAAATCAACCCTCATTTGGCTGGACAAGCAGGCGGTGAATCTTTATTCGAAAGCGAAAGTTCGCCTGGGATTCTCGGACCGCTTCGCGAGTAGAGTCTTGGCGCTGCTCTCGAGGCGAAAGTAACCGCCTCTCCCATCGCTCCGCGATGGGAGATGAGTTCTAGGACGGTCGGATTACGCCACCGCGGTTCGCCGAGGTAGATCTCGACGGCGCACGTACGCAACCGGCTTTTCGTGCAGCAGCAGTTCCGTTGCCTGGACGCGGCGGTCGGCATGGAACCATTCCTGCACGATATTGTCGTGCAGGAAATTGGCAAGGGCCAGAAGACTCATTCCCTGATGGTGGACCATCCAGCAGCGCACCAGTTGATAACGTTCCTGCCAGAGCCTGCGCCGACCGGATGTGAAGTCCGCGGATTCGTAGAATCCATAACTTCCAAACCATCCCATGTCGGCCATTCGATGCAGGTTTTCAATGGCTCCCACGGGATCCGTGCTGAGTGACAGAAATGTCGAATACGGCGAGATGACGAGCGACTTTGTCTCGCACTTGCGCAAGGCAAGGTGAGGCAGTCCGAAGGCCGAGTACTGGTAATTTCCGGCTTCGTCGAGTTTGAAATAGGCCGATTCGGAGATACCCCAGGGAACATTTTTTCGTGTCGCATACGCCTGTTGCGAGCGTACGCAAGCCGTACACATGCGCTCCAGGAGCGTATTGGAATAAGAACGCATCCAAAGCGACGGCATCAGATATTCGAACAGAGTGCCTGTCCATGAGAGCAGGACGGGTCGCCCGCCATCCAGGGTATGGGCGCGGCCCAGCAGAAACCAGCTTTCCTGTGGAATGTGCTCCTTTGCAATGGCGGCAAACACGGCGGTGCGAGACTCGGTGCCCAGGAGGTCGTAGCAAGCGGAATTGAGCTCCCGCTTGTCCACATCGAAACCGACTGAGACGAGCCGTCGGTGCTTGTTCAGCAGGAACTTGAAATCCATTTCATCGGCGAGCTTCCCTGATTGCTTTGCGATCGTACGCAGATCGGCAATCAGACGCGCCGCATTCACCTTCGCGGCCCGAAGTTGATCGAGGAACCGTTCGTAGAGTGGCCGCTGCTCCTGGCTTGCGGAATGAAGCATCCAGTCCAGTTGGGTGACAAGCTTGTCGATGAATTCCGGTAGTTGCTCGAGCGCGATGCTGTCCATCAGTTTGAGATTGAGGGCAGGGTTATCTCTTAAGGGTGCGAATTCCGGGGAGAACCAGGGAGCATAGTCCCGCACGCTGCGTTCAATGCTGAGCCGGCGCAGACTTGTCTCTTCGGCGAACCAGGTTGCCTGGCTGGCAACCTTGGACTGCGCAATCGTCTCACGAGCTTGCTCCAGCGCCGTTTCCGGAACGCCCAGAATGGATTGCAGCCAATGATCCGTATTGTGCTGCCGCTCGCAAGTTGCCAGCACCTTACGCCGAAGGCCGCGCGCTGTGGCCAGTACCCTGAGATAGTCCACGCAACCTTCCGCCAGGCACGGCTGCAACACTGGCTGACGCAATCGCGCCAGGCTACCTTGCTGGAGAGTCCAGAGCGAAGCCAGCAAGTTCCCGCTGTCCACCGACGAAACAAATTGCGGGGGGAGCGGCTGCAGTGTGCGCGTGTCGTACCAATTCATCACGTGTCCGCGGTACTTCTCGAGGTCCGCCACGGTGGCCAGTGTTCGCAGAGTCTGCTCCGCGAATTCCGGGACGGTGAGATATCCGAACTCACATGCCACCTGGCGAGCATTCAGCAGAAATCCGATGTTAGTCGGAGACACCCGCGCCGCTATGGCCGGCGGTTGCTCCTGAACGTTGTCAGGAATCAGCCAATTGTGTTCTGCCGTACTGAATTCGGCGAAATACCGCCAGGTATGCAGCGCGGCGCGCCGAAGGAAGATCATGTCTTTCCGGGATGTTTGATTCCGCGCCGCGGCGGGAGCGCTATTCAGCCAGGTCGCAACCGGCTTGCTGCACGCCCAAAGCAACAAGATGGGCAGCGCTGCCGGCAGAGCCTGAGGCCGTCCCGCCCATACTAGAAGTCCGAGCGCGACCGACAGCGCCGGTACCCAATTGAGGTATATGTCCACGGGCGTGCGTCCGCGTACGTTCAGATCCGCTTCGGCAGCCGTCTCCCACTCCAGCAGCCTGCGGTGCGTGACAAAACGGCGCACCAGCGCCCGCACCACGGCATCGAGCGAAAGCATCGTCTGATGAGCGAGGAAGATCAGAGTGAAAAAGAGAGTGAGATTCGACATGTAGAACGCGCTCACCGCATCGCGGGCTACCGTCGAATCAGAGACAACTACCGCGCGCGCCAGATTGAAGGCGAGCTGGAACCATGTCGGAATAAACAAAATGCAGAGTGTCGCGAGGGTCCACTGCCATGGTTGGCGTCCGAGCATGAACCAGCCGACGACGAGTAGCAGGAAAGTGGCGGGTTCCACCAGGCTGCGGCGCAAATTGTCGAAGATCTTCCACCACGAGACGAGTGAAATCGGATTGGGTACGCGTTCCGACGACTCCTCGGGGACATGCGGCAGCAACCACCCGGCAATCTGCCAATCCCCGCGCAGCCAGCGGTGTTTACGGCGGTTGTACGCGCTGTAGTGAGAAGGATAGTCCTCGATGACCTCAATATCGCTGGCCAGTCCAGCGCGTGCGTAGGCCCCTTCGATCAAGTCATGACTAAGGAGAGCATTGCGGGGGAATCGCCGATCCAGAACGCGATGGACCACGGCCACTTCGTAAATCCCCTTTCCCGTGAAGCTGCCCTCTTTGAACAGATCTTGATACGCGTCCGAAACCGCCCGCGTGTAAATGTCGAACCCGGTTTCACCGGCGTAGATAGCTGCCAGCCTTGAGCGCGCAGTACTCTGCACGCTGACGCCGACCCGGGGCTGCAAAATGCCATACCCGGCGACCACCGTACCTTTTTCGGGATCGATCACTGCCTGGTTCAACGGATGCGCCAGCGTTCCGATCATGCGATGCGCCGTGCCTCGGGGAAGCTCAGTATCGGAGTCGAGCGTAATGACGAAGCGAACTTGGGGCAGGATGGAAAGGTCCCCGATCTTGAGAGGGAAGCTGTCGAAGTGTCCTTGCAGGAGCTTATTCAGATCCAGCAATTTCCCGCGCTTGCGTTCCCATCCCATCCAGGCGCGCTCGCGCGGGTTGTAGATCCGGTGCCTGTGAAACAGAAAGAACGAGCCTTCCTCCCGGCTGGCATACTTGTCGTTCAATTCGCGAATCAGATCCGAACACAGGTTGATCAACGGGCTGTCTTCGCGAGCCGGTTCGCGCGTATCCGGCAAATCGGTCAACAGTGCGAAGTGAACGTTGGGGTCGTGATTCCCAAGAAAACGCACTTCGAGGTTCTCTACCAGGCCCCGCACCTGATCTTCATTCAGGAGCAGGCTGGGAACGGCGACCATGGTGACGCAGTCATCCGGAACCCCTTCGGAGAAATTCAGTTTGGGAAGAATCTCCGACGGCAGCAAAGCCGTCACCAGATAATTCATGACCTGCACAGCGCTTTCAGAGCTGGTTAACAGCAATATAAGGACCGAGAACAGTACCAGCGAGGGCGAACTGGAAGAGTTCGTGAGGAACAGTACGGCGACGGCCATGATGGCCAGCGTCAGGATCTCGATCCCCGACAGGAAGAATTCCTCGGGATACCGGAGTGCCCAGCCCTGAATTTTCTGAATGAAGGGGGGACGGAACCCGACCTTCTGATGAAGAAGAGAAATGCCCTTGTCGACCAGGTAATAGCCAACGTGAGATTCCCGCAGACCGACGCGCGGATCCGCGTAGGTGCTCAAATGAGCCGCCGTGGCCAACGCCAGCGCCTCCTTGGCAACTTCCATCTCGCTGCAATCGGAGTGTTCCGCGATATTGATCAGCTTGTGTCGATAGAGATCCCGGCTTTCCCGATCCATTCGGGCATACGCTTCCGCGGGATCTTCTCGGAGCACCGTGTCCACGACCATCAACGGTTCCAGGAGGTCTTTCCAACTCGCTTGCCCGATATCGCGCAGACTGCGCATACAGGCCGCTACACCCTGCGCATCATTCGCCGGGTCTTGCAGGAGCCGCTCAGCACGCACAGCCATTTGTTCAAGAACTGCCAACTTCATCGCAGAACCAAGAGTCCCCAGCTCGTTCAGTTTCAGGACGGTGATTTCTTGGAACGCCTCCACATACAGTGTGAATTCCGGCTCGCTGAATTCGTAGGAGACGGCAGAAAGAAACGCTTCCGCAATCGCTAACGCACGAGGTATGACCTCACCATTCTGAGTTCGTACATGGGGGCTTTTTGCGCGCAGGCGGAGCGCCCTCGCCGCACCGTGAAGGTCCGAGTAGGCGAGCCGGCTGTTGTCGTAGAGCCAGCGAAAATCATCGGAAACCGGGGATTCCGGCGGGGGGCCGTCCACAACCCTAAAAATAGGTTTGAAGGCGCGTATGAGCGCGGAGCTGCGTTGCGCATATACCCGTGACGAAGGAGTGTTGGGTAGCCAATTCAAGCTGCGGGCCAGTTCCTGCGCCTTCGCCCGCAGCGTTTCTGGGTCGCGAGTTTTAAGCCCGGTCCCGGACAGATGTTCTTCTTCGGCAGTGACAATCTCGAGATGTGTATTTTGCGGCATCTTTGGACTTGCTTTCCTTAACTCTTAACCCGATCTCTTATCGATAGCTGGCTGCCTGCATTTCAAACATTTCCGCGTAACGTCCACCCAGCGTGAACAACTCGTCGTGACTGCCATCTTCGGCAATTCTTCCGTTCTCGAGCACCAGAATACGCTGCGCCATGCGCACCGTTGAAAACCGGTGAGAAATGAAGAGAGCCGTCTTCCCAGTAGTCAGTTCTGCGAACCGCTGGAAGACTTCGAACTCGCTGCGCGCATCGAGCGCCGCTGTCGGCTCATCCAGAATCAGAACCTGGGCATCGCGCAGATACGCCCGCGCCAGCGCTACTTTCTGCCACTCGCCGCCGGACAGGTCCACGCCGGTTTCGAAGCGCCGCCCTAACATCTGTTCGTATTCGTGGGGGAGCCGGTCGATCACGCCGCTGGCCAGGCTTTTGTGGGCGGCCATCTGCAGCAGGGCGGTATTGCTGATCTCACTGATCTGACCGACCGCGATGTTTTCGCGAGCGGTCATCTCGTAGCGCATGAAATCCTGAAAAATGACGCCGATTTCCCGGTAAAGATCCTCGAGGCTGTATTCCCGAAGATCGACTCCGTCCAGCAAAACTTGTCCTTCGACCGGGTCGTAAAGCCGGGTCATCAGCTTCACGAGGGTGGTCTTACCCTCGCCATTCTCACCGACTAAGGCAACCCGCTCGCCCACGCGCAGAGTGACATTCAATCCGTTCAGCACCATTCGTGAAGTGCCCGGATATCGAAACGACACATTGCGAAATTCGAATCCTTGCAAAATGGGGCGTGGCGCGGGCAGCGCGTTTGTCTTGGAGCGAATGGTCGGCTGCATCTCAAAGAACGCCAGCAGATCTGTAAGGAACAGGGCCTGGTCGGCGATGCTGGAGAGCGTCGAGAATACCTGCTGGATGTTTGAGCTGGCCTGCACAATCGCACCGGTCAAGAACGTCAACATTCCGATAGTCAGAGCACCGGTGACCGTCCGCCAGATTACATAGACGTAAGCGGAGTAATAGCCGGCCGTGCCGACCATCGAGAGAAACGACCCTGCGATTAGCCGCCGCCGTGCGAGATCAACATTCTCGTTATAGATTTGATCTGAAAGACGGGTAAACCGTTGGATGAGAAAGTCCTTGAGTCCAAAAAGCTTGAGTTCCTTGGCAGCTTCCCGGCTGCCTCCCAGCACGCGCAGGTAGTCGAGTTCCCGACGAATGGGTGTTTGCCGGAAGTTCCTGGCGTACCCCAGGAACGCGAAGTGGCTTTCTCCTAGAAATGCCGGCAGGATGCCCGCGACCAACAGCAGCAAAAGCCACGGCGAGAACAAGAGAATGCTGACTGACAGCGTCGCCGAGGTGATCACCTGCTGCACCAGCCGCCCAATGGACTGGATCATCCCCAGGCGATCGGTGGCCTGAACCCGCGCTCGCTCCAGCCGGTCGTAGTAGACCGGGTCTTCGTAGGCGATGAGGTCCAGGTCTGCAGCATGCTTCATCACCTCGATGCTTACATAGCGGGTGTACTTATCCGCGAACAAGGAGTCCAAGTAGTCGATGGCGCGAGTGAGAACGCTGCCAAACAGGGCAACGCCGAATTCCGCAGCCACCAGCCACCACAGAGAGCTAGGCACCGACTCATGGTGGGAAATCGCGCGGACGATCCCGTCAATAATTAGTTTTGTAATCCACAGAGCCGCCACCGGCACGAGAGAGGCAATCAGCCGGAAAACCAATCCCAGGGAGACCACAACCGGCCCGGCTTTCCAGACGATTCGCAGGACCGGCGGCACATTCCGAAGCGCAGAAAGGCGCTCCAGCAAACCGCTCCACAAGTTCTCCCGCCTAGCCATGGGTCCAACTCACCAAAAAATGTGTGCCCTAAGGATGCCAAAGGGGCTTTCGGGGTTTGCAAACGGAGCCACGAATGGAAATGGAGGGAGTGTTTCCGTGTCCCGTTTGCCAAATTGCCCTATTTGGCTCTAGATCACGTTCGATTCCGATTCGCGAACAGACAATTTCTATACGAGCCCGGCACCTGCGGCAAGCGCAATCCGCATCCATTAGGATCGCATATCTGCCTTAAAATGTGAATTTTATGGGAACCGCGGCTCGGTCGGAAGAAGTCAGGCCGCGGTTGACGACGCAGGGTTGTCAGTCGAGAACGCCGCGCTCACGCTTCGTGCTTCAAGAAATAAATGCACGATTTTGGAAAGAAGGTTAAGAGGATTCCGTCAGTTACGGCTTGGACCGGTGGGTTGCCCGACGTTCAATATTTCTTGAAACCAGCGCGCTCCATGCCCCGTCGCGCCTCTTGGCTTTTCATGAACGTATTCCAGACAAAGCCGGTCCGAACGTTCTCCGCCATGAGCAGGGTGATTCCCGTATCGATTCCGATCACGTCGGTGTCATACCATGCCTTAATGGGATTGAAGGCGTTCACGAAGCCGTATTTGGTCCAGGCCGAGGGATAGCGCTCTTTGATCGTGCGCAAAACCCGCATCACCGGCAGGGGCAGGAATGGCAAGGATCCACCTGCAGCAGAGGGCGCGATCGTTCCGTCAATCGGTCCCACGGACGGCGGGCCACCCCAGATCACGTAGCCATTTTGCGAATCGGATGCGGTGATGCCCCATAGGTCATCACTGTAGGTAGGAAATTGCTTGGAAAGCTCCAGGCAAAAACGCCGGTGGACGTCGGTGGCGGTGACCGAGTTCTGAAAATAATCCGCGAATTTGTCGCGCTTGCGCCGGAAGTCGAACCATGCCTGCGAATATTGATGAACGAAAAGGGGAGCAAAGGAGCCAATGTAGCGCAGACCGGCGTATTCGAATTTCAATCGCTTCCACGCAGTCCAAGCGTCGTCGCGCAGAGGATATGTCGTCGAGCCCAATCCCAGCAGGTACATCATCATCAATTCGCTATAGTTGTCCCAGCGGTACGGAAGGAATCCAATCTCGGGTGTCCATCCATGGGGCAACAGGGCGGTGTCTTCCGAAAGCCAAGTCCACTCCACGCGATCGAAGATGGCGCCGGCCAGGGCGTCGACCTCGTCATCCTGAAAGTATTCCCGGCAAGCCAACACTCCGCACAGAAGGATGGTGGTGTCGACCGAGGATACTTCGGCATCCCAAACTCGTTCGCCGGTGGTAACGTTCGCCCAATGGTAGAAAAAGCCGCGGTGATGCGGTAGTTTTCCCCACAAAGCCCGCAGCGTGACCACAACGCGTTCTTGCGCCCAGGCGCGTGGGATGAAGCCCCGCTTTTCCCCAATGCAAAGCGCAGTCAGCCCGAAACCGGTGGCCGCGATGCTGCCCACAATTCCGGTATCGTTGATGTGCACATTGCATCGATCTTTTACCAGACCGGTTTTGGGATCGGCCTGGTCCCAAAAATACTGGACGCTCGCTTTCTCCAGATCATTCAGGAACAGGTGGTCGTCGGGTGAGAGACCGTTCGGATCGGGGCGCGCAGGAGCTTTCGCGGCCTTCGCTGCCTGTGCATCAAGAGCCGTCGGAAGCACGAACTGGGCGAGTGACAGGGAAGCCCCCGCGCCCAACATCTGCATCACAAAATTGCGTCGGGAAGGCCTTGTATGATGCTTATCTTTCATTCTTCTAATGCGATAAATCTTAAATGATCTGCGCCAAGCATAAAACCGCAATATAGGTCGGCCGCATCCCGAGAATACATTGCACGGCGCTCGATCTCTCGTAAACTAATTGGGTATCACAGCGATGACCAAGAACAGAAAGATCACCCTCTGGGTGATGTTGACGGTGATTGTGCTTGCGGCCGGGGCTATCCTATTCTTTCGGCGCGAGCTTCGCGGTCCGGCCACGATCACGGGCGCGGTCACAGTGATGGATGCGGATCCGCGGAAGCAGTTGCCCATTGCCGAGGTGCAGATCACTGCCCTGAACAATCTCGCTGTCGCTCCCACCAAGTCGGACTCCGCGGGATATTTCAGACTCACTCTGCGCAAGACAGTGCTCCGGCGGCAAGTGGTCAAACTGGAATTCCGGCATCCCAAGTACCAGCCTCTCGACTTGGATGGAGTGCCCAACGGCCAACTCTACCTTGCTCGCTTGGTCCCCTTGCAAAAAGCCGCCACGGATACGTCCAACCGTGCGGCGATCGTCGTCAGCAACATTCGGGTTCGCTATTCGATTAAAGCCCTGCGCACAATGAACGTGGGCAGCGCCGTGAAGACATTCGAGGTGGAAAATGTCGCCAATGTCCCTTGCAAGGGACAACCTCCCTGCTCGCCGGACGGAAAGTGGAAGGCTGCGGTCGGTTCTACGGAGTTGGACGCCGGCGTAGGCAACGAATTTCAGAATGCGCGCGTTTCTTGCATTGCCGGTCCATGCCCGTTCACGAGGATCGAGTCTGAACGCTTCTCCCGATCAACCCAGAAGATCACGGCAGTCGCTCGCAACTGGTCGGACACCACCACGTTCCTGGTGGAGGCCGAGGTTGTGCACGTCATGCAGAGTCAGATTGATCACCAGTCGTATCCGGTAGTCTTCGGTCCGGCGTTCAATTTCACCTTGCCCGCCAATGCGGAGGGCGTGACCCTCGAAGCAGACATCGCCGGAGAAACCATCATCTTTCCGCTTGGCCCCGGTCTTTTCCTGAGTTGGGCCAGTTGCACGTTGGGCGTCAATCGTGATCAGACCAACATTTACCGTTGCCAACTGAAGCCGGGTTATCGGTTCCCGCAGTGAGAGAATGCGCAGATCGGCCGCAACCCGCACCATTGCGTTCTGTGCGATGTTAGGGCTCGCTCCAGTCGTTGGGCAGGATTCCATTCCCAAGCCTACCGATGCCGCGAGTTCGAGGGGCACAATCCGCGACATCCTGCTGGGCAGTGATAATGAGGGTCTGACCATCGAGGTCACGACGGACGCTCCAATTATTCCCGAGGCTGCCCGGCTTGAACATCCCGACCGTTTGGTTTTCGACTTTCCTGGCTTCCGCCTGGCAGGACCAAACCGACGGACTCCGGTAAACAACGGTCCCATCGTGGCCGTGAGAGCTTCGCTGTTTCGATCTAGTCCTCCGATGAGCCGCATTGTCATCGATTTGAAAGAGCCTTTGAAGCCTGAACTACGATCGGAGGGAAACAAGTTGTCGATTAGGGTCCGATTTGGAAAAGCAGTCGCGGAAGTTCACCCGGCTGATTCTGATCGCCAATCGTCTCTGAAACAGGGCGGACCTGCCTCTCTCAACTCGCCAACCGCACGACGTGCGGACCGGCCACAAACGCTGTCGAGTGCGCAGCCGAGCGAGTACGAGTTGCTTTCCAAGGCTCGGGCTCTCGGCCTGGATGATCTCAAGGTCCTGGACCAAAAGGCAGAAGCTGGCGATCCTGAAGCGGAGACCATACTGGCACTCGCCTATCACAGCGCCGTCCTTCTAAGAAACGACGAGTCTGAAGCGCTTCGCCTGCTCCATCGCGCCGCGGATCAAGGGTTCGTGGCTGCTGAAGAGTCGCTCGGAATCTTTTATGCGGCTGGAATCGGCATGCCGCAGCCAAATCCGGGAGAAGCCCTGGCATGGTACCGCAAGGCCGCACAGCACGGTTCGGTCGACGCGGCCACCAACATTGCGACCATGTATGCCACGGCCGATGGCGTCCCGCGGGACATGGACGCCGCCATAACCTGGTTTCGTCGGGCGGCGGAAGCGGGGGGAGCAACTGCTCAATATAACTTGGCGCTCATCTATGGGCGTGGGGACGGGGTGCAACGCGATGATCAGAAATTTCTGGAATGGCTCGTCAAGGCAGCGGACCAGGACGTGATCCCCGCGCTCCTGGACTTGGCGTATCGGTCCCTGCATCCCCAGGACGGATCCAAGCCCGACATATCAGCTGCGGTTCAGCGCTACGAAAGAGCGGCCGAATTGGGCGATAGTCGTGCACAAGCCATGCTCGGCGACATTTTTTCCGGCGGAACTTTGGTTCCGGCCGACTATCCGCAAGCCGTGAAATGGTACAGGATGGCGGCCGACCAGGGTCAAAAGGACGGTGCATTCGGACTAGCAGCGCGTTATGTGCTTGGCCAGGGGGTTGCGGTTGACCAAGCGGAAGCTCTGCGCTGGTTCAAAGCTGCCGCCGATCAGGGGCACGCCGATGCGCAATACGACGTCGGCCGCATGTACCAGGCCGGGAAGGGAGTCGCCCCCGATCTGCCCTTGGCAGCCCATTACTACGAATTGGCCGCACAACAAGGAGTGGTCAAAGCGCAGTATTGTCTGGGAGTCCTGCTGGCGAAGGGGGAGGGAGTTCAGAGCGACTCGGTGTCCGCGTACAAGTGGCTGCTGCTTGCGCAGGATTCCCTCCACGACAGCCCCGCTGTATTGAACGATCTCCGAAAATCCATGACACCGGCACAGATCACGGATGCGGAGCATCAGGTCGACGCATGGCGCATTGCGCACAAACATTTACGACGCGAGCGTCCGACGCCTTGACTTTGGGAGGTGCGCGTCTCGACCTCGTTCTTGCAGAGATTCCCAGGAACCTTGCGCAGATCCAGTAGCGGCCGCGCCGACCCCGCAAGAAGACTGATCTTTGCTACTATCAAGTGACCGCTTGAAATGGCGAAGAGTTGGGCGCGTAGCTCAGTTGGTAGAGCAATGCCCTATTAATTCACTGCTGCAACCCTCCTACCGAACGGATTCAATCACTTAAATCGGAAGCGTAGCACCTGAAACGGGGCAAAGTGTCCTCAGTCGGGAAGGTTACCGCAGATCGCGGTTCACTTGCCCGCGAAAGATGTGAACAAAAACGTAACGGAATCGCCCGACCGGGCAAGGCCAGACGATTCCTAACCAGCAAAGGAGAGTTGACCTCCATTCCACCGCGGGGCTCCCCTCCCCCGACCGGCTATCTGTCACAAGCAGCCGAAACCGAGTCTCGCAACACCCCAAACCCTCAACTCAGGGCCATCCCACAACAAGCACCAGATGAGAAGTTGGCGCAATTTTCTGAACGCGCCAGCTTGGCGTCTGGCTGTCCGACGTAGCCTCTTCACCCGAAGCGGCTGCACTCTCTCAAAACATTTACGAAAAAGCTTTCGACGGTGCTCGCAGTCTTGGGCACCGTCTTGTTGTTAACCCCACGGTCGAGGGTTGGAGACTGGTTCCAATTCTCTTGCCCAGTTGGGAAACCGATGACGAAATGGAAAGGCACAGCCGCTGATTCCGCAGGAAGCGCGGGATAAGCTAACTCTGTACAACGTTCGAACCACTCACATCAAATTAGGGGGCAGTATGAATAGCAACGAAGAGAAGCATTCCATATCGTGGAGTGCATGCGACACTGACGACCAGACCTGCGTAAACCACAGCTCTTTGACTCTCAGGCCGAAGCCGAAGAGTTTGTTCGTCAGAGAGGACTTCCGTTCATTGTCGGCGAAACTTGGATTACCTTCCCCGATGGTGACTCGCAGTTCGACGAAGACGCTGAGCCGATATTTGTCCGACTGCCTGACGTGCCCCTGTGGACAGCGGCAGAACTGGCAAAATGGCATGACACGCGCCTGAAATGCGGCACTTGTTTATTCACGGAGATATTCACCAACCGCCGTGAGGCAATGGCCGCTCGCGACGTGCACGAGTTCGAGCACGGAGGCGATGAAGTCCAGAGACTGAAGCATCCTGTCTTTGTGCAACACAGAGACGGAACCCGAAACGGCAAATGGGTAACGCAAACTGCCACATCAGAGGAAGGCATAACAATCGAGTATCCGCGGCCTGAAGATTATGGAACAACGGCTATGGATATCAGCCAGTGATGTTTTCGTTTGCTCGGAAGGGGACCAGCGACCGCCTCGTAAGCTCGGGGCGGTCATTCCCCGGAGCTGCGAAGTCCGCTCCGACGAGTCGAGCCTGAAGGAAATGATTCCTCCTCCCCCCACTTTTCTGAAGCTACGCACTCGCGCATTAGAGATGTTGCTTGTGGTCGCACTTTGCGTGTGTCATGCTGCCCGCCGTGACAAAGATCCCGGATTTCATTCCCACCAGTCCGATGACATTGGTGTGTCCTCGATGCGGCGCAAAACCCGGACAAGCCTGTGCAAGTTTTGAAGGGTCAGCAAGAACTTAGTCCACGTGGAGAGGATCGAGGCGGCGACAGCGCAGGACCGCAGCGGCACGCAGGAATGACTACTTTCGTAGGTCCGCAGAGCTACTGGCTTTCATTCCACACGTACAAGAAGTCGGGGTCGCTGGCGGTGGCAACATTGCGGCCACCTTTGTGAATGGCGCGATTCAGCGCAGATCGCACGTTTTCCTTGCTCTCCTCTAGTTCCGCCAATGGCACTTTCAGTGCAACTCCCTCATCTAGTTGATCGAGATCAGCCAAGATCTTCGTGATGATCTGCTTGTGCTTTCCATTTCGACCTTGCGGAACATCCTCCTGCTGCATGGTCTTGAAATTCATCGCAACTTTGTTGGTCCGGTTCATCGGAGACCCCCTCGCACAAACACAACGTTAAAGCAACGTGATGTAATCGTAATCCGTCGTAACGACATCGCACAAGCACAAAATCGGCTCGTTAAACGAGGGTCTCTAAAGTAATCGCTGCGCTCACCAGACCCATGCATAAGTCCCACTACCCGAGCAACTTAACACGCTATACGGGCAGGAAAGATCGCCCAAAAGATATACCCCGTACTGCTTCTGGGCGGCTATTCTTTGGCGGTGATGGCGAGGATAAATTGAATGCAAAGGTCGAACACACATTTCGAGCAGATTCCGGTGGAGGTAGTGAAGAAAATTGCGAAAGAAATCCCTGCGAACAACGCGATTGATAATGAGAATGCCAGTGTCGAAACGCGAGACGAGACAACGTCTGCTCAGGGCGATTGGCGTGAAGTGGCGCAACGAGTCCAAGAGGAACAGAATCCAAAAAGGATGATCGGACTGGTCCAGCAACTTATTGAAACGATCGACAAAGAAAGAGAAAAGTTCGGAGGACGACTCGGACAGAAATGACCATGACAGCCGACTACCCTTGGCAAGAACTGTATGAAGCTGCCATCCCACATTCAGGTTTTGCTCGAACCTGTTTCCTGAGAGCGCGCTTGCAAATCTCTCCGTAACACATTTAGACCCGCAAGCGCATCACTGATCGCTTGTCTTTCTTCGAGTGTACCTCCGTCGTTTAGCTGCAAATCATGAAGCCGGGCATCAATTGCCGCCTTTGCCGCCGGAAGGCGCGTTACCAGCTTCGCATCGTCTGTTCCGAGGAGATGGTTCTGCGTCCCAGGTGGAGATGACGGCCGATCTTGCGCACCGACCAGTGCTCGCACCAGTGCAGGCGATGAATCGTGTTGATTTGTTCCGCGGTCGGCATGACTTGCTGCGACTGTATAAAGCCAGCCGCGTCCGCAAGCCATAGAGATGTTCCTATCAAGACGGCCCGGTGTCCTCTGGCGAATGGCCAAGTGATGGCAAAATCAGGACTTGCGCGGACGCTAAGTTGTTCCTTGGAAGATCGCACCTTGGGTCCCAACAGCCAAACCTCTGATGCTGAATGCTTTAAGTCCAAAGCTAAGTTGTTCCTGACAAGAAGTTCAACCCGACGCTTCTGATCACGCAGTCTCTGTCGCTGACGGTTGCTCTCGACCAGCCTCGGGTTCTGCCGGCGGTGCTGTTTCTGGTAGTCGGGATGTTCGTCCCACCACTGCCTCTGGCTGTCGCGCACCACCTGGAAATACTCCGGGTCTGTCGCCAGCTTCTTCCGGTGATAATCGCTGCGGCGCCGACGTTGGCACTCCGGCCGACCGCACACGCTTTGTTGAGGACGATACGCAGAGGGTAGAAAAGAACTATTACAAGGACAACGGCGGGGCTGGCTCAAG
>WNFQ01006366.1_pt1 | contig 17905 bp, 14 predicted proteins | sample 5400171 | NCBI WGS metagenome assembly WNFQ01 (sample SAMN13153356, study PRJNA577476) | soil metagenome | isolation source: 20 cm soil under Madrone tree | place: USA:California | collected 2016-06-14 | reverse complement strand
CCAATCGGCGAGGTGGTCGCCAAGGGGCGACGCCGAGATCGGAATCCAGCAGATCAGCGAGCTTCTTCCGGTCGCCGGCATCGAGATCGTCGGCCCGCTGCCCGCAGCGCTGCAGAAGATCACGACCTTCTCGGCGGGCGTGCTCACGGCGGCGAAAGCGCCGGACGTCGCCGCGGCGCTGGTAAAGTTCGTGGTGGCCGAGTCCCCGCGCTTGCTCAAACAGAAGGGTCTGGAACCGGCGTGACGTTCTTTCTTCGCCCTGCTTTGCAGGGAGAACGGCCAATCATCTGTGCTGCGTGACGGTATCCACCAGCGCGAGCCGCCCCTTCTTGACCTCGGCGAGTGCGCGCAACAGCGCGGGCCGGATGTCCTGCGGCTTGTCGATCGGTCCTTCGCCGTAGCAGCCCATGGCGCGGGCAAGCGCGCCGAAGTCCGGCTCCGGAGCGAACAAATCCATGCCGATATGGGCCTTGGCCTCGTCGGTGCCGCGCAGCTTGGCCATGCGGATCTGGTGCTCCCAGTCGTTGTAATAGGCGCGGTTGTTGTGCATGACCACGAGCATCGGAATTTCATATTTCGCCGCAACCCAAAGCGCCCCGGCGTCGAACATCAGATCGCCATCGGGCTGGATGTCGACCACGACGCGTCCCGTGCCCTTGTGCGCGAGCGCCACGCCGAGCGAGATGCCGATCTGGGTCGAGGTGCCGAGCTCGACGCCGGGATGGCGGTAGGGCTTGTCGAAATCCCACAGCTTGCGCACCTGCTGCTTGAGCGTGTTCGCGGACAGCACCCAGTCCTCGTTCTTGATCACCTCCCAGACTTCGAGCGCGAGCCGTGAGAAGGTGATCGGCGACGCGTCCCAGTTGTGGTGCGCCTCTTCCTGCCATTTTGCCCACACCTCGTCGTGACGCTTGCCGATCGCGGCGCGGCGCTCGGCGACGCGGGCTCTGAGCTTGCCGTCGCCCGCGATGCGCTCCTTGCAGATGCGGGTGAGCGCCGGAATGGCGAGCGCGGTGTCGCCCAGCGCCCGGATCGAGCAGGGCTGCATGCGGCAATAGTCGAAAGCCCATTTGCTGATATTGATCTCGCCGAAGCCGATCTCGACGAAGTCGCATGACGCCGGCGTGATTGGCTCGCGCGTGCGCATGGCGCTGTTGAGCTCGGTGAGCTGTTTCTCCCAGTCGTTGACGTCGAGACCCACGACCAGATCGGTGCGCCGAAGCGATGCCTGGTCCATGCTCAGGCACAGCGGGTGCTTGTTGGGAAAATTGAGCGCGTTGTTGACGTCCCATACCGACGCGCCGACGGTCTCGGCCAACTCCACCATGCTTTCGAAGCCGCCGGCGCGGCGGCCGGCATATTCGGCGAGCAGCATGGGATGCTCGGCCTCGATGATTTTGTCCGCGATTGCCGCGATCGCTTTGGGATCGGGCGCCATCGGCGCGGGTGTCGCGGCCGCGCCGGCGGGAGGCAACGGCACCTTGCGGGTCAGCGGCTCCTCCTGAAGCGCGGCGTCGTAGCACATATAGACCGGGCCCTGCGGCTCGGTGGTCATGATCGAATAGGCGCGTGCGAAGCTTTCCGGCACGCCCTCGATCGAGGTCGGCTGATAATCCCACTTGACATAGTCGCGCACGGCGTTGCCCTGAACGAGCGCCGAATGCGTCCAGTCGATGTGCGGGCGGCGCTTGCCTTCATCCATCGGTCCGGTCGCGCCGATGATGAAGATCGGCACCCGGTCGATGTAGGCGTAGTAGATCGCCATGCAGGAGTGCAGCAGCCCGACGAGATCGTGCAGGATCACCGCCATCGGCTTGCCGGTCGCCTTGGCATAGCCGTGTGCGATCTGCACCGCGATCTCTTCGTGCTGGCACAGCATCATCGGCGGCTCGTTGCCGCCGTAGTTGACCAGCGAATCGTGCAGGCCGCGAAAGCTTGCGCCGGGATTGAGCGTGATATGCGGAAAGCCGTAGCGCTTGATCAGGTCGACGATCACATCGGATTGCCAGCCGCGATAGTTCGCTTTCGCGGACTGCCCTCGCCCACGCTGTTCCTGCATCGGGGCGCTCTTGCGATCATTCATGCGGCATTGTGCCCATCATGCAAGTGCGGGAACGAGCCGAGGCGATCAAGCTCGCGCACAATTTAATGCCGGATGAATTGCGCCGCTTTGTCGGCAAGCGGCTTGGGCGTCTGGTAGAGCTCTTTCACCAGCTTCTCCACCTCTGCGCCGTCGACCGGGTTGATCTCCAGCTGCGACTTCTCGGCGTCGGCGAGAAATTCATTATCTTTCATCGTGTCCATGAAGGCTTTGCGCCGCGCCTCGGCGCGCTCCTTCGGCACGTCGGGCGGCGCGAGATAAGGCCGGCCCATCACCTGGCGCGCGAAGATCAGCTTGAACATCTGCTGCTGGTCCTCGGTCTTGGCAAAATCCATGACGAGCGGAACGTCGGGCAAATCGGGATGTTTGTTGAGCGACAATTGCACCAGGACGGTGATCGACTTGTCCTCGATCCAGCGCTTGTGCGTCGAGAGCACGCTCGACCAGGACCAGCCGCAACGTCCCTTGACCTCGCCCCGTTCCATCGCGAGCGTGACATCGTTGCCGCCGGGATAGCCGGTGACGATTCTGAATTTGGTGCCGAGCACGCCATTGAGGATGCGCGGAAACTGATCGGTGTCGGCCGCCTGACCGGTCCCCCCGACGATGAGCTCCCTGCTCAGCGTGCCTTCGAAGTCGGTGATGCCGCTCGTCTTCCAGGCGACGCACACGCTGACCTCGTTGTTGGCGCTGCCGATCCAGGTGAACTTGTCGGCTCGAAACTGCGCACCCTTTGAGCCGAGCAGCGGATCGAACGTGGTGCCACGTCCGATGGTGGCGAGCACGGTGCCGTCCTTGGCACCGACATTGTAGAGCCAGTTGGCGAGGCGGAGGCTTCCGGCGCCCTCCATGTTCTTGGCAATGATGGTCGGGCTGCCCGGGATGTGCTTGCTGAGATGACGGGCCAGCACGCGCGCATAAAGGTCGTAGGCGCCGCCCACGCTGTAGCCGATATAAAGCTCGACGTTGCGGCCCTTGTAGAATTCCGCGGGGGACTGCGCATATGCCGCCGGCTGCGCGAGCGACATCGGCGCAAATGTGAGGAGCAGGGCGGCGACGCGCCAAGCCCAAGTGCCAACACGCATCGACCGAACTCCTCGGACGTCAACGGGCCGACTTTTGGCCGGGTTCGAACCCCGGCGCGTTCTCCACCTGATCGAACCAGTCGTAACCCATCTCCTTGACCATCCGGTTGCTCATCATGATGAGCCGCGTCTCGGCGGTCGCGAAGTGCTGATGGGTGGTGAAGGGCGGGATGTAGATGTAGTCGCCTTCTTTCCACTCGAACTTCTTCGGCACCTCGGCCCATTCCCATTTGAAGGCATCGAGGCAGTCGAACTTCATGTCCCAATGCAGGTCGTAGCCTGAGCCTTCGACCACGAAGATGACCTCTTCCCACATGTGCCGGTGCTTGCCGGAGCGCTCGCCGGCCTTGAGGAATTGCATATAGGCCTCGACGCAGCATTCGGGGGTATTCAGGCGATGGTGCACGAGATGCTTGATCAAGCCGTCGGCGGAACGCTCCCACGGCATGTCTTCGGCTTTGACCACGTTAGGCCGCGTTTCGTACTGCTTGCGGAAATTCTGCGAAGCCGCGACGTCGTCGGCGTGGAAGGTGCAGCTGGCGGAGCCGGACAGCGCCGGACCTTTGTCCTCGAAAGGCATCTTCACGCTCCTCAAATGTCGGCCGGTGGTTTGTAGGAGTCCTGGCCGGGCGGCAATTTGTCGGGCGGCCATTCCACGATCTTCTGGAACAGGAGATGCATGAACAGGAACAGCGGCTTGGCCTTGAACACCAGGAGAATTGCTTCGTTCTCGGGATCATCGTTGAAGTGCTGATGGACGCAACCGTTCTCGACGATCATCACGTCGCCGGCCTTCCAGGGGATATGGCGGCCGTCGTGCACGTCATGGCCGCGGCCCTTGAGCACGTAGAACACCGCGCTGTTGAGGTGGCCGTGCTTCTGCCCGTAAGCCCCCGGCGCGTAGGCCTCGATATGCGATTCCATCGATTGGATGATGGTGGTCGCTTGCGGGCTGATCACGCTTTTGCCGAATTGGCCGGGGCCGCCCTTCCACGGCACGTCGCGGGACGAATAGACCCGCTTCTCCTCGAGCAACGCCTTGTAGAGGTGGCTGTAGGTGCCTTCCAGCGCGCGCACGAAGGTGCGCTTCTTGGCCCAGCGCTCCCACCTTTCGTGCTTCTTCTCCTCGGCAAACTCCTCGGGCTGGTTGTGACCAATGCCCGGCCGTACCTGATCGTACATGCCCGTCACCGCGGACCTCCCTTCGAATCGGCCGCGCTTGCGCGATCCGTGCCGCCCGTTGTTGCAAGCGAGCTGTGATGGAACCGTGTGCGCTGTCATTACGGGATAACGGGGAGACGCGCAACGCTCGCCCGCGCACGCGTTTCGCCATGCGGAACATGCCGCGAAAGCCGGGCGGGTTGGCAACGCACGTATACGCAAAAGCGATGCGCCCCCCAGCCCCGCCGAAGGATTCGCCCGCTGCCCGAAGCTCCACCATGCGCGCGCTACCGCCGGCGGCGGTCACGTCAAGGAGCGATGGGTGATGGGGAGATTGTAGGAGGGGCGATCGGAGAGAAGGCGCGTGGCCTACTCGACTGCATAAAACGAGGTGGCGCTGCGTTGTTTGAGATCGCCGAAGGTGAGGACGCGGGCGCGAAGTTGCGCGAGTGTCCCGTTATCAGTCAATGCAAGACCGCACACTTTCTCGGCTGCTTCTTTTTCGCTGTTGGCTTCGATTTTGCGCCAGTTGTGCTCGGGACTCCACTGGCCGTCGGGCCAATGTTGCACCTGGTAGGTTCGCCTTGTTTGCATCGTGTTCCCCCGATGTTTCGTACGAGGGGCGGGTACAAATCGTTTTTGGCGACAATCGGGCATCACGCGTCAACTATTGTGAATTCTCTTGCCGTGGTGCTGCCGTTTTCGAATCGCGGCCGCGACGCTCGACAAAAGCCCGTTGTCCACGGGAGGATTGTAGCTCCGGCGGTTGTAAACGAATCGTTAACGCGGCCGAATCACCGCCTATTTTTTGTGCCGGTCCTGCTCCTTGCGCGTTCCTCGCGCCGCGCGGCGCGTCTTGTCGGCGCAAGCCCAGCCGTTTGCGGCCGCGCCACCGCGGCAAGGTCCTTCAGTCGCGGCAGGCCGGCCGCGGCCCACATCGCTTCTGCCTTTTGCAGCCGCGTCACCCAATATTCCCACGCCCGTTCGACCCCGCGCGAACCGAGGTTGTGACCACCGCATTTCTCCACTTCCCCCGCCGACAGCGGCCCCAGCGTTCCGATCGCCATCGCGCGCAATTGCAGTTCGGCGTTGCGGGTGGTGTAGATCGAACGAAAGACGCATTCGCGCAGCGATTTGCCGGCAAGCGAGGCGCCGTGGCGGCGCAGCAGCAGCATGTAGTGCGGGCCGAGCGCGCGGGCGTGCGAGGCGCCTTCTTCCGGCGTTCTCACCAGCAGATTGGTGTCGCCGAATTCATCCCGGCTATCCCAGAACGGCACTTTGGCTCCGAGCGTCCCCCCGAGGTGGAAGAGGGGAACGAGCTCCACCCCGGTCGCGCAGAAGGGCAGCACTGCAGGCGCGTGGTGGTGACACACGGAATTGACGTCGGGCCGCGCTTTGTAGATTTCGCCGTGGATCACCATCTCGCTGTAGAGACGCACGTTGGTGGGCACGACCGGCTTGGAATCGAGCGTCATCTCCAGGATATCGGACGGCTCGACCAGCTCCGAGGCGCGGTGCCGCGAAATGAAATAGCAGTCCGGATCCTTGGGATTGCGGACGCTGATGTGTCCGAACGCGTCGATAATGCCTTCATTGGCGAGAATGCGGTTGGCGACGGCCAGTTCGTGGCGCAGTTCGGCGAAAGCGTCGGGCATGGCTGGGTTCTTTCCGTCAGGTGTGGCAGCGAAGTGGCGAGTGGGCGAACGAGCCAATAAGAGAGTAGCGAAACGAGAGCAGCGAGTAAGGGCAGCGAATGGAGTTGCTCGCTATTCGCCATTCGCTATCGCGTAATCACCATTCGCAGGGGAGGGTATTCGTATCAGGCGCATCCGATCTTGCCGAGGAGATCGGCGAATTTGTCCTTGACCTTCTGCCGCAACTCGGGGCTTGCGCGTGCGACCATGGGAAAATCCGCAAGCCGCTCGAATGGCCGACAGGCATCGATGATGGCGCGCGAATTGGTCGAGCTTGCCTTGTCGAGCAAAGGATCGAGCGGCCCGCTCCAGGTGCGGCGCACAAACTCGATGTCGTTGGCGGGATCGCAGCGCGTGCACATCGCCCACATCACGTCGAACAGGTCGGTCGGATCGACATCGTCGTCGACCACGACGACGAACCGCCCGAGATAGGAACCCGACTGGCAGCCGGCTGCCAGCAGCCCGGCCTGGCGCGCATGGCCGGGATAGGCCTGCTTGATGGCGATGACGTTGAACATGCGCGCGCCGCCGAATTCGTGCACCCACACGCCGGCGACGCCGGACAGTCCCGCGCGTTCCACCTCGTCCCAGATCATGCCGGCCTTCATCACGCATTTGCTGAAGGAGAAATCCGACGGCGGGCGCATCGGCGAGGCGATACCGAGGATCGGGTCGTTGCGGTAATAGACACGCTTGACCTCGACCAGCGGCTGCTGGCTCGGGCTCGAGGCGTAATAACCCGTGAACTCGCCGAACGGTCCTTCCTTCGCCGTGACGTTCTCCGCCATCTCGCCTTCGAGCACGATCTCGGCATGGGCAGGCATCGGCAGGCCATGAAGCTCGCTCAGCACGATCTCGCACGGCTCGCCGCGGTGGCCGCCGGCATAGTCGTATTCGCAAAGGCCGAACTTGAGCTCGTTGCCGCCGGCGAGGAATAAGAGTGGATCATGCCCGCAGGAGATCAGCACCGGGCAGGGCTTTCCGGCGCGGAAGTACTTCTCGCGAATTTGTCTTCCATGCTTGCCCGGCGAGATCCAGAGCGAGACGTGAGTCTTGTCTTGCACCATCACGCGGTAGGTCCCGCCATTGACCCAGTCCGCCTCCGGATCGCGCATGATCACGAGATCGTCGGTGCCGACATAGCGGCCGCCGTCGTGCTCGTGCAGGAACGGCACCGGGAATTTCAGCACATCGACCTCGCCGTCGCGGTCGATGTTCTCGAATACCGGTCCCTTGGCCACGGTCTTGGGCGGGATCGGCCGGTGGATTTTCATGCGGTCGCGATAGGCACGCACCACGTCGAGCGGATTGCGGGGAATCGGCAATCCGAGCGCGATCGCGAGCCGCTTCGATGAATTGGTCGCGCCGGAGAGAAGCCGCATGCCTTTGGGATAGCCCGGCACCTCCTCGAATAGGATCGCGGGCGGCTCCGGCCGGGCGTGATTCACGATCTCGGCCAGCGTGCCCATTTCCAGCTTCCAATCGGCGCCGGTGATGCGCACGATCTCGCCCGCGCGCTCGGCCCGCGCGATGAACTCGCGCAAATCGTCGTGGGGCCGATCGTAGGCGTTGAAGCGCTGAGCTTGCGGGCTTTGGGTTTTTTCCAGCACGGCGTTCCTCGCCTGCGCAATTACCGCCGCGCCTGCGTCTGCACGTTGAGCGTCACCGGCGTTCCCGCGCGCACGGCTTCGAGGCCGCGCCGCAGCGCCGGCACGAGATCGCCGGGGCCCTCGACCTTCTCGCCGCGGCCGCCGCAGGTCTCGATCACCTTCTCGTAGTCGGGCGACGGCTTGAGCTCGGTGAGCGCCATCACGTTGGCCTTGGCGGCGTGACCATCGGGGAAGACGTCAAGCGTCGATTGCCGCACCGCCAGCCAGGACTGGTTGTTGGCAACGACGGTGAGCGTCGGCAGATTCTCGGCGCGCGCCACGTAGTGGTAAGGAACCGGGTTGCCGAACATGTAGGAACCGTCGCCGACGGTGACGATCACCTCGCGCTCGGGGGCGGCAAGCTTGGCGCCGAGCCCGGCGCCGAGCCCGAAGCCGAGCCCACCGGACAGCAAGCCGCCCATAAAGCTCAGCGGCTTGGTGAGCTGGAGCACGGGAAGCGGAGCGCCAAGCTCGCTGATGACGATGGCGTCTTCCGATTTCACCTGGTTGATGCAGACCGCGAGCCAGGCGGGATGGATCGGGGTCTGGTCCTTCACCGTCTCGATCAGTTTGCGGCGCTTGGCATCGATCTCGTCGCGCACCGCGGCCAGCGCCTTGCGGCGGCCCTCGATCGCGGTCTTTTTCCCTTTCATCGCCTCGGCGAGGATTTCGCGCAGCATGACCATGGCCGCGAGCGAAGAAACGGGTCTCGAGCGGATCGGCGGAAATGTGGATGACCTTGCCGTCCATGCGCGGCTGATGGTTGCGCGGCATCCACGGCACGACGCTGTCGATCACGATTACCGCGTCGGCCTTCGGCAGGAACGCGCCTACGTCGTGGCCGAGATGCATGGGGTGATCGGTCGGCAGGTTCATATCGCGCGCTTCCGCCTGCACCACCGGTAATGCGAATTGTTCGGCGAGCGCCGCCAGCGCGCCCACCGCCGCGGGCACGCGCCCGCTGCTCGAGGTCACGATCAGCGGGAACTCGGCCTTGGCAATGAGTTGCGCGGCTTCCTCGATCGCGGCGCGCGCCGGCTCCGGGGCGCTCGCGCCGAGCGGGCGCACCGTGTCTCGACGCGGCTTCGTCGCGGGGGCGGCGAGCACCTCGCGCGGCAACGTCAGGTACACTGGTCCGCGCGGCTCGCTCATGGCGATGTCGAGGGCGCGATCGACGACCGCTTCCACCGGCTGGCCGGCGCGCAGCTCGTAATCCCACTTCACGTATTCGCGCAGCATGCCGCCCTGATCGAAGGCCTCCTGGCCCCAATGGATGGGCCGGTTGCGCGAGGCGATGCTGCCGGTCTCGGTGAGCGGGGTGCGGCCGGCGGCGAGCAGCAGCGGAATATTGTCGCGGGCGGCATTGATCAGGCCGTTGATCGCATTCGCGGTGCCGACGGTGACATGCACCATCACTGCGGCCGGTTTACCGGCAATGCGGTAATAGCCGTGCGCCATGGCCATGGCGACGTTCTCGTGCGGGACCGTCATGAAGCGCGGGGCCTTCGCGCCCTTCGTCCGGGACAGCGCCTCCACGATCGGGGCGAAATCCGTTCCGGCGTTGGCGAATACGTATTCGATGCCGCGCTCGCCGAGCCGCGCGATATAGGCTTCGGCCGCCATGCCATTGGGGGTCTTGGTGTCGCTCACGGTCACATCCATCCGGGGAAGATTGGCCAGCGAGCGCAAGGTGACGGCCCGTTCCGGTTCTGTCAATGAAGCGTGCGCCGCAACGTTGGCCGCGTGCTGGCGGGCCGCGGCTGCGCCGGCGAGCGACCTCTCTCAAATGGATTGCGCTTTGACCAGCGCAAATGCGCCGTGCGATAACGCGAGGGGCGCGCGCATGCGGCATATGCGAGCGTTGCGGCGCCGGAGCGGGTTGGAATGGCCGAGGATCGCAAACCCAGTCACACCGTCGCCGACCATCTGCTCGGCCGGGATGTCGTGCATGAGCACGACGGCGACGCCGATCACGACCATGATCATTTCGAGTTCGACAGCGACGAGCGGCTGGAAGAGAACCCGATCTGGATCCAGGATCATGTGACGCTGGTGACGGTCGGTATCGACATCGGCTCGTCCGGCACGCAGGTCATCTTCTCGCGCATCAATCTTCGCCGCTACGGCGAGGACCTTACCAGCCGTTATTACGTCGTGTCGCGCGAAACCTTGTTCCAGTCGCCGGTGGCGCTGACGCCCTATGCGAGCGACGAGCGCATCGACGACGTCGCGCTCGGCGCCATCATCGAGGAGGCCTACGCGGCGGCGGGCGTTGCGCCGCGGGATATCGACACCGGCGTGGTCATCCTCACCGGCGAGGCGTTGCGCCGCGAGAATGCCGAGGCGATTGCCGCCCTGTTGGCGGAGCAAGGCGGCGATTTCGTCACCGCCACCGCCGGGCACCACATGGAATCGATGCTGGCGGCCTACGGCTCGGGCGCATCGAAGCTGTCGTACGATCAGAGCAAGCGTATCCTCAACGTCGACATCGGCGGCGGCACCACCAAGCTCGGTATCGTCGAGAACGGCGACGTGACCGTGACGGCTGCGCTGCATATCGGCGGTCGGCTGCAGGTGGTCGACGACATCGGCCGGCTCGTGCGCCTCGATCCGGCGGGAAAGTTTCACGCCCGCCAGGCCGGTTTCTTCTGGTCGCGCGGCGATGTGCTCTCACCCGCGCAACTCGACAAGGTCGCGGCAAGCATGGCGGACTTGCTGGTGGCGGCGCTCACGCAACGTCCGCTGCCGCACGCGCTCGAGCCTCTCTATCTGACCGATCCGATCGCCGATTTCGGCCGCATCGACGGGATAATGTTTTCCGGCGGCGTCGGCGAATACGTCTATGGCCGCGAGGACCGCGACTTCGGCGACATGGGACGCCGCCTCGGCCGCGCGATCCGCGCGCGGATCGATGCCGGCGCGCTGCCATGGCCGCTGCTACCGGCCGGCGAGTGCATCCGCGCCACCGCGCTCGGGGCCTCTGAATACAGCGTGCAGCTCAGCGGCAATACCAGCTACATCAGCAAGCCCGGCGAGCTTCTGCCGCGACGCAATCTGCAGGTTCTGCAACCGTCCTATGTCTGCGAGGAGAGTATCGATGCGGATAAGCTCGCCAAGGCGATCCGCGCGCATTTCATCGCCTTCGATCTCATCGAGGGCGAGGGCGAGGTGGCGCTCGCGCTGCGCTGGCGGGGTGCGCCGTCCTACGAGCGCATTCTGGCTTTCGCCGAGGGCATCCGCCATGGCCTCGCCACCACGATCGAGCGCAGGAAGCCGCTCTACATCATGCTCGACGGCGACGTTGCGCAGACGCTGGGCGCGTGAAGAGCTGCTGATCGAGAGCGAGATCCTGGCGATCGACGGGTTGGTGCTGCGCGATTTCGATTACATCGATCTCGGACGCATCCGCATGCCGTCATTCACCGTGCCGGTGACGATCAAATCGCTGCTGTTCAGCGAAGACCCACGCCGCGGCCGTCCGCATCAGCGTATTCATCATCATGATCATGACGATGCTCATCGGCACGGCCATCATCATGATCATGGCGGTCACGGCCACCATCATCATCACGACCATGACTAGAGTCCGATTCGGACCCGTACGCGAGTCCTTCCAGTGACCGACGCGGTCGGGCGGCTTGCTTCCTTGCCCGCTGTCGCCCCGCGCCTCGATGCCGGATGGGTGGTGATCGGCGTGCCGGTTGCACTGGTCGTTTGGCTTGCCCTCGTTCCGCTCGGGTTCCTGCTTTGGCAGAGCTTTCTCACGCCGCAGACGGCGACGCTGCCGGCGCACTACACGCTCGAGAACTTCCGCACCGCATATCTGAGCGCCGACAATGCGCGCCTGTTTTTCAACTCCCTGCAGTTCGCTGCCGGCGCCGCCGTGCTTTCGCTCGTCGTCGGCACCGGTCTTGCCTGGATGAACGAGCGCACTAACACGCCGTTCAAGACGCTGTTCTTCGCGCTAGCGATCATTCCATTGGTGATCCCCGGCATTCTCTTCACGGTGTCGTGGATCATGCTGGCGAGCCCGAAGATCGGCCTGGTCAATCTCGCCCTGCAGAAGCTGTTCGACACCGACGCCGTGTTCGTGAACGTCTACACCATGGCGGGGATGATCTGGGTCGATGGGCTGCACTATTCGCCCATGGCGTTTCTGCTGATGACGGCGGCGTTCCGCTCCATGGACCCCGCGCTCGAGGAGCAAGCCGCCATGAGCGGGGCCTCCGTGCCGCAAATTGCGCGGCGGATCACCTTGCGGCTGGCCTGGCCGGCGGCGCTGGGATCGCTGCTGATCCTGTTCGTGCGCTCGATCGAATCGTTCGAGGTGCCGGCGCTGCTCGGGCTGCCCGTGGGCATCCACGTCTACACGTCCTCGATCTATCAAGCCATCCATCAATATCCGAGCCAGATCGGGCTCGCCGCCGCCTACGCCGTGACGCTGCTGCTGCTGACGTCGCTCGGTATCTATGCGCAATCGCGGCTCTCGAGCCAGGGTGCGCGATTTTCGACCGTGACCGGCAAGGGCTTTCGCCCGCGCACGATCGACCTCGGCCGATGGCGCTATCTCACGGCGACGATCTTCATTGTCTACTTCGTCGTGATCGTGCTGCTGCCGTTCCTGGTGCTGGCATGGTCGTCGCTGCAGAAATTCTACAGTGCGCCGTCCTGGGCGGCGCTCAGCCGCGTCAGCCTCGATTCCTACCGCGCGGTGCTCGCCTATCCGCAATTCGTCAACACGGTGTGGAACAGCGTGGTGCTCGCACTCGGCAGCGCCACCACCGTCATGCTGATATCGGCGGTCATCGCATGGATCGTCGTGCGCACGAAAGTGCCGGGGCGCTGGATGCTCGACAACCTTGCGTCGCTACCGCTGGTCTTTCCCGGGCTGGTGCTCGGAGTCGCGATCATGGTCTGTTATCTCTACATCGACATCGGCGTCTACGGCACGCTTTGGATCATGTTCATCGCCTACGTGACGCGTTTTCTTCCCTATGGCATGCGCTACAACTCGGCCTCGATGCTGCAGATTCACAAGGAGCTCGAGGAATCGGCGGCGATGAGCGGCGCTTCCTGGAGCATGACCTTTCGCCGCGTCGTTCTGCCGTTGTTGAAGCCCGGGCTGCTGGCCGGGTGGATCTACGTGATGATCGTCTCGATCCGCGAGCTGTCGAGCTCGATCCTGCTCTATTCGCCGGGCACCGAAGTGGTATCGATCATGATATGGGAGCTATGGCAGAATGGGCAGTACGTGGAGCTTTCGGCGCTCGGCGTGATGCTGATCGTCGCGCTGTTCCTGATGGTCATGCTGGCACAGCTCGCCGGCAGGCGGTTCGGAATTGCGGAAACATAAAATACGCGGGATGGAAACGTGCTGAGCGTAAGATCGCTCTTCACCGAATACGCCAACGAGCGCGGTGGCGCGGTCAAAGCCGCGCAGAACGTCTCGTTCGAGGTGCCGGAGGGCAAACTGTTCACGCTGCTCGGGCCTTCGGGCTGCGGCAAGACCACGACGCTGCGCTCGATCGCCGGGCTGGAGAAGCCGACTGCGGGCGAGATCGAGGTCGCCGGCCGGCTCGTCTATTCGTCGGACAAGGGCATTTTCGTCGCGCCCAACAAGCGCAATTTCGGCATGGTGTTCCAGTCCTATGCCATCTGGCCGCACATGAACGTCTTCCAGAACGTGGCGTTTCCGCTGGAGGTGCGCAGGTTCGCCAAGAAGGACATCCGCGACAAGGTCATGCGCGTGCTGCACGCGGTCGCGCTCGAGGAGCTGGTCGATCGCGACGCCACCAAGCTCTCCGGCGGCCAGCAGCAGCGGCTCGCGCTCGCGCGCGCCCTGGTGATGGAGCCGCAGCTCTTGTTGCTCGACGAGCCGCTCTCCAACCTCGACGCCAAGCTGCGCGACCGCATGCGCTCCGAGCTCAAGCGCCTGCAGCGCGACCTCAATCTCACGACCGTCTACGTCACGCACGACCAGACCGAGGCGCTAGCGCTTTCGCACGAGATCGCGGTGATGAATGAAGGCCGCGTCGTCCAGGTCGGCACGCCGCGCCAGATCTACGAGCAACCGACGGATCAGTTCGTCGCCGACTTCGTCGGCACCACCAATTTCATCGGCGGCACCGTCACCGCGCTCGGGGATGGCCGCTGCATTGTCAGCTCGGCCGTGGGCGAGCTCAAGGCGCACGCGAGCGAGGGTGTGAGCAAGAACGCCACGGTGATCGTATCGGTGCGGCCCGAGGACGTGGAATTGTCCGAACAACCGCCGACCGCCGCCGATGGCGACAACGTCTGCCAGGGCACCGTCGACGCCAAGGATTTTCTGGGCGACTATCTGGATTTTCATGTCAAGGTCGGCGATGTTGTGCTGTTAGCCAAGGCGCATCCTTCGTTGCGCACGCCGACCGGGGATCCGATCTATCTGCGCATGAAGGCGGACAAATGCGTCGCTATCAGTCGTCAGTGATCGCCAATCGGTCGTCAGAATCAGCAACAGAAGCGTCAAGCCCAAGCAGCTACGCGAGCTGTGATGTCCGCTTCCTCGTCGGTGATGTCCGCTTGCTCATCACTGACCACCGATGAGCGGTTTCTGCAAGGAGCAAGGCATGGCCAAGGACGCCATCGTCTCGGAAGAGCTGGCGAAGAAATTCTCCACCGAAAAAGACACGCCTTACCTGCGCTGGGTGCGCGGCGAAGGTCTCGACATCATCAGCGCGCATTACGTGCGCAACCTGCGCACCGTCGAGCTCAAGCCGTGGGCGCGGCGCGGTGGCGCCGGCGTCTACATCAATCACGAGGCCTCGCGCACCTCCAACGACTGCTATGTCTGCGAGATCCCGCCCGGCAAGAAGCTCGAGCCGCAGCGCCAGTTGTTTGAGGAAATGATTCTGGTCCTCGACGGCCGCGGCTCCACCACCGTGTGGAACGACCAGGGCCGGCGCATCACCTTCGAGTGGAAGGCGGGCGCGATGTTCGCCATCCCGCTCAATTGCTGGCACCAGCACTTCAACGGCTCCGGCCAAGCGCCGGCGCGCTACGTCGCCGTCACCAATGCGCCGCCGGTGATCAATCTCTACGAGGACGTGGAGTTCGTCTTCAACACCAAGCACGATTTCAAGAACCGCTTCAACGGCGAGCCCGACTATTTCAGCGCCAAGGGCGAGCAGAAGGGTCTCCTGCTCGTCACCAACTTCGTGGCCGACGCGGTCAATCTGCCGCTGATCAGCGCCAAGGAACGCGGCGCCGGCGGCGGGCATATCCGCTTCAACATGGCCAAGGGTTCGATGAACAGCCACATCTCCCAGTTTCCGATCGGCACCTACAAGAAAGGCCACGCCCATGGTCCCGGCGCCCACGTGATCATCCTCTCGGGGGAGGGCTATTCGCTGATGTGGCCCGAGGGCGACGAGCCGCGGCGCTATGACTGGGAGGTCGGGACGCTGATCGTGCCGCCGAACATGTGGTTCCACCAGCATTTCAACACCGGCGCCGCGCCCGCGCGCTATCTCGCCTTCAAGCATGAGGTGGTTTCCATCCGCAACGCGCAGGGCGTGCCCAAGGCGTGGATCAGCCGGCGCCTCGGCGGCGATCAGATCGACTATGCCGACGAGACGCCGATGGTGCGGAGAATGTTCGCCGACGAGTTGGCCAAGCGCGGCCTTGCCCCGCGTATGGATCAGGCCTATGCGCAGGAGTTCGCCGATCTGCCGCCGCCGGCGGCGAAGTCGGCGTAGCGTCGCTTTATTGCAGGTTTACGACCGTAGCGCGCGAGCCGCGGCCTTGAGCAATTGGCCCGGCTCGCGAGGGACGCGCGCACCCCACAGCCGCCGGTGCAGCTTGTCGAGCAAGAGATAGATCACGGGCGTCGTGTAGAGCGTGAGCATCTGCGAGACCAGCAACCCGCCGACGATGGTGATGCCGAGCGGCCGGCGCAGTTCCGATCCCGGGCCGGTCGCGATCACCAGCGGCACGGCGCCCAAGAGCGCCGCCATGGTCGTCATCATGATCGGCCGGAAGCGCTCGAGGCAGGCCTCGAAGATCGCCCGCTCCGGCGGCAGGCCGCGCTTGCGCTCGCCTTCGAGCGCGAAGTCGACCATCATGATTCCGTTCTTCTTGACGATGCCGATCAAGAGGATGATGCCGATGAATGCGATCAGCGAAAGCTCGGCGTTGAAGAGTTGCAGCGCCAAGAGGGCGCCGAGGCCCGCGGACGGCAAGGTGGAAATGATGGTCAGCGGGTGCGCCAGGCTTTCGTACAAGACGCCGAGCACGATGTAGACGGCGAAGAGGGCGGCCAGGATCAATAGCGGCTGCGCGCCGATCGACTGGCGATAGGCGCGCGCATCGCCGGCATATTCGGCGTGCAGCGTGTCGGGAATATGCAGCTCGGCCACCGCCTGATCGACAAGCCGCGTCGCCTGCTCGATGGGCGTGTTCTCGTCGAGGCTGAAGCTGATGGTGATGGCGGGAAACTGACCCTGGTGGTTGACCACGAGCGGGGAGAGCCCGCGGTTGATGGTGGTCACGGAACTGAGCGGCACCTGGGTGTTGTTGGCGCCGCTAACATAGACGCGGCTAAGGTCGTTCGGATCGCGCTGATATTGCGGATCGATTTCGAGCACGACGCGATACTGGTTGCGCTGGGTGTAGAGCGTCGAGACCTGGCGCTGCGCGAACGCGTCGTTGAGCGCATTGGCGATGTCTTGCACGCGCACCCCGAGCCGCGAGGCCGCGATTCGGTCGATCGCGACATTGACTTGCAGGCCGCCCTGTTCGCGGTCGGTCGAGACATCGACCAGCCCGGGCAGTGTCTGGATTTTCGCCAGGATGCGGGGCGCCCAGAGCACCAGTTCGTTGTAATTGGCATCCCACAGCGTGAACTGGTAGGTGGAATCGCTCTGGCGGCCTCCGACCCGCACATCCTGCATCGGGAAGAAGAATACCCGCAGCCCCGGGATGTCGGCGGTCTTCTGCCGCAGCCTGTTGGCCACGGCTTGCGAATTCAGGCCGCCGCGTTCGGCCAGCGGCTTGAGACTGATGAACAGGTTGCCGCGATTGACCGAGGCATTCCAGCCGGAGGTGCCAATGGAGGAACCGACATCGGCGACGGCGGGATCGTCGCGCACCACGGCTTCCGCCTTCTGCTGCAGGTCGTACATCGCCTGGAACGACACTTCGGTCGACGCCTGGGTGCCGCCGTAGATCAAGCCGGTGTCGTCGAGCGGGAAAAAGCCCTTCGGGGTTCGGACATAGAGCATGGCGGTGATCGCCATGGTCGCGGCCATGATGAGAAGCATGAGCGCGCGGTGGCCGAGCACAAGGCCTAGGCTGCGCGCATAGAAGCGCACCATCGCGCCCAAGACGCGCTCAACCACGCGGTCGAGCCGGGTGGCGACGGGGCTCGGCGGCTTGCGCACGAAATGCGCGCAAATCATCGGCGTCACCGTCAGCGACACCGCGGTCGAAACGGCGATCGCGAAGGCGAGCGTCACCGAGAATTCGCGAAATACACGGCCCACGAGGCCGGTCATGAACAACAGCGGGATGAAGGCGGCGATCAACGATATGCTGATCGAGAGCACGGTGAAGCCGATCTGCCGCGCGCCTTCGATGGCCGCGCGGAACGGCGACATGCCGTTCTCGAGATTGCGGAAACAGTTCTCGATCATGACGATGGCGTCGTCGACCACGAAACCGACCGAGACTGCGAGCGCCATCAGCGACAGGTTGTCGATCGAGAAGCCGGCGACCCACATCATCGCGCAGGTGCCGGCGAGCGCCAGCGGCACCGTGACACCGGCGGCAATGGTCGTCGCGGCACGCCGCAGGAAGACGAATACCACCAGCATGACCAGAAAGACGGTGGCGACCAGCGTGAGCTGCATGTCGAACACGCTCGCGCGAATTGTCTGCGTTCGGTCCGAGAGCACCGAGATGTCGATGCCGGCGGGGATCCAGCGCTTGATTTCCGGCAGCAGCGCATAGATGCGGTCGACGGTCTCGATCACGTTGGAATTGGCCTGCTTGTTGATCACCAGCAGCACCGAGGGCTGGCCATTGAACCAGGCGGCGGCGCGACGATCGCGCACGCCGAGCTCGATCGAAGCGACCGCCGACAGCTTCACCACCGCGCCGTTGGCGCTGCGCACCACGATCGGGTCGTACTCCGCCGCGGTGCGAAGCTGATCGTTGGTGGCGATGGTGATCGCG
>WNFQ01001575.1_pt1 | contig 17921 bp, 16 predicted proteins | sample 5400171 | NCBI WGS metagenome assembly WNFQ01 (sample SAMN13153356, study PRJNA577476) | soil metagenome | isolation source: 20 cm soil under Madrone tree | place: USA:California | collected 2016-06-14 | reverse complement strand
GGAGCCCCCGCGCGCGAGCCGCGTCTATCAGCACTCGCTGGAAGAGCGGGTCCACGAAAATCATCCCCCCCGCCCCGAGCACGAGCGGCTCCAAAACCAACGCGCCGAGTTGTGTGGCGCCTGCGCCACTCGCGAGCTTCTCCAGGGTGTCATTAATGTGTTTCCGATAGGCAGACGCGAGGGGAGTGTTGAGGCGCGCGCCAACATCATAGATCCACGACAATGGTCGTCCCTCAATGTCGTTCTTGTGTTCCACCGCAGACGGGATTTTCACGAACGCCCTTCCATTCTTGACCCCGACAGACGGAGGTTCAAACCAATATCCCTTGGCCTGGTGCCATTCGCACGTGTACACGCCTTCTTCGCAAGCGCCGATCTTTTTCCGTTCCTGTGGCGTTATCCCGAACCGTTTGCTGGCGACGCGCAGGGCCATCTTGAGAGCGATCTCCATTCCCGTGGAGCCATTGTCGGAGATGAACGCGCGGGATGCCCACCCTTTACCGGGACCATCGTGAACGAGGCGCTCCGCGAGGCGTAAAGCGGGCTTGTGCGTTGCTTGCGGATACATCATATGTCCGTACCGACCAGCAGCTCGGGCAGCGGCAAGTGTGAGCCCTGGATGAGCATGGCCGAGTGATTGAGTCCACCATGAAGCCGAGCCGTCGAATTGGGACTCCAGAAGTGATCCGGCGGTAGGCACAACTGATGATGGTGATGGTGATGGGGGAGACGGGTACCTGTGTCCATTGAAGACGGTGAAATGATCCCCCCATGCGCTATCAATCACGTTTACGTCCCCCTCGTCCTTGACCAGGCCGTGCTGAACAAAGGGCCACCATATTGTATCGAGAGTGCGCCGGGGCATACTGTAGAGCTCTTTTATGCGCTCTTCGTGTTTCTCATCAAGATACTCGACGACACCGAACAGCCCGTCAGTATGATGATCTTTCGACACGAGCTTGCGGTAGTACTCCTCTGTGACAATAAAATTTCGCCTCGCGTCGGCTTCTCGGGGAGGAGGGGGGTCCACCGCAGAGACCTTGACACCATACTCTGCGAAATATGGCACAAGATATTCCCAATTACGGTAATACTGGTCCTTGAAGAGTAGGACAGAGTCGACAATATAGCCTCGGAGCAGCAGAGACTCATATGCGGAAATCGTGGATGATATGCCGCCGAGCCTCGAGTCGCCGACGAGAACAGTTGGGAGGAAGAGGGGTCTGTAACTCTCCAGCTGTGTTGTGCCGGATAACGTTGGGCTGTGAACACCTAAGGGGGCGGTGGTGTCAGATACGAATTGAAGGGAGCAAACCGTGGGGATCAGGGACATTGTAAGCACTCACAAAGAACCTCAACTCTCACCTCCAGCAGTCTCGATGTACATGTGTGACTTGTCCGCTGTTCCTGTAGCACATTTTCGGATGTAGCTCGCTACGGATGTTACGAACGCATCATCGGTGGGTACAATGACGTCCTGAAGATCTCAGCCTGCGTGTGCGTGTCGACAACCTGCTATGGCTCACCAGTTCACCTGCCTTCTTCGCCGCCATGCCAGCGGCCAGATGCGGACTCACTGGCTCATCAAAACGATAGAGACAGTGAGCGCTCACGAAGTCTCGGTGAGGTCCTGCATATCGATTCACGTGCCTATACACAACCCACCCCACGATACGTTGAAAAAAGGTCTAAAACCAGCAGACGACAGAGACAAGAGACAAAGATGGCCGGGACTTACTCGTCATCTGCATCCTGTATTGGCCCTGTGCTCACGGGCTTGAGATAGAATACGCGATTCTTTTTGGCTGCAGAGGCGCGTACAAGGCCCGAAGTGAGGACGGTCTTGCCGACATCGGTATTGGCACCAAAGACTTGATGCACGCGGAGATGCTTGAAGAGTAGTGACATCTACGGTTACTGTTTCATGCAAACAGATAGCTGCTGATGATGGCCCATGATCATAGCAGCCGAGAGCACCACCGCGACTTCCGAACGGAGATCTTCGCTTACCAAAGCTTCATCTTCGTTGGTCCGCTGACTGTATAGTAGAACTGTACGCTATTTAATAAAGTAATGCCTTGACGCTCGTAAATGACACAATCCACTGGCAAGCGGTAGCAGAGTACCTTGTGCCAGTGATTGGTTGTCCATGGCTTCCAGAGCCCGCAAAGCCTCTGAAAAGGTCTTCCACTGTCACTGTCCCGGCCCCCACGTCTGAAACCCGGCTCGCATCCATACGCAGCTCCTGCCGTCGCAAACTACTTTCCTTGGTGCAGCTTATGAACCGGAAAGACCGAGATATGCAATCAAAGGGGAAAGGTAAGGGGGACATACAGTAAGTTACGAGCATGTCTGCCATCAGCCCTTCCAGTGGCGATAGCCGGTGCTCCTGAAACGGTGCCAGCAGCGGTACGTACAGTACCGCCCAATCATGGGACATCCGTGAAGTGCTATTTTTTTTTAAATCCAAATAGCATACTACAAAGGACACAAATGGCTCTAGGGGGAAGAAAAGCATACGCGAGGGTATATACATAAAGTTCTGCCTAGTCCGGCCAATCGTCACTGTCAAGAGTCAACGGCATCTCCTTGCGCGCTAGTTCGGGGGAGAGCGGTGCCTCGAGCGGATAATCGAAAATACAAGTCACCTCTCTAGGTGCCGCGCACAACCCTTCCAGAACAGAGGCATCATCCAGGAACGCAATCACGGGCGTTACCAGCACCCTGTTCGGTGAGACGAATAGCTCGAGAGTGCAGAGCGTGTGGACGTCCGGAGAGCAATTGTATGTCTGTTCTATTAGACTGTAGCCTATGGGCTAGGTCATCTATCGCTTATTTACATCATGAACAGGAGATCGGTATCCTAGAACAGAGAGGCTCTTCAGTCATTGGGGTGTGACACCGTGCCCAGAAACTAAATCAATGAGTCGAACACCATCAGTCTACGTCGGATCTTCTAAACATAACACGCACAGTAAGAAATGAAGGAGTCGTGCGGTTGATCATTACGAACTAATTCCCTCATCGCTCTCAGCTGAACGAAATCTAAGGCCAAGGGGCAGGAGCGACATCTAACAGGGGAAGTTTGTATGGAGTCTCAGTCTCATCAATCATGACACGGATGTCATTGGCTGGGAAGCCGAAATCGGCTAAACGGACTATCAGAGGAAATATCACCAATTGAAGAAGCAAAGCCACAGTACCGCGAAGGACGTCTGCCATGTCATGTGCATCCCTGGTAGCCCTATTGACTTCGGTAAGCTTTGTGCACCGGCGATGTCCACCAAACTGACCTTGAGGTTCTGTCCCAAACAGAAATGGCGACAGGGCGATTGGTGAGTTGCCGAGCAGAAATGAACTGCCTATTGCCTTCAATTTCCTGGTCAGATCCCAATTGCTGGAACCACTCTAAGAAAAGATTCTGCAAAGTGGGCAACACATCTGTTGTTCTTCCTCCAGTGAGCTCTTGCAGAGCGCCCGCGATATGAGGGCCAAATTGGTTAGATAGATAAAGATCCTTCACAGCAGTAAATGGACGTAAAAGATCCAGCCACTCGGCATTCTCGATATCATCTTTCCAATCAAGATGCGAAAGTGGAAGCTCATGGATGTAAAGGTTCTCCGTCGTCGAAAAGAAAGGCAATGAGGCACAGATCTGTGCCAGGAACGAGAGCTGACCATCTGATACAGTGCATGAAACTTCCACTTTGACCTCTTCAGAGTTATCTGCCTGTGATTGAAGTTCGACCCAAGCAATGTGACTATCAAAGACCACATGTACTATCTTGAATGCCTTGAATGATTGTGTGCGACTGATGAATTGCATGAGTTGTGGCGTGTCGAAGTCGATATCATTGAAGAACGATGTCGAAAACCGGTTACATCGAGGGGCGTCGATGCCGGCCACTAGGTCCTCCAGGTATTCGTGGGTCCCTTGGAAACAAAAATCCCTGAGGAAGGGGAGGATAGAGCGAGTTGGGGGAGGTGGACGTCGGGTTTCCTGAGGACAAGATTGAGGGGATTTGAACCGAAGGGAGAGATTTTCGAGGCTGGTCAACACGGAGAGGCAGGTGACCATCGCCTCGGGTGAAAAGTACCCGGAATGAGGGATATTGACAATGATAAGAATGACAAGGTGAGTGGCAGACACAAGTAGACTTGGTAATCCCGGAAATGGAATGGCATACAACTCGAGGGATCGTAGACGTGGGGCGGATCCACCCAAGAACGAATCGGGAAGGAATGATGCCGTTTCAGAGCGTGACACGAGTGTCAGAGCTGTCAACTCTGGGAATGGAACTTGCATCGCTGCCCAAACTTTTTCATTGTCAGTTTGCGAGGTTATAAACCACATGAGGTTGATTCGGCGTATGCGATTGCTGTGCTCGAGTACAGCAACGACATTATCCACCGACGTTTCTGTAACATAGTCCTGAATGAAGAGAGGCAATGGTGGCCAGACATCCAGGGTCCTTGCAGATCTTCCGGTCGGAACAAAAAGTTGCAGATTCAGGTGACGTGGTGATCCAAAAACCAGGTTTCTCCACCGTCGACACACGTGTACCAGCGATTGCCACCACCCTATTGCTCTTTTCGCATATGAGTATACGATCACCACCTCAGGGGCACCTTGATGCTCAACCCCATAGGAATCAAATATTGCTAGGAGGACGTCGTCAGGGAGCACTTGGATTGTTACTACCCGGCCTACTTTGCGTCAAGTCAGCCAGCAGTCTTTCAGGGATGATGCAAAACAAAAGATGTACGTTGATCATGATTGTCTGCCATCAGCGAGCCTTTGAAATACTGATCTATTGGGATAAAGGAGCCAGGGAGGCTAGGAAACGATGGTGAGGCGAGGGTGGTGCTAGAGTTGGTGGGAGCTGTCAGGGGAGCTGGTGAATTGAACGGGGTCTATATCATGACAATTTTGTTATGGCCGATCAAATAGTGAATTCCCTTGACATACAGCAGAGAGGTTGTTGATGGGGAATTGCCGTTTGGGAGTTGATTGCCTTGATACCGTGTAAAGAGACGCTCACAAGAGAGATGATGCCAGTATCGACTCCGGGGCGGTGTCAAAATTGCCACACTCTATTATAATCTAACGTACTCCGCCTACCATGTTTACCACACGCCTTTGCTTGTCAACCGCCCCACCGAAGCCCTGTACAATTGACAGTCTCACAACACGATCGTCGTCCGTCAATGTTCCATTTCTCTTTTTTTAATATTGTGAACCATCACTTCGGTCAATCGTTCAGGTTCACATATTTTCAGTACCATAATGAACGGAAGAGTATGGGTGGAACTTGGCGAGTACAACTACTACAAAGTGAGCGAGCACTGTTGCATTGCCCCTCTCCCTCCCTCTCCAACATCCTCTTGATCATCACAGTACCGATGTAAAACATCTTATCGTGATCATAACACATGCGTATGCCCGCAGGACCTGACGCGTTCATACATTTATAATCTTCCGAGCGTGAGGAGCGCCTCTGTCGCCGCCTTTAACACTACCCCCGACTCTGGTTCTGCTGCTCATACGCGTGAGCGGTTAGTAGATAGGATTCAACAAGCAGTTGCTAATGCCACCGCAGGATATCTGCCACGAGCGCGTCTGTCTACTTGATCCTAGGCTTGAATGCGATGCTCACACCGTCACTTTTCCCGACGGCGATGGGGGAAATTAACCCTGAGTGGCAAGGAATGAGAGAAACAAAGGGGAAAGGAAAGGTTAGGGTACGCATGCCGAAGAGGAACCTACTTCTTTCTCTGGTCGGGTTTAGTTGGTCAGGGTCAGAGCACCGGGGAACGCCTTTTACGCCGATTGTGATTGATGAAATTCCTGGTAATGCCAGTGAACAGGCGACAAACGGCAGACTCTCCGCAATGACCGTATGCAGAATTTGACGTCACCTGTAGCGGGTGACGACAGACGCTGTACAATACGCGATGATGACTATCGATCGCGGTTTATTTCAATTGTTGGGCTTGTGGCTTGTACAAGGGAAAGATACGGAAAGTACTAGAAGTGCGAAACTAACCTGTTTTTTGCTGAAAGTTGCTTTTGACCATGTTATCAAAATGTAAATAGTAGAAATACAATCTCAGAGAGCGAGCAGCCAACAAGGTGAGAGCATGAGAGTGAGAGAAATAAATAAAAATCACAGGGCAGGAAGAACGGGGCAACATGATATGTACGCACATGAAATTGAAGCGGGTGGGATTGCGGGGGGGATAGCACGTGAACCGCAGAAATGAGCACATGAATGAAATCCAGCTAGATCCACAAGGTGGGAGAGAGACAGAACAAGTCATACGATAATTGAGAGGGCAATGAACACAAGACGGGGGGAAATGAGAATGAAAAGCAGGTAATAGACAGGCACAAAAACTAAGCTGTCGGGTAATGCACGCACGCACAGACTGAGGTCGCCTCCCTTATCTATGAAGTGGAGATTGCCAACGGTTGGTCTGGGCGTCAATCTGGCCCTCCCAATTCCACCCTTGTGCTTGGTAAAACATCAGGTCCCCACCCGCAATGTCTTTCCACAGGGTTGGACGAAGTAATTCATGCGTGGCATCCGGTTTTGAGTGGGAGAACCCGCAACAAGCTCCGGGTGGGATCGTCAAATGACGAAAAGTTGATATGGTCTTAAAATATATCGTTGCTAATTGGATGTGGCGGTGGAGTTGGCGGAAGGTCACCAAAGCCAAAAGACTGTGGGATCGTTGCATCATCCATATCAGGTGCTGATGGTTACGGGTGACTCACGACATTTTCTTTAGACCTATTGACTTCGGTAGGCTTTGTGCACCGGCGATGTCCGCCGGATTCACCACAAGGCTCTTTTCCAGACAGAAATGGCGACAGGGTGATTGGTGAGTTGTCGCGCAAAAATGAACTGCCTAATGCCTTCAATTTCCTGGTCAAATCCCGATGGCTGGAACCCCTCCAAGAAAAGATTCTGCACAGTGGGCAACACATCCGTTGTCCTTCCTCCAGTGAGCTCTTGCAGAGCAGGAGCGATACGAGGCGCAAATTGCTTAGATAGATAAAGATCCTTCACAACAGTAAATGGACGTAAAAGTTCCAACCATTCGACGTTCTCGATGTCATCTTCCCAATCAAGTTGCGAAGATTGATGCTCATAGATGTAAAGCTTCTCCGTCGTCAAAAAGAGATGCAATGAGGTACAGATCTGTGTCAAGAACGAGAGCTGCCCATCTGGTACTCTGCATAAAACTTCCACTTTGAGCTCTTCAAAGTCACGGTTAGGTGCCTGTGATCGAAGTTCGACCCAAGCAGCGTGACTATCAAAGACCACATGTACTATATTGGTCTTGAATATCTTGAATGTTTGATTGCGACTGATGAAATGCATAAGTTGTGGGGTGTCGAAGTCAATATCATTCAAGAACGATGTCGAAAACCAGCGACATAGAGGGGTATCGATGCGGGCCACTAGGTCCTCTAAGTATTCGTGGACCCCTTGGAACGAAATTACCAAGAGGGCGGGGAGGATAGAGCGAGTTGGGGGAGGTGGATGTCGGGTTTCCTGATCAGGAAAGGATTGAGGGGATTCGAACGCAAGGAAGAGACTTTCAAGGCTGGTCAACACGGAGAGGCAGGTGACCATCTCCTCGGGTGAAATGTACGCGGATTGAGGAATACCAAAAAGGTAAAGAGTGACGAGGTGAGTGGCAGACAAAAGTAGATTTGGTAATCCCGGAAATGGAATGGAATTCAACTCGAAGAATCGTAGATGTGGGGCGGATCCACCCAAGAACGAATCGAGGAGGAATGGCGCCGTTTCAGAGCGTGACTCGAGTTTCAAACCTGTCAGCTCCGGGAATGGAACTTGCATCGCTGCCCAAACGCTTTCATTTTCGGTTTGAGAGGTTGAGACACCTGAGGCTGATTTGGCGTATGCGATTGCTGTGCTCGAGTACAGCAACGACGTTATCCACCGACATTTCCATGACATAGTCTTCAATGAGGAGAGGCAATGCTGGCCAGACATTTAGGGTCCTTGCGGATGTTCCGGCCGTACAAAAAAGTTGCAGGTTCAAGCGACGTGGTGATCCAAAAACAAGGCTTCTCCACCGTCGACACACGTGTACCAGCGATTGCCACCACTCTATTGATCTTTTCGCATATGAGTATACGATCACCCTCTTAGGGATATCTTGATGCTCAACCCCACAGAAATCAAATATCGCTAGGAGGACGTCGTCAGGGAGCACTTGGATTGTTACTACCCGGCCTACTTTGCGTCAAGTCAGCCAGCAGTCTTTCAGGGATGATGCAAAACAAAAGATGTACGTTGATCATGATTGTCTGCCATCAGCAAGCCTTTGAAATACTGATCTATTGGGATAAAGGGGCCAGGGAGGCTAGGAAACGATGGTGAGGCGAGAGTATGGTGGGAGCTGCCAGGGAAGCTGGTGAATTGAACGGGGTCTAGATCATGACAGTTTTGTTATGACCAATCAAATGCTGTGAGTAAATTCCCTCGACATACAGCTGAGAGGTTGTTGATGGGGCTTGGCGTCTTGGGTGTTGATTGCCTTGATACTGTGTAAGAGACGCTCACAAGAGAGATGATGCCAGCATCGACTCTGAGCGTTGTCACAATTGCCAGTGGGCGCTTCTGTTATAACCTAATGTACTCCGCCAGTGCCTAACTGAAGGCCTGAGCGGCCTGAGCGCCCGATCAGCATCCTTCAACGTTCCATTTCTCTTTTTTCAATATTGTAGACCATCGCTTCAGTCAATCCCAAAGGTTCACATGCAGAATGGTACGGAAGAGTATGTTTCGGACCTGATGCCGCCGCGTTTCTTTCTGCATTGGGTGGAATTTGGCGAGTACAAGTACTACAAAGTGAGCGAGCACTGCTACATTCCCCCTCCCTCAAGTCTTCGACGAGAATAGTTGGGAGGAAGAGGGTTCTGTAACTCTCCAGCTGTGGCAACGTTGGGCTGTGAACACCTAAGGGGGGGTGTCAGAACGCGAATTGAAGGGAGTAAACAGTAGGGATCAGGGACATCGTAAGCACTCACAAAGAACTTCAACTCTCACCTCCAGTAGTCTCGATGTACATGTGTGACTTGTCTGCTGTTCCTGCAGCACATTTTCGGATGTAGCTCGCCACGGATGTTACGAACGCATCATCGGTGGGTACAATGACGTCCTGAAGATCTCAGCCAGCGTGTGCGTGTCGACAACCTCACCAGTGCACCCGCCTTCTTCGCCGCCATGCCAGCGGCCAGATGCGGACTCATAGTACAACAAACAAAGCAATGCCTTAACACTCGTAGATGACACAACCCGAGCTGGTGGCAGAGTACGTGCTAGTGATCCAGTGATCGGTTGTCAACGGCTTTCAGAGCCCGCAAACCCGGAGGGCCCGTTACTAGCTTCCGTGGCAGTTCCCACCATACTCACACTCTAGTACGACCGTCGCCTCTCCATCGTTTCCTAGCCTCCCAGGCCCATTTATACCAATAAATCGGTAATTCGAAGGCTTCCTGATGGCAGACAATCATGATCTATGTACACCTTTTGTTTTACATCATTCCTGATAGACTGCTGGCTGATTTGACGCAAAGTAGGCCAGGTAGTAACAATCCAAGTGCTCCCTGACGACGTCCTCATGAAAAAATTTGATTTCTGTGTGGTTGGATATCAATATTCCCCTGAGGTGGTGATCGAAGCCCAAGATGCGATAAGAGAAGTAGAGCCGTGGCAATCGCTGGTACACGTATGTCGACGGTGGAGAAGCCTTATTTTTGGATCACCACGTCACCTGAATCTGCAACTCTTTTGTACGACCGGAACAACTGCAAGAAAGGCCCTGGATATCTGGCCAGCATTGCCTCTCCTCATTCTGGACAATGTCACGAATACGTCGGTGGATAACATCGTTGCTGTGCTCAAGTACAGCAATCGCATACGTTAAATCGGCCTCAGGTGTCTCACAACCTCGAAAACTGAAAACGAAAAAGTTTGGGCGGCGCTGCAAGTGCCATTCCCAGAGCTGACAAGTCTGACACTCGAGTCACGCTCTGAAACGGCGCCATTCCTTCCCGATTCGTTCTTGCGTGGATCCGGCCCACGTCTACGATCCCTCATGTTGCATGCCGCTCCATTTCCAGGATTACCAAATCTACTTTTGTCTGCCACCCACCTTGTCACTCTTTACCTTTCTGTTATTCCTCATTCCGCGTACTTCTCACCCGAGACGATGGCCACTTGCCTCCATATTGACTAGCCTCGAAACACTCTTGGGTTCGAATCCCCTCAATCCCCCCTGATCAGGAAATCCGACGTCCACCTCCCCAAACTCGCTCTATCCTTCCCGCCCTCAGGGAATTTTGGTTCAAAGGGGTCCACACATACTTAGAGGACCTAGTGGCCGGCATCGATGCCCCTCGATCTCGGTTTTCGATAGTGTTCTTCAATGATATTGACTTCGACACGCCACAGCTCATGCAATTCATCAGTCGCACACGAACATTCAAGGCATTCAATATAGTACATGTAGTCTTTGATAGTCACTTCGCTTGGGTTGAACTTCAATCACAGGCATCTAACCGTGAAGAGGACGTACTGGAGGTTTCATGCAGAGTACCAGATGGGCAGCTCTCGTTCCTGGCACAGATCTGTACCTCATTGTCTCTCCTTTTGACGACGGAGAACCTTTACATCCATGAGCATCTATCTTCGCAGCTTGATTGGAATGATGACATCGAGAACGCCGTATGGTTGGATCTTTTACGCCCATTTACTGCTGTGAAGGATCTTTATTTATCTAAGCAATTTGTGCCTCGTATCGCGCCCGCTCTGCAAGAGCTCGCTGGAGGAAGAACAACAGACTTGTTGCCCACTGTGCAGAATATTTTCTTAGAGGGGTTCCAGCCATCGGGACTTGACCAGGAGATTGAAGGCATTGGGCAGTTCATTTCTGCGCGACAACTTACCAATCGTCCCGTCGCCATTTCTGTCTGGAGGAGAACCTAGTAGTGAGTTTGATGGACGTCGCCGGTGCACAAAGCTTACCAAAGTCAATAGGACTACCGTACTTGTAAGGAGGCGGAAAGCTTGACCCGCTGAAGTGGTGCACTAGGACAGGTAAGCCTCATCCAGCGGCTTATTTTCGTAAACGATATGAACCACGCCATCAACCTTTCAGGCCTTTATTGACTCCATGAGGACGTCCAATAATACCTTAACGTACAAGGCGCTGACTCAGAGTGTCCGGTATGTACGTCTTATCATCTATTTGACTAGAACTCAGACTATTGTTATTGGCGATTACACGAAAAGAAACAGGTTCGAGCAGAGACCTCAGGTGAGACGTTTTTCAGGGATTGCGCCACTTTCTTTCATTTCTGACTTATCCTATAATTTTAGTTAGTAAGCTCTCGTCTATTGTCGGCATTCGATCATTGACGCACACCCCAATGACTGACGAGCCTTTCTGCTCTAGGATACCAATCTCCAGTTCATCTTGTAAAAAGGCAATGGATGACCTAGCCATAGGCTTTAAGGATGTTGTATGCGTTTTGTGCGGTCCACGGTCGAATCCCCTTGAATGATGGCACACTCGCACGTGCCCACGACGATGCATAGCGGTAGAGGTAGCGGTCCTGTGCCTGTGTTGTGCCCCATTGTCTTTGTTTTGTTGCTCGCCTCCCATGTACTTAAGCCTCGCCTCCGGCTTCCTCATCCCCATCAAATCCTAGTTCCTCTTGTGTTTTGCAAAGCTCCAGCGTCTGCGTTCCTGAGTATCTTCGCCACGACGTGTTCCACATCTACCCGAGCCCGGCCGATCCGTCACGCGTCCGACATCATCGCCACAGCCGCCAAGTCTAGTTTTACTCACTCCCTGTATTATACTGAGAGTCTCTCTTCAGGGACTATTCACCCACATACTCGCGCCCCGTTCCCTTCAAGGCCACGGTCTAGTATGGACATACCATTGCTTTCAACATGTCCATACGCTCTGCACACTCGAGCCATTCGTTTCATCGAACACTGGCAGGGTACTGGTAACTCCCGCGATTGCGTTCCTGGATGACATCTGTTCTGGAGGGGTTGTGCGCCGCCTAGATTGGTGGCTTGTATTTTCGATCATCCGCTCAAGCCCGAACCGGCGCGCGAGGAAACGCTCGTGTCTCTTGGCAGTGACGATTGGCTGGACTAGGAGAGCTTTTCAGGGCCGCCTCCGGAGAGGTCTTCCACTGTCCCAGCCCCCATTGGCACTGGTACGTCTGAAAACCGGCTCGCGTCCATACGCAGTTCCTGGCACTTCCTTCCGTCACAAGCTACCTTTTTTTGGTGCAGTTTATGAACCGAAAAGCCCGAGGTATGCGATCAAAGGGGAAAGGTGAGGGCGCTATACATCATGATGACCGTCGATCTCCTTCTGCAAATGCCACCAAATGTCCAGCGGAGGCGTAAAGATCAAAAGCCGCCATTTCAAATGTTCGCTCGATTTCTCGTCAGATTGAAAAGGCAAATGATATCTTACTGTTAAAAAAAAGGTTTATCACATCAAAGCCCTTCCACGAGTACGCGTAAGATCCGTGAGCAGAAATGCTACATTGTCACCACCAACATCATCTCCGCGTGGTAACGAGCACACCCTTCAGTCTTGCCAGGTCTTTTGTACCACTGGCCCGGAGGATCGGTGGGGTAGCAGGTGAACCGCAAAAATGAGCATATGAGCGAAATCCAACTAAATCCACAAGGTTGGGGAGAGATAGAACAAGTCATAGGGTAATTGAGAGGGCGATAAACACAAGACGAGGGGAAATGAAAAAGAAAAGCAAGTAATAGATAGGTACAAAAACTAGGATGTCGGGTAAGGCACGCACGGACTGAGGTCGCCTCCTTTATCTATAAAGTGGAGATTGCCCACAGTTGGTCTGGGGCGTCCATCTGGCCCTCCAATTTCTGCCCTTGTGCTTGGTGGAACATCAGGTCCCTGCCCGCAATGTCTTTCCACATGGCTGGATGAAGCAATTCATGCATGTCATCCGGTTTTGAATGTGAAATCTAGGGAGAAGGTCCTGCGCGGCCAGGATGGTCCTGATCAGATGCGGACTCTGGGCTTGGATTCGTAGACGAACCCGCAACGAGCTCCGGAGTAGGATCGTCAAATGCCGAATAGTCGATATAGTCTACAAATATATCGTTGTCAATTGGATATGGTGGCGAAGTTGGGGGAAGGTCACCAAAGATAGAGGACGGTGGGGTCGTTGCATCATCCATAACTGGAGCTGATGGGTGGGCCCGGAGGATTGCGTCTAAGGCATATGCAGCTGCTTCAACAGACTCTGGGTTCTGATAAACCCTATTGACTTCGGTAAGCTTTGTGCACCGGCGATGTCCGCCAAACTCACTAGGTTCGCTGCCAGACAGAAATGGTGACAGGGCGATTAGTAAGTTGTCGTGCAGAAATGAACTTCCTGATGCCTTCAATTTCCGGGTCAGATCCCGGTGGCTGGAACCCCTCCAAGAAAAGATTCTCCACAGTGGGCAACACACCCGTTGTTCTTCCTCCAGTGAGCTCTTGCAGAGCGGGCGCGATACGAGGCCCAAATTTCTTAGATAGATAAAGATCCTTCACAGCAGTAAATGGACGTAAAAAATCCAACCATTCGACGTTCTCGATATCACCTTCCCTATCAGGTTGCGAAGATATATGCCTATAGATGTAAAGGTTCTCCGTTGTCGAAAGGAGAGGCAATGAGGTACAGATCTGTGCCAGGAACGAGAGCTGCCCAACTGGTACTCTGCATGAAACCTCCACTATGACCTCTTCAAAGTCACGGTTAGATGCCTGTGATCGAAGTTTGACCCAAGCAGCGTGACTATGAAAGACCACATGTACTATATTGAGTGCCTTGAATGATTGTGTGCGACTGATGAATTGCATGAGTTGTGGCACGTCGAAGTCGATATCATTGAAGAACGATGTCGAAAGCCGGTGAATTTGAGGGGCGTCGATGGGGGCCACTAGATCCTCGAAGTATTCGTGGACCCCTTTGAACGAAAATTCCCTGAGGGTGGGGAGGATAGAGCGAGTTGGGGGACGAGGACGTCGGGTTTCCTGATCAGGAGAGGATTGAGGGGATTCGAACCAAAGGAAGAGTCTTTCAAGGCTGGTCAACACGGAGAGACAGGTAACCATCGCCTCGGGTGAAAAGTGCGCGGAATGACGAATACCGAAAAGGCGAAGAGTGACAAGGTGAGAGGCAGACAGAAGTAGATTTGATAATCCCGGAAATCGAATGGCACGCAACTCGAGGGATCGTAGACGTGGGGCGGACCCACCCAAGAACGAATCAGGAAGTAATGGCCCCGTTCCAGAGCGTGACAAGAGTGTCAGAGCTGTCAGCTCCGGGAATGGCACTTGCATCGCCGCCCAAACCTTTTCTTTGTCAGTTTGCGAGGTTGTAATACACCTGAGGTAGATTTGACGTATGAAATCGCTGTGCTCGAGTACAGCAACAACGTTATCCACCGACGTTTCCGAGACATTGTCCTGAATGAGGAGAGGCAATGCTGGCCAGATATCCAGGGCCTTTCTTGCAGATGTTCCGGTCGTACAAAGAAGTTGCAGATTCAGGTGACGTGGTGATCCAAGAATAAGGCTTCTCCACCATCGACACACGTGTACCAGCGGTTGCCACGGCACTGTTTCTCTTTTCGCATATTGGTATTCGACCGCCATCTCACGGAAATCTTGATGCCCAACCACATAGAAATCAAATATTGCTAGGAGGATATCGTCAGGGACCACTTCGATTGTTACTACCTGGCCTACTTTGCGTCAAATCAGCTAGCAGTCTTTCAGGGATGATGCAAAACAAAAGGTGTACATCGATCATAATTGTCTGCCATCAGGGAGCCTGCTAGAGTATGGTGGGAGCTGCCAGGGAAGCTGGTGAATTGAACGGGATCTATATCATGACAATTTTGTTATGGCCGATCAAATAGTGAGTGAATTCTCTTGACATACAGCAGAGAGGTTGTTGATGGGGGCTCGGCGTCTTGGGAGTTGATTGCGTTGATACTGTGTAAGAGACGCTCACAAGAGAGATGATGATGCCAGCATCGACTCCGGGGCGGCGTCAAAATTGCTAGTGGGCGCCTCTGTTATAACTTAACGTACTCCAACTACCATGTTCACAACTCGCCTTTCCTTGTCAACCGTGGTAAAATATGGGCGTGCGTGAAGAGGAGGTGGAATCGATCATATTCGGTGGGGGGGGCGGTCCTCTTAACTGTGTAAACAAGTACGCTACAAAAGGGAACAGTAGATCGTATCGTACAACACAATAGCGAGACATCTACAGTAAGCTTATGAGACATCTACAGTAATCACGATCAGTATACAGTAATCTGTATCACATAAGCGGGCACTACAACGCGTACATCCTTTAGACGTCACGGATGAACGCGTAGAACTCATCCTTGAGACGAGAAACTTGAAAGGAACCAATACATTAACATACCGATCAAGTGGCCATAAATCAGTCAAGAGGCCATGTAGGCGTTCATTCCATCAAACCGCCCCACCGAGGCCCTGTACAATTGACAGTCTCACAACACGATCGTCGTCCGTCAATGTTCCTTTTTTTTAAATATTGTAGACCATCACTTCGGTCAATCGTTAAAGTTCACATATCTTCCGTACCATACTGAACGGAAAAGTATGGGTGGAACCTGGCGAGTACAACTACTACAAAGTGAGCGAGCACTGTGACATTGCCCCTCTCCCTCCCTCTACAACATCCTCTTGATCATCACAGTACCGATGCAAAGCGTCTTATCATGATCACAACACATGCGTGTGCCTGCAGGACCTGACGCACACCGTCGACACGTTCCCTCGGCTGAGTGTCTGTTGAGGACCCTTTGTCATCGTCGCCTTTGCAGTTATTTGCTTTCGTCGTGTGCGAGTAGCAGCAGCCGCAAGGGGCAAAGACAAGTCAAACTCTGCACTCGCAAGTGGGTCACCCTCATCCAGTTCGTGACGGAGGACGGGTCTTGCGTGGCGTGGGCGCAGGAAGCGGGGACAGCGGCGGACGTTTATCAAATTTGCTCTGCGCTGATATCATATGACTTTGTCGTGGGGGCGTAGGTGGTCAAGGTACGTGTGTCACCTCTTCAGAGCGAGGACGAGGCGGTGACTGCAGAAGCGCCTCTTCTGCTTCATACGGTCCCTGGACAACAACTGCAGGGACTTGAGGAGGCGTGGTGGATGACGGCTTGTCCGGGCCCTGCTCGGCATCCCCATCTGAAGTTAGTGAGGGTATGACGTCTATTCCATCCACCGAGCTTGATGGCCACGCCCGTACGGATAAATATGAGCGTGGGAGTTTCGAGGGCCTTGCCTCTGGTTGGCTCTGGCTGTACGCCCTCCTTCGCCAGTGACCGTTCCATCAACCGGACGTGGCGGCTGCTGAATACCTGCAGCAACGAACGAAGTATTTACGGAATCCACCCGGGGCGGCGGTCGACCCATATCTGCAGGTGCAATTGAAAACCCTTCCGAGTCGCACGCTTTCATCTCGTTGAGGAACGCCGCCTTTTCATCCGCAGGGACGCCGATGGTAGGCTGTCTGACGCGCTTGGCGGTGAATGACGAATTAATGGGAGCTTCGACTGGCATCCCAGCATGTCGCAGATTTGCACGGACACTACCAAAAGGTAGCTGCGTCGTCGCTGGCGTGTTAGGTATACGCGGCAGGACAAGGGGTATTGGCGGTGGCGGTGAGGGCGGAGGTGGAGGTATGAGATGCGAATACGAGTAGTCTGCGGACTGTTTTTGCAGGCATAGACCGCTTCACCAACTTTTGGAAATGGAAATGAAAATTATCAGCATCGGAGAGAACACGGCTTGGTGGAACATCGGGTCCCCACTCACAATGTCTTTCCACATGGCTGGACGAAGTAATTCATGCGTGTCATCCGGTTTTTAATGGGGAAAGCGTAATTGAACCCTACGTGAGATTGGGAACGTGCAATTAGAGCAGCCAATGATGAGGTAATAGAAAGCAAATTAACCCGCGACGAGCTCCGGGGTAGGATCGTCATCGAATGCCGAATAGTTGGTAAAGTCCACAAATATATCGTTGTCAATTGGATGTGGCAGTGAAGTCGGGGGAAGGAAGATCACCAACGCTAAAGGACGGTGGGGTCGTTGCATCATCTGATGAGTGAGTCCGGAGGATCGCGTCCAAGGCATTTGAGGCTGCTTCAGCAGGCTCTGGGTTCTCGTCAATAAACTTCGTTACGAGCTCAAATAGCTTCGTGTTTTGTTCATCTATTGACTTCGGTAAGCTTTGTTCACCGGCGATGTCCGCCAAACTCACCTCGAGAATCTCCCCAGACAGAAATGGCGACAGGGCGTTTGGTTAGTTGTCGCGCAGAAATGAACTGCCCAATGCCTTCAATTTCCTGGTCAGATCCCGATGGCTTGAACCCCTCTAGGAAAATATTCTGCACAGTGGGCAACACATCTGTTGTTCTTCCTCCAGTGAGCTCTTGCAGAGCGGGCGCGATACGAGGTGCAAATTTCTTAGATAGGTAAAGATCCTTCACAGCAGTAAATGGACGTAAAAGATCCAACCATTCGGCGTTCTCGATATCACCTTTCCAATCAAGTCGCAAAGATAGATGCTCATGGATGTAAAGGTTCTCCGTCGTCGAAAAGAGGGGCAATGAGTTACAGATCTGTGCCAGGAACGAGAGCTGCCCATCTGGTACTCTGCATGAAACTTCCACTTTGACCTCTTCAAAGTCACGGTTAGATGCCTGTGACTGAAGTTCGACCCAAGCAGCGTGACTACGAAAGACCACATGTACTATATTGGCCTTGAATGTTTGTGTGCGACTGAT
>WNFQ01013172.1_pt1 | contig 17926 bp, 18 predicted proteins | sample 5400171 | NCBI WGS metagenome assembly WNFQ01 (sample SAMN13153356, study PRJNA577476) | soil metagenome | isolation source: 20 cm soil under Madrone tree | place: USA:California | collected 2016-06-14 | reverse complement strand
CGATCGTGCCAGGATCGGGTCCGCCATGTCCTGGGTCGATATAGGCCAGCGGAAGCGCGCCCAGGGTCGGCCGCAAAACGGGTATGCCCGGCGGCGAGGCAATGATCCCGGCGGTGGTGCTGCCGCCGCGCAAAATGTCGGCCGATGAGGGCCCACCCGATGTCGCCGAGGCCAGGACGAAACCCGCCGCCGGAGCCCTGGACGATGTGGCAACCGCCAGTGTTGGGGATAGGCTGGACGTGACGGGCGCTAAAGGCGTCACCGCAATGTCGGAAGCCGGCTTCAGCAGGGGCACCTTGTCCGGCCAGGCGGCGGCATTGGGTGTCGCGGGCGTGGGCATGGGATTGCTTGGCGACAGCAGAAAGTTGGAGGCCAGGCCGGCAACCACCAGCGGCGGATCGGAATCAATCGGCCCAGCTATGACGGCGGCGCTGAAATCGCTGGCCGCTGCCGGGAAAAGGTCGACCACCAAACGCCGGGATTGGCTTCCCCCAGTGCCCGCAATAAGCGCGACTGCGCCGATCTTCGCACTGCCGCGCAGCCCGGCGGCCAGCTTGGTGATCCCTTCCCGGGTGGTCATGGCCAAGCTGGCGATCTGGCCCAGTACGGGGGGCATCCTCGCCCGCTGCCAATCGGACTCCGGCAATTCGATATACAGCCTGGGTGGGCCCGCCAGAAGCCCGACGCGATAGGCGGCCGGTTCCGACAATTCGACCACGATCCGCGTCGACCCTGGATGAATACCCAGGCGAACGTCCAATATGGCCGGTTTCGCCCAAGCCGCCTGGCAAAGCAGCAAGGGTGCCAGCAATAGGATCGCCCAACGGCGCAAACCGTACATCTTGTGGTCCACCGTTCACTTCTTTACCAAATATCCACGCGAAAGTCATTGGAATCAATCAATGAATCGACTGACCCTCAGCGCCCACCGAATTCGAGGTTGTGGATTGGCTCCACGATGGTTAAGTTCGGTCTGTCCGCATCTCGCTGCGGTGCACAGGCGCACGGTCGTTGACTGTCGTCGCGGTGCCTCGGCCATCGAGCGGCGCCAAGCCAGGTCATTGAGACCCGGGCGGTTGCGCACGAGAGCCTCAGGAGCCGGTATGCCGATCGTGCGCGGACAGAGGAATTCGCTGTCTCGCGCGGTTGCCGTCGCCCCCTATCTCGACGGACATCGCCGGATGGCGGTTTGGACGCCTCGGCCAATGCCGAGGCCGCCCCTGCGAAGGGTCGCAATGAATAGATTTAGTTCAACCCCTAACCATGTCGCGCCGCCGGTTCCCGGATTGTGGAACCGCGCCGGCCGCCGCACGGAGAAAATGAATCATGGCAAAAAGAATGTTGATCGATGCCACCCACCCGGAAGAAACCCGTGTGGCCGTGGTGGATGGCCGACGACTTGAAGAATTTGACGTCGAGGTCGCCAGCAGGAAACAGCTAAAAGGCAATATCTACCTGGCGAAAATAACACGGGTGGAGCCATCGCTCCAGGCGGCCTTCGTGGAGTACGGCGGGAACCGGCACGGCTTCCTCGCTTTCAGCGAAATTCACCCCGACTATTACCGCATCCCGCTGGAGGATCGAGAAGCCTTGCTGGCCGAGCAGGCCGCGATGGCGCGCGAACAGGACGAGCAGGAAGCCGAAGGGGAGGATCGCTGGCACCGCCGCGATCGGCGCCGCTCGCGCGATCGGGGCAACCACGAAGAGACCCAGCGAAGCGATTCGCAGGGTGGCGAACAGCCACAAGGCGAGATCGAGGGCGAGGAACCGCCAGCGAACGAGACGTTCGGCACGGACCGTGCCGACGGCGATAGCATGGCGCTTCGCGTGGATGGCCAGTCCGAGTTGCGCCTAAGCAGCGAGCCGTTCGAGCCCGCACCATCGAGCGACAGCGCCCCGAGTGAGGACCCGAGTGAGGCATGGTCGGCGCAGACGCCGACCGATCATGCCGCGCCCGACGACGCCCTCCCGCTTCACGCCAATCGGGAAATGGAAGCCATGGTGCAGGCGGCGCCTGCCCTCGACCAGGCTTCTGCGAGCGAACCGCCTTTCGAAAGCGCCATGGCCGATGTGGGCCAGCCGGGCGCCGGCGCCGACGAAGCGCCGGAACATCGCGCCGTGATCGAGGAAGCGCCGCCGGTCCCGCAAGCCCTGGAAACGGTGGGCGGCGACGAGGCGGAAGAATCATCGCCGCGGCGTCCGCGCCCCCTCAGCCGGCGCTACAAAATTCAAGACGTCATCAAACGGCGCCAAATTCTGCTGGTGCAGGTGACGAAGGAGGAGCGCGGCAACAAGGGTGCGGCGCTGACGACTTATCTGTCGCTGGCCGGCCGCTATTGCGTGCTGATGCCCAATACCGACCGGGGCGGCGGCGTGTCGCGCAAGATCACCAACGCCGGCGACCGCAAGCGCCTGAAGACGATCATCGAGGATCTCGAATTGCCCGCCGGCATGGCCGTCATCGTGCGCACCGCCGGCAGCGAGCGCAGCAAGCCGGAAGTCAAGCGCGATTTCGAGTATCTGATCCGCCTGTGGGACGAAATCCGCGAACTCACGCTGCGCTCGACCGCACCGGCGCTGATCTATGAGGAAGCCAATCTGATCAAGCGGGCGATCCGCGATCTCTATACCCGCGACATCGAAGACGTCCAAGTCGAAGGCGACGAGGCTTACAAAGCCGCGAAGTCCTTCATGCGCATGCTGACGCCGAGCCATGCCAAGCGCGTGCAGCAGTACAAAGACCCGACGATGCCGCTGTTCACCCGCTATCAGATCGAAAGCCAGCTCGACGCCATTCACAATCCCATCGTCCAGCTGAAATCGGGCGGCTACATTGTCATCAATCAGACTGAGGCCCTCGTCGCCATCGACGTCAATTCGGGCCGGGCCACGCGTGAGCGCAATATCGAAGAGACCGCCGCCAAGACCAATCTGGAAGCAGCCGACGAAATCGCCCGTCAACTGCGCCTGCGCGATCTGGCGGGGCTGGTGGTCATTGATTTCATCGATATGGATGAATCGCGCCACAATGCCCAGGTCGAACGTCGCTTGAAGGATGCGATGCGCCATGACCGCGCCCGCATCCAACTGGGCCGCATCAGTCCCTTCGGCCTGCTGGAACTGTCGCGCCAGCGTCTGCGTCCCAGCCTGTTCGAAGCCAGCACCGAGGTCTGCCGCCTCTGCCGCGGCACGGGCCATGTGCGCTCGACGGAATCGACGGCGCTGCATGTCCTGCGCTCCATCGACGAAGAAGGCGCGCGCCAGAAGAGTGCCGCGATCACGGTTTCGGTTCCGGCCGCGGTCGCGCTGTTCATCTTGAACCAGAAGCGCCAGTCATTGGCCGAGTTGGAAATTCGCCAGGGCTTCCGCATCTATCTGGCCGCCGACGATTCCCTGGTGCCGCCGGATTTCCGCATCGAGCGGCTGAAGGCTTTGGCGCCCGGCGACGCACCCCCGGCGCCGGTGGTGCAGAAGAAGAGGAAACGCGGGATGTAGTCTCCCCCGAAGCCGCGGTCGAAGCGCGGGCCGGCGATCATGACCATAGTCCTCGCAGCGGTGGCGATCACGTCGATAGCGAACGCGGTCGCCGCCGGCGCCGACGCCGGCGTGGGCGTGACCGCCATGGCAGCGATGGGCCACGGGAGGGATCTCGCGAGGGAAATCGCGAACCACCCCATCGCGTTCCCAATCGCCACGATCATCGCGCCAGCGCAGCGATGCCCACCGCTCTCGAGCCGGCGGGTGAGATTGTCGCAGGCATGAACGAGCAGGCCGAGACGGTTGCCGGCCCGCGCCATGAGCCAGGCCGGCCGGGTCCCGACGGCGGCGATCCGAATCGTCGGCGCCGGCGGCGCGGTCGGCGCGGCGGACGGCGGCGGCGGCGCGGCGGCGAAGGGAATGGCGGAATTGATGGCGAGCGGGATCGCGAGATAAGCGGCAATCAGGGCGCCCCGGCCTTCGCTGAGGCGCAAGCCCCAACCTCGTCCGGAGAAGGCGAGCAGCATTGGCCGGAGCAGCGCCCGATGACCCCGGCGGATTTTGACCGTCCCTTCATGGACGAACCGGCACCACGGTCGGTCGAGCACAACCGCGCCGAGCCCGAACCGCCCCAGGAAACGATCGCCGAACCGCAGCCGGCAGTTCAGCCGAACACGGAAAGCGAGGACAAATCCTCGGGCGAGCGCAAGCGGGGCTGGTGGAAGCGGGTCTTAAGCTAACGCGCTGCCAGGATTAGGCCAGCCAGCCGATCAATCGCCTTGCCGCTTCGGCCATGTCCTCGGTCGACCCGGCGAAGGAAATACGCAATGAGCAATGGCCGCGCCCGGAATCGAAATCGGTTCCGGGCGTGAGGGCCACCCCCGTCTCGGCCAGCAGGCGGCGGCAGAACGCCTCGCTGTCGTTGGTCAAATTCGCGACATCGGCATAGAGATAGAAGGCCCCGTCGGGTGGCGCGAAGCGCTGCAGCCCCGCTTTGGGCAATTCGGCCAGAAGCAGATCGCGATTGCGCCGATAGCGGGCGACGTTGGCGTCCAATTCCGCCTTGCAATCGAAGACGGCCAGCGCCGCCAATTGCGGCAATGTGGGCGCCGAGATGAACAGATTCTGTGCCAGGCATTCCACGGCACGCAGCAGATCCGGCGGCAAAACCATCCAGCCCAGACGCCAGCCGGTCATCGAGAAATATTTTGAAAAGCTGTTAATCACGATGCCGCTGTCGCTGAAGGCGGCCGCAGTCGCGGCTACGCCCTCATAGACGATGCCGTGGTAGATTTCGTCGGACACCAGCCGGATGCCTCGATCCCGGCAATGGGCGACAAGGCCCGCGAGCTCGGCCGGGCTCAACATGCTGCCGGTGGGATTGGCGGGGCTGGCGACGATCAGGCCTTCGACCGGCTCATCCAACGCGTCGAGCAATTCAGGCGTGGGGTGAAACCGCGTTTCCGGCCCGACCGGCAGATTCACAGGCCGGAGGTCCAGGGCCAGCAGAATGTTTCGATAGGCCGGATATCCCGGTGCCGCCAGAGCCACGCGGTCGCCCGGCTCGAAGGCCGAGAGAAATCCCAACATGAAGGCGCCGGACGAACCTGTGGTGACGACGACGCGGCTAGGATCGATTTCGAGGCCGTAATCCCGCCGGTAGTGCCCCGCGATGGCCTCACGCAAGGGGCCGATGCCGAGAGCCTCGGTGTAGCCCAGGCGATTGCTGTCGAGGGCCCGCTTGGCCGCCTCGATGACGGCGGCCGGTGCCGGTGTATCGGGTTGGCCCAATTCCAGATGAAAAACCGCCCCCCCGCTCGCCGCCCGCGCGTTGGCGGCGCGCAGGACTTCCATGGCAATGAAGGGCGGGATCGCCGCCCGGGAAGCGACCTTCAGCGCCATCGGCCTGGCACGTCCGCCCTATTGCCCTTGGAGCACGATGGCAAGACCGTCACCGCGCGGGTCGGCTTTCGCCTGGCAGCCGCTCTTGAGGTCTTCCACCCCGTTGGGGCACCAGATGGCCTGAACACGGCCCAGGATATCGGCCTGTTGCAGGCCATGGCCGTGGCTTGTCAAGCTTCGCAGCACCGACTCGACTGTGTTGGGTTCGTGGAAGACCACGTCGGGCTCGCCGTTGTGATGAATGCGTCCGGCGGCTACCGCCCGATCCAACGGCTGCTTGTCGATGAAGGAATTCAGGAACACCTGGGCGATGGCCGTCGGCGCCGTCACGCCGCCCGAGGCCGCCGCTGCAAAAAAGAAGCTGCCGTTGCTGCGGCCTGTCACCAGGACTGGCCCAAGATTAAAGGGGTCCTGCCCTGCTTGATTGGGCGGCGGGGAGAGGATGACGCCGGTGCCCGGCACCACGCGGCCGCTGCCGAACAGGTCGTTCATGGTGACGTTACAGGCCACGGCATTGCTCTGCTTGTCGACGACGACGAAACTTGCCGCCCAGGGGTTCTCCGCACGCGTCGGCCCCGGCGGCGGGTTGAGAGCGGCTGCCGCGGTCGCCTGATCGGGCGCATAGCCGTTCATCAAGTCGCTGAGATGCGCTTCCGCCAGAAGATCCGCCGGCGCGCTGGCGCTGGTGCCGCCGGGTTGCAGCCAGTGGCTGCGCTCGGCCAGCACGCGCATCGAGGCCTCTACGAAGAGATGGGGGCGTTCGCTGGCCGAGGCATCGCTCCAGTCCTCTGTCTGGGTGAGCAATGCCAGCAACTGGGCCGCTACCAGCCCGCCGTCGGCAGGCGGTGGGGTGAAATAGGCGGCCTGGCCGCCGCTCTTGACAACGATAGGATCGACGGCCTGCGGCACGGCGCCGCGCAATGTTTCGGCCGAGAGCGCCAATCCGACCGATTGGGCGGATTCGGTAAGACGCTGGGCGACCCCGCCGACATAGAAATCGCCGGCGCCGCGCGTGCGAATCTGACTGATGATCGAACCCAACTCGGGCTGCATCAGATTTTCGCCTTCGCCCAGCAGGTGACCGTCAGGGGCCACGAAAATTCGGGCCAGTTCCGGATCGCCCCTCAGCTTGCCGCCCGCGGTTATGATCTCGCGGGCAAGCGCCCGACTGATCGCGGTGCCGTGAATCGCCAAATCCTCGGCGGGCCCCAGAAGTTCGGCCCAATGCAGACGGCCGTGACGGGCCTGCAGCAGGGCCATTCCGCGAATGTTCACAGGGAGTCCGAATTGACCGTCCGGCGAGGCCAACGGCAGGAAGACGATGGCTTCGACGGCCTTCTTCTTGGCGTCGTGCACCAGGCAGGCACCGCCCCCGCCAAGCCCGGCGGTCGAAGGCAGGGTCACCGCCATGGTGAAATAGGCGGCCACGGCGGCATCGGCGGCCGAACCGCCGCCGGACAAAACGTCCCGGGCGACCAGAACGGCCCGGGGCTCGTCGGCCGCGACGGCGCCGGCAAAGCCGCCGACGGTTCCGCTGCCGAAATCGGCCGGGGGTGCCGGTTTGTCGCTGCCGCAGGCCGTCAGGCCGGCCAGGCAGAATGCCGCAAGAAACAGTTGCGATTGCCGGCCGAAGGACATAGCTCTAGGGGCCAATTCAGTGACGACTGACATGCGCAAAATAACTTTTCCCCCTGCTGGCCGCGGCCGCCTTTTGCCGCCGCGGAGGGGGAAGCTAGCATTCGCGCCTATGGGGCGCCACTGTTCGAGGCGGCCCTGCGGGCGGAAAACAGGGGACATCGCGAGCGCAGGCAAGCTGGCCCCGATTGACTGCACATCTTCGTGAAACGCGCTCCCCCTATTCGCCCGAACGTGGGAAAATGAGGTGCTCTTCAACATCGAATGCGCCCGGAAGGTTACGCCATGACACTGTTTCGTCTCTCTGTGCTGCTGACGCTGTTGCTGGCCAGCATCGCGCCGGCGCGCGCCGAGGATCCCGCGCCGGCGGAGGTCGAGAAGATCCAGAAGATCGTTCGCGACTACCTGAAACAACATCCCGAGGTGCTCATCGACGCCCTGCAAGAATATCAGAACAAGCAGGAAGCGCAGAAGGCCGACAAGACGCGCCAGACCATCGCCGCGGCAAGCGACGAGTTGCTCAAGGATTCGACCAATCCGGTGGCCGGCAATCCCGACGGCGACCTGACGATTGTCGAGTTCTTCGACTATCGCTGTCCCTATTGCAAGCTCGTCGCCCCCGACCTAAAAAAGGCGCTGTCGGCAGACGGAAAAGTGCGTCTCATCTACAAGGAATTCCCCATTCTGGGTCCGGAATCGATCGTGGCCGCCAAGGCAGCGCTTGCCGCGATGGCGCAGAACAAGTATCAGCCCTTCCACGACAAGCTCATCGCCTTCAAAGGCAAGCTGGACGACTCGGCGATCTATTCGATTGCCGGCGATGCGGACCTCGATGTCGCAAAATTGAAGGCCGACATGGAAAAGCCCGAGATCAAGGACCAGATCAACCGCAACTTTCGCCTGGCCGATAAGCTGAATATCCAGGGCACACCGGCTTTCATCATCGGCGGCGAATTGTTGCCCGGCGCTGCCTCCTTCGACGATTTGACCGCTGCTTTCAAGCGCGCCCGCGGCGGCTGAGATAGCCGGCGACCGCGCTCGCGGTTGCGCCGATGCACGCAAGTCCTTAGCCTGCGGACGGTTCGCAGGGAGGGCACATCATGCAGCTCAAGAACAAGGTCGCCATCGTCACCGGCAGTTCGCGGGGCATCGGCAAGGCGATTGCCGAGCGTTTCGCCCGCGACGGCGCCAAGGTGGTGGTCAATTACGTCAAGAACAAGAAGGCGGCGGACGATGTGGTGGCCGGCATTCGCCGGGCCAAGGGCGAGGCGATCGCGGTCAAGGCCGATGTCTCGAAGAAGGCCGATGCCCAGCGCCTGATCAAGGCGGCGATCAAGGCTTATGGCCGCCTCGATATTCTTGTCAGCAATGCCGGCATCGTCATCGACCGGCCGTTCCTCGCCAGCACGGACCAGGATTGGGCCGCGGCCATCGAGAACAACCTGCATGGCTTCTATAACGTGTGTCAGGCGGCGCTGACGCCCATGCTGAACCAGAAATGGGGTCGTATCATCGCGACCGGATCCTGCATAACCGAAATTGCCGATTTCGGCGGCAACAAGTATTCGGTATGCACCGCTTCCAAAGGCGGCATCACCGCCATGATGCGCCCCATCGCCGCCGAAGTGGCGCGGGAGGGCGTCACCGTGAATGCCGTCTCACCGGGCTATATCGCCACCGAAATGCTGGGCGAGATCGACCCGGCGGGGCTCGAGGCCGCCCTCGGGCTGGTGCCCATGCGGCGCTATGGCAAGCCGGCGGAGATCGCCGCGGCGATGGCCTTCCTGGCATCCGACGATGCCGCCTATATCACCGGCCAGGTGCTGCGCGTCAACGGCGGCATGTCCATGGGCGGGTAGCCCGCTCGATGGAGGGGCGGCCGGCGGATATCTTCGCGCCCGGGTTCAAAACTCAGCCCTATTGGTGGGACGCGGCACCGCGCCCGACTATGCCCGAGGCATTGCTGCCGGCCCGCGCCGACGTCGCCATCGTGGGTTCAGGCTACACCGGACTCTCCGCCGCGCTCACATTGGCGCACGCCGGGCGCAGCGTCGTGGTTCTGGAAAAGAGCGAGGCGGGGTTCGGCGCCAGCACCCGCAACGCCGGGTTTGTCGGGCGGACCTTCAAGCATAGTTTTCCAGAGCTGGCAGCGACAAAGGGCACCAACCATGCCATCGCCGTGTTTCGCGAGCTGCAGGCTGCCTTCGACTATGTTGTGACGTTGATCGAAACCGAGAAGATCGATTGCGGCTTTCGGCGCTGCGGACGGCTGATCGTCGCCAATGCTCCCCGTCACTACGACCAGATCGCCGCGATGCTGGCCCTCAAGCAGAAGCATCTGGGCGAGCCCTACCTGCATTCCGGTCTATATCACCAAGGCCTGCTGGCCTGCGTGCTGGCGGCCGGCGCGCAGGTCCTCGACCACACAGACGTTCGCGGTATCGAACGAGCGGGCAAGGAATTCTTCCTCTCGACCGATCGCGGCGAGTTGCGCGCGCGCGACGTGGTGGTGGCAACGAACGGCTACAGCGGACCCGCGATGCCTTATCTACAACGCCGCGTCATCCCCTTCCGCGGGTTCATGATTGCGACCGATGAACTCGCCGCCGAGGCGATCGACGCCATTCTGCCCCACTGGCGCACCGCCCATGATTGGCATAACGACATCGACTTCCTGCGCCGCTCGGCCGACGGCAAGCGCCTGCTCTTCGGCGGCCTGACGGGAACGGCGAGCGAAGATCTGCGCGCCATGGCCGGGCGCTTACGCGCCCGCATGCTGCGCATCCTGCCCCAGTTGAGCGGTGTCAAGCTGAGCCACGCCTGGAACGGCTATTGCGCAGCTAGCTTCGATCTCTATCCCCATATCGGGGTGGTGGACGGCATCCACTACGCCATGGGCTATTGCTTCGCCGGATTGCCGGCCGGCACGTATTTCGGCCACAAGACTGCGCTCAGGATTTTGGGCTGTGCCGAGGACAAGACCGTCTTCGACGGCCGGCCTTTTCCCGCCAAATGGTTCTATCGTGGTAAACCCTGGTTCGTGCCGGCCTATATGGCGAATTGCCGGAGGCTGGATCGCAAAGAGGATCGTGGGGAACTCCGGGGACAAAATGCCTAATTCAATTCGATTAAGTATTGCGTCCCCGTAATTCCTCATGGTCACGCCTTCCACGCAATTGCCCTGCAATTGATGCCTGCAGGCGCTACTCACCAACCATTATCGCGGCTGTCACTATGCTGCACTGCCTTGCGACTCCACCGAGCCATGATATAACCCGCCTCGGAGGGATTCTTGGCCAAGAACAAGACGATACTGGTCCTTAACGGACCCAATCTCAATCTGCTGGGCAGGCGTCAGCCATCGATCTATGGCCGGGCGAGCCTGGCGGACATCGCCAAGGCGTGCCAGAAGCGCGCCAAGGCTCTGGGCTTGGCGATCGATTTCCGCCAATCGAACCATGAAGGCGAGCTGATCGAGTGGGTTCAGCAGGCTCCCGGCAAGGATGCGGGAATCGTTATCAATCCCGGCGCCTACAGCCATACATCGATTGCCCTGCTCGATGCGCTGATCGCAGGGGAACTACCCGTCATCGAAGTGCATCTCTCCAACATCTTTAAGCGCGAAGCCTTTCGTCGGCACAGTTTTGTCAGCGAGGGCGCACGCGGCGTGATCTGCGGCCTCGGCCCACAAGGCTACCTGCTGGCGCTGGAGGCTCTCGCCGACATAGTCGGAACCAGGAAAGACGCCTGATGCCAAAGTTCGATATCGACGAAGCGCTGTTGCGCAAGCTCGCCGCTTTGCTCACCGAGACGGGCCTGACTGAAATCGAATACGAGAACGCCGGTCAGCGCGTTCGGGTCAATCGCGGCGGCGGCCAGATGACCTTCTCGGCGGCGCCCAGCGTGGCGAGCCAACCCGCAACGACGGGCGCTCCCGCGGCAGCGTCCGGCCCGCCGGCTGGCGCCGTCGCCTCGCCTATGGTCGGCACCGCCTATCTGGCCGCCGAGCCGGGTGCCACGCCCCTGGTCAAGGTGGGCGATAAGGTGAAGAAGGGCCAGACCCTGCTCATCATCGAGGCGATGAAGGTGATGAACCCGATCCCTGCGCCTGAAGCCGGCACGGTGGAAGCGGTGCTGATCGGCGATGGTCAGCCGGTGGAATATGGCGAGCCCTTGATGGTCGTGCGTTAAGCCGATGTTCGAAAAAGTCCTGATCGCAAATCGGGGCGAGATCGCGCTGCGCATTCATCGCGCCTGCCGCGAGATGGGCATCCGCACCGTGGCTGTGCATTCCACCGCCGACGCCGATGCCATGCATGTGCGCCTGGCCGACGAAAGCGTGTGCATCGGCCCGCCGCCCTCCAAGGATAGCTACCTCAATATTCCGGCCATCATCTCGGCCGCCACCATCTCGGGTGCCGACGCCATCCACCCCGGCATCGGATTCCTGTCTGAGAACGCGCGGTTTGCCGCCATGGTAGCCGAACACGGCATCACCTTCATCGGCCCCACGCCCGAACATCTGTCGCTGATGGGCGACAAGGTGCGGGCCAAGGAAGCCGCCGTCGAATTGGGCCTGCCCATCGTTCCCGGTTCCGAGGGCATGCTGGGCGACGACGTCGAGGCTATGAGCGTGGCCGATCGCATCGGCTATCCCGTTCTGGTGAAGGCTGCGGCCGGGGGCGGCGGCAAGGGCATGAAGGTCGCCAATAATCGCGGCGAAATGGCCGAAGCCTTGGCGCTGGCCCGGGCCGAGGCCAAGGCTCATTTCGGCAACGATGCGCTTTATCTGGAGAAGTATCTCTCTCATCCCCGCCATATCGAGATCCAGGTGCTGGCCGATATGCATGGCAATGCGGTCCATCTGGGCGAGCGCGACTGCTCGCTGCAGCGCCGTCACCAGAAGGTGCTGGAAGAGGCGCTTTCCCCCGCCCTCAATGCCGCCCAGCGTGCTGGCATCGGCGACACGGTCGTGCGCGCCATGAAAAAGCTGGGCTACCAAAGCGTCGGTACCGTCGAGTTCCTGTTCCAGGACGGCGCGTTCTATTTTATCGAGATGAACACCCGCCTGCAGGTGGAACATCCGATTTCGGAGATGATCACCGACATCGATCTGGTGCGCGAACAGATCCGGGTGGCGACCGGCGCACCCCTGGGCTTTACCCAGTCGGAGATCTCGTTCCTGGGCCATGCCATCGAATGCCGGATCAATGCGGAGGATCCCGACACATTCCTGCCCTCGCCGGGGCTGGTGACGGATTTCCATGCCCCCGGCGGGCTGGGGGTGCGCGTCGATTCCGCCCTATATGCCGGCTACCGCGTGCCCTCTCACTACGACAGCCTGATCGCCAAACTGGTGGTCCATGGCAAGACGCGCAACGAATGCTTGATGCGGCTGCGTCGGGCGCTCGAGGAGATTTTCGTGGGCGGCATCAAGAGCAACATCGCGCTCCACCGCCGCATTATTGCCGCACCGGATTTCATCAACGGCGACTACGATATCCGCTGGCTCGAGCGCTTCGTGGCCGAGGCGAATCAGGCTTGACCGAGGGAGGCCCGTGACGTCCCAGAGACCGCGCCCGCCGATCCACGAGATAACGGCGCAGATGCTGTTACGCGCCTATGCGCTGGGCATCTTTCCCAAGGTCTATTGGGTCGATCCTGAACGGCGGGGCATCCTGCCGCTCGACAAATTCCATCTGCCGCGGCGGCTTGCCCGCACCATCCGCCAGGAACGCTTCGAGGTTCGTTGCGACGTGGATTTCGATGCGGTGGTGGAGGCTTGCGCCGCGCCGGATTTCGGGCGCAGCGAGACCTGGATCAATGGGCCGCTTCGCCGGTTAACCGGCCAGCTCTTCGCGCTGGGCTATGGCCATAGCGTCGAATGCCGGCGCAAGGGCGAGTTGGTTGGGGGACTCTATGGCATCGCCCTGGGCGGGGCCTTCTTCGGCGAGAGCATGTTCAGCCGCGAGCGCGATGCCAGCAAGGTGGCGCTGGCTCATCTGGTACTGCGCCTGCAGCGCGGCGGATTTCGCCTGCTCGATACCCAGTTCATCACCCAGCATCTCGCCCAGTTCGGGACGATCGAGATTGCCCGCGGCGACTATCGCCGACTGCTGGCCGAAGCAATTGCCGCGCCGGCTTGGTTTTATGGCGTCGTGGCGCCCGAGGCGCTCGCCTCGTTCTTGCAATCGAGCACCCAGAGATCGTAGATCGGATTTTCGAGCGCCGAGAGGGCGGGGCTCGAGGCGAACATCCAGCCGCTGAACAGCCGCTGGGGCGCCTCGCCCTCCCGCGCCTCGACGATTTCGAGGAATGCGGCGCTTTCCGGCACTTCCTCCGGCGGGCGCTTGTCACAGGAGCGGGCGGTAATCTGCAACGCCCCGAACCTCACCGTCTGGCCGATGGGCGCATCGAAGGTCGAGATATGGGCGGTGATCTTGTCCAGCCCGCGCAGGACCACGATCTTCATGGGATTTGCCCAGGCGGAAGGGCTGCCCGCCGCTGTCAGGCCGACCATGGCCGCAATCGACAATCCGGCAAGCCCCGAGCGCCGCATCTATTTAGCTTTGCGGTACGGATTTTCGAGATTGTCAATCAGCTCGCGCAATACCGTGCGCAACTGATCCTCCGAGCCGCCCATGAGCAACCCATCCTCCAGCGCATCCTGGGCGAGCTGGCGAATCTCAGCCAAGTTCTCATTCAGAACCTTGATCTTCTCGACGCAGGAGAGGGGTTTGCCATCCGGCTGCCGCCAAACGGGGAATGCGGGGGCCGACTTGCCGCGGGTCATGATCCTCAAGCTCGTTTGTCTCACAGGGAAGCGGACAATGCGCCGGCTGTCGGCCGGTTTCAAGGCAGCGGCGAAACAACCGGCGCCTAAGGCGAGGTTTGCTGGGGGGTCGTGGGTTGCGGCGGATTCGTCGTGGACTGGGACTGGTGCTGAGGTTGGCTGGACGGTGATTTTCCACTGCCCGCGCCGCCGAAGATGAAGCGGCCGACCAGATCGACGATGTTGACCGGATCTTGCGTGGCGGTGATCTGGCCGCCATCGGTGATCATCTTGTCGTCGCCGCCCGGCTCCAGCGCTACGTAGTTGCTGCCCAAGAGGCCGTCGGCGGTAATCTTGGCGGCGGTATCCACCGGCAGCTTTACCTTGCGGTCGATATGCATGTGGATAATGGCGAGATATGTGGCGGGGTCGAGCTGGGTCGCGACCACCCGCCCCACCGTGATCCCGCTGAGACGCACATCGCTGCCCAGCGACAGGCCGTCGACGCGATTGAATTTCGCCGTCACGTCATAGCCGTCGACCTTCTGATAGCCGGTCGAATAGGTGAAATAGAGGAACAAACCTGCGACCGCGAGGACAACGGCCCCGATGATCGTCTCGACGACACTGCGATGCATCAGTCTTACTCCGTCGTGGCGCCTAGTCGGGCGTCCAAGGCTGATAATCGCCTGTCGCAGGCGCGCGATGCCCTCCGGCCAAGGTGTGGCCTGGTGGTCGATAGGCAAACTCAGTGCCGGTCAGATTGGGAAGATGCTCCTTCTGCCATTCATAGCGGGGTGCATTGGGTTTCGGCGGCTCGGCCAGCGAGCCGTGCAGCCAGCCATGCCACTCGGGCGGCACCCGGCTCGCCTCGACCTCGCCGGCATAGATGACCCAGCGCCGCTCGCGCTGTCGCCCCGCAAAGGGTCGACCGCGATAATAGCGGTTGCCATAGCTGTCGCGGCCGACGTAGCGGCCGCGCAGCCAAGTGAATAGACGCGTTCCCAGAGACATATTCTTTCCGTATCGCGCCCGCGATTCCCCGACCCTCCGCGGGCCGGAAATATGGCACTCCCGGCGGCGGAATGTCCAGTCATGCCGGGGCTTGGTCACCACCCTCCTCCGTCCTCTCGCCGTTCCAGGATTCAGGATCTATTTTCCCCTGTCCTCGGGGAATGGAAATTGAGAGCGGGCCCGTCGGCGCGTGGTCGAGTTCCATGCCTTTTCTGGTATACCAGGCTCGTCCGTCGTCAAGGGGGAATCATGCTGCCATTCGAAACCAGCGAATATCTGGAGCGCATCGCCAAGACCAAGAAACGCATGGCCGAGCGCGGCATCGAGGTGCTGCTGGTCGTCGATCCGGCGAACATGAACTACCTGACCGGCTACAACGGCTGGTCCTTCTATACGCCCCAGGTCATCGTGCTCTCCGAGGCGCTGGCCGAGCCCTTGTGCATTGTGCGCGGTATGGATGCCAATGGCGCCAAGGTCACCACATTCTTGAAACATGAAAACATCATCGGCTATCCCGATCACTATGTGCAGTCGCCCGACCGACACGCCATGGATTACGTCGCCGACTTGTTGCAACAGCGCCGGCTCGACAAGAAACGCATCGGGCTGGAGATGGATGCGTATTATTTCACCCCGCTCGCCTATGAGGCGCTGAAGCGGGGCCTGCCCGATGCCGCCTGGGTCGATGCCAATCTGCTGGTCAATTGGGTGCGCGCCGTCAAATCCCCCAGGGAAATCGAATATATGTCCCAGGCGGCCCGCATCATGGAGCGGGTGATGAGGGTGGCCATCGACGCGGTCGAACCCGGCCAGCGCCAATGCGATGCGGCGGCCAAGATCTATCACGCCGAGACCGCCGGCACGGCCGCGTTCGGCGGCGATTACACCGCCTTCGTGCCCATGCTGCCAACGGGCGTGGGCACCTCCACGCCCCATCTGACCTGGAGCGACGCCAAATTCGCCAAGGGCGAGCCCACGATTCTGGAATTGGGCGCGGCGCGCCATCGCTACCATTGCCCCATGGCGCGAACGGTCTTCCTGGGTAAACCACCGCAGAAACTGGCAGACACAGCCAGCGTCGTGCTCGACGGTATCGCTGCGGGCCTGGATGCGGCCAAACCCGGAGCCACTTGCGAGGATGTGGAGGGCGCCTGGCGGAGAACCATCGCCAAGCATGGCATCCTCAAGGATTCGCGGGTGGGGTATTCGACCGGCCTCAACTATCCCCCCGACTGGGGCGAGCACACCATGAGCCTCAGGCCCGGCGACAAATCGATGCTGGAACCCAATATGACGTTCCATTTGATCGCCGGCATCTGGATGGACGATTGGGGCATCGAAATCAGCGAATGCTTCCAGGTGACGCCGCGTGGTGCTGCGCCCTTTTGCAACATGCCGCGAGCGCTGAGCGTGAAGCCCTGAGGCCAACACGACGACCGGAGAACGAGGCCTGCGGCGCCTGTTGGTCAAGACGGGCTTCACCTTGCTAAACCAAACCATGCGCGATCAACCGACCCGCCGAGGTACTACCGGCGTCTGTCTCTATGAATACGTCGCCCTCTGATCAGGATGCGGCTTCGTCGGAAATCAGCCTGGCGGCCAGAGCGGCATAGCTGCGGGCGGCGATGACGAGCTGGTCGATCGGCACGAACTCATCGGGCCGATGAGCCTGATGGACGATGCTGCCCGGCCCCAGCAGGACAGTCGGAATTCCCGCATCGCGCATCAGATAGCCGCCGTCGCAGGCCGCACTCCAGCCTCCGACGGGAAGATCCGGCCCGCCGCAGTCTTGCGCTGCGCGCTTGACCGCGCCGATGAGCGAATGTCCCTCTCGCAATTCGAGCGCCGGCATATCCATGCGCAAGAATTCACGGCGCGTGGTCCCCGCCGGCATGACGGCGTGGCGATCGAGGGCATGGCTGAATTCGGCCAACGCGCTCTCCCCCGTCTCGTCGGGCAACAGGCGGCGATCGACCCGGAAGCGGCAGGAGTCAGGCACGGCGGAGACCGTCATGCCGCCTTCGATGGTGCCGACGCTGCAGGAGGGCGAACCCAGCAGCGGGTGGCGGCGCTGCTGAAGCTCGGCGTGATGGGCCTCGACGGCAGCGATGGCCCGGCTCGCGCCATAGATGGCATTGGCGCCGCGCTCTGGCGAGCCGGCATGGGCGGCCCGCCCCGAGACCTCGACCTCGAAATAGCAATTGCCCTTGGCGGCACGAATGGTCTGAAGCTCGGTCGGTTCGCCGATCACGGCCCAATCCGCCTCGAGCCCGGCCTTTATGGCGGCCTTGGTCCCGATACCCGATTCCTCCTCGTCCACGCATGCGACGAACAGCACGCGCCCGCGGGGCCGGACCATCCGCCGCTTCAAGGCCACCATGGCGATAGCCATGCCGGCGAGACCCGCCTTCATGTCGCAGGAGCCGCGGCCGTAGAGCCGGCCGTCGTCGATTTCGCCGGCGAATGGATCCCTGGTCCAGCCATTGCCGATGGGCACCGTGTCGCTATGGCCGGTAAGCAGCAGTGTCGGGCCGTCGTCGGCACCCCATAGGCAGGTCAAATTCGGCCGATCCGGCGCCGCCTCGTCGAGTTCCACGGGCAGGCCATGGTCGGCGAGGAAGTTGGCCAGCAGCTCGACGACGCATTTTTCCTCGCCAGTCACGCTGGGCCGGCGGATCAGTTCGGCAGTGAGCTGGATGACTTCCCGCTCGTCCAGCTCGCCGACGACGCGGTTTTCGACATCGTTCAACATGTCAGGCTCGATCCCTCCTTGTTGCCTTGCGCGGCAGCGCGGTAATCCTCGACCGGCCCGGCGGCGGCATGGAGATTGAACAGCGAGCCGACAGTATGCACCAGCAGCGGTGTCCGGCAGCGCTGGAACAACCGGGTCACGGTATCATGCAGATTCTTGGCGCGGCGATTAAGATCGGCGATTGCCTCACGGGTGACCGCGTTAAAGGTCGCCCGCGCTATGCATCGCCGCGGCGATTGCGGAGATCGAATCGGCTAGCGGCCTTCCCCTGGTCACATCGAAGCAGGCGTTGGCTTGGCATTGCCGGCGACGCGCCGGTCGGCCAGCGCGGCTGGCGAGGTTCGGGCGGTTGCTGGCGGCCTGACGTCGCGCTT
>WNFQ01001242.1_pt1 | contig 17931 bp, 17 predicted proteins | sample 5400171 | NCBI WGS metagenome assembly WNFQ01 (sample SAMN13153356, study PRJNA577476) | soil metagenome | isolation source: 20 cm soil under Madrone tree | place: USA:California | collected 2016-06-14 | reverse complement strand
GAAGCTTCAAAGGAGTCGCCGGCGTTAGCGGGCGCAACGCCGCGTGCTTCAATGCTTCCGCCAATCGAATGGAGCTTAGTCGAACCGTTCGAGTTTCTAAGCGAGATGTCCCCGCCGATAGTGCGCGCTTCGATGGACCGCTTTACGCCTTCCAGGCTCAAATCGCCTCCCAGGGTAGCAGCGGACACGATGCTTACATCTAACACCTGAATGTCGCCGTCCCGAGTCTGCAATCGCACGGTGGCGCCGCGTGGCACCTCAAGTTCCAAGTCTCCATTCAGGGAACATACATCGGATCGGTGCGGCCTTGTATCCGCGATCAGCACCGTGATCTCTTTCGCCGGGTCGGATTCGCGGTCTGCGGACGGACGGCGAAACTCAATTGCGGCCGCGCCGTTGGACCGGGCCCGCACTTCGTTTCGGTCCCAGCCATGAACCTTAATGTCACCCGATACGAGGCAGGCGGAAACAGACACGCTTGGATCGGCGGCAACGACACGTTCGATCACCGGGCCAGAGGGATTTTTCGAATGCTTGTCGGGACGCGCTAAGGCGCCCGCTGCTAACGCTATTGGCAGGCCGATAACAGCGGCCATGACTATTGGAGATTTCAAGCTTCTCGGATACTTCATCGTTACTTGCCGATTGTTACTTGCGTTGCGAGTTGAAGAGCCGTGCGTCGGCCACCTGAGTCATCAGATCCACTTTGCTCTGATAAGCCGAGTTCAGAAATTGCGCTGCGTCGGGATCTTTAGGATTTTTCTGCACGGCGGCCCGCGTCGCCGCAATAGCTTGATCCACGACGGCCAGATTCTGCTGATACTCAACCTGAAGTCCGGCTCGCATTGGCCTGGGATTCGATTTAATCGTCGCATCAAGAGCAGCGATGGTCTTGATATAGCCCTGTTCACCCGGCAGGAGTCTCGCCCTGGTTTCAGTTTCGCGAGTAAAACGTCGTGACGGAACTTTCCCGGGTGCCCGGACGACAACAACATCGGGTAACTTCACACCTGGAGAGCCGGGACCTGGCGAGTCCGGAATTTTCGGCGAAGATTCCCGACTTGGTGTTTGAGTTGGTCCGTCATTTCGAACAACCTCAATTTGCTGTGGTTGCTGTCGCTTCAAGTAAATGACACCCAAAACAACTGCCGCGACCAGGACGGCGGCCACCATCGCATAACCGACCGCGCGTTGCGGAGACCCTGCAAACAAATCATTGAGCCAGCCAAACCAGGCGGGGGAAGGTGAACCTCGATAACCCCGACCTGTCTTACTATTTGCTTGCAGTTCCGCAATCGCGCCTTCGAGTCGACCCCGAATACGTTCGGTAGGAACGCTCACTTCGAACTCAGGCTGCAGCGCCGTCCCCAGCATAGACATTTCGCTTTGCACTTCATGCACTGCTTCGGAGCAGCTCGTACACGCCGCCAAATGTGCCGCCGCCCGTTCGGCCGCTGCAACTGAAAGTTCGCCGTCGAGATAGCTTTGGAGAGTCCCTTCGTCTAAACAATCCTTCATCGGCTTCCTCCCACTTTTCGGTACACTCTCAAAAATTCCTTCCGCCCCCTGGCGACCAGACTGCCGACGCTGGTCTCTCTGATTGATAACGTCTGCGAAATTTCGCGATACGACAGACCCTGTTGCTTTAGCAGCAAACAACTTCGCATGGGCTCTCTGATCGTATCCAGCGCGCGGCTGGCTTCGTCCAAATCCATCCGCCGTTCATAATCTTTTTCTGGAGCTATCCAGGCCGAACCATGCGCATCCTTCTCATAAGCGGTATCGCGCGCGAGCGAGCGGCTTCGCCCGCGCATAGCGTTGTGTGCTGCGTTTATCGTTACGCGCAATAACCAGGGCCGTAAGAGTTCACCGGCTGGGGTTGAGTCAAAGCCGCGATAGAGTTTGAGAAAGACTTCCTGAGTCACATCTTCGGCCAGGGCGGAATCGCGCAGCACGGCGCACGCCGCCCGAAAAACGGCGCGGTGATGGAGCGTAAAGGCTTCGTCAAAACTGGCGGAAGCTCCCGCGGTCGCGATTTGGTCTGGCGTGGAGTCGATCAAGGCTCTTGCTTGTTCGCTCATTACTCTCATTATTAAGAACACCGCCTAAGGCGAGTTTGTGGCAACGTCAATCCCATCGCTGGGAATCACCGTAGAGCCAGTCCCGATTGTGAATCCACCAAAGCCTTCAGGATCCTTTCGCTGGCTTTTCCGTCGCCATAAAGATTTTTTGGCGTACTCATTGACTGATACGCCGTTTCGTCGTCCAGCAAACGCGAAATCTCTGACACGATATTTTCAGTTTCGACGCCGACGACCCGAGCCACTCCAGCGGCGACTGCTTCCGGCCGCTCGGTCACGTTGCGCATCACCAGCACCGGTTTGCCCAGGCTCGGGCCCTCTTCCTGTAGTCCGCCGGAATCCGTAACGATCATGTAAGAGTCGTTCGCCAGATGTACCAACGACAGATAATCCAGTGGTGACAAGAGCGTAATATCGAGAGAGCCGGCCAGCAGCCGCCGCACCGGTTGGCGCACATGCGGATTCTCGTGGACCGGATACACGATGTGGACCTGGCCGGCATAGCGCCTGGCGATTTCGAGCAGGGCTGCACAAATGTTTTCCAAGGGCCGGCCAAAATTTTCGCGGCGGTGGGCGGTTACCAGGATCAGCCGGCGCCGGCCGCTCGCCATCGCCGCAATCTCTGCCGGCGCAGGTCGTTTGAGCATGCTTTGCAGTGCGTCGATGACCGGATTCCCCGTGACCAGAACGCTGCTCGCGGGAATACCGTCTGCCAGCAGATTACTTTGCGCTGATTCGGTCGCCGCGAAATGCAGATCAGTCATCAGGGAAACGATGCGCCGGTTAATCTCTTCGGGAAAAGGTTGCGATTTGTCTCTCGTGCGCAGGCCGGCCTCGACATGGCCGATCTTGGCGCCGGCATGAAAAGCTGCGAAGGCTGCGGCCGCCGTCGTCGTCGTGTCGCCCTGGAGCAAAACCCAATCGGGCTTTTCCGCCTTAAGCACCGGTTCAAGCTTTGTCAGCACGGCGGCGGCCACCTGCGTGGGCGATTGATCCTGGGCCATGATGTCCAGATCGTAATCAGGAACGATCCCAAAGAGCTGCAGCGTTTGATCCAGCATGCGCCGGTGCTGGGCGGTGACACACACTCGCGACGCAAAGACCTCGGGTTGGACCGCCATGCCCTCGATCAATGGCGCCATTTTTATGGCCTCGGGGCGAGTGCCGAAAACTGAAAGGATTCTCAACATGTATCAGTGACGTGAAATCCTACCCGATTTGGCTTTGCACAAACGGTAGGTTTCTCAGTCCGCAAAGCGAAGAAATCATTGTAGCCCAGCAGCTTTTTGCTGCTGGATAAAGAGCTGAAGGATTTGTAGTCTCGGACTCAAGTGATGCTACTCTTTGTGTAAAGCCACGCGATTTCGGATTCTGCTCACCTAAAGGTAGCCGCATTGAGGTCATTATGCCATTAGAGACAGGTTTTCCTTTCTGTTATCATCCGTCTCCTTTGATTGCCCTAAATCCATTGTAATAAAGCATACTGTTTGCTTCTCGAAGAACCAGTACGCCGGGAGCCGGAAAATTAATGAATGTCCCTTTTCTGGACTTGAAAGATCAATACCGCGAACTTCACGAGCAACTCGATGTGGCTTACCGTCGCGTTGCAGAGTCGGGCCGGTTCATACTCGGACCGGAAGTGGAAAGCTTCGAATCTGAATTCGCCGCGTACTGCGAAGCGAGGCATTGCATTGGCGTCGGCAATGGCCTCGACGCTCTGCATCTGATCTTGCGCGCCGCTGAGATTGGAGCGGGCGACGAAGTCATCGTGCCGGGCAACACGTATATTGCCACCTGGTTGGCCGTGTCGTATGCGGGCGCGACTCCAATTCCGGTCGAACCGGACGAGCGAACCTACAACATCGACACGGAAAAAATTGAAGCGGCAATCACTTCACGCACGCGCGCGATCATGGCTGTGCACCTCTGCGGCCAGCCGGCCGATATGGATGCAATCAACGAAGTCGCCGTGCGCCACGATCTAAAGGTGATTGAAGATTGCGCGCAGGCGCACGGCGCCCGCTACAAAGGAAAACGTGTCGGCGCGTTGGGATTTGCCGCCGCCTTCAGCTTCTATCCGGGAAAGAATCTCGGCGCGTGGGGCGATGGCGGCGCTGTTACCACCAACGACGATGACTTGGCCCGGCGCGTGCGGTTGATTGGTAATTATGGTTCCAAGGTTAAGTATTACAACGAAACCAAGGGACTTAATTCACGTTTGGATGAATTTCAAGCGGCATTTCTTCGAGTCAAGCTGCCGAGGCTGGACGAGTGGAATGATCGGCGCAAACAGATCGCCAAAGATTATTTGCAAGCCCTCAAAGGAGTCGAGAATCTAACTCTTCCACACGTTCCCGACTGGGCCGATCCAGTCTGGCACCTATTCATGGTGCGCCACCCGCGGCGCGACTTACTACAAAAACATCTGACCGCGAACGGCGTGGGCACTATCATTCACTATCCGGTGCCGCCACATTTGCAGAAGGCTTATGCTGAGCTTGAGTACGCGCGCGGCCAGTTTCCGATTTCAGAAAAGCTGGCCGACGAGATTCTCAGCCTGCCCATTAGTGCGCATCTCTTGCCAGCGGAGACAAGCTACGTGGCGCAACAGCTCTCGACCCTAAGATAGTGAACGTCACAAATCGATGCTGGTCCGAAGTGAGGGCAGGCCGATGGTTGGGGCGGCCGTAACATAAACCCTCAACGCGAAGACATCGGGACGGCCATTATGGTCGCATGGCCGGAGTCATCGTGATTTCCTACGGTCGAGTGCCGAACACTAATTGTGCTTTGAGCGCTAGAGGACTCACTAAAGCTTTCGCAGCCAGAGACTGCCTCCCTTGTTATTCAAACAAAGCGGCATTAACTCCTTGAATCTCTCTTCATGAAAATGCTCCAGGTATGTGTTGAAAAAAGCTATGCGGAAAGCAGCGTTGTACTGCAAGAAAGATCGTACTAGATACGCTTCGTTCCAGGCGATACCCAAATCGCAGATCCATTGTTTAGGGTATTCGAAAGGATAAAACACATCATGAAAGTGCACGTAAACTCCGGATTGCAGGACTGGCAGGATCTCAAAGATGAGATAATTCACATCGCTGCCCACCTTGCTCACATGTGACGAATCAATGAAAAGGATGTCATTCGCAGAAAGGGACGTAAATCTGTCCAGGCTGACTTCCTGAAGCCGCGACGGTACAAGATCTATTGTTTGCAGATCGCCCACTTTGAGCAGAGACAAAAATTCTCGTGGATTTGGTTCTATGAAAGTGCAGGAAATACGTTGGTCAAAGAAGAGTTCATTCGTGTCGAGCATCACACAAGACGAGTAGCCGGATCCGACCTCAATGATCTGCCTGGGCTTCAGGTGGCGGATCATCGCGTATAAGCAGATGGCGTCGGAGTAAGAGTACATTGAGTTTTCGAACCAATATCTCAACCCTGCAGCTTTTTCTGCGTGAAAAGGAAGCTCTTTATAGTAGTCAGCCAAAGCCGCAAGGGTGAGAAGTTGTTCCTGAAGGTTCAAGTCAACCCCCGCAACTTCTTCAGGGATATTGAATATCTTCTTCTCGTCCCGTCTGACCTCGTCGCGCGAAGGGATAGGCGAATAAAAATGCCCGGGCGGTACGAATGAATTCCCTGCAACTCTTGCCATCACTGGTTTGTCGATCTTTTCTGGCGATTGCCTGCGTCGGCCCGAAATACGAGCGGAGTGCAATCCTCGGAGTCTGCGCACTCCGAACCCGATGCCGGCAATGGCCAGTAGCAGCATTGTTGCGACTGAAATATAGATCCCAATCAAGAGAAGTCTGGGCCGGTATAGAAAAGTCACGCGATGGTTTCCGGGGGGAACAACTACGCCGCGAAAAGCATAGTTAGCTTGCAAGACCGGCTGTTCAATGCCATCGATCCGCGCTTTCCAGCCTGCGTCCCACGAGTCGTTCAGTACCAGCATTCCGGGACGGGGAGTGCTAACTTCGATCTCAACATCGTTCAGCCGGTCCGTAATTATCGAACATGTCCCGCCCGATTCAGTGACCGCGGGATCAAATGAAGGCAAACCCGTCTGGCTCTCAGCGATTACAATTGCGGCTCGACGCGCGTCAAACTTTTCATCAATCAGTGTTCGCAAAGAGGTTTCAGCATCAGGCACCGTCAAGATAGTCGGCACCACGAACGCCCGCGGCAAGGCGCGCGGCACTCGGTAGATCCAACCGTCCGGGCCTTGATAAACAAGTTCGACGGACCCATCAGCGACGAGATTAGAACCCTTCACATCGCGCGGCTCTGTGTTCGGTGGCGTCACCATAAATCCTACCGATAATTTTTCCAGCAGATCTAGAGGTAACTGATCATGATAAAAGTACGGTCTGGGCCCTGGTGATAGGTTCCTGGTAATAACGCCGCCTTTTTCAACTGCTCTCCATAGCATTGCGGTCGACAGAGGCAAGAGTGACTCGTACCCTGAGCTGGAGCGCAGATCAAAACCTACATTAGACTTACCCGCAAACACTGGCGGCGTCCATCTGCCGGCCGGGTCGTGATAGGAAACCGGAAGGAAGTGGTATTCACCTTGAACACTCTTCAATTTCGAGATTAGAGGCGTCTCTGGAAACAGCCATTGAGATTTTACGGGCTGCTGCGGATTTATGATCCAGCCGAACATCATTAACTGCCCGCATTCAACAGCAATCAAGAGGACCCCAAAAACCCGAAGGAAAAGGCCCAGCGAGCCCGCCGCAAATCGACGGCAAAGTTCACTAATCCCAAATGCAGACAGAACCGAACAAGCAAAGCAAAAAAGATAGAACGCATCATGCGGTCGCATCGCACCAAAGTAAGGCAGCACCAGTCGAAAGAAAATGTAGAGTGGCCGGATCCCAAAAATCATCGCCAAAGAAACTAATCCAACGATACCTGCGAAAGTGATCAGCGTAGACCGTCGCAAGAAGCCCGCCGGTACAAAGATCAGCGCCGGGATTCCGATAAAACCGAACGAGGCATAATCAGCTACGCCCATTTTATCGTTGCCCGCTGCGCTCAGAGGAAAAACCAGTGCCCGGACAACCGCGCGGAGAGTAAAAGAGCCCGCAATCTGGGCCTCCAGCGTGAAGGGCTCACGGTGAACATGCGAAAGCAGGGAAGCCAATGAAAGCCATGATGCAGCGCTCAACGCTGCCGCTGTCAATCCGCTGATTACGAGCAGGGTCAAACAAGACAGCGCAGTTCGTCGCTGTCCTTCTTGCCACGATCTACGGGCAGCCGCAATCGCCAATCCGAAATACCACGAACCGGCGGTCACCGTTCCCAAATATTCCCAATGTTGAACTCCGTGAAGAATCGACATACCCCAGGCAATGCCCATCGCCAAAGCCCAGCGCCATGATTGTTTTCTAATCGCGAGGGTCGCGCAAAGTAGCATGAGGGGAAACCACGCTGCCGCGATTCCGACAAACTCGAATATCAGAAAAAAAGTGTTGTGACCATTCAACTGCCACACGATGGCGCCAAATAGTGCGCCCAGGAGATTAACGCCCCAGCAACGCAGCAGAGCGTACATCCCCAAGCCGGCCAACAGCAGATGCGTGAATAGGAGGAAGTCATGTTGACGAGCGGGCGAAAACACAATCATCGCGATCAACTGCGGAGGATAAAGCAATCCGTTGCCAACTCCGGCTTCCATAATCGGAACGCCGCTGAAGCTATACGGCGACCACATCGGGAATTCGCCGGAGCGTAACGCTTTGGTCGCGAACATTGAAGTGGGATATAAGCCTTCCGCATGATCCGTTTGCGGATACCCTAGCCCTTTGATCTCAGGGTTGGCAGGAGTGATTCCGATCCAGGGATATTGGGCACGCATGTGGGCGCCTACCATGTTAAAGGTCCGGCCCCGCAGCAGGGGAAGAAAGAATAGAATTGTGAGAGCTAGAATGATCCCGACGGCTATCGCGTGCTCCCGTGTTTCCAGCTTTGTCTGATTTAACCAGCGCATCCACATACCAGACCGTAGCCGCCAAACAGTTGCAGCGGTTTTTTTGTGAACCAAGTTAAGCAGGCCAATAATCTTAGCAGAGTATCAAACCGGTCCGATGCAGCCAACCCTATGGGTCCATTGTTTCACTGATTGTCGGAGGCATGCCGCAAGCATATTTTGACAACCCGTCACTTCGCTCAATGTTATACTTAGCAGCCTTTAAGCCCTCCGTCTGACAGATTATGGCTTGATCGTCGTGTGCCTTTGTCCGATTCGGTGACTAACGATGGCCGGAACCGATTACCAGGAATTCGCCAACCTAACCTTCGACGACTTTCGGCGCCGAGCTCTCGACAGTTCGCTCAGCCGTCACGAAAAAGTTGGCTTCCCGAATTCGTATCGCGAAGGAAAAGAGAAGGCTATCTTCAACGACATCAAAGGAAAATTGACCTCTCTGACCGGAGATAGGAAGACTGTTCTGGACATCGGCCCGGGATGCAGCAACCTTTCGTTAATGCTCGTCGAGTGGTGCCGGCAGCGGGGACATTCGTTAATACTGGTTGACTCGGAGGAAATGCTTTCGCAACTACCCGACGAGCCTTTCCTCAAAAAGGTCGCCGCTTACTTCCCAAATTGTGCCGGGATCGTGAAGGAATTTAAGGGCAAAGTAGATGCGATACTGGCCTATAGCGTCCTTCAGTATGTCTTTGCCGAATCAAATCTGTGGGATTTTCTTGACCAATCGCTCGGCTTGTTGTCGCACGGCGGCGAAATGTTGATTGGCGATGTGCCAAATGTTTCCAAACGGAGGCGGTTTTTCAGTAGCCCGGACGGCGTGAAGTTTCACCAGGTTTTTACCCACACCCAGGAGGTTCCCGAAGTCGTCTTCAACCAGATTGAGAACCGGCAGATCGACGATGCCGTTATCTTCTCTCTCTTGATGCGCGCCCGGCAACAGGGCTTTGACGCTTATGTAGTGCCCCAACGAGATGATCTGCCGATGGCTAACCGGCGTGAGGATATTCTGATCAGGCGACCTTAGGATTTTCATGAAAAAGAATCATAAGCTGATTATTATCGGAGACAGTGCATTCGCCGAAATCGCTTACGAGTACTTCACGCACGACTCGAATTATGAAGTCGTCGCTTTCAGCGTGGAAAAGGAGTATTTGCGCAGAGACAACTTATTCGGACTGCCGGTTGTGCCCTTTGAAACACTGGCCGAGGTTTGCCCTCCGAAAGAACACCACTTTTTCGCAGCCAACGTTTATACGCAATTGAATCAATTACGGACCCGTCTTTATCAACAGGCCAAACAGAAGGGCTACTCGCCGGCTTCCTATGTAAGCCCGCACGCATTCGTCTGGCGTAATTGCGAGATTGGCGAGCACTGTTTCATATTCGAAAACAACGTGATTCAGCCCTTCGCAAAAATTGGCAATAATGTAGTCCTGTGGAGCGGAAATCACATCGGCCACCACTCGACCATAAAAGATCACTGCTTTGTTTCTTCGCATGTCGTGGTCTCGGGCTTCGTCGAAATTGGCGAAAGCTGTTTCGTCGGCGTCAATGCTACGGTGGCGAATAACCTCAGCATCGGCGGCAATTGTTTAATCGGAGCCGGGGCCTTGATTTTGGCAAACGTGCCCGATGGCCAAACCGTCGTCGGCGTCTGGAAGAAGAAATCTGCATAGCTGTGCTGGCAGCGTTTGAGTTGAGATGAATTTAGTTTGAAGATCGGTCCGACTGTGATTAAGGAGAGACATGGCTAAGGAAGGGTACACAAACGTTGCGCGTGGCTCAGAGCAGGAGAAAAGAGCCAGAGAAATGATCCTGGAGCTTTTCAAAGCATCGCCCATTCCCGACGATGAGTTACTGGTTAACCTTGGACTCTATTTGCGGAGCACTATCCTCGCTAAGATTCTCTACCTTAACGAGCTTTACCAGGCAATCAGAAATCTTCCGGGCATTGTCGTGGAGTTTGGCGTCTGGTGGGGCGCAAACCTGGCGCTGTTTGAATCTTTCAGGAGCGTTTACGAACCTTACAACTGGACGCGAAAAGTCGTCGGCTTCGATACCTTTAGGGGTTATCCCTCGATTACCGAGAAAGACGGTACTTCCAACTACGCCGCAGTTGGCGGCTACACCGTGACCGAGAGTTACGAAGAATATTTGCGGCAGATGCTCGACGCGCACGAGGCCGACAACGTGATCTCGCATATTACCAAATATGAATTGGTGAAAGGCGACGTTGTCGAGACTATCGAGGAGTATCTCAACGATAATCCGCAGACGGCGATAGCGTTGGCTTACTTCGATCTGGCATTGTATGAACCGACGAAGAAATGCCTTGAAGCAATCAAACCCTACCTGATGCGCGGGAGCGTCTTGGCGATGGACGAGTTAAACTCAAAGGACTTTCCGGGCGAGACAATCGCGGTGCGGGAGGTATTCGGCCTCGATAAGTACCGTATCGTGAAGTCGCAATTCTTACCCGATCGATCCTACATAGTGATCGAGTAGTAAAATGGTTGCCCTGTCCCGACTCCACCTGCAATCTGTCTTACGGAATGCAAATGAATAAGAATCAGAAACTAATAATCATTGGCGATAGCGCCTTTGCTGAAGTGGCATACGAGTTCTTTACCCACGACTCGACGTACGAGGTCGTGGCCTTTTCGGTCGAGCTCAATTGGTTGAAGAGAAACGCTCTCTTCAATCTGCCTGTCGTTCCGTTTGAGAATCTGGAAAAACTCTATCCGCCATCGGGACACCATGTTTTTGTCGCCGTCGTCTTCACTCAGGCCAACAGGCTGAGGACCCGGCTTTACCTCGAGGCGAAAGCCAAAGGCTTCCAGCCGGCCTTTTACGTAAGCTCGCGGGCTCTCGTGCCCGACAATGCCCAACTGGGCGAACACAGCTTTATCTGTGAAGCTACCGTCGTGCAGCCGCACGCAAAAATCGGTGACAATGTTGTCCTGTGGAGCGGAAATCAGATTGGTCACCACGCGGTAATCAAACGCAACTGTTTCACCCTGCCGCACGCCGTCGTCTGCGAGTTCGCGCAGATCGGAGAGCACTGCGTAATCGGAGCGAACGCTACGATTCTGGCAAACGTTACGATTGGAGACGATTGCCGCGTTGAGGCGGGGGCGCTGATTGAAAAAGACATGAACTCGCAGGCGGCGAGTTGATTCAAGAGACGCTGAAATCAGATGGTGTGGAAGAAGCAGGGTCTAATTTTCATTCCCAGTGGGGAACAATGGTGGGCGCTTAGCGGTGCCCAACTTCCCACTGCTGAGGTCATCAACAATGAGGTCATTCGTGTTTACGTAGGCTGTAAAGACATAGACGGTTATGGCCGTACTTGCAGTGTCGATCTCGATGCTAACCATCCGCAAGAAATTCTGAACGTCGCCAGCGATCCGATCCTGGATCTCGGCGAGCTTGGCGCCTTCGACGACTGCGGCGCGGTGCCGAACAGCATTGTCGAATTCAGCGGCAGCAGATATCTCTACTACCAGGGATTTCAACGCACCCAAAGGGTGCCTTACTTGACCTTCACTGGCTTGGCGATCGCCAGTAGTGATGGCCAGAGTTTCAAGAAACACGCAAGAATCCCAATTATGGATCGCACAAACAATGAGCCTTTCATCAGGAGCACACCCTGCGTGCTCTATCAAAATGGCTCTTGGCAAATGTGGTACGTTTCCACTACTAGGTGGACCCAGGACGAGCATGGCCTTCACTACATTTGCGTGATCCGGCATGCCACTTCCCTGGATGGGATCGACTGGAAAGCGAATGAATGGATTTGTCTTGAGCCGACCCTGCCGGATGAGTACGCTGTCGGAAGACCGGCTGTTATTCATGATGGGCGATCGTATCGGATGTGGTTTTCGATAAGATCATTCAGCGAGCTTTACACCATCGGCTACGCCGAATCAGCGGACGGGCTTCAGTGGGAGAGAAAAGACGAGCGCGCAGGCATCGCTAAAGCGGAGAGCGGGTGGGACTCTGAGATGATCTGTTATCCTAACGTCGTCCATGTCAACGGTCGCACCTTAATGTTCTACAATGGTAATGGCCGCGGATTAACCGGCTTTGGCTATGCCGTCCTGGAATCGTGACGATGAAAGATCGTTTTAGCTCATATGGGGTTAGAGAGGCGCACTCACTTGCTTCTGATCTTGATCGTAACCTCGAGGAGATCGCGGTAAATGGATTTACGATCTTAGAAGACGTGCTGCATCCTTCACAACTGGAAGAGGCGGCCAGGCGAATTGACGCAGTTTACCTTAAGCAGTCTGCGGAGATCGGTGGGGCGGACAATCTCAAATGCATCAATGATGAGCTAGTAGCGAGGTGCTTGCTCGCTTACGACGATTATTTTCTGGAGCTGGCAACGAACGTGAAAATTCTTGGCATTCTGCAAAGGTTGCTCGGCGATTATTTCACGCTCCTTCAGCAAAATGGGATCATAAATCTACCAGGTCAGGAAAACTATCAAACTTCGTGGCATCGCGACCTGATCTATCAACACTTTATTCCTTCGCGACCGATAGCCATTAGCGCTTTGTTTTGTATCGATGATTTTTCTGCGGCGACCGGCGGCACCTTCGTCCTTCCCGGATCGCATAAAGTCGATCGTTTTCCATCGCAAGTGTTTGTCCAGAGTCACGAACGAGTCGCCGAAGCGAAGGCAGGTTCGGCCATTGTGTTCGATTCGATGCTGTTTCACCGGGGCGGAATAAACCGGTCGGAGTCCTGCCGCCGGGGCCTCAATCATCTCTATGCCTTGCCGTTTATTAAACAGCAGATTAGCCTGCCGCAAGCGCTGGGCGACAAGTACTGCGACGACGAGTTCCTGACCCGATTCCTCGGCTATGAAAGCGAACCGGCGCCAAGCGTCCAGGAATGGCGGCTGAAACGACTCGATCGACTGAAAGACACTTAGGTCGGAAGAGGGACACAACCTCCTTAATTGAACCCAATGAACCTCTCACCTTATTCCGAGCCGGATGCTGATCGATGGGACGATTTTGCTCGCCTTGCCCCAATGGCGACTTTTCTTCACACACGGCGTTTCCTTTCGTATCATGGCCAGCGCTTTCAGGACCTTTCGGTTTTTATCCAGAATCAAAAACTTGCGGTGCTTGCCCTTTTCCCGGCGGCGATTGATCCTCAAGACGCCCGCCGCGTGATCAGCCACCCGGGAATTACATTCGGGGGGGTGCTTCATAACGGAGGTCTTCACGGCGCAGAAATGATCCACGCATGGGAGGTATTGAAGACTTATTACAGTGAGCAAGGGTTCCAATCCCTGCGCTACAAAGCGATTCCATATATCTATCATCAGACACCTACCAGTGATGACCTCTACGCGCTATTTCGGCTCAACGCCCAGCGTTCGCGTTGCGATCTTTCGTGTGCAATTGATCTCGCGAAGCGACCCAAGACAAGTTCGAGACGAAAGCGTGGTCTAAAAAAAGCTCTTCGCGCGGGCGTTGAAGTGGCGGAGGGTGCGAGTTTTATCGACGATCTTTGGCGGGTGGTGGAGGAGAATCTTGGACGAAAGCTGGGCCAGAAGCCAGTCCACACGGCGAATGAGATTAGAGATCTGGCTTCACTCTTCCCGGAAAATATCAAGTTCATCGTTGCCCTGTTGGCTGGACAGGTGGTTTCGGGTATTACTCTTTTCCGCAGCCGCTCTGTGGCGCGCGCGCAATACATAGCTTCAGGACCCGTGGGCTACGATGTTTCCGCGCTGGACGCGGTCTTCGAGCACGCGATCCATCAGTCTCAGGTTGAAGGCCTCAGGTATTTTGATTTCGGCACCAGCAACCGAGATGAGGGACGGCAACTGTCCGGCGATCTTTATCAGTTCAAAACTGAGTTCGGCGGAGGCGGAGTGGCCCAGGAGTCTTACGACATCGATTTGAGGGCGTAAAATCGTCAACATTATTATGGGCGTAAGAGATTGCCGGATCATTGAATTGCCGCGCATCAACGATCCGCGCGGCAATCTCACTTTCATTGAGAGCGGCAAGCACGTGCCGTTTGTGCTAAAGCGAATCTTTTATCTGTACGACGTTCCCGGTGGGGCGATGCGGGCAGGTCATGCGCTGAAGTCCTGCCATCAATTCTTGATCGCTACTTCCGGGAGTTTCGACGTCTTTGTGGACGATGGTGGCCAGACGGAACAATTCCAGCTCAACCGGTCATACTACGGTCTTTACTTACCGCCAATGATCTGGCGCGAAATCAGCAACTTCTCGTCAAATTCCATCTGCATGGTTTTGGCCTCAGAGCCTTTTTCCGAAGACGATTATTATCGTGACCATTCGCAGTTCGTTAGCGCAATTCGAGAACTGTAGAGATGAGGGTCCTTTTCCTTATTTGTGCCCCCTCATATTGCATTAGAGGCCGTAGTGGCCGACTCGAATCTTGTGGAACCCGCATTAATCTGGAGCAAGCACTGAAGCTTAACAGATTGGCTTTGCCGCCTACTGTGCCCGGCTTTACTATTGTTTCGTTTTCCCTTCGACCACTCTCTTGCTCAAGAAATAAGTCAATGGGATTGTCAACAGCACCACGACCGCGGGCGCCAAAAACTTGTTCACCCCCCGGAAGCGCACGAGTACATATAGAGAGATTGTGCCAATCAGATACTGAACTACATAGACCAAAGGGTACTTAAGTGCCTTACTCAATTTCAGCTCGCGGTTGAAAACCAATTTAGAGTTGAGAAAATAAGAGAGTAAAATGCCACAGCCGTAAGCGAAACTATAAGCAACCAGGTAAGGTAAGAAGAGGAGCAGTAGCGCATAGATAAGATAGCCTGCCAGCGCGTTCACTCCACTCCAGACAATGAAACGAAATGGAGAACCAACCCGCCAAAGCTCATATTTCATCCGGGTGGCGAAAGATTCTTGAGCATCCATACATTTACAATTTGCAGCAGTTAATTCTTGGTTCAGAGACAGCCAAGAAAACTCTTATTAACAAGTATTGTAAGCCTCCTAACCGGTCACGAATACTGGAAATCGGATGTGGAACCGGAAGTCTTCTGAGGTGTATAGACAAAGACTTAAACGTTGAATACTGCGGATACGATTTGAATCCGGCGTATATTGATTTCGCCCAAAAGACTTATGGCGATCGCGGCCGTTTTTATTGCGCAAACACCCTCGAAGCAGACATGCCGGAGGATTACTTCGATATGGTTCTGGCCATTGGAATTTTTCATCACCTGAACGAACACGAGTCCGTGAAATTAGTCGAGTCCGCCTGGCATAGCCTGCGCTCGCGCGGCTTTTTGTTTACAGCCGACCCGGTTTTGACACCCACTCAATCAAGCTTGGAAAAATACCTCATCTCCAGGGATCGCGGCCAAAATGTCCGAACAGAAGCGGAGTATAACAATTTAGTGCGCGCTCGATTTGTGAATATTGAATCGCATATCGTTACCGGCCTGCTCAATATTCCCTGGACCGTAAATATTATCACGGCAAGAAAAAATACATCTGAGTCATCGTTCTGATTCTGATCTCGCGTGTATTCGCAGTTGCAGGTTCAGGAAAACGCGGGCCGCTTAATAAATCTCGTCTATCACAGATTCGGGTCTCTTATTGATTTCATCGAAGATACGCCAGATGTACTCTCCGATTACTCCGAGCATGACAATAATCAATCCCAATAGAAACGAAAGAATTGTTACGATAGTGGCAAAACCCAGCACGACGGTCTTGCCGCGAACTGCATTGATCGAAATCAAAGAGCCATAAGCAAAACTCGCGAGCGAAACCACAAAACCGATGAGCGAGATCAAACGGATCGGGGCTACTGAAAATCCTAACAAGGAATCGAGAAAGAGCGTAACCCTCTTCCAGAAGGTCCAGCGTGATTTGCCAAAAGGACGTTTCTGACGCTCATACACAATTACTTCCGGCTCGAACCCTAGCCAATAAGTGAATAGGGGTGGGTTGATGTTCTTACTACTGTTCTGCAGATAAGGCAGCAGCGCACGATCCATTAACGCCAGGTCGTAGCCGCGCGCCGGATAGTTCTCAACCACAAAGAAACGGACCAGCTTGTAGAAGATGAATCCGAATAGCCTTGATCCCGGAGGATCATCCCGAGACGATCTCTTACAAATGATGAATTTCGTCCCTTGCAGCCACCGATCGACCATACCAGGTATTAGCTCCGGCGGATCCTGCAGATCAGCCGCCAAGTTTATGAAACAATCGCCGGTGACGAATTGCAGGCCTGTCTTGTAGGCGTGAACCCCGCCAAAGTTCTTGGTTAGTTTTATGACGACGGTGTTTTCGCGGCGCTTTTTTATTTCCAGCAAGGCCGCCAAAGATCCATCTCCGGAACCATCGTCGATAAAGATCAACTCCATCTCAACCCTCTTCTCAAGTAATTCTCTTTCGATACCCAGGAGGGCGTCGAAGAGATGGGGCAGCGAAGGTTCGTTGAAAAAAACCGGAATGACAATGGAAAGTTTCCGGGTGTGGTCAGGTTTGTAAGTCTGTTCAATTTTCATTAGAAGCAGGTTCCTGATTTATCAGCGTTCATCACCCATGACGCCGGTTCATGAATCCGTTACAATCCGTAGGGTCAGAATCAATCATAAACACTCTCGCTGCTTTGATGGCCTAGATTGATACCACAATAGTGGCCTTAGTGTAACGGTTTAGGCATGAAATCGGTGAAGCTTTCAATCGCGATGTGCACTTATAACGGGGCTGCTTATCTGTCTGAGCAGTTCGAGAGCCTGGCAACACAAACACGTGTGCCTGACGAGTTGGTAGTTTGCGACGATAGCTCGACCGATAAACACACCCGGGAGATGGTCGAGGCATTCGCGCGCCGCGCTCCCTTTGCGGTGCGACTCTTCATCAACAAACAGAACCTGGGTTCAAAGCGAAGTTTCGAACTGGCCATTCGTCGTTGCCGCGGTGAAATAATCTTCCTTTGCGATCAGGACGATGTCTGGCGCGAAGATAAGCTGGCGGTGATTGAACGCGCGTTCTTATCGAGTCCGCAGACGGGCCTGGTGTTTTCCGACGCCGAAGTCGGCGACGAAAATCTGGTTAAGCTGGGCAGCCTCTGGCAAAATTTTAGCGAAGACAGCCAAGCCGACCTCGAAGCAGGAAGGGCCTTCCACGCACTGTTGCGCCGCAATCTGGTAACCGGCGCAACTTTGGCGTTCCGTTCCAACTTAAGACGTTTGGTGCTACCGATTCCGACCGACACAAGTTTTCAACATGACGCATGGATTGCTTTGATTATCGCGGCAGTTGCCCGGGTGACATTCATTAGCGAGCCTCTCATCAAGTACCGCCAGCACCCGGGCCAGCAGATCGGCGCTTCAATTGCCGGAACCCGGTACGAAGAGCGTGATAGTCCTTTGATTGAGTCGGTACGTGAGCATCCGTACCCCACGGCAGAGATTCATGCCTTCAAAACTCTTTACGCGCGACTGATCACAAAGTGCTCCGGTCTCGTGAGCAATCAGCACCTGGAAGCTATCAAAGGATGGATTGGACGTCTGGAGAACGAAAAGGCTGTGATTGAAAACGACGCCTCGGACTCAGCTCAGCGACAGACCTGGGAAGAAATGAACGAGTATCTCACCCAGAGAGCAATTAGAATCGAACCGTACCTACGCGCTGATCTGTCGCGGTTGCGATATCGACTACGTCCCAGAGACATTGGAGCCGTGTGGAGCGAAATTCGTGCGGACCGCCGTCACGGCCTCCAGTGGTCGGATCGTTTGAAGGACGACTAGTCTTACTGACCTGAGATGATGTCGGCCTCCGGCATCAACTTCTGAGCCGGCGGCTCGAAACTCAGTGGCGCATT
>WNFQ01001620.1_pt1 | contig 17935 bp, 26 predicted proteins | sample 5400171 | NCBI WGS metagenome assembly WNFQ01 (sample SAMN13153356, study PRJNA577476) | soil metagenome | isolation source: 20 cm soil under Madrone tree | place: USA:California | collected 2016-06-14 | reverse complement strand
TGCTGGATCTGCTGGATCTGCTGGCAGCCAGACGTGGTGGGCCTCAAGATCCCGGTAGGTAGGGACTATTCTCGCAGCTTCCGCCGCAGTCGTTGTCGCGTTTACGCCTATCAACAAATTGGCCGCATCCGTGAGGGTCATTGTCGCCGCTGAGGGCCCGCGCCCGCCAGTACTAATGAGACCAGCTTCTCGGATGTACCGGGCGATCAACGCTACCGTCGCGGGATCGATGCCCTCGACGGCTGCAACCGCATCTGCAAGTTCGCTCAAGGTGGCCATTCGCCCGCTCTTCCATTTGAGTAAAGCACGAATGGAATTGACAGTCAACCCCCATTTGCGTAAGCCTCAGATGGTGCCCGTTTACGCCGACCAAGAGATTGACCGCATCGCCGGGCGATTAAGTGTCAACTCGCCCTGGCTTCATCCATTCGAGTAAAGCACAGATGGACTTGACAGTCAATAACCATTTGTGTATCACTCAGATGGGATCTGAATCCCCCGCCAAAGGCAACGGTCGAGAGCCATCCACGGGTACCCTTACACAGCATTGGAGCGGTTCTGATGCTCAATAAGAGGCAAGCGGTGACGCGATGGCCAACAGCTTTAAGATTCCGCCACGCGACCAGGTCGGGCCGGATACGCCGCTACGCCTCGATGTTGCTGCGACGCTCGCGTATCCCGATGGCTCTATGACCGCAAGCGGTTTGCGCAAGGAAGCGAAGCGGAAACGCTTGGCGATCGAGCGTGTGGCAGGAAAGGACTACACAACATTGGGTGCGATCTCTGAAATGAGGGAACTATGTCGGCAAAGCGCAAACCCCCACGTCTCTGGCTCAAGCCCGAAGAACGGGACAACGCCGGCAAACTCACCCACGTCGCGGTGTGGTACATCAAAGACGGAGATCACAGGGAAAGCACTGGCTGCGGCGAGAGCGATGCTGATGGCGCCGTCGCAGCGCTCGTAGCCTACATCAGCCGAAGGCACGTCGAGGAGGCGTCGAAGGGCTGCCGTCGAGCCGATCAAATCCCCGTTGCCGATGTAATCGCGTTCTATCTTCGGGAAGTAGTCGAGAAGCATGCTCGGCCGAATGAGACGAAGGCCCGACTCGGGACCATACTCGATCACTTCGGTGAGATGATGCTGTCAGAGGTCAATGGGGATACGTGTCGAGAGTTCGCGGGGAATCAGAAGACAGACAGCGCGGCTCGCCGCGCCCTGGAGGACTTCCGGGCGGCGATCAAGCTCCATCGCAAAGAGGGCAAGTGTTCGGACGTGGTCGAAGTAGTCGTACCGCCTCGAAGGCCCCACCGGGAGCGTTGGCTTACGCGATCGGAGGTAGCACGCCTCATCTGGAGGGCATGGCGCTATCGCGAGGTGCAGAAAGGCTGTCCGACCGATAAGCGCCCCCGCCGACACGTCGCTCGATTCATCTTAGTAGCTCTCTATACAGGAACGCGCGCTAGCCCGATCTGCGAAGCGGCGACCCGTCCTACGGTCGGGCGTGGATGGATAGATTTTGATAGTGGCGTGTTCTATCGCCGCCCGCCGGGTCGCAAGACTACCAAGAAAAAAGCTCCGCCAGTGAGACTCCCAGAACGTCTTTTGGAGCATCTGCGGCGCTGGCATCGGAATGGGATCTCGCGTGACTTCGTGGTCGAGTATGAGGGGAGGGCGGTGAAGCGGGTGTCGAAGGCGTTTGCGGCCGCCGTGCGCGACGCTAAGTTATCAGAGGTCAACGGGAAAGTGACTCCGCACATCTTGCGGCACACGGCGGCAACGTGGCTGATGCAGCGCGGTGTTGACCCATGGGTAGCGGCCGGATATCTGGGGATGACGGTCGAGACGCTGATCCAAAACTACGGGCACCATCATCCCGATCACTTGGAAGCGGCGCGCCAAGCGTTCGACCATCGTTCACCGGGACCGCTTCGGGACCGATTGGCAGGATCAAAATAGGTCAGGCGGAGTGTAGCGCAGTCTGGTAGCGCACCTCGTTCGGGACGAGGGGGTCGCAGGTTCAAATCCTGCCACTCCGACCAACACTTAGCAAAAATCTCGGCCCGCTGCGCCAATGGATGCGCGCCAAAGCTTCGCGGGACGAAGGGCGAACATGAAACCGGACATCAAAGACGCATTCGAGAAAGCTGCAGCAGGGCACGCCGCCCGCGAAACGCAAAGAGCGATGGAAGAAAAACAGCGGAGCAAGGGCGAGCAATTCGCAGCCGAATGGGACGACAAACGAGAGCAGGTGATCTTTCCGGCATTCGAGCAAATCCGAGACATGTTGATGCCTCGAGGTTGGACTTGCAAGATTCGCACGGAACCACCAGAGGGTGCCGCTGTGCTCGAAATTTATAAGGGAGAAACGCGAACTGCCAGCGGCAGCATCAAGACGCCGGCGATCACCTTCACTCCCAATGCGCATTCTCAGGAAGTCGTCATCCATGCCGCAACGATGAACCACGGCAGGGGAGAAGGAAACGTCGCACTCCGGGAGCTTAGCGCAGACTTCGTTCAGGCCCAGGTTTTGAAGTTCTTTGAGCGATTAGTCCGCGAGGGCTGAGCGATCGATAGGTTTGTGCGCTCCATTCGGAAGCCGGGTCCGGCGCATTTTATCGCCAACGCAAAAACGAAAAAGGACCCGTTGGCGAGAACAAGCCGTGGCGAGCGCCAGCGCGGAAATGGTGGCACACCGACGACGTGGTTTTGCGAGGGGTTGGCGCCCTCCGGTTAAGCGGCGTTCCTGCGTGGCGAGTGAGGGCCGCCACCCTGGGGCTGCACCAGCACGCTCGTTACGTACACGCAGTTTGGGCATTCATAGCCTATCAGTCCCGGTTCGCTAATAACCGGCGCGATGCTGACTACTTCGTCCATTTCAGTTCCACATCGCGGGCATCGCATCGCGCTGCCGCTGCGTTTGCTTCTTCTGCCGTCTGACATCGGACGCCCCCCTTGGGTTAGGGTTTGCATCCCTCCCACTAGCGGCAACGCATGTCGTGCGGATTGGTTGCGGGCGCGGCGCGAAAGGTGCCGTTGTTTTCATGGAACTTTGCGCTACAACACTGGTTCGCGCTCCCGCCTGAGGGGGAGGGGACGTGCGATGCACGGGTTTCTCAAAGAGCATCCCGGGGTGTTTGGCCCCGATGATGTCCGATCGTTGCAGGTTGATCTGGGGCGTCTTGATTGGGCCGAGCCTTCGGCGGAACGCAGCGTTCATCGCAAACGACGACCGGGGACGCCTTACCGAACAGGCGGGCGTGTGGCTTCGTGGATAGAACGGATGCGCCCAAACCGGATGCGCTAGCGCCGTACCTTGACCAGCTGGAAACGCGCCGTCCACGGCATAGCGGTGCTGTGGCAATGAACGACCAGCCCGCCAGCCCGATGAATCGACCTCCAGCCCATCCGGATCGCCGCAGAGTGAGCGCTCGGACTGCCAAACTGTATTGCGAACCTAATCACCTGACACCCATCTTCGGTTGCAGCGCCTGCCGCACGGCATCCGTCGCAAGCCCCTGGATGAGGCCGCACGCCGCTTCGGCGGTACGCCCTCGCGCCGTCAGCTGCGAGAAAAATTGAAAACTGGTCAAGGCAAACAGCACGTCGATCAGATCGCCCAGCGCTTTGGGGCGGAGCTTGCGCCCTTCGGCCATGCGGCGAACGAGAACGGACAACAAGCGCCGACGCCGCTCATTGCGCTCGCGCACACTCGCCCCAAATTCCGGATCGCTTGCGCCGGCGGCGTGCAAGGGACCAAGTGCATCGCAACCGAAGCTCCAGAAGTCGCAAAAGATGGCAATGACCCGCAGCAATCCGGCCTGCGGATCGGAACCTGCCATGACGCCGGGTATTCGATGCAGGCCGCCGCGGACCGCCATGTCGTCGAACACGGCTTCCAGCAGGGTCCGGCGCGACCCGAACTGATTGTAACCCGTCAGGCGCGTCACGCCCGCCTTGTCGGCGACTGCTTGCAGCGAAAATCCGCTGATCCCCTCTGCGGTGGCGAGAATGGCTGCCGCGGCAACGACGATCCGCTCACGCGTCTGTGTCGCGGCGACGATGCGACGGGGGCTGTTGTAAGTGCGCGGGTTCACGTCATGCCAATGCCATAATTGGATATACATGATGTATATCCAATTTGCTGGCCTCGTCTGGAAGGATTGTGCATGCAAATCACCCTCATCGTCGCGCTCGTGCTGCACGTTCTGTCCGGCGTGTTTTGGGCAGGCACGACATTCGCATTAGCTCGAACGGGCGGCAATCAAGCAGATCGATTCTTCAGGCCGCAAATGGGCGCCGCCGCTGTTGTGGTCGTGACCGGGGGGCTGCTGTGGTTCCTCCTTCATCATGGCCCGCTGGGGATGCAGGGTCACATCCTCGCCATTGGAGCACTCTGCGCGCTCCTTGCCGTCGGCGTCCAAGGCATGATGGGCGCACCGGCCCTGCGAAAACTCACCGCCATGGGCGACTCCGACGAATTGCGCCATCGCGTGGCGAGGAGCCAGCGCATTGCTGCAGCCCTGTTGGCAATCACCGTCACGTGCATGGCAGCGGCACGTTACGCTTGATGAGACTCGAGACGGGCATTCGCCGCGGCTGCGCTCATTCACTTTGAGGCCATTGGCGCCGTCGACGAGCAACGAGAATGGATCGTTTGAAGGACAAGATCGCGTTAGTGACGGGCAGTTCGCGCGGTATCGGCGCCGCCATTGCCGCTCTGTTCGCGTGCGAAGGGGCAAAGGTAGCGCTGCACGGCAGGGATGTGCACGCGCTGTCCGAAGTGCTGGCGGACATCGTGCAGGCCGGCGGCCAAGCCATCGATGTGACCGCAGACGTCACCAAGTTCGGCGAGATCGAAGCCATGCGCTGCCGGATCGAACGGGAATTCGGGCCGATCGACATCCTCGTTGCCAATGCCGGCGGCAGCTTCACCACTCCCGGACCCCTTGAGCAGACAAGCGAGGACGAGTGGCGAGCTTCGATCGAGGGCAATCTCACCGCGACCTTCCTCACCATCAAAAGCTTCCTGCCGCGCATGAAGGAGCGCAGAACCGGCAACATCATCACGATTTCATCGGCCGCCGCACATAGGCCATATCCCATGGCTCCCATCGCCTATGGCGCCGCCAAGGCCGGTATAGAAATTCTTACGCAGGATCTTGCCGGCCAGGTCGGTCCTTACGGAATCCGGGCGAACTGCATTGCTCCTGAAACGATCCTGACCGAGCGAAACAGGCAGCGCATACCCTCGGCTCAGCAGCAGGATCTCATCGACTGGCATCCGATAAGGCGCCTCGGAACACCCGAGGACGTCGCACACGCAGCGCTCTATCTCGCTAGCGCCGATGCCGCCTGGATCGCCGGCATTGTCCTCGATGTGGCCGGCGGGGCGGTCATGGTCTGAAGCCGCGCGGCACTCTCTGGTCGCTCGGAACGATGCGGGGCAGACGCCGCAAGGCGCTTGTCGATTTTGGCGTTGTTGTGGGGCGCACCGTTTCTCGTGACGCGCAGGAATTGGTTGTCACATCCCGGTAATGCGGTTATGTGACAACATGTCGAGAAATCCCGACACGTAGGATAGTCGAATTTTCAGGCACTGTCATTTGTCCGTTTGACCGTTGGACATTGCAACTGCGCGGTGAGGTAACGCTATGCCCAAAGGCGCTTTGGCAGTTGTCGGCCACGCCGGCCCAGTCTCGACCGGGGATAAGATGTCGGCGCCACACGCGCTCGCCGCCCTTGCCGCTTTGGGTCAGCCGACCCGGCTTGAGATTTTTACGCTGCTCATGCGCGCCGAGCCGGATGGCATGGCGGCTGGCGCCATCGCGGACAACATCGGCTGTCCTCACAATACGTTGTCATCACATCTGGGCATTCTTGCCCGCTCGGGCCTAGTCCGCGGCACGAGAAACGGTCGTTCAATAATTTACCGAGCCGATGTGGAAGGCGTCCGGACGCTGCTCGTATTCCTTGTGACCGACTGCTGCGGCGGTCACCCGGAGCTGTGCGATCTGCAGAGTGCCCCCGAGGCGGCGGAATGCGGCGCCACTGCGAAGCGAAAAGGTGCACAGCGGAGGAAACGACGATGACTCAAGGGCAGGAAAGAAAGCCGTACAATGTCCTATTCCTGTGCACCGGAAATTCGGCTCGCTCGGTCATGGCCGAAGTCATCCTCAACCGGGCGGGGCAAGGCAAGTTCCGGGCGTTTTCGGCAGGAAGCCAGCCGAAGGGGCAGATTCACCCGTACACGCTCGATCTGCTCAGAAAGCTCAACTACGATGTCAGCGGCTTGCGCTCAAAGAGCTGGAAAGAATTTTCCGGACCCGACGCACCGGAGCTCGATTTCGTTTTCACCGTCTGTGACGACGCCGCGCGAGAGACCTGTCCGGTCTGGCCGGGGCAGCCGATGACGGCGCATTGGGGTGTACCCGATCCAGCTGCCGCCACGGGCACCGAAGCCGAAGTCCGCTTTGCGTTCGCCGATGCCGTGCGCATGCTCACCAACCGCATCAACATTTTTGTGAGCCTGCCGCTGCGATCGCTCGATCAGTTGACCCTGCAACGGCAGCTCGATGCAATCGGCAAGACAAAAGATACAGGCGGCAAGCCTGCCTCGGCGGCGTGATGGACGAAAATCCGATCCCGCTGACGCGGCGGCTGTTCGCGGAAGGTCTGGGCACGGCCATCCTTGTCGCAACCGTCATCGGATCAGGCATCATGGCCGAGCGCCTCGCCGGCGGCAACCAGGCGATTGCGCTGCTCGGCAATACCATCCCGACCGGCGCTATCCTCGTCGTGATCATCACCATTCTTGCTCCCGTCTCGGGCGCGCATTTCAATCCGGCGGTGACGCTGGTCTTCGCGATGCGTGGTGCCACACCATGGAACGAGGTCGCTCCCTACATCCTTGTTCAATGCATTGGCGGAATCGCGGGCACGGTCGTCGCGCACCTGATGTTCGATCTCGCGCCGCTTGCCATCGGCACGACGGTCCGCAGCGGTCCGTCGCAATGGTTGGCGGAGGCCGTGGCAACGTTCACGCTCGTCCTGGCCATCCTCGGTGGACTACGTTATGCGCCGGCCGCGATTCCCTGGCTCGTCGGGCTCACGATTACCGCGGCCTACTGGTTTACTGCATCGACCTCCTTCGCCAACCCGGCGGTCACGCTCGCCCGCGGCTTCACAACGACCTTTGCCGGCATCGCAATCAATCACGTCCCCGCCTTCATCGTTGCGCAACTGATCGGGGCCATGATTGCCGCTTTGATTTCACCAGCGCTTTTCTCCGCCGATCAGCAACGCTCAAAGATTGTTGTCGCGTCGGGCGAATAAACCCGGGCAAAGCTGCCCATTAATCGCGAATGAGTCCTGCGTTGGCGCGGGTCATTGTTCAGCGGCGCCGGCCTGCGGCTCAAGACTGCGGGATGGAATCAGCGATAGCGGCGAACTCGGTCTGCTCCCTCCCCCGCTTGCGGGGGAGGGCTGGGGAGAGGGTGATTTAAAATGCTCAATCATATTGCGCGCCCCCTCCCTGTCCCTCCAGCCGAAGTCGGATGTTTCCGACTTCGGTCAGTTAATAAAGTGGCCGAACTCGGGTAAACCCGAGTTCGGCTGCAAGCGGGGGAGGGAACGATGCGGCACGGCTTGTCGTTATCGCGCGAGCGATGGTTCTATCCCAACGGAACCCGGTCTAAGAATCCGGCGGCGCCGGCGGTCAAACGCGAGGCCGAGGAGGATTGGGGAAAGGGCGCGCTGGCGATCAGCGGCACTACGCGTCGCTAACCAACGCAGTTGAAGCGGTATACCACCCGACTGCCCTTGAAGAGATTCTTTTCGGCTGTTTCAGAATCGATCATCTGCGCCTTCTTTCCTGCCTGTTGGCAATACTGTTGCGCCAAGTCGCCGATGGCTTGGCGCGAGTAGGCCCCTGTCCAGGCCGAATACTCGATGCCCGCTGGCGTGTAGGAGAGAACGCGCATCTCGTCGTCAGCGGCGCAGCCGCAAAGACCAATGGACGCAAACAATATCGCCCGCCTCATGGCTATATTCCCCATGCTAAAGGCCGCGGATTGAAATGGTACGAAAACCGCGCCGCACTTACCAGCTGCGTATTGTCGGCGGGCGCTCATTGGCAAGCTTAAAGCGATGAGCAAATAGCGCCAGGCAAAATAGGGCGCGGACTCATTGACGCGCAGCCACGACCCGACTCTGAAATTAAGGCCGCCCTCGCCAACGGCTGACAGGTTGTAAAATCGTTCCGTTACCCCTGACTGACCTTTGCCAGTTCTGTATCCTCCAATGCGATCTGGCTGTGTCAAAGAATGCTGAAGGGGACTCTGAATGGATATGCCTCGCCGCCTTGGTGCTGAGTTCTTTGGAACTTTCTGGTTGACCTTTGCTGGTTGCGGTAGCGCTGTGCTCGCGGCTGGCTTTCCCGCCCTTGGCATTGGCTTTTTAGGGGTCAGTCTGGCGTTTGGCCTAACGGTCCTCACGATGGCGTATGCGGTCGGTCATGTATCCGGCGGGCATTTCAATTGTGCGGTCACAATCGGGCTCTGGGCTGGAGGCCGCTTCAAGGCGAGTGACGTGATTCCCTACCTCATTGCGCAAGTGGCAGGGGCCATCGTTGCAGCGGCAGTTCTCTACGCGATTGCATCGGGCAAGCCTGACTGGGTCGCGGGTGGATTTGCCTCCAATGGCTTTGGCGATCTCAGCCCCGGCAAATACGGACTTATGTCGTGCCTTTTCAGCGAAGTCATCGCAACTTTTTTCTTTCTGTACGTGATCATCGGCACGACCTCAAAGGGAGCAGCCGTAGGATTTGCCGGCATTCCAATTGGACTATGCCTGACTCTGATCCACCTGTTCCTGATTCCGGTCACAAACGCGTCCGTCAACCCGGCTCGTAGTACTGGTCCCGCGCTGTTCGCCGGCGGCGCATATATCGGCCAGCTCTGGCTTTTCTGGCTTGCGCCGTGCCTCGGCGCGGCTCTTGCAGGATTCGTCGGCCGGTGGCAGCACGATTTGGTTGAGGCCCCATCGACGTGACGTTTCACGCACAACAACGCGGCGTCGATGATATTTCCGTCGCGATTCTTCGCGGGCCGGACTTATTCAGGACTTGGCGTGATGTCCGAAGTTGGCAGTGCGCCCCGAAGGCGCGAATCATCAGTGGAGGAGGATTCCGCCCGGATAGTTGTCGATTGATCCGGAAGCTGGCGAGCGGCTCGGTCGGGTGACTGGCCGTGTCGGAGCCTCGCGACAAAGGTCGCCTTGGGCGGCTGAGCGATCTGGCGGGCCGTAACGTGAGTGAAGCCTGAGCGGGCCTCGAAAGTGACAATGCGGATGCCGACCCTCCTGCCATTTGGGGAAGGCCGCGTGAGCGGGGAAGCAATCGACACGTGCACCCGCTCGATCCGCCGGGGTAGCGGGCACGGCACGTCGGAAAGGTGGTTCGGGTAATCGGGGGAGAGCCGTCACGGGTGAGGGTGGCGGCCTCAACGTCGCGACAGGCGCCGACCACGGCGGAAGCGGCAACAGCCGTCGATTACAAAATAAAAAAGTCTCGCACCTTGGACTTTGATCCAAGTCAAATGCGCGGCCTCATCAGATACAGCACCGGGGTCACTGAATGGGGCGGCGACTTTGCACCGACGCAGATCGGTTATACGGTTGGATATCTAGGCTATTTTGCTAGGAGGAACCACCAATGGAAGAGCATCAGGTCGGCTGGATCGCAGCGATTATCATCGGCGGAATTGCCGGCTGGCTCGCCGAGCAGTTCATGAAGAGCCAAATGGGGCTTGTGATGAACATTGTGCTCGGCATCATAGGAGCCGCTGTCGCTAGTTGGCTGTTCGGCTTTCTCGGTATCACGTTTGGCGGTTGGATCGGCTATCTGATTGCCGGCTTCATCGGAGCCTGCATCCTAATCGCGATCGCCCGAGCGTTCGGCGGCGGTCATCAGCAGCGAACATGAAGGCCGGCGCTCGCCGTCGCTGCTCGGCGGCGCGGCTGCCGCCTGCACTGGTACGAAGTGATCGAATGAGGCTGGCTCTTATAGGGGAGAGAGTTATGAATGATGATGATCCTACCACTCACTTAGAAAGAAAAATGGGACATAAAGCTTACAAAGATTTTCGAAATTGGGGGAAAATTGCAATCTGGTTAGTATTGATTGTAGTAGCGTGTGGCTTAGTTTTGTATTTGGCTGTGTGGACAAATTTAATCCAGTAGCGGCTCAGGCGATGAATAGCATGCCGAGGAAGCTCTCGGTATCGACGCCGCTCGCCCGCGCCGACGAGCTGATCAAATAGCGGTGTTTTTTTGCTGCGGCGCCTTAGGACGCGATTGGCACTTCGCGTCATTTCGCTGCGGCGCCAAAGTTCAGACGTTATTGGAGACGAAGCGGACATGCCGGGACCACCGGCGCCGTGTCAATTCGACGCGAATGACACACAGCGGTCATTGGCAAGCCAATTTTGCTGTGACGTCAACCGACTGGCGTTTCACGCTGCATAGATACGGGATTGGCGCAAGGTCGCCCCTTTTCTCGCAATATTGGACAAGCCAAATCACTGCGCTTGCCATCATCTTGAGGACGCCAGCTGAGAGGTTTGCGAGCAGCAGCCATGCGCCGATTATCCGCCGTCCTCATCGTCTGTGCCGCTCTGAGCGCGACGACGGGCTTGGCGCGTGCCGGAGCTTGCGCCGACCAAATCACCCAGTTGCGTCAGGCGGCGCAGCTCGATCACGAACCGACGCCGGAGTCGATCGGACAAGCGCAGACCTATGCCCAGCTGAGTTTCGCCGCTGAGCTCGCGCAGGCCGAGGCGCAGAACGCGCTCGGGCACGAGCCGGACTGCCTGCTGGCCGCTTCCCGCGCGAAGCAGGTGCTCGAGCTGCCCTGAATTGGACGGCACAGGGGCAACGCTCTCTGTTGGGCTCGGCGGCGGCTCACTCGCAATCCGGCTCCGGGAAATTCGGGCAATTACGAACAAAACGACGCAAGTCCGTCAAAGCGGCGGAGCGGGGAGCGCCCCATCTTACTCTCGATGGGAAATCGGACCTATGACCCTTATCGAGAAAGAACGCCTGATCAACGACATGCTCGCGGAGACGTGTGATCTGATGGGCAAGATGATAGCGCTGATCCCGCCCGAGCACCCGGAGCTGCGCCTCTCGGCCTGCGCGTTCCTCCTCGAGGAGATCAACAGCACGATCAAGCGCACGCTGAGCGTTCACAGGACCGAGCACTAGCAGCTGCGGCGGCGTCCCACGTTCTTATTCAGGTAGCGCTCAAAGGGTGCTGTCGCCTTGACGGGCATCATCAAACGGGCCACTCGCAGCAAAGCTTGAGTGGGGCGCGCGAGGTCATCGAGCGGGCGGTTTTTTCTGCCCGAGGATCATGCGGGAGTTCTGCCCTAGGGCGTGATTAAGTTCAGGTTCGTCCAGAACGTCCCGTAGCCGATTGATAGTCGTGTTCGGCTGACCTTCGTCGGATAGGATGCGATTTACGGCGCGGAGCGCGAAGCAAAGAGCGGTGTCGTTGCCCCGCTTCAACGCCTGATGCACTTGTGGCGTGCGTACGAGGGCTCGGAGAGATTTGACGGCTTGAGCGTCGGGAAGGTTGCTCGCTGGGGGCAAATTCGCCCACAGCATGCCCTGAGCCTCCCGCAAAGTCCGTTTGATTACGAGATCGTACTGCATGGGTAGAACATCGGCAATTAGCGTGAGTTTCTTGCGATTTACTTTACCGAGTGCCATCCATTTTGGCTATGGAGCGGCCTACCGCGCGTCGCCCGGCGCGAAGGCGAGCGGGGTGCGGCTGTTCACGCGTAGGGCTTTGAGACAGTACCCCGGCCAGGTCGTGTAATGCTCGGCCGTCCCCACGTCGTGGTAAACTGCCGTGGCAAACTCGTTGGACGTCGAGTTGAAGCCTATTGGACTGTCCGACGCTGGCGAGATCGAACGCGCCGTCTCGGCATTCGCGGGCTCTCCGAATGGCGGCCTGATCGAGGTGGTGAGTGGGGCGTCGTTGATTCACCGCGAATTGATCGTCACCCTTGCGGCGCGGCATCAATTGCCCGTGGTCTACCCCTATCGCGTCTTCGTCACAGGCGGCGGGCTGACGAAGGTTGACACGGGGCACGACAGCTCCGCGTCAACCGACCAGCCGCCGCCACCACGGCCGCCGCAGCGGCACCGCCGCCACCGTGCTCGTGGCTGGCCGCGCTCGCAGGGCCAACTCGCCCTCGATTAGTCGCATGGCCGTAAGCTCGCCTTCGAGCCGCGCGGCCGTTTCCCTGGCCGCCATGAGGTCGGCCGTCGCCCTCAACGCTCCGCCATGAGTCGGTCGGCCCGATCGCGCTCGCGTTCAAAGTCAGCGCGGTGACCGCCCGCCACGGCCTCGAGCTTGGCCAGCTCCGCCTGCAGGGCTTCGATGCGGACCTTGGCAGTGCCCCCTACGACTTTGCAGCAACGACGACGGCGGTGATGAACACGAGGATAGGAGCGACGAAAACGACGGCCAGTGCGTCCCACAATCCGGCCCACAAGAACGTTCCGGCTACAGCGATGACCGTTCCCGCGGCGACGCCAGCGACAATGACCTCTGGGCGGCCCGTTCGTGAAGCTCGCCACCGACCGGTTGCCGGGTCGAACATTGGTTTAAGCGGTGGTGGCGTTGGCGGCTCCTCGCCGCCGAAGAGCGCGGCCGGAAACTGTGCGGCATATCGCTGGCGCCGGCTTTTGGGCGGATGTGGGCGTTCGTGGCGGGCGTTCGGGTCCGGCTCCACGAGTTTGCGATACAAGTGCCAAGTCGAGTGACCGAGCACCGGCACCACCACGGCGAGGCCGACGAACAACGGCAAGGAGCCGACCACTAGGAGGCCGGCCACGATCAATCCCCAAACCGCCATGGGCGCGGGATTGGCGGCGACGGCTCGCACCGAAGTCAGCACCGCTTCAACGGCGCCGACATCGCGGTCGAGCAGCAGCGGAAATGAAACCACGCTGATGATCAAGACCGCCAGCGCGAACAGGAAGCCGATGCCGTTGCCGACAATGATGAGCGTCCAGCCGGCGGGCGTGGTGAAGACTTCGCGAACGAAATTCGGAATCGAGGCCGCCGGCTCGTGGCCGAAGGTTTCAATATAGATAGCCTCTGCAACGCCAATCCAGAACACGAAGATCACCAGCAGCAGAAGACCGAGCGCCGCAATTGCGTCGCGCGATGGCGAGTGCAGCACGTCGAAGGCGTCTTCCCATGAAATGTCGAGACCTTGCTCACGCTGCCGGCTCAATTCGTAGAATCCGATAGCGACGAATGGGCCAAGGAGCGCGAAGCCGGCCGCAAGGGGAAACAGCAGGGACAAGACGTCATGTCCGAAGCTCACCCGCGCCAGAATCAGACCGACGATCGGATAGATCAGGCAGAGAAACAACGCGTGGGTGGGCATGGCCGAGAAATCGGACATTCCGCGTGCCAGCGCGTCCTTGAGGTCCATCACGCCGATGGTGCGGATCACCGGCGGACCGGAGGTCGACTCTGCCCCCGTGAGAGCATGGACAAACATCATGTTGGTGCCTCCCGGGAAAGAGGAGCATCGCGCTGCGTCTTATGGATCACGCTGTGATCACGCCGTGCCGCAACCCGAGCCCATACTAACGCAGGAAAGTACAATGGGATCAAGAAATACATGGACAGCCGCGCCCGTCCCGGCAGCAATGTCACCGGCGTCTACAAGAAGCTCTATGTCGCGCAATCCTTGAAGGTGATGGCCCGCCGCGGCCGAATGACGCCCGCAGCGGGTGCAGCTTCACGCCGTTTGGATATAGTCACGCAATGCCGCGGACTCTTTCTCCATTTCTTGCAGGCGATGCTTGACGACGTCGCCGATCGAGATGATGCCGACCACCTGATCCTGCTCGACGACCGGAACGTGGCGGAACTTGCCCGCCGTCATCCGCTCCATGATCGTGCCGACAGTCTCCGTCTGGCCGCATATGACGACATTGCGCGTCATCACCTGAGCAAGCGGTTGCGCGAGCACGTCGGCGCCCTGTTCGCCAAGCACCCGCACAATGTCGCGTTCGGATAGAATTCCGATCACCCGACGATCCGGACCGAGCACGAGAAGTGCGCCAATTCTATGCTTGGCAAGCGTTTTAACCGCGGTTTCGAGGGTAGCCGTGGGCTCGATTGAAATGACATCGCCGCCCTTGGCGGACAGAATGGTCTTGACGGTCATGGGTCGCCTCCCTCGACCGGCGTTCGTGTCGACCTAGCGCACCACCGGTCGTTTTAATAATCAGCTATTTGGTGCCAAGTTCCTCCCGTTGAGTACGCGGCGAACGCGCGAGCGCTTGGCCAACGCCTCATTCGGCATCACGGCGACTGGGCACGGCATTTCCTTAGCACAAACAGCTATTGGTCGGAATGCGGTTGCCGCAACTCTGAGGCGCCCTGCGGCATTGCGCGCCTCTGAGCGCACCGCAGCATGAAACAAAAACAGACAAGTTTACGCAGTCTGCACAAGATGATAGCCGCCACCCGCAGGTATCACCACGAGCACCGCATTCGCAGCGCACGCGGAGCGGCGCCAAGAGCGCCGTGGCAATTGCGAGCAGAGCGCAGCCGGCGATCGTATCAAGATTGATCGCTGCGGGGCGGCGTGTCCATGCCTTCATTCGGGCCGCCGCCCGCGACGGCTGTCCAGAGGGCCTCGACAGTTCGGGCGGCGGCCTTGCGCAGGAGTGCCTTGAGCTTGGCGAAGAGCTGCTCGATCGGTTGAGGCCTGGCGAATAGGGCGGCAGGCAGAGCAGCCTGGCGCCACGCGCCTCGACGGTCGCGCGCACGCCTGCGACCTTGTGCGAGCTGAGATTGTCCAGGATCACGCTGTCGCCGGGCCGCAGCGTCGGTGCGAGCACCTTCTCGACATAGGTGCGGAACCATTCGCCGTTGATCGGTCCACGATGACGAAGGGAGCAGTGAGCCCATCGCAGCGCAGGCCGGCGACGAAAGTCGTCGTCTTCCAATGACCGTAGGGGACGGCGCCGACGAGGCGCTCGCCTTTCTGCTCGGCGGCACGAAGCGACTTTTTTTGAGCCGCAGGCCGAGGCGATCGAGCGTGCGCCACAGGCAACCGAGGCTGACCGTCACCCGCGCTCGGCTGCCAGCCAATCACGCAATTCCGCGAGCGTCGCGTCGGGCTCCGCACCCAGGCGCATCAGCAACGCCTGCTCATGGCCCGCGAGCTTGCGGGGCGGGCGTCCGCACGGCAAAGAAGCCTTGTAGATGTATGAAACGCTGACCCGCAACAGCGCGGCAACCTGCCGCACCGGCACGCCACCATCCACCGCCGCCAGAACCCGTGAGCGCAGGTCGTTCGAATATGGTATCCCCATTGTGGTCCCCTCGGTCCGAATCAAACCGAGACTCCAGGAATCACAAATTTTGCGCAGCGGGAATCCCTTGCCGATTCCACTCAATCGAAAACCGCAGTAGGTCGGGGTCAGAATAGGTAGGGCGCAAGAAACCCTTGTGCCGCAGCGCTTCGGGGATTTAAGATATCCCACCTTGGCGTGAAGCGACTGGTCAAGACGCGCTAAGGCAAGTCGCGTCCGTTATGTCCGGGCCTACGGCGCGCTGCGGCAAACTCTGGCTGTTCAGCTGAGCATCCGTCCGGGCGCAACGGAAGACATCCATGCTCGCCGCAATTCGCATGACCTGCTCGCTCCTGAAGCTCAGGATCGGCGTTGCGGTCGCTGCGAGCGCGCTGGCCGGGATGGCGGCGGCTAAAGGCCCTGCCATCTCGGTCGCGCAAGCCTCGGCCTTGGCACTTGCGGTGCTTGGAGCATCAGGCGCTGCGGGTGCGTTCAACCACTACTACGAGCGCGACCTTGACCGGGAGATGCGGCGAACCCGGTCCCGCCCGTTCGCCAGCGGCGCGCTTCAGCCAAGCCTGTGGTGGCCAATCGCGCTCCTTGCCTTGCTCGTCGCCTCGCTCGCGTTGGCGGCGGCAGCGAATGGGCTTGTGTCATCGCTCCTCGTTTTTCTCGGGTCCTTCACCTATGGCGTCGTCTACACGGTGTGGCTCAAGCGCCGAAGTGCCTGGAACATCGTGATCGGGGGCTTGGCCGGAAGCTTCGCCGTGCTCGCGGGGGCGGCGGCGGTTGATCCGACGCCGCAAGTCGTTCCCGTCTTACTTGCGCTTGTCCTGTTCCTCTGGACGCCGCCGCATTTCTGGAGTCTCGCCGCTGCCAAAGGCGACGACTATGCCAGGGCGGGGGTGCCGATGTTGCCGGTCACCGCATCGCAGCGGGTATGGACCTGGGCAATTCTTCTGCATGCGGCCGCGTTGGTTGCGATTTCGCTCGTGCCTCTCTGGTACGGCCAAGGCCTCCTCTATGGGCTCGGCGCAGGCGTAGGCGGTGCATACTTTCTCTGGAAAAGTTGGCTGCTTTATATCGCACCGTCGAAGCACACGGCGACGGACAATTTCTTTGCCTCATTCATACAGCTTGGGCTCCTGATCGTTGGAGTCGTGCTCGATGCTCTCGTCGGGCTTGCGTAAGGTTATAAAAGCCCTTCTCATTCTGCTTGCGGCCGCCTGGATCGCGACCGATGCAAACGCAACTTCTGAGGGCGAGCGTGCGCCGGGCCTCGCCGACAAGCGCTTCGTTTCCACCTACCTCGATGCCGCCGTGCGGCCGGCCACTGACGATGCCTTCGCGCTTGTCCTCCCCGAGGTCAATGCCAACACCATGGACGTATTCCTCGATCGCTCCGCCGGCCGCGCGCAGAACACCCACGCCATCGTACTGCTCGATCAAGCCGGACGGCACGGCGAGAAGGCGTTCGCGGTGCCGGTGGGAGGAGCCATCCACAGCATCAAAAGCGTGTATGTTCCTCTTCCTCATGGGTTGTCTAGAACCCACGGAGGTAGTAGAAGAATCGCGCTTTAGTGCATATATTCAAGGTCTTCAGAGGCAAAGATATGCCTACAGCGATCATATTGGTTTTAGTCGCGCTCGGCTCAGTATTGTTTCACCTTCTGAGCCCGTGGTGGTGGACGCCGATTGCCTCAAACTGGGATTACATCGACCACACAATCATCATCACATTCTGGATCACCGGCATTGCTTTCACCGCCATCCTCTTGTTCATGGCCTATTGCGTATTCCGCTTCCGTCACCAGGAGGGAACACGGGCGACATACAATCCGGAGAACAAGAAGCTCGAGTGGTGGCTCACCATCGTGACCGCGGTGGGCGTCGGGGCCATGTTGGCGCCCGGTTTGTTCGTATGGAACCAATTTATCACGGTCCCGCAAGGGGCGTCCGAGGTCGAGGTCATCGGCCGGCAGTGGCAGTGGAGCTTCCGCCTTCCGGGGGAAGACGGCCGGCTCGGCACGTCCGATATCCAGTACGTCAGTTCCGACAACCCTTTGGGCTTGAATCCAAACGATCCCGACGCGCACGACGATGTCGTGATCGAAGCCGACGACTTGCACCTGCTGGTCGACAAGCCGGTCAAGCTTTTGCAGCGCTCGATCGACGTCTTGCACAGCTTCTATGTGCCGGAGTTCCGGGCCAAGATGGATCTGGTGCCAGGCATGGTCACCTACGTCTGGTTCACCCCCACCAGAACCGGGACCTTCGAGATGCTCTGCACTGAGCTATGCGGTGCTGCCCACTATAACATGCGTGCCAAGGTCGTCGTCGATGAGGAGAGCGAATATCAGGCGTGGCTAAGAAAACAGAAGACGTTCGCACAATTGTCGGCTCGCACTAGACAAGCGAAGGAAACGCAGTAGACCTGGCTTTGAGCCACGGGGCGGCATGGGGAGAAGAGACGATCTGCACGATGAGACTCAAGGTCGTCGTGCCTCATCGGAAAGAGCGAGGGCATTCCAATGGTCGATACCACGA
>WNFQ01003139.1_pt1 | contig 17941 bp, 16 predicted proteins | sample 5400171 | NCBI WGS metagenome assembly WNFQ01 (sample SAMN13153356, study PRJNA577476) | soil metagenome | isolation source: 20 cm soil under Madrone tree | place: USA:California | collected 2016-06-14 | reverse complement strand
CTATCCGTCACCGCCAACTCGGCTCCGGTCATCGTGCGTCCACGCTCCGCTCTTTCGGTGATAAGATCAGCTACTGCAATTACTCTGACCCCACTGATTCCCGCTAAGTTTCGCAGGTGCGTCACTCCCATTCGACCCACACCAAGAAAAGCCACGCCGATCGATTGTTTATTGCTCATAGTTTTATTCTGTCTTCACCTGCACCGGCCTTTAGGCAGCGGCCATCCCGAGCGTTTCCCGTCTCATTTGCACATTGTGGTTTTAGGGCAGTCACATCTCTTTCTGTAAAAGTCTTTCTAAGTAGAGACGATTTTCCCGTGCCACGTCCGTGGGATTCTGAGGCGTAGTGTCCTGCTCGATAACTAACCAGCCATCGTATTGATGATCCTGCAGCGCTCGGACCACTGCAGGAATATCGACCACACCCTCGCCAAGCGGCGTGAAGATAAAGCGCCTAAGCGCGTCGTGAAAACTCCACCCTTCTTCATGCGATTTTTGCAGAATTTTCCCGTCGACGTCCTTGATATGAACGTAGCCGACGCGGTGGCCATACTTTTCCAACATCCGAAGAGTGTGGCCGCCTCCATAGGCGAGGTGCCCACAATCCAAGCACCAGCCCACCAGGGACGCATCCGTCGCATTTAGCAATTGAGACGTCTCAGCCTCAGTTTCGACATAGGTCCCCACGTGATTGTGAAACACCAACTGAATACCCGCTGACTTAAGCGCCGCAGCCAAATCATTTAGGCCGCCGCCCAGCGAGTCCCATTGCGCGGCCGTTAGTCCGCCGGCTGGATCGACATGACCTGCTTCTTTGACCCTTCGCGGATCGCCGCTGTCTGCGGCGATCAAAAAACTCCCGCCGAGCGACTGAAAAAACATCCCGATCTCCACGCCCTTTTGAATCTCCTGCCACCTCCATCTCCTCTAGAAGTTGCGGATACGGAGTCCTTGGCCGGTACTCTGGTACGTCAGGGCTGTTCCAATTAACTGGCGCCGTTGCAAGTTTCACGTGAAGATCTGTCGTTGCCTTTGAATGGCCTTCTCATAATGTTCGCGAGTCTCGCGGGTTTTGTCCCACACACTGACCTCGGCGACCGGTACATCCCACCAAGTGCCTAACGAAGGCATCCGCTTTTCCGGGTCGACGGGAACCACAACTACCGAAACGCCCGGTCTTCGCCTCGCTTCTTGAACGGCTGCTGTGACTTCAGCAGCTGTTTGCGCCGAGACGGCGTACGCCCCCATCGACTCTGCGTGCTTTTTGAAGTCGACCGGAACGTAGTCGCCGGTGAGGCTGCCGCTCTTAGGATCTCGATAGCGCAATTCGTTGCCAAAATCAGAAACGCCAACGATTCGCTGAAGGCCAAGGATACATTGGTAGCCGTGGTTATCGAGCACGACGATCGTCAATTTCAGTCTCTCTGCAACGGCCGTGACTATCTCCGAATTCATCATCAGGTAAGAGCCATCGCCCACCATAACGACAACTTCTCGCTCTGGCTCCGCGAGCTTTACACCCAAACCGCCGGCGATCTCGTATCCCATACAGGAATAACCGTACTCCAAGTGATACGCCTTCGGATCCTCGGGCCGCCAGAGCCGCAACAATTCACCTGGCAAATTGCCCGCAGCGCAAACGACCGTAGCCTTTCCACCAACCGCTTCATTGACCAAGCCGATGACTCCGATCTCAGGCAATGTCCCGCCTTCTTCTATAACAGTCCGAATTTCAGTTACTCTATCGTCCCATTGTGCTTTCAACTTTGCTACCTCTTCGCGATATTGGTCGGAGGTGCCTGTATAGCCCGCATCCTTTAGCGCTCGACTCAGAGCCGGTAAGGTCCGCTGTACGTCGGCTACCACAGGCAAGGCCGAAAGTTTGTTTGCATCGAGCGGCGCCACGTTGACAGCAACAAAACGGACCGCGGCGTTTTGAAATTGTGACTTGGAGGCGGTGGTAAAATCGGTCAGTCGCGTGCCAAGGGCGATAACCAAATCCGTCTTTTTTGCCAACTCGTTTGCTGAGGTCGCCCCGTTCGAACCCACCGGTCCGGCGTTCCACGGATGATTCCATTTGAGCGCGCCTTTGCCAGCTTGGGTTTCAGTAACTGGTACGCCAAACTCTTCTGCAAAATTCTGCAACTCGACCCACGCTTGGGAATAGACTGTTCCACCGCCCGATATAATCAGTGGTCGTTCCGCTCTCTTCAACCGCTCGACGATAGCTCCGATGAGTTCAGGTTCGGGAAGCGGGCGGCGCACATGCCAAACCCGTTTCTTGAAAAACTCGGCAGGCCAGTCAAACGCTTCAGTCTGCACGTCCTCCGGAAGGCTGATCGTGACCGCACCAGTGTCCGCGGGATCAGTCAAAATCCGAAAGGCTTCCGGCAAGCTGGCCAACAGCTGTTCCGGGCGCGAGATGCGGTCAAAGAACTTGGAGACTGGCCGAAAGGCGTCGCTGGCACTTACATCGCGTTCGATCGGATGCTCGATCTGTTGAAGCACCGGATCAGGAATTCGATTGGCAAAATAATCGCTGGGTAGAAGCAACACCGGTAGCCGATTCACGGTGGCAGTGGCTGCTCCAGTGATCATGTTCGTGGCGCCCGGTCCGATCGAAGTTGTACAGGCGAAAGTGGCAAGTCGGTTTCGGTGTTTAGCAAAGGCCGTAGCGATATGCACCATTCCTTGCTCATTCTGAGGGCGGTAGAATCGAAAGCCTTCCTGTGCAGCGACCTCGACAATTCCTTGGCCGAGCCCACTAACGTTGCCGTGTCCAAAAATACCCCAGAAGCCCTCTATGAACCTGTTCTCGCGACCATCCCGCTCTACGTATTGCCCGGCAACAAAGCGGACCAGCGCTTGTCCAACTGTAAGACGAATCGATCTATTCATACATCTATCTGTGCACCAAGGAAAAGTTCGCTGCGCAGGGTCGCCCACGGCCTTTCTTTGGCGATCAGAATCAGGGGGAAACCGCAAAGCACAAGTCTTTCGAATAACTTTCTTTTGGAAATGAATTAGAAATGTACCGTTTGTCAAAACCTATTTTCATTGGGCTTACGAAAATACTCCTTTTCGAAAGATAATAAGAAGCATTTGCCGCGACCAGATTAAGAGCTTTTTTCGCACGATCGTCCTCGGAAGGAGGGCTGCCAGCCAACTTGGAATCGTCTTCCGCATTATGCTGCCGCCGGGAGCGCCCCGGGGATTGATCTAACGGCCAACCAAGGGTTTTTTCTGGCCGGTCTTATGTTTAACCGCCGTTGTTATTCCCAGGAAAACTCATCTCCTCCCTTGATCAAGGGAACGGCTCACGGCTAAGCTTCTTTTGCCTAGATTGAAATCAAAGGAAAGCAGAGGTCATCGTGAAAACCGAACCGCGGCGTGAGCAGATCCTAAACCTTCTTGAAGAAATCGGTACTCTGAATGTTGGCGATTTGGCCGATCGCTTTGCAGTCAGCGTGGTCACTATCCGGAAGGACCTAGATGAATTAGAGAGTGAAGGCCTTCTGCAGCGGACTTTTGGCGGGGCAGTCTTTTCCCATCGGAGTCGATTTAACCGATCATTTTTTGAACGCGTTCAGATACATCGGCAGGAGAAGCGTGCCATTGCCGCGGCAGCATTAGAATACATCAAAGACGGGGACACCATCATTCTCGATGCAGGGACTACCACTCTCGCCTTAGCCCAGCTTTTGAAAGAACAGGTAAAGTCAGCTTTTATTATCACCTGCTCTGTGCCGGTGGCGCTTGAATTGTCCAGCGCCGGTTATGACATCCTCCTTTTGGGTGGCCTCGTCAGAAATAAGAGCTTGGCCTTGTTGGGCAGGGAAACACTGACAACCTTGGACCGTTATAGCGCCGACAAGGCGTTCCTTGGCAGTTCCGGCTTTACGGCTGAGAAAGGGCACAGCACACCTAATCCAGACGATGCACAGATCAAAGAGGCAATTATGCGCGTTTCCGACGAGACCTACGTGCTGGTAGATTCTTCCAAGTACGGTCACAATTGCCTTACCAGTTTTACGCGCCTTTGCGACGTTGAATTGACGATCACTGATAGTCACCTCTCCAGCAACAAAGCAAAAACCCTTGAGGCCGCGGGTGCAACGCTTCGCATAGCGGATATCCGCGGAGCAGAGCTGAATTCTGACGCAAGAGGCACAGCCAATATCAAGGCAGTATCGCAAAAGCGAACCTCGAAAAATGCCTTGGCCCTAGATAGAAAGCCAAAGCGATAACGATAGCGCGATGCTTCGCCTCCTTTGCCCGAAAATGATCTGACCCGGCTGGCGCGAATGTCCATTCTCTATCGGCCACAACATTGCCTTTCGCATCTTTAATCACCTCTTCTATACGCCGCCCAAAAGGATCGTACGAGATTCCAAGCGGTGATCCATTTGACCACGTCACGTTAGTGACCCGATCGAGGGAGTCATAGACAAAGGTATGGGTTCCGTAGCTGAGTATGTTACCATCTCCACTATAGGAAATGTTGTTGGTCCCGCCGGCCGGTACGCTGACATTCCAGGATTTTTTGTTAACATTTCCGTCACCATCGGTAGCAACGATCGAAATACTGTTAGCGCCAGCTACAACCGGCACCTGAGCTAAGAAAACATTGTTCGACGAGATTTGGGCGTTAATACCGTTAGGTCCCAAAAAAGAAAGGATCTTAAACAGAAGTTAGCAAAGGAAGCAAAGGTGAGGGCCGCCTTCTGGCTTCTCATTTGTCATCTGTCATTTGTCATTTGTCATGCGTTTCGCCCGCCGGTATTGCCATTCTGCCATAACGGTATTACCATCCCCCCGGATGAAGACTCTCACCATCAAGGTCCCGGACGCGCTTTTCGCAGAAATCGCCGGTGCCGCCAAAGCGCGCAACGTGCCAAAGTCCGAAATCGTCCGTGAACGACTCGCCCGAAAGCCGATCGCATCGAAGCGCGCCTCGCTCTGGAGCAGTATGGAAGACCTGGTTATCCAAGAGGACGCCCTCCCAACCGATCTATCGTCCAACCGGAAACATCTAAAAGGGTATGGCAAGAACCGTCCTCATCGATAGCGGACCGATCGTGGCTGCGCTGCGGACACGCGATCAGCATCATGATTGGGCGCGGGCGCAATTCGAGGCAACAACCGAGCCGTTTCTGACTTGTGAAGGGGTAATCTCCGAGAGTCTGTTCCTGTTGGAGCGCGCACCGGGAGGAAAGGCTTCGCTTTGCAGCCTTTTGGGACGAGGAATTATCGTCCCGGATTTTTCATTCCAGCATCAGCTTACCGAAACTATTCGTCTGATCAGCCGCTATCAGGATACCCCGATGAGTTTCGCGGATGCGTGCCTCGTCCGAATGGCCGAGCTACGCGACGAAGCGATCATCTTAACCACCGATACCGATTTTCAGATCTATCGCAAAAAAGGTCGACAGGTGATTCCGCTTCTGGTCCCAGAACGATAGCCGGAAACCGCCAATTTTTTCGTCTGCATCGCGCTTTCGATTCCGCGCTCTTATCAAGTCGCCTCCCGCCGATTTTGCGTTTAAAATCATTGTTACCGTGAAAACGCTACCAGTTAATTTCGGCGATCTGGCCCTAGCGTTACAGGATCAAGGCGGAGAGCTGCACGTCTACTATTTCGATACCGAGACTGGGACCGTATTGAATCTTAGTGAGGATATCGATGAGGCGCAGTTACACGAAATCCGCGAGGAAGGTTCCGGCCGCTTCTTACAGATCGAAACGATGAATCCGCGTGAAGGATACCGCATCATGGCGGGCTTCGTCGCGGATCTTCCTTCGTCTCGGGTTCGGGAGAAGCTTGAATGGTCGTTGGACGGTCCAAAACCCTTCCGTCGTTTCAAAGATGCCTTGAGAGAGGACGAGGCGATCCGAAAACAATGGTTCGATTTTCACAACGCAGCCATCGAATGGCTAGCCGACCATCAGATTCGACCGGAAGGATTGGACCTCGAAGATCTGCGATTCAGAAAAAATCGAGTGCCGACAACGCCGAACAGACCGGTTGGCAGGCGCACGGAGTGATCTCCGATTTGGTCCCACTCATCGCGAGTTATTGGCGTTTTGAATCAGAGCTGAACCAACTAGTGGGGCTAGGACCGGAACTAACCGTTACAGAACCCAAAGTCGGGCGTAATCAACCATGCCCCTGTGGCAGCGGCAAAAAATATAAACATTGCTGCGGCAAAATCGAATGAGCGTAGAGCACTCGCGCGGCGGCTTCGTCGTCCCCATCGTCGTGCTCCCGCCCGCCATCGGCTATCGGCTATTGGCTATTGGCTATTGGCTATTGGCTATGCGCATCGCATGCGGGCGACGGCATAGGGAGGCAAGGAGAGTTCTTCGTCTGCAAATTCACGTTCCAACGAATCCATCACCGCAAAATCCTTGGTTGCCCGCTCAAACTCCGGCGCTGCCAGGATGGACACACTACCGGTCAGCTTTGGTGACAGCTTAACAGTCTTTGTCTGGCCAGTTAAATTCGCGACCCAAATCTCGACCACGCCATTGCCTGCGACTCCGATCGCTTGAATCTCGCGAGGTTTGGAAATTGTCAGAGCGATAAGCGGCTGGCCGCGCAATGCGGCCAGCCCTTTGATCACATGATAAACTGGGTAAACTCCGCCGTTATCATCAAACCAAGGCTGCGGGTAATTCCCTTTTACATAAGCAATCCCCAACTCTCCGACCGCCTCACCTAGCGTAATCGCCGAAGCGCCGCCTTTTGCGAGATGGGCGACAAATCCCGCCGACCAGGCCGCCCCCAACAATCCGCGCTGGCGAGGGTCCATTCGATTCATTGCTTGACGGATATTATAGGGGTTCGCCATTGGAGCTTCTCCATATGGGTTCATCCGCAATCCAATCGAACTGGGGCCTACATGATAAGGTTTGCCATCGATGAAAGCTTGTACGCTTCGCGCCAAGTACGGAAGCGACTCTAGACCTTCCATCGCGGAACAATCGTCCCCAGCGTGAAAAATCGCTACCGTTGTAAACGTCACAAAATCGAGCAATTCGACAGGCGGCCGCTTTCGGTTCAGCTCGGTAAAAAAGCTGAACATGCCTCCACCAAGTCGCACCGGAGGAAAGTTGGCGCGCGCTAACCGGTAACAAACGTCTAGCGCCGGACAGGGTGGCCAAGGACTCCCGGGCAAAGTGCATTTGAGATCGGGAGCGGGCGAAATCATTACAGCGGCAAACGGATTATCGAGCCGGATTAGTGCACGACCAAGCTCCTGAATGTCTTGCTCAAAGTGGTCAACAGTCGGAATGACGAACTCTAACCAAGCTTCGGCTCCAAGCGCTTTGCCCAAAGTCGCCATTCGCTTCAGTTCGACCTGGCTATGTCCGTGGCGAGGATCGTAGTGACATACTAAGTGAGAAGGCGCGGCTTGCCGCAACGCGTCCAAACTTTGCTCGCTTGCGTCCAAGTCGCGAGGATGAAGTCCGAGCCCTAGCGGCGGCATGGAGCTCCCGGCAACGTGCCCTCCGATGGCCAATGAAAGAAGTTCTTCGACTGATTCAATGTGGCCGGCAGTTCCAGACACTGTCAGTGTGACCGTCTGATCGATCGTCTCGCCTTTGGCAATCAGATAAGGCCACGGCAAAGCTAGCGGACGAACATATGTCTTGTACGATGCATCCGTCCAATTGCGTTGATCCTCCATCTCAAACGTGTCTCCTTCCATCTTGCAGGTGACTTTCAGGCCCGGTAGAAATTCGTGCGCAATCGCACGCAGCGCGGTCATCGGCTGGATGGGATCGATTAAAAGCGGAAACTTTGTTTCTTCGATTGTGCCATTTACGTGCTCCACCGTGCAGGCAGCGCCGGCAACGCCCTCGATCGGATGGAGTACGACAAAGCCGGTACGATTGGTAAGAAAGTCCGATATTGCCGCTCCTTGAACGGAAAACCGGAGTGACCCATTAGAGTTTCCTTCGATCATCGCGGAATAGGCCAGCTCCTGTCCGCCTCCGGCAACAGTTGCTTCATACGAGATGCGAAACGATTTAGGCTCTTCATCAAAATGAAGGTGAGTGATTTCTGGTGCATAGGTGCCCCAGTTTTTGTCCCGTACGATGAATGAAACAGCGCGTAGCATCTCACGGCCGTGATAATGGATGTGGCGGAGGTTACCCGCTTCGAATTCCACACTGAGTGGACCGGCCTGCAGCATTCGTGGCGGGTCGGTTGGTTCATCCGTTCCGAATAGCCGAATCGAATCTGAGAGCATGTTTGGTTTGGACGTTGGTAGAGGTTCAATGAGAAAAAGCTCGGGAGGAAAGGAGGCGTTCAATCAGAACCGCGGTAATGATAACTGCGCCAATCGCCGACCCTTGCCAAAAGGGCGATACGTTCAGAAGGTTCAGACCGTTCCGGATCATGACCATAATGAGAACACCAATCAACGTTCCGACAATTGATCCACGTCCGCCGTATAAGCTCGCTCCGCCGATGACCACCGCCGCGATAGCGTCCAGTTCCAGTCCGGTTCCGGCGACTGGGTCGATCGACATGACTTGAGCCGAGGCAAAGGTGATCGCGACCGCCGATAGCCCGCCTGAGATGACGTATGGAAGTATGCTGAAGGCGAGCACGTTCAGACCCGCCGTTCGCGCCGCTTCTCGATTAGAGCCGATCGCGTAGACGGTCCGCCCGCCTTTTGTGAAGTTCAGATATCCCCAGGCTAGCGCATACAGCAGGAGCAACGTCAGAACATGAGCGGGCACGCCGAAAACGCTGGTGTAGACGATATTGCCGAAGTTTTCGGGCAAATCAGCGATCGCGGTTGCTCCCGAAAGTATGTAGGCGAGGCTCCGGCCTATTGCCATCACGCCGAGAGTCACGACGAAAGCGGGAAGGCCAAATCGAGCGATCAGGATTCCCGAGAAAAGACCGATGGTCATGCCTCCCAGTACCGCCAGAGCGATGGCGAACGGTATGGGCAGATGCTCAAGGCCGCGTCCCAATAGGACGCCGGTGCAGCCGGCAATGGATCCGACTGAGAGATCAATACCACCGATCAGAATCACAAATGTCATCCCGATTGCGACAATGCCGACCACCACCGATTGGTCGAGAACGTTCAGCAGATTGTTGGATGTCAGAAAATGGGGCGACAAAATGGAAAGTGCTACTCCCAGGGCGAGAGCGAGCGCGAGCATTCGGATTTCGAGACGCGCAACCAGGTTCCTCACCAATGAACGTTCGGCTATGGCGCTTGCATTCATTCGCCAGCTTTCACTGAGGCTTGATAATCCGCTCGACGAAACTCTCGATTCGGTCGCGAAGGTGCTGCGCCGTCGGCCGAGGGGAATTGCCGTCAAGAGTGACTCCAATCCAACCCATGTCGTGGCCGCGTCCGCTCCGGACCGAAAGCAAAAGCGTGACAAGTTGATTTTCCGCTTCTACCACAAACTCTTGTGATCTGGCGCTGAGAGCTTTTGGAATTCGAGTGTCGCCGATCGTTGGCGTGTCTGCCGCGCGGAAACCTGGGTCCGCTTGGTCGTTCGTTACAGCAGTGTACAAGCAGAATAAGCGGTCCTGATCTACTAAGGTCCAGAACGCTGCACCATTTAAATCGCGCGCGATGTCTCGCAGGAACGCGCTGTTTCGCTCCATCGAAGTGCGGGGTGCAGCAAAAAGAGTGAGCTTCTCTTCATTGAGCATTGCGCTCGGCACATCGGCAATGGAGACACCATCGCTCATCACCACGACCCGTTCACAGACCGTCAGGAGCTCTTCGAAATCGGAAGAAATGATAATCACTCCCACCCCGGTATCGGCAACCTCACGGAGCATCGCATAAATCGAAGTGCGAGTTCCGATGTCCACTCCTTTGGTGGGTTCATCGAGAATTAGCAAAGCGGGTTCGAGTAAGAGCCAGCGCGCGATGATGATCTTCTGTTGCATCCCTCCTGAGAAGTTGAGCAGGTTATTGTCCAAGCGTTGGGCCGGAAGTCCCAGCTTCCGAATCAGCATGTCCAGCTTCATCTTTCGTTGAGAATAGCCGAGTCCAAACTTGCGCGAGGCAGCTAAGTGCCCCAACAGCAGATTCTCCCGAACAGAAAAATCCGGGATAATTCCTTGAACCCGGCGATCCTCCGCGACGAATCCGATGCCGGCGCGAATAGCATCTGCGGCGCGCCTCGGCGCATATCGTTTACCGTTGAGGTAAAGTTCCCCGCTTTGCCGAGGACGAAGCCCGAATATCGTTTCCACGGTCTCCGAGCGGCCTGCCCCAACCAGTCCTCCCAGTCCGAGGATTTCGCCTCCGCGCACCTTGAACGATACATTGCGAACGGCTGGAGCGGAGCAGAGGTTTGTCACTTCAAGTACTGGCGCGCGTAATGAGCGACCGGTCGAGCGATTCTGCCCGGCAGGCAAAACCGGTTTCATCTCTTGGCCGACCATCAACCGAATGAGCTCCCCTTGTCCCAGAGACGCTGTCGCCAGCGACTTTGCCACCGTTCTTCCTTCTCTCATTACGGTCACCCGATCCGTAATAGCGAAGACCTCCTCGAGTCGATGGGAAACGAATACCAGCGTATGGCCAGACTGTTTCAGCGTAGTCATGACTTCAAACAAACGCCCCACCTCAGGTGGACTTAAAGACGCCGTCGGCTCGTCGAAAATGATCAATGTGGAATTCAGCGCCAGCGCTTTCGCAATTTCGACCAGTTGGCGTTGGGCAGCGGAAAGAAGACGAACCTCTCGATCCAAGGGGAGCGTTTCTCTCTGACCAAGACGTTCGAGGATTTCAGCTGCCCGTTGTTTCAATCGCCGATACGAGAGAAATCCCGGCCGGCCCAGCTCCGCCAGAAAGACATTCTCGAGAACGGACAGGTCTGGCGCGAGCGAGGTCTCTTGCATCACCATGGTGATTCCATGTTGAATGGCCTCGCGCGCGCTCCGCAGGTTCAGTGGTCGATCTTGCAATGCTATCGAACCCGCGTCTCGCGTGAGATGGCCCGAGATAACTTTGGAGAGCGTTGACTTCCCGGCTCCGTTTGCCCCCAACAACCCCATCACTTCGCCAGGATAAATGTCTAGCTCCGCCCCAGCCAGCGCGCGTGTACGTTCGAAAGCTTTCTCGATCCCCGTAGCTATAAGCAGCGGCACCGAATCGGTTTGAGGTTTACTAACCGTTTGATCGACCTTCATGGTTTTTCGATCCAGCCGCCCCGTCAGCTTGCGGAGTGTTTACCCGCGATCCGGTGACAGATCAATCTGCCACAACCGTCCTCGTTCATGAAGGAATGGGGCGTTGAAGCGGGTCAGCCAACTATTTCATCTCGTTGGCAAATACCGTTTCCTTAATCGTCGGAAGCATCTGGTCGACGTTTTTGCTCGTCACGATCACAATCGGGACAAGGATCTGTTTTTCTACCGTCTCTCCCTTGAGATGCTTGAAAAGGGCTTCTCCCGAGCGAACGCCCATCAAATACGGTTGCTGCATTCCGGAGGCGACGATTTGCCCTTGTTTCAAAAGATCGACAAACTCTGGAATTCCGTCGAAGCCGGCGACTAGGATAGTGCCCTCTCTCCGGGCCGCCTTGATCGCGCGCAGCGCACCCATCGTTGGCTGATCGGTCTCGATGAATATTCCCTTCATGTTTGGGTTTGCCGTAAGCATGTCCTGGACATACTTGTAGGTTTCGCTGGCCGTATAGTTCTGCATCTGCTCGAGTGCGGATTCCTTCAGTCCTCCTTCTTCTAACGCTGCGCGGAAGCCTGCCGTTCGCTGCTTCCCATTGTTCCTGGTTAAGGAGATCGTGACCAAGCCGACGGTACCGTTCGACATATCTTTCTCCTTCATTGCGGCAACCAGCGCTTTGCCGGTGCCATATGCTCCCTCGCGATTGTCGGAGATAATGAAAGAGACATATTCACCCTCGTTCGTTCCAATATCCGCAATCACGACGGGTATGTTCGCCTTTTGGGCAAGCGCCAGGACACTTGGGCAGGTCGAGCTATCTGTCGGCGAGATGACAATTCCGGCGACACCGCGGGCGATTGCATCTTGTGCATTCTTCAGCTGGGTTTGGGCATCGTTATGACTGTCGAATGCTTGGTAACCATAACCTTCCTTTTTCGCGACGCTCTCAACCCCCTTGGACAAGTATCGCCAGAACGGCAAATCCAAGCCCGGAGTGAGATAGACGACGTCTTTCGCCGAGGCGATCAGCTGCGAGCAAAGCGCCAATACGACTGCGGCGCAGAATAGGTTTCTGATGGTACTTTTCATGGGCGGGATACAAGTTTTTCGTTAAGCGTTTGATCTCGGCGAACCGAGGAAATGCTGGTGAGAATGACTTTTTCGCGAGCAACTCGGCAGCTTTGCCACCTAACCCAAAGATGGCAATAGGGGAGTTGCATGAGTTTTGAACTTGTCAGACAAGTAATAAGCTGTCTAGAAATTTGTTAGCCTTGAACTAGAATCCTCGAAATGAACCAACTCGCTGTATAATCTTTCCCTGTAATGACTCCCTCGTTATTATTTCTATGATGTCTGACAAGCCCTCACCGGCCAAAGGGGTGCGCCGACTGACCGATACGATCGCCGAATATCTGATAACCACAGCTCGAGAACTGGCTCCAGGTTCAAAACTCCCGTCCGAAAACCAGTTGGCCAGACAGTTTGGCGTCAGCCGATCAGCGGTGCGCGAAGCCGTTTCCGGTGTCGCATCGCGCGGCTTGCTGGAAATACGAAAGGGCGCCGGTATGTTCGTTCGTGCCCCGCTGATCGGAAATCTCGAGTTTGGAGGTGTTGACTACAGCAATCTAGCCAATACCGCAAAGCTATTGGAAATCCGTGCCGGTCTTGATGCAGCGGCGGCGCGGATTGCTGCGATTCGCAGGACCGCTGACGAGGTGAAATTCCTTCAGGAAATGAATGCCGCAGCCTCTCGGGCGGATCTGGCGATTACCGAAGCCGTGGAGGCCGATCTGGCGTTTCATTTGGCAATTGTTCGGGCTACCCGGAATGAATATTTCGTTTCGATACAAACTTTTCTGCTGGAACATTTGCGCGCCGGAATCCGTTTCACCCGGACACTGGAATCGTATTCCAAAGAGATGGTAGAGGAGGTCCAGCGCGAGCACACCGAGATCCTTCAGGCCATCGAGGATCAAGATTCGGATCGCGCTGCACGCCTTGCTGAACAGCATGTCCGAAATGCCCGATCGCGGATGCGGAGCGCGTTCGCTTCGCACGTTGTTCCCGATATCGGCTAGCGAAGCCGACGCGTTTCGATAGGTCCTCCATGTCATATGTGACCTATGCGACCACACTCATCAAACCCACAAAAAGCGCGCTGCGCATAAAGGACGCCGCCATGGATTCGGACCAGAATGTCGGCGCATCGGCGTGGCTAAGACCGTCCACCGAGAAGCTCTGGTTCTCGTTGTGGTCGTAACTGTACCCGATTCCTTTTATGCCGAAATTGGTATCGACTGAAAAATGCTGTTCACGTTGGCGGCCATGGTTCAGCCACATTCCGCAATCCGCATTCCTTATCTGTCATCTATCTGCTATTGGCTATTGGCTATTGGCTATGCGCTTCGCCCGTAACAAAGGAAGAGGTCAACGGAACACCGAAAAGTTCTTCACAGAAGATCGCAAAGACCACGAAGACTTTTTAAACAGAAGTTAGCAAAGGAAGCAAAGGTTCGACAATTCTGGCTTCTAAATTCCAAATTCAGGATCCAGCCTCCTAGCGATTTGTCATCTATGATTTGTCATGCGCTTCGCTTGATGGCGGTTCGGCGCTTTGCCAAGCGGTTGGAAACCGATGCGACCTTAGCCAGAAAAGTCAAACGCCATCAAGCGATGTTGCTTGTTAAAGGCGTGACCCTAACACGCGTGCTCTTTGTTCCGCCCCATCCGCCAAGGCGGGACAAATAATGGATAACAGATGACAACACACCGAAGGTGTAAGATAACTTAGCCCAGGGTGGAGGCTTTGCGGAACCCTGGGTTAGTCCCAATAACGCATGTCGCTCTGAAGGAGCGTAAGAAGCCGCTCAGCCCGACACGACGAGATCGCGGAAAACACGCTCAAGCGGATTGGGTAAAGAAGATGCTTTAAACAGAAGTTAGCAAAGGAAGCAAAGGTTCGAGAATCCTAGCTTCTAAATTGTAAATTCTGCTTTCACTTCTTTGCGCCTTTGCGGCTTTGCGTGAGATTCCAAGTTATCGCCTTCCAAGGGTTGACCCGGAAATACTTAGAGGACAGCAGCCCAATCTCCAACAGGCAGGTGAAAAACTTCTTTGCGGTGCCACCGAAGGAAATCCGGATCCGGCCTGGCACTTCGAACATTAGGAAGCGTGATCGAAATTGAATTGAACCGGGTCAGGCATTCTACCAGGCCGCCGGTACCATTAACCCGGGCCGAAACTTCGATGGTTAGAGTTTCCGAAAGCGAGAAAGCACCTCGATCGAATAGTTTATGGTGAAGCGCACACAGAGCTAACCCATTAGAGACAATGCTCGGACCATTTGCCTGATGCCATCTTATATGAGCAGCGTCGAGAGCCAGCGGAGTATTGTCTAGGCGTAGGTCGAACCCGCAAACCGCGCATCGATAACTGTAAACCCGAAGCACTTCCTCACGAAATTTCGGGTCTCGTTTTGGCTTGGCTGTTTGCAGTTGGTCCAGATGGGTTGCCTCGAGAATGTCCTGATGAATTGAATCGGGGAAATGATTGTTCAGCACCAAGCTGACGACTTCTCCCGGAAGATCCGGCTCACGCAGAACAAGGTGTTGAACTGCCGGAACAAACCGGCCAACTGCTTCCCGGCTCAGCAGATCGGACTTGGATGGCGATAATCCACCTTTTTTCATCATCCAACCAGTTGATGGTTCGATTTCCCAAAACTCTTCGCTGCGCAAATACCAGAATGGAAACTCGGGATGATAAGATTTACGCGACGGCCCGAACTCTTGAAGCAGATTTTTGAACGGCTCGTAGAAATCCTTGAACCGTATCTCGTTCTGGCCTTCCAACAGCTTACCAAGAGCAAAGAGGATGAGCAGCGGCTTATGCGGTGCTCGTTGATCGCCATGCTTCCAGACGCTAACGTCGGAAATTTTCAGGAGGAGCGTTTTGCGGGTCCACTCGGACATGCAGAAACTCTTAACTTACAGCCACAGCCCAAGGCGACGAAAAAACCAGCAATAAACCCTGTGTTCGCTGGTGTTTGGCGGAAACGCGTCGGGGAAGTTAACAAAGGAAGCAAAGCGAATCTCTCTCGGCGTACTTGTTTATGTTTGGCGCCCTTGGCCTGACACTTATCCGACAAGACCTCGACCGTTGGCGGGATTACAGGGAAGCAGGTTCGACGAAGTTGGAAGTCTTCTAATCCACACTCGTGAATCGGGCTTCTTTGAGGCCCTTTGGATCCAGACTATAGGCGACTAGCGGCCCACCTTTGCCAGCACTGAAGTCGACACAGATTACGTTGGGGGTGAGTGGTCTGATTGGCCAATCTTTCGGTAACCAGTAATGACCAAAAATCACCGGCGGTTGGTCTGGACCATATGGCTCCCAATTACTCGTGGTAGTGAGTGGCGCTGCCCGTAAGCTCGGATCCGGGGGAAAACGGTTTCGGCGATCGTTCTTTGCGGGTCAGGCTCTAACCACCAACGAACTCGGATTTTATCTCGACGATTCCCATCTTTATCCGCGAACGTTGATCCTGCGGGTAGTTGGACCTCAACCCCTTTGAGAAGCGTGTCGATAGCGTCATATTCCGGCGTTCCTTTCGTCGACTCGAGCAATAGACGATCGTGATTAAGGTAGGGCGTCTGCAGCGACTGAATAGCAGATGCGGACCAGGCAGCATGGACGATCCGGGCGAAGCCAAGATCGAGCCAGAGTGGAAACGAATAGAACCAGGTCAGTGCTTGCTCCGCTGCGTTCGGATTCTTTTCAAAATATTCGAGTGTAGCGGAATGCTGGGAGCAATTCTTTTCGGTGTGCGGGCGCAAGTAACCGCCTTTTCCGTCGGGAGTATGGAATGCGAGCGCGTTGAATTCATGGTTGCCCATGACGATCTGCGCGCTGGCAGAGCGAATCATGGCCGTAACAATTTCCAACGTCTCACCGATCGCTGGGCCCCGATCGATTAAGTCACCGACAAAGATCGCGCTGCGTTCCGGATGTGCGTAGACACCGCCATTCTCGCGGTAATTCAAGCGGCCAAGGAGCCGGCGTAGTTTATCCACGTTGCCATGGATATCGCCGATGATGTCAACTATTGGCATGTAGGATGGATCAATAAATGCGGTAGGGCTCGCCTCCGGCCGGGCCGGTGTTAGCTCTGGTTTACTCAAGATCCTCCAGGATCGAGCGCCAAGTGAAATCGGGATGCAGCTCGAAATGGAGGTAGAAGTGTCGAAAGATCGCTTTCACTTCGTCTGGCTGGATAGCTTCATTAGCAAATGTCTGAAACCGGCCGTCGCCACTCTGAGAAATGATTGAACCGCTTCGTTCCGTCCGGCCAGCTTTCCAAAACCCGATGTCAATTGGGCAAACGCCGTCTTTCATCTGGACTTCCACAATGTACCCCTCTGGGGAAGCACCGGTTTGAGTGAAGCCCAAAAGCTTCCTTTAAATGGAATACTTGCTCAGCGTCATCCAACCATTCTTTTCGTCGTACGGATTCAAGCTCTGAACGCCGGCAATGATCAAAGGAAGATCAACCTGAGAAACGGCGTCGCCTCGTTCAAATTCCAAAGACCAATAAGTGCCCGGTTCCATTGCGTCTTTCATTTCAGACAGGAAGATCGGCTACGGAGGACCGTTCTTGATCCTGTTTCTCCAGTCGCGAACTCCTTATCCTCTGCAACTCCACTCGGTGATGGTTGTATTTGTGATTGCAAAAAGCGCGATTAAGTAACGAGGAGCTCGCAAATGGTAAAACAAGTGAGCGAGGCGGAGTTTTCCACTTAAAGGCACGGCGTTCTCGCCGATAACAGATCGGGATGGATCAGGCTCCCGAACTGAGTGCTTCACTGAGGCTCTCCTTAGAATGGCTGCAGCAATGTTAAGCGTCTCGAATTTTTGTGCAACGCATGGGCCACACCGAAAAGGCAATGTCAAAAATGAGGGCTGACGCAACAGAATGAGCGCCGGCGATTTCCTGCCCAGTGTAATTGTGAGAGAGTCGACAGCATCTGGAGATGCCGAGGATCCCGTTGCCGCTAGCTCGAAACGCGTGTCAGAAGCACTACGAGATGCACGACGCGAGCTGATTGATCTTTCACGCCGGAACCGATTGTTAAATACACCACAAACAGCAAAGCGAGCCCATTGCCTTGAAATCATCGGCGCTGATCCAGACGAGTTGTTTGTTGGGCTTACGCGAAAAAGCAAGCAGTTTGGTTTTAGGTCGTCAGTGAGTGAGGACGCGATCGGTGACGATAGTGACTACTCAGTCCCTGCGTTCGGGACTCAACGCTTGCAAACCAAGTTGACCCGAGAAGTTCTTGACCGACGACTGCTCAAGTTTTTCCGAGAAGCGCGTACTTTCGAAGAAGAACAGGGCGCCAATATATTGTTTCTGGCAATCGGTTTTCTTCGTTGGTTCGAAGATGATCGCTCTGAGGAGCCTTGTGTCGCACCTCTCCTTCTCGTTCCCGTGTCAATGGAGCGGCGGCAAGGACGGCAACCGTTCGTCCTCAAAGGACGCGATGACGACATGATCGTTAATGTGTCGCTTGCAGAAAAGTTGCAGGGATCGTTCGGCATCATGTTACCCGAGCTGCCCGAAGGCGATGAATGGCTACCCAGCGGATATATGGACGCCGTCGCAAGTGTCGTTGCTGGCCAGAAGAGATGGAGCGTTGATCGCGCCGGACTCGGGCTCGGTTTTTTTACGTTCTCCAAGTTCTTAATGGGGCGTGATCTCA
>WNFQ01002865.1_pt1 | contig 17947 bp, 16 predicted proteins | sample 5400171 | NCBI WGS metagenome assembly WNFQ01 (sample SAMN13153356, study PRJNA577476) | soil metagenome | isolation source: 20 cm soil under Madrone tree | place: USA:California | collected 2016-06-14 | reverse complement strand
GCCGTTCGCGCCATGGACTGTGGTCGAAGCGAACTTTAAGTGGTACGCGCGACTCAAAGTTTTGAAAACGGCAATTAAAGCGATGCAATCGCTTGACCTGCACTAGGGGGCTTTGATCGGTAGCGATGCGCTCCTGCGCGTCCGTTTTCGCGGCGCTCAAACTCTGGCGGGTATCGCGTAGACGACCTGTCGCACATCGGACACGCTCAAGACCAAATTAATCACCGCGACTGCGTCATCAACCGAATCGTTCCGGGCGTGAATAGAAACGACCCCATTGGTCGAAGTCACCTCGAACCCGTCGGCTTTCAGCCGTGGCTGGGTTCCGAGCCTATTCAGCACTGAGGACGTGATGATCGCGTCAGTCGCAAGGCCAATCGGTTGATGACTATCTTTTGCGGAAGTTGCTCGAACAACCAGGGTGCCGTTCTCGGCGCGAATCAGCTCGCCTCCAACAATTCGCTTGGCAAACTCGCCCGTTGTCACGCCGCTCATGACTGCGTTTTGGGTTGGGCTGCTCTCGGCCGAGCCCGAGCCAGAAGTTCGACTCATGGTTTGCGGAACTCGCAGACCCCGGCTGAAAGTCGTACCTCCCGATTTATCATAAGAGGCACAGCTAGATTGCAATACAATCAGACAGAAAAGGAGGTTTGTGCGAAAGACCATGATAAATGCGTTGGTTCGGCAAAACTGTTGGCTTAGACGGTAGATGGCCGATTTTTGTTTACTTATTTTTTTCTTCCTCAGGAATGCCTAGAATCGAAAACTGTTCGATCACATCTTGATTCGGAACGATTCTTTGGCAATTGGATAGGCATGTTCAGAAATATCGGGGTGATTCTATTAGGGAGTCTTTGGATTGTTTTGGGCAGTCCGGTATACGGCTCAGAGGCAACGGCAGATCAGCACACGGCCCGGGCTGTTCAGTTAGTCAAAGAAGGTAAAGACAAGGAGGCTCTCGAAGAATTCACTAAGGCGATCGAAGCTGATTCGAAGAATCCCATGTTTTATCGAAATCGTGCTGCGCTCTACTCTCGAATGAAGGATTGGGAGCACGCAGCCAGCGATTATACTCAGGTTTTGTCCCTGCAAGCGGATGATCTGAACTCGCAGTTGAATCGTGGAATCGCTTACACCGAAGCCAAGAAATTTGATGAGGCGGAGAAGGATTTTGCCGCCGTATTGGCCAAGAAACCGGATGACCAGCGAGCGCTGAAGTACCGGGCCTACGTGTTGGCCGCAAAAAAGGATACCGGTCAAGCGGCAGACGAAGTCACGAAATTGATCGAAAAGAATCCAACCGATACCAAGCTCTATCTGTCCCGGGCGCAAATTTACGCGGCCGGGGCCAAGTGGCAGGAAGCAATTGCCGATTACAGCAAGGTGCTGGAGACCGATGCCAAAGACGTCGACGCACTCACTGCTCGTGCGAACGCCTACATTCGTCTGAACGACCACGCGAAAGCCTTGGACGACCTTACTGCTTTGCTTACGATCAAACCAAACGATCCCGAAGCTCTTTTGCGTCGAGCCGATCTTTATCGCGAAGAAGGCCAATTGGATAAGGCGATTGCCGACTATTCCGCGCTCATTCACATAAAACCAAATGAACCGGCTGCCTATGCCGGTAAAGGTTATGCGGAATTGAAAAAGAACGACAAAGACGCGGCGCTGGTTGATTTCAACAAGGCCATTTCACTTGCGCCCGATGAAGGTGAATACTATACCGCGCGTTCCTTTCTCTATATCGCGGCAAATCAAGCGGAGAAGGCGATCGATGATTTTACTCATCTGATTGCGCTCAAGCCCGATGATCTGAGCCTGCCTAGTCGGCGAGGGAATCTCTATGCGCAGCTCGGAAAGTTTGATGAAGCGGCTGCCGATTTTGACAAAGTTTTAGCCAAAGACCCGAACTATCCACCAGCGCTTGCCGGCAAGGGTTTCGTGATTGCAAAAAAGGGAGACGTTCGTTCTGGTGTCGCTGAGATTCAGAAGGCGCTGGAGTTGTCGAAGGATCCCAAGGAGCAGGACGACATGCGAGCGAAACTCAGACAACTCGGCATCGGACCGCAGATCTAGCACCATTCGGCTGACGCCGAATGGTGCATGACAAATAGCAAATAGCAGATAGCAAATTTTAGCTCCGCCGGCGTTGATAATTTCCGGGACGGATTGAGCCTGCTTGTGTTTCCTGAAGGCGCCACCTTACGGGATACTCTTCTTGCGGTTCACCAATCACCAATCACGAATCACTGATTATCGATTCACCGATTACCGGCTTCTAGCCGCTGGGGTGAATTCCAAATTCTGCTAATAATTGAGAGACCGTTTCCATCGGCAAACCGACGACGTTGGTGAAAGAGCCGTCGATCCGCTCGATGACCGTTTCCGGGTCGATTTGAGCGGCGTAAGCTCCCGCTTTCCGGAGCGGATCGATGCGAGACAGATAGCGGTCAATGAAATCGGCGTTTAACTCGCGAAATCGTACTGCCGACTCGACTACCACCGAGATGGTCCGTTGTTCAGAGAAACTGCTGATCGCGAGGCCGGTGAGAACCTCATGAGTCCTCCCGGAAAGCTGCGCCAGCATCCTACGAGCTTCATCTAGGTCGGCAGGCTTACCAAACATCGTCGTCCCGAGGGCGACGAGAGTGTCAGCGCCTAGAACGACAGCATTTGGTTCGGCACGAGCCACCGCGAAAGTTTTCCGACAAGCATTGAGGAGAGTGAGTTCACCGGGCGTTAGGAAATCGACCGCCAGTTCCGCAATGGAAGCTGGCTGCGCGATAAAATCATATCGTGCCTCTTGTAACAGTCGAATTCGCTGTGGCGAACCGGAAGCAAGAATGAATCTTTTCACTACGGAGAAGATTGCGGACTGCTTTGGGGCTGTGAGTTCGCTCGTAATTCTTGATAGTCGGCGGGAATGACAAAGTCTCCATCAGCCAAGGTCGTTTCTTCCACTGTATCGAGAGTGGTTACGACTTTTTGTCCCAGCAGTTCAACCGTGGTCCGTATTGGTAACCCCGGATATTTTTCTGGAGGTACTGAGAGCGTATGAAAAGGACTGAGCCCCGGTGCGTCCTGTACCGCATAGAGTTGTGCCAACAATTCCTGATATTTCGGAAAATTCTTTGTCACGTCGAGAGTGATCGGGAGCCCATCGATTTTGCCGGTGTATTCCTCCGTTGGAAACCCGCTGATATTATCGGTTTTTCCGTTGGCCTGGAAATCGGTGCTCTCATTAGCATTGCCCGAAGCCGAGAGCAATTTTTTGATGGCTTCAGCCTGCGCGCTGAGCTGCTCCGAGCTAACTTTCATAAACATCTTCGGCTGATGCAGCAGAATAATCGTACCGGTCTGGGGATCGATCAATGCGCTCGTATCGGAACTGGTATCGATCCGGCACTTTGATCCCTTCAACTTGATGGTTACCTGTTGCCGTTGTCCGAAGTTTTCGACCGTCTGTTTCAATATAAAGTCACCGTCGGCGATCGTTACCCATCCGAGCAGCAAGGTAGAGAGGCAGATACCAGATCTCATAAGCTTTAATCTTTGTGAGCGGAATAGCCGATTGCAGCAACTATTATTAGAAGAGTGTACTAATTCGATGGGGAGCAGGCGGAAACTTGAGAAATTTTGGTTGCGACCCACCGGTCTATCTTTGGCAGTTCACGTTTCTTTAACTCGGCACGGAACCGGATAAGATTGGCCGCATTGTCCGCCTCTCGTTGGCCTTGAGCCGCCAAGTTTTGCTTCGCGAACTGGACCAGTTCTTCGGCCCGTTCGCTATCGGTGAACCCCGCGGCGAGACTGGGGAGCAAACGGTTCCATCGGAAGAAACCGAAACGCTGCTGAAATTGTTTAATATGAGGGGTCGCGAAGGCCCATACGATTTCCGGATGTTCCCAAGCCTCTTCCTCTAGCGCGCGTCCACCGTCGCCCGGAGCAACGTGCTTTGACACAAAGAATTCCACACTTCGCCGGGCGAGCTCGGGATCACGAACCGCGCTGAGAGCGCGCAGGTACATTCGTCTCTGCTCGCTGGTCGGCGACTCCTCGGCCAATTTAAGCAATATCTCATAGTCGGTCGGAGAACTGCACCGTCCAACGATGCGAACTACGGCCGGTCGCAAATTGGGGTTAAGCGATGTTGGGTTTTCGCGAAAGCTGGCGAACCGGCGGAACGCCTCGTCGATTACGGATTGATCTCCAAACGTTCCCAGGGCTTCGATCAGCAAAGCTCGAAGGAGTCGTTTCTCGATCGGCTCGCCAGCTTGCTCGTCCCAAGTAAGCTCGGCCAATTTCTGGCCCAACAATGCGCAGACATAGTTTTCGTACTTCGCTCCGCCCGGTTGATCTTGTTCCAATCGATTCACAAGCTTCAGTGGACCAATTGTTCGCTCGAAGCCGATAATGCTTTGCCAGACCGCATAGCTGTCATCCCGACTGAGACCTTCGAGTAGCTCAAAATAGGTGGAAGCTGGACTATCACCCGATTCCACGGTTGCCCAGGTATCGGTCACAAGATTGACCCGATCGCTTTCCGGCAGCTTCAATGCATTTCTTTCCAGCTCGCTGAAAAGAGCAGGTTCGTAGGAGACGCGAAAAAACCCGACATCGCCTGCATTTACTTTGATTGGTTCATCGCAACGCCAAACATCGAAATTACTCGAGGACTTACTCAAAAGGACGCGCTTCATCTTTTTCGGCTCGTTGACCCTCACGATACCGACCGGCACACTCCAGCTTAGGGAGGTATTTTCAGGTTCGCCGATTAAGAACCGCGCCTGTTGCAGGCCAACGATCTGCCGGCCGTTAACGCATTGCGTCTTCACTTTAATCAGCGGAAATCCCGGTTGTTCGGTCCAACTGGCAGCTACACCCTTGACCGGTTTGGCGGCCGCGGTCTCAAGTGCTTAATACCGGAACGAAAGGTCTCTTCTCCAACATAGTTCTCGAGCATCCGAATGAAGGATTGCCCTTTCTGATACCTGATCTCATCGAAAGCGCTGTTCGCTTGCGCCTCATCAGTAATCGGTTGCTGAATCGGGTGGCTTGTCTTGCGAGCGTCAAAAGCCATCGCGCGTTGTTTGTCGTTGTTCGCATGGACACAAACCTTCCAATCCGGATTAAAGTGATCGGTCGCCTTTTTCTGCATCCAGCTGGCGAATCCTTCATTGAGCCAAATGTTGTCCCACCAAGCCATCGTAACCAAATCGCCAAACCACTGGTGGGCAATCTCGTGGGCCATTACCTCGAAAATGCGCTGCTTCACGAGGTCTGAACTCGCCTGCGGGTCGAAAAGAAGAAGGTCTTCGTTATAGGTGATCCCTCCCCAATTTTCCATGGCGCCGCCAAACCCTGACGGCAACGCGATCTGATCGAGCTTCGGTAGCGGATAAGGAACTCCGAAATATTCGTTGTAATACGGTAGGATTTCTTTGGTAACCTGAAGCGCGTATCTGCCCAGCTCTTGCTTACCCGGAGTCGTAACAATGCGAAGTTTCACTCCGGCCACCTCGTCTTCTACCCACTCTAATTTTCCGCACGCCAAAACGAAAAGGTAACTGGCCATGGCAGGTGTCCGATCAAATGTGACGAGCGTTTCGTCCGGACCGAGAGTCTGCTCGCTCGCTATCGGCATGTTCGATATGACGGTGTCTTCTTTTTTTGCTTTTACGGTTAATTGAAAAAGCGCCCGAAAAACCGGCTCATCCCAGCATGGGAACAATCGTCGGGCATCCGTCGGTTCCATTTGAGTCGAAAGCAGCCGCTCGAGCCGCTCGCCAATCCGAAAATATTGGATGAATAGGCCATGTGGTTGCTCGGTTATCTTGCTTTGGAATGTCAAAGCAAGCTGATACGAACCGGGTTCCAGGCTGGTCTTGGTTTGAAAAGTGACCGTCTCCGCTTTCGCATCGATCTGCGGAGTTAGCTCTTCCGAGGTATGAGCACCGCTCAGCCTGGCCTGTGAGATATCGGTATCGACGGCATTGATAACAATCCGATCGGTGGGCTTGAGCACTTCTACTTCAATCGATTCTGAACCTATAGTCACCAAACTGTCGGTGTTCGGCTCCAAACGAATGACGTAAGCGCGCGGGATGATGTCTTTGGGAAGCTTACCTGGAGTTGTCGTCATGGAAAATTTCTCCTCGGCTCGAAGCGAGCTTGCAAAGAAAATGCCGATGAAGAACGGGAACAGGAATCGCATGGTGAGACAATAGGTAAGCGGAGCGCGACGAAAATCGAGTATTCAAGCAGGCTTCGCAATGGAAAAAGGGATATGAGGACAATCTCGTCCCTTCAGGATCCGCCTGGTCGCATGGGTCATGTGAACGGTGTGGGCTCCACTGGTGAACTTAGCGCTTCATATAGGCAATCAGACTAATTGGTTGCGGCAGGAGGAAGTTGATTTCCCAGCCAAAGAACGGCGCAGTTCGCAGCTTCCAACGAGAAAAATCGTAACCAGTGACAGAGGTCTTCTGCCAGGAAGGATCGATTTCGACGACTTGATCCGCGGAAATCACACATAGGGCAGGTCCCGGCTGGTGCATGAAATTGCTTAGTTCACTTGGCGCTAAACTTTGATGAAAAGTTTGAGTCCGGTACCGAAGATACCAGGAGAGGCTCGGTTCGTCATAGCCGATCGAGGCGGTACGGGTTGAGGCGGTGAGATGCTCGGCGATCCGTTCAAAAATAATCTTCGAAGGGAAGTAAGGCGCTATCCATTGGAAACCAACGAGAGCAATGAGCAGATAGGTCGCAACGGCCGATACCGCCACGATATTCCGAAAACGACTTTCATGGATGGTCCGGCCCACCAAGATCGCGATCAGCGGAAATGCAGGTAGAGTATAGTGCGGTAGTTTCGTCTGAAGCAGGCTGAACACAACAAAGACGACCCCAATCCCGCACAGCGCATAACGCTCGAACGCATCCAATCCTACCCGTAATCGTTGGATGATCCCAGGTAGAAACAGCGACCAAGGAAAGAAGCTGAATAACAGTGTAACAAAGTAAAATGGTAGGAGCAGAAAATAGCCGCCGATTCCAGAGGCACCATGGCTTTGTAAGGGCGCCACCGAACGCATGACTACGTGTTTACCGATACCTACCTGAAAGAATTCACCACGTGTACGAATAACTGCTGGTATCCCCCAGAGGCCGATGATTACCAGGACCAGCAACCCGCCGTAAATGGCGGAACCTGGCCGAAAACGCATCGGTGTGCGGGCCCAAAGGTGAAACAGGGGCAGCGCGATGATTGGAAGGAAGGCGACGGGTCCTTTCGCTAGAAAGCCGGCCGCCAGCGCAAAGTAGAAACAAACCCAAAGTAATAATGATCGTTGTCCCTGGCTCCTTTCCCAAGCCGCCCATGTCGCACCGGTGAAAAAGAAAATCATTGGCATGTCGGCGACCGCAGCTCGACCATGAATGAAAAGCTGAAGGCAAGTCCCCAAAACCAATCCGGACCAGAAACCGACTACGGCGCCATATAACCGTGAAGCCCAGCCCGCCGTCAGCACCACCGTCGCCGCAGCAAAGACCGCGGAGGGGAATCGGACAGAAAAATCGCTTTCGCCAAAGATCATGCTACTGGCAACTTGGCACCAGTAAATCAATGGCGGCTTGTCGAATCGATATGCTCCGTTGACTCGCGGGATGATAAGATCTCCGCTGTGCCGCATCTCGCGGGACGCTTCGGCAAACCGTGGCTCGTCTCGGTCAATGAGCGGCAAGATGTTATTGCCCAACGTTTCTAGTATTAGAACAGAAAAAAAAAGGAATAGAAGCGGGCGCATTTCGGTAGCAATGATCGACTGGGAAAGACGCAGCAGAATGACACCAGGTCCTGACAATGGAACATCAGCAGCAATCAGAACAGAATAAACGGTCGTTGTCGGACGTCTGGGGAACTGGAATCCTCTGGTTGGCGGTTCTTCTTACTGCCGCAGCGGTCGGGTTTTGGTTGGATCCAATCGTGCTGCAGCTGGTTGCCGAACACTCTAATAAGGCGGTCAAGAATTTTGCAGGATTCCTTTCAAAAGTTGGAGACTGGCCGGAGTTGATGGTTCTGGGAGCAGCCGGGCTGTTTTTTGTCCGGCGCCATCGGCATTTAGTTACGGTTGTTCTATGTATGATGATTGCCGCGACACTAGCAGGGGCCGCCGTAAACAGCGTTAGACTTCTCTCCGGTCGAGCTCGGCCGAACAATACTGAGGTCGCGCCCGGATGGTATGGCCTCTCGCACGACGGGAAATGGTTACTCGACAAATACAAATATCATTCCTTTCCTTCCGGACATACCGGTTCTGCCTTAGCCTTCTTCGGTGTACTTGGATTTGCGTTTCGGCGATCGAGTTGGGGTTTCCTGCTTCTGGGCGTAGCGATTGGATGGTCCCGAATTTATCTCAACGTTCACTATTTCTCGGATGTGATGGTTGGTGGAGCAATCGGACTCTTCTTCGCTCAATTCACCTGCGAACGGATCGGACCGTGGCTGGAGGAGAGGACGAAAAAATGGAGTGAGGCTAGGGCGAAAAAGATCCAGCGAAGGTAGGATTTGGGACCCTGGAGCAATGAAGTGTTGGGGCAATAGCCTTGCCGGCGTTGTTTTCGGTAGCGGGCGCCTAACGGGATAGTCGCCGCTACCACAGACACGCCAAAGGATTCCTCACAGCTCCTCCTCGTTTGTGCCGCCCTTCTTGTTCGTCAATCCACGCAGCTTGCCTTCGATAAAGGGATCCAAGTCGCCGTCCATTACTCCTTGCACGTTGCTTGTCTCGACGCCGGTTCGGTGATCTTTGACCATTTGATATGGTTGAAAGACATAAGATCGGATCTGACTTCCCCAAGCGATATCGCCCTTCTCACCGTACTGCCGGTCCAGCTCAGCTCGCTTTTTATCCTGTTCGATTTGATAAAGCTTGGCTTTTAACATGTCCAGTGCCATCTGCCGGTTCCGGCCCTGGCTTCGCTCCGCTTGGCAAGCGACGACAATACCGGTGGGCACGTGAGTGATCCGCACCGCCGTTTCGACCTTGTTCACGTTCTGGCCGCCTTTACCTCCGCTTCGAAACGTGTCAATCAACAAGTCGCTCTCGTTAACCTCAACGCTGACGTTCTCGGCCAGTTCTGGGACGACGTCGACACTAGCAAAAGAGGTATGTCGTCGCTTGTTTGAATCAAATGGAGAAATGCGCACAAGCCGGTGGACGCCACGCTCAGTTTGTAAATAACCATAGCTGTACTCACCGGTGACTCGAACCGTGACTGACTTGACACCCGCTTCGTCTCCTTGCTGGATATCAACGATTTGGCTGGAAAAGTCGTTGCGCTCGATCCAACGCTGATACATCCGCAGAAGCATATCTGCCCAATCACAGGATTCGGTACCACCGGCTCCCGCGTGGATCGTCAGAAAGGCGTTGTTTTTGTCGAATTCACCGGATAATAGCATCTTCAGTTCGAAATGTTCCAATTCGCGTTGAACCGATTCGTATTCCTGTTGAACTTCACGAAATGCAGTGAATTGAGTTCCCGGATCGGTTTCCTCTTCGGCTAGGGAGCGCAGGATTTCCAGGTCATCGGTTTTCTCAATAAGACCGGTGAGCGGCTGCACTTTAGCTCGGATTGAACTGGTTTCGTCGATGACTTTCTGGGCTTGTTCTTTGTTGTTCCAGAAATCGGTGGCAGCCATCCGGCTCTCCAATTCGGTCAAACGTGCTTGGAGCTTGGAATAGTCAAAGATACCTCCGCAGCTCGCCAATGCGGGACTTGAGTCCGTCCGTCCGAATTGCCTGAAAATCGATTTCCATAAGTTTAGAACGGTGGCTTAGAGCAGAAACGAAGTAAAGAGCGAGGTACCGCGGGAGCGCCGGCAACGCCGTCATCGCCGGGAACCGGTCGAAAAGTGAAAGGTGATTGCTGATTTGCGAGGCGTGGCCTCATGCCTTCGGCCTTCCCGGAGCGATGACGGCCTTGCCGGGGCTCCATTCACGACAGATTGGGCTGCTTCAGAACGGCAAGATCTGGATCGGTCTGCGCTGTCACCCGAAAAGAGGGGTCAAGCTTGCAGGCTTGTTGTAGATAAAGGCTGGCTTCCTCCAACTGGTGCAGCTGCGCATGGTAACAAGCCAAATTAAAATGAATCGCGGCGCAACTTGGAAATGAGAGAACCGCTTCTTGCAGAATCCTTAGGGCTGCCTTTAGGCTGACTCCACGTCGGGTGGCATAGGCGAAGGCGACCGGCCAATTGGGATCTCCGGGTTCACGAGCGACCAGATGCTCCGCAACCGCCATAGCTTCGGACCATTTCTGCCATCCCTGATATAGCTCGAGCCAAGCGATCAAGATGGGCGTCGACTCACGAACCGACTCCGGCAGTGCTTCGAGTTCACGCACCGCTTCCTGGAACATTCCAAGATCAGTAAACCCGCTACAAGCGAGAATGCTCCGTCGAATTTGAGATTGATTCCACTTTTCCAAGCGACTCCTCTTGGGGGTAGAGGTTAGGGTTACACATTACAAGTTGCAGGTTGGACTCTTTCCTCGGTGTTCAGATCGCGCGGAAATTGGAGAACACAGCGCCAATTTCAACGCTCGCCCTATAACCTGTAACCCGCAACCGGCAACTTGTAGCTGGCTAATACACGTCTCTCTGGTAGCGTTTGTCGCGGCGCAACGCTCCCATGTATTCCTCGGTTTGGTCATCCGACAGGTTACCTGCGGTTCGGCAAATCTCTCGAAGGGCGCTATCAACGTCCTTAGCCATCCGCTTGGCATCTCCACAGACATATACATGCGCGCCTTCCTGCAGCCAATCCCACATCAGGCCGGCATTTTCCAACATCCGGTGCTGAACGTAGACTTTGTGATCCTGGTCTCGCGAAAAGGCGGTGTCCACGCGTGTCAGCAATCTGTTTTTCACCATTTGCGACAGCTCGTCTCGATAGTAGAAGTCACTATCTGCGTGCTGTTCCCCGAAGAACAGCCAGTTCGCTCCGGAAGCCCCGACCGCTTGCCGTTCCTGCAAAAACGCTCTGAAAGGGGCAATACCGGTTCCTGGGCCGATCATTATGACTGCGCGCGTTGGATCGATGGGCAGGCGAAAATTTGGCGAGTGATGAGTGAAAACGGGAAGGGAGCCTCCGGGCTGCAGCCGATCCGCCAAAAAGGTCGAGCAGATGCCCTTGCGCCATCGATTGCGGATCTGATAGCGAACGATACTGACGGTAAGATGCACCTCTCCAGGAACCGCCTTGAGGCTTGACGCTATTGAGTAGAGACGCGGTTGCAGCTTTCGCAGATGGGTTATCAATTCGTTCGGCCGCAGGGTAAGTCCTGGGTATTCGAGCAGAAAATCAAGAAGATCGCGTTCCTCGAGAAATGTTTTTTGCCCAGTCGTGTTCGCTGGATTCAGTAAATTTAGCAGATCAGAATCGCGGGTTCTGGCAGCGATTTCTTTTAGAAAAGTCGATGAGACTCGGTTTACATCGTAGCAATGAGAGAGTGCCCGGCGCAAGCTGGTCTCCGAACCGTCCGGCGCGGTTACCGCTTCTTCTCCATCGCACCCTAAGGATTGCACTATTTGCTCGACCAGTTGAGGACAATTAGCCGGGACAATCCCTAGCGCGTCTCCTACTTCATAGGAAGGGCCATCCCGACCAAGGGCAATTTCGAAATGCCGAGTCTCTTTCTCCGATCCTTCTCGGTTCAGCCGGCGATTGATTAACAGGCGCGCGGGAAATGGGGTCTCTTTTGTGCCGATCTTGAGCGTTGGTACAGTGACGGTCGCCGATGATTGCGCCGGCGGGCTACCAGAGTTTTCAGATCTGACTTGGTTGGTCGGTGGTTTTGCTACCTCGAGAACGCTGAATACTCCGTCCAACCAACTCTGCGCAGCCTGCTCAAAATCCACATCGCAATCAGCTCGTTCGAATAGACGCTGCGCACCGAGAACACCGAGCTGTTGATCGAAATCTTTCCCGCACTTGCAGAAATGTTCGTAATTGGTATCTCCCAGGGCCAACACCGCATATTGTAAATGACTCAACGAGAATCCGGGCGGCGGCTGCATTAGCTCCGCATGAAGGATCTTGGCGTTGGTGGGTGGTTCCCCGTCGCCATACGTACTAGTGACGAAAAGCGCGAACTCCTCCGACGCCAGCAAACTGAGGTTTGCCTTTTCCATGCAGATCGCTGCCGATTCAAAACCACGTTGAACCGCGGCTTTGGCTGCGCGTTTCGCAAACGCTTCCGCGTTCCCGGTCTCGCTTCCGAAATAAATGGTAACTTTCTTTCGCGCCGTACCAGGCCGATCGTCAATTCCTGCCTGCGAAAATAGTCCGGCGAGAAAACCGTTTAGCCAAGCCCGTTGGGCGGAGGAAAAAGGAGCATTCTCCGGGATAAGAGGTACCGGCACTGGGTGATTCGAGGTCATCGAGTCTTAGTTCGAAAAAATCTCCTGCAGCTGCTTGACCTCATGTCTGGTCACAAATTGAATAAACGTTTCGTTTCCGAATCTTTGCTGCAGGTAGATTTTCATTACTTTTTCCAAGAGCGCGGGTAGTTCCGGGAACGGAACGCCATGAAATACCTGCTTTCCGAGTTGCTGTTCAAACCCGGCTCGACCACCAAAGAAGACGTGGTAAGCCTCCTGCTGGGTTTCGTTCTTTCCAACCTTTACGCCGAGCAAGCCAATATCGCCGATGTAGTGTTGTGCGCAGGAATTCGGACAACCGGTCAGATGGATATTAATCGGCTGATCGAGATGTAACTTCTTGTCGAGATACCGCGCTAGTTCCACCCCTTGACCCTTGGTGTTAGTCATCGCGAATTTGCATCCGGTATTACCCGTGCAAGCGATTATCCCTCCGGTGATGCTCGTTGCTTCGTAGTGTAAACCAATCCGGATGAGGCTCCGCTTGACCGTCTCAACGAATCCGTCCGGTATATCTGGCAAGATCAGGTTCTGCCAAACAGTAAGCCGCAGCTCGCCTGATCCGTAGTTGCGAGCCAGGTCGGCAATTCGCCGCATTTGACGCACCCGAAGCCGTCCAACCGGAATCGCCACTCCGACGTAATTGCGATTCTTCTGCGATTGTTTGTAAACCCCGAGATGCCCGTGCAAAACCGGCGGGTGTGGCGGAACACATTTTTCGAAAGGAAAGAAACTGAGCGGAAAGGAAAGCTTCTTCTCGACCTCCTCAAGAAATTTAGGGATTCCCCAACGATCGATGAGGTATTTGAGTCGCGCCTTTTTTCGATTGGTTCGATCTCCATGTTCGACATACACGCGGATAATCGCCGCCCCGACCGCAACACACTGCTCAGGTCGAACCAGAATTCCGGCATCTGCCGCAAATTGCTGGTGTCCGGTAATGCCCGCAAGTTGTACCCGAAAATAGACTCCAGCGGGCACTTCTTCGTCTTCCTTCACTTTAGTCGCGATAAACCCGATGTCATTCGTATCGGCAACGACGCTTATGCTACCACCACCATCAAACCCGACGTTAAATTTGCGCGGAAGATCGTAAAGATCCCGATTGTTGAGGATATAATAATGCAGCGCTTTGGCATAGGGTTGCGTATCGATGATCTCGGCCGGATCGATTCCCGCGGTCGGAGATGCCGTAATGTTACGGACGTTGTCAACCCCCGAGCCTCGTGAGGTAAGTCCAAGTTCTTGCAGCTTGAGAAGGACCTTGACACTGTGCTTGGGCGCGATCTCTCGAATCTGGATATTCGCGCGAGTCGTGATGTCGGCATAGCCATTCCCCCAATCTTCCGCGATCTCGGATAAACCTCTAAATTGCTCCGCGCTGAGTTGACCGGCGGCAATCCGGCATCGCAGCATGAAAGAGTTTTGAGCTGGAGCGACGTAAAAGAGACCGTGATAACGGAACCGAAACGTGTCTGCTTTGTCTGGGAACTTATTCTCTTCGGCGTGAGCTAAAAGCTTGTCCCAAATATCCAAGCCGTGTTGTTCCATCTTCCAGATCTCCTGCTCGCAAAGATCAGAGACTGGGGTGCCGAAAACCGTCTTCTCCTGCTCTGGCTGAGCCGCGAGATTAGCGATTCCGGGGCCGGCTTGAGCCGTAAATTTCCCGTCTGGCAATTGGCCAACGAACGGAGAAACAGTCCGGGCCGTTACTCCAGCAAAAAATCCCTGTAAATACTCCTTCTGCTCTTCGGTGAATGTCTCACCAGCTTGGGCCGATTCCATGAAACGTCTTAAGCGACCACCAAGATGATCTCGGGTTAGCGGGCGAGATGTGGCTCTGCGGCCGGCTCTGGTTGCGCGACCGCAGTCGAAGAAGTAGAGCGAGGTTTATAGGTCCAATACAAAGCGAATCCAGTGAACAACGCGCCACCCACGAAATTGCCGATAGTCACCGGGATTTGATTCCAAATCCACCAATCCGCGATGCTCACTTTAGCGCCCAAAAGTATACCAGCCGGAATGAGGAACATATTGACGATCGAATGCTCAAACCCCTGCGCAAAGAAGACAAAGATCGGCAGCCACGCAGCAATAATCTTCCCGACAGTAGAACGAGAGGTCATTCCCATAACCACCCCGAGCGTTACCATCCAGTTGCAAAGGATGGCTTTAATGAAAACCGTTCCTAAGCCGGCCGCACCGAATTTGGCATAACCGGTTGTCTTAACTTGCGCGATTGCGACAAGCTTTGCGGCGGTTCCAGAAGCGTCGGGAGATTGTCCACACATCGTCAGCGCTCCAGCCAACAGCACCGCGTAAAACAAGCTGCCAATCAGATTTCCCAACAGTACCCAACCAAAGTTAGTTAGCATCCGCATAGTCGAAAGCTTGTGATCGCTCACCGCCAACGGAAGGAGAGCAAAACTCCCGGTTGCCAATTCCAACCCGAGCAAGACGATCATCACGAAGCCAGCGGGAAAAATCAGTGCTCCCACTAGTGGTATATTGGTTTGAACCGTGGCGGTCACCGCCAGACTGGTAGCGAAGCCGAGCAAGGCGCCGGATAATATTCCCCGGATCAGGAGATCTTTTGCCGGTAACGAACCTTTAGTGTCGCCGGCAACGACCATAGTCTGTACGACTTCAGCAGGTTTTACGTAATCCATAGGAAAAGGGGGTTTGAGGAAAAAAGAGCGCGAACCGTGCCAATACATCATCGAAGGGGCCTGTGATGCCCTTGATGTCGCAAGGCGCGCCCGGCAGCTGCCGAACGCCTGGGCGTAACTCGCAATGGAACAACGCCCGGCTTCTTGAGCTCGATTCCTCGGAGACGCGCCGGGGTAACTCCTGGGAGCCGACCTGTCCGACCAATCTTGCTGGCCGAGAACATGGCAGATAAACCGGCGCAGTTAGAAGCAGCACCGATGCCGGGTCGCCTACCCGCCGCTACTGTCTAAATCTGAACACTGACATGTAAGTTTTGCGGCGCAAAGGTGAGAAAGTCGCATTGGAGCCGGGAACCCCCGCCCGCTACGCTGTCACGTGGCGACTGCGGGCTGGGGGATCAGGCTCCTTTGCCTTCGCCTTTACCTCACGAAGTCGCCGACCGCTTGAAGGAACATCCCGTTCTGGTCGACAAAGGTAAGATGTCCACTCTTCGGCAGGACTGCTAGTTTCGATCGGGGAATAAGGCTGTTCATTTCTCGCGACAATTCCGGATCGCATTCGTCGTGATCGCCGACCACAATCAGAGTCGGAACGTGCAGCGTTCCCAAACGGTCCGCGTACTCCACGGATTTAAGATTGCCGTCAATGACGAATTCGCCGTGAGACCCCCACATAACGCGATATAGATCCCACGAGATTTTACCGTCCTCTAATGGATCATAGTTCGGGTCGGGATGGGTTTGATACAGATAGGGGAAATAGCCTTCACCCCATGCCGCCTTCATATACTCATCGGGATAGCGATTCCTTTCGTAATCCTTTCCCTTGCCGTACAATCCCGCCTTTTCCATAGCCAGAATCTTGTCCCGCGTCTCGGCTGGCATCGCGCCCAGCTCCTTTCGGAACACGGCGTTCATTTTGCTGGTGCTGTGGAACGTGCTGCACAGGATCAAGTGATCGAGATTATCCTGGTACTTGAGCGCGTACGCCTGCGCTAGTACTCCTCCGTAGGAATGGCCGAGGAGGTTGATCTTGCCGAGTCCGAGCGAAACTCGAACGCCTTCAACGTCTTCCACCATGTTCTCAATGGTGTATCCAGACGGGTCTTCGATCTTCTGCGACCGCCCTGAGCCGCGTTCGTCGATGAAAATGAGCCGGTTATTTCGTGCCAGCGGTAGCAGATATGGAAGCAGGTACTCGTGAGAAGCGCCCGGTCCACCATGCAAGATAACGAGAGGCTCGCCGGCGCCAATTTGCATATATTTGCATATAATAGATCAGCAAAGCGTTGGCATCGGCGAAGCCTTCCTCGATCGGATACTTGTCCGTAGCCGTAATATTCCCAAACGGACAGAGAGCCACGAAGGCCAAGAGTAGAATGCGCATGCGGAGCAATAATATGCTGGCTCCTCTTCCCGCAATCGCGAATATGTCAATCGGTCCCGCTTATTTCGACGGCGTAGCGCATCACGGGGCGGAGCCACTATCGTTATCGAGAAAGACCAGCTCTTTTTTATTGGCTATTGGTCATCTTCTAGATCCAGGCGCCATCCGGTATGACGGCATTCTTTGGGATCACGACTACTCCGTCGCGCATGTAAAACTGTTCCGCGTCCAGGTGGGGAGCTTTACCATCCGGAGTGATCACCACCCCTTGGCCGATCCGGGCGTTTTTGTCGATGATTGCTCGATCGATCACTGAATTTCGACCAATACCCAAAGGCGGTATGTTTCCATCACTGATATTCAGTTCATCCTCGTAAAAATCAGCGCCCATGATCACCGAATTTCGAATCGTCGCGCCGGTTTCAATCTTGCTGCGAACGCCGACGATCGCACGCTCGATGTGCGCATCGGAGATGATACAACCGTCGGCGATGATTGCGTGCCGGATAGTTGCTGCATTGATCTTACTTGCCGGTAAAAATCGTGGATGGGTGTAAATGGGCGCAAACCGATCAAAGAAATTGTAGGGCGGGATCGTATCGGTTAGGGCGAGATTCGCCTCAAAAAACGCACCGATGGTTCCGATGTCCTCCCAGTAGCCTTGGAAGATGTAAGCGACCACCTTGTAGTTCTGAAGCGAGCCTGGGATGACATGTTTACCGAAGTCGTCCAGATCGTTGTTCAACGAATCGATCAGAATTTGCCGATTGAATACGTAAATACCCATAGATCCCTGATAGAGTTCAGAGTCCTCCGGTAGATTGAGTTCTTTCAAGAGTTCCGGCGGGATCTGCAACTCATCGAGCAATTTTGGATCCTTGGGTTTCTCTTCGAATCGAAAAATGCGCCGGCAATCCGGTCTACCGGCGTTGTTGCCAAAGTGATATCTGCCCCAGTGTCAATGTGTTGCTGCAGCAGATGCAGATAATCCATCCGGTATAGCTGGTCACCGCTCAAAATCACGTAGTAATCAAAGGGTCCTTCGAGGAAATACCGAAGGTTCTGACGAACCGCATCCGCGGTTCCCTGGTACCAGCGTGCCCCTTCTGTAGTCTGCTGGGCCGCTAGGATCTCGACGAAATTGGGAGAGAAATTGTCGAATTTATAGCTGGCGTGGATGTGGCGATGAAGGGAGGTGCTGTTGAATTGGGTCAATATATAGATGCGGCCGAGGCCGGAATTGAGGCAATTGCTGATCGGTATATCGACCAGCCGGTACTTGCCTGCCAGCGGTACGGCCGGCTTAGATCGATCCTTCGTAAGCGGGAATAGCCGGGTTCCGGCACCCCCACCCATGATGATCGCCAGTGTCTTGTTTTGGAGGGAATACAAATCCATAAGGTCGGGTTCCTAGCAGATTCGTTGCTTGGCACCTTGCAAGCA
>WNFQ01003639.1_pt1 | contig 17962 bp, 19 predicted proteins | sample 5400171 | NCBI WGS metagenome assembly WNFQ01 (sample SAMN13153356, study PRJNA577476) | soil metagenome | isolation source: 20 cm soil under Madrone tree | place: USA:California | collected 2016-06-14 | reverse complement strand
TAGGCATGCGCCCGATCGCCCGCCACGCCCTTGGCCGCCTGCGCGCATTCATGAGCCTTGTCCCAATCGCCCTTGGCATCCCACCACAGGGCCTGCAGAGCCAAGGAGAGTTCGCTGGGCGGCGCTTCCCGGGCGATCGAGGCCTTGAAAGCCGCGAAATTCAAGCGTTGCCCGGGGGGGTGGAATCAAACAAGCGATAACGCACGACGGCCGTGCCGCCGATCATCGCCAGGCATTTCGCGAGGGGGCGCCATCGCGCCGAAGCACAGAACGCCCGCGGCGAACGGCAGGGTCCGGGGCGCTTCCTCCCCCGACCCCGCCATTGCCGCATGGTCTTCGGCCTAGGCTCAGACCGCTTCTTTGAGTTCCTTGGCGGCACGGAAGGCGATCTTCTTGCCGGCCTTGATCTTGATGGCGGCGCCGGTCGCAGGATTACGGCCCATGCGCGCGGCGCGCTTGCGGACTTGCAGGATACCCAAGCCGGTGAAGCGGACGCGATCGCCCTTCTTCAGATGCTTGGTCACGAGATCGACCAGGCTGTTCAGCACTGCCTCGGCCTGCTTCTTGGCAATTTCGTGGTCTGCGGCGAGCTTCGCTGCCAGATGCTTCAACGTGACGGTAGCGGCGGCAGGTGCCTTCGCGGCGGGTTTGTCGGCCATTGGTTTCTAATCTCCCTGGATGTCGAATCGGTTAAACGACAGCAATGAGGGAATCACGCCACGGGCAAGAATGCAATTCGTCTGAAGCCCTCGCAGCACGAAAATCCCCCGTCGAATGGGCGCGATTCGCGCCTCATCGCCCTATGCATTACCACGTTCGGAAGGATTTTTGTGCTATGAATCACGAGTCCGCTTATTCCTTAAAGGGAGAGGCATCATGTCGGTCGCGCGGGTCACCAAGCTAACAGCCAGTTCCACCAAGGGCTTCCAGGATGCAGTTGAGAAAGCGCTGAGCCGCGCGGCAAAAACGCTACGGGGCATCACTGGCCTCGAAGTGCTGTCCCAGAAGGCGAAAGTCGAGGACGGCAAGATATCCGAATATCGAGTCACCCTGGAGGTGACGTTCATACTCGATTGAGTTGCGCCGGCCGATTCCGGCTGGCCATCAACCGGTCAAGGGCGGCGCGCGCGCCATTTTCGATTGAAAGCGCGCTGCCCAAAGGCGCGGCATCGTTCGCGGGCAAGGCCTGAAGCCCCAGCAGACGGCAGACGGCCGCCGTCAGATTGGCGCGATTGAGCGTGTAGAAGTGAAAAGCCCTTACGCCATGCGCTTTCAGGCTGGTGCATTGCTCCGCGGCAACCGTGGCCGCGACCAGTTCGCGGGTCGCCGGATCACCGTCCAACCCGTCGAAAAGCCGGGCCAGCCAATCCGGAACCGAGGCGCCGCAGCGCCCGGCAAAAATCGCCATCTGGGCGAAATTCGTCACCGGCAGAATGCCGGGAACGATCTCCTGGTGGATGCCCGCCTTGCGGGCGCGCTCGACAAAATCGAGGAACAGCGGCACATCGAAAAAGAACTGGGTGATCGCCCGATTGGCGCCGGCATCGAACTTGCGCTTCAGATTGTCGAGATCGGATTCTGGCGAGCGAGCCTCGGGATGGGTTTCGGGAAATGCCGCCACGCTGATGTCGAAATCGGCGACCCGCTTCAGACAGGCCACCAGATCGGAGGCGCGACGGATGCCGCCGGGCCGGGGGCGAAATCCGGCGTCGCCGGCCGGCGGGTCGCCGCGGATGGCGACGATGCGGCGTACGCCGGCCTGCCAATAGGCGGCGGCCATTTCCTCGATTTCGCCGCGCGAGGCGCCCACGCAGGTCATATGGGCGGCGGGTTCGAGGCGCGATTCATGGCGCATGCGCAGGATCGTTTCACGGGTCGCCTCGCGGCTGGAGCCGGCGGCGCCTGATGTGACGGAGGCAAAACGCGGTGCCAGCAGTTGCAGCCGCCGCAGGGCCTGCCAGAACTGCAACCCTGCCTGGGGGTTGCGGGGCGGAAAGAATTCGAACGATACCGCGACGTCCTTGCCCGTCATGCAACTGAGGGGAATATTCGGCAGGGTATTCATTGGATTGCCTCCCTTCCGGTTCTCGCCGACATGGCGCGCCGACGCCCCTCGGACCCGGAGCGTACCGCACTCCAAATCGATACGGTCAGCGCCTTGCCGCGCAGATGACGGACCCGGCCGGACTTCAATCCGGCCTCGGCCAGCCAGCCGGTCACCTCGCTATTGGCAAAGCCCAGCCGCCGATGGGCATGTTCTAGGCGCAGCGTCTCCAGCCCATGAGGCGCGAAATCGACGATGAGGAAGCGCCCTTGAGGACGCAGCAGGCCGGCCGCCTGGGCCACGACGGCCGCCGGCTGTTCGGCGAAATGCAGAACGTGATGAATGGCGATGGCATCGAACGATTCCCCGCGCCAGGGCAGATCGTACATGTCGGCCTGCCGCACATGGCAATTGCGCAGGCCCGCTTCGGCCAGTTTGGCGCGCGCGATGGCGAGCATCGCCGAGGAATTGTCGATACCCACGCCCCGCCCGACGCGCGGGCCCAGCAGGCTCAGGATGCGGCCGGTGCCGGTGCCGATATCCAGCAGATCGCCGATCGCTTTATCGCCCAGCATCTTTACGAGGACCCGCTCGATCTCCCCCTCGTCGACATAGAGCGAACTCAATTCGTCCCAACGCGCCGCGTTCTGGCGAAAATACTCGCCGGCGGCCTTGGCGCGCCGAGCCCGGATCACCGCCAGGCGCCGACGGTCGCGATCGAGGCGCGCATCGCCGGCAGGGAGCAGCGACAGTAGGGTTTGAACGAGTCGCCCGCCGCCGCCGTCATGGGCCAGTCGATAGAAGACCCAGGCCCCTTCCGGCAGGCGCTCGATCAGGCCGCTGTCGGCCAGCAATTTCAAGTGACGCGACACCCGGGGCTGGCTCTGCCCCAGCACTTCGGCGATCTCGCCCACCGTCATCTCACCCTCGGCCAGCAGCGCGATCAGCCGCAGCCGGGTCGTTTCGGCGGCGGCACGCAGGCCATCCAGGAGAGGCGCGAGCAAGACCATCGGTTCTCCTTGTCGTATCAAGATATAAACAAACCTTTATATGATTGTCAATCGTGAGCCGTTGCTTATTTTGCCCTCATGGTTCGACAGGCTCGCCGTGAAGGTTCGTCCACGGACCTGGGGGGAGATTCAATCGGCGTCGCGGCGGGTCCCCCACGAGGGGCAAGCCCATCGCGGGGTACTCGGCAAGCGGGAATTTCCATTGCCCGAAGCGGAGGCGACCCCCAATAATGGCTTGAGCGTAGTCGCCAACCGATGCCAAGAACAATTCCGGAGAACAGCCATGACTTCACCTGCCATGAAGGCGACCCTTCTGGGTGCCGTGACCTTTCTTACCTTCGCCGGCTCGGCGTTCGCCGGGCCCACCGTCGACGTGTTGCACTGGTGGACATCGGGCGGGGAATCGAAGGCGATGCTCGAGCTGAAAAAGGAATTCCAGGCGGCCGGCGGCACCTGGATCGACAGCGCGGTAGCGGGTGGGGGCGGCGACGCCGCGGCAACGGTGCTGCGCTCGCGCGTGCTGGCCGGAAATCCGCCCTCGGTCGTCCAGATGAAGGGCCCCACGATAAAGGATTGGGCAGGCCAGGGCGCGCTCAACGACATCGACGACGTGGCCAAGTCCGAGAATTGGAACAACCTGTTGCCCCCGCTGCTCAAGGACGTGGTGACCTATGAGGACAAATATGTCGCCGCCCCGGTCAATATCCATCGCATCAACTGGATCTGGGCCAATCCCCAGGTCCTGGAGAAAGCCGGCGTCGTCATGCCAACGACCTGGGATGAATTCAACGCCGCGGCCGACAAGCTGAAGGCCGCCGGAATCACGCCGCTGGCCCATGGCGGCCAACCCTGGCAGGACGCCACCGTCTTCGAGACCGTGGTGCTGGGAATTGGCGGGCCCGGTTTCTATCACAAGGCCTTCGTCGAATTGGACGATGCCACTTTGCGCTCCGACACCATGATCAAAGTCTTCGACGAGATGCGCAAACTGCGCGGCTATGTGGATGAAGGATTCTCCAACCGCGAATGGAACCTGGCCACGGGCATGGTGATGAACGGCCAGGCGGGCTTCCAGATCATGGGCGACTGGGCCAAGGGCGAATTCACCGCCGCGGGCAAGAAGCCGGGCGTCGATTTCATCTGCGCCCCCACGCCCGGCGCGCAGGGCTATCTGCTGAACACCGACAGCTTCGTCTTCTTCAACGTCAAGAACGGCGGGCCGGATGTGGCGGCCGGCCAGAAGCTGTTCGCCAAGCTGTTGATGGGGGCAGACTTCCAGGAACTCTTCAATCTCTACAAGGGCTCTATCCCCGCGCGCCTGGGCGTCAAGCGCGACAAGTTCGACGCCTGCGCCATCAAGTCGATGGATGACCTCGACCTCTCCATCAAGAACCATTCGCTGGAGCCCTCCATGGCCCATGAAATGGCGACAACGGGCGCGGTCAGGGGCGCGATCCTCGACGTGGTGACGGAGCATTTCAATTCCGACATGGCCTCGGCGGCGGCCGCTACCAAACTGGCCGACGCAGTCGCCGCGGCGAAGTAGCGGATGGCGATGCGGGGGCGGGCTCCGGCCCGCTCCTGCTTCCATACAATATGGTGATCGGCGAAGCAGCACCCGCCCGGTTCGGCCGCATCGAACGCCAACTGTCGCGTCTTGTGGTGGCGCCCAGCTTCGCCCTCAGCCTGTTCTTCGTCTATGGCTTCATCCTGTGGACGGCTTATATCTCCTTCAGCCGATCCAAGATGATGCCGGTCTATTCGTTGATCGGCCTCTCCAACTACGTCAAGCTGTGGAACCAGGACCGCTGGCATGTGGCCATCGGCAATCTGGCGATCTTCGGCCTCTGCTTCGTGGGATTCTGCCTGCTGATCGGCATCACGCTGGCGGTCCTGCTTGACCAGCGCATCCGGGCCGAGGGCACGCTGCGCACGATCTATCTCTATCCCATGGCGCTTTCCTTCATCGTCTCCGGCACCGCCTGGCGCTGGCTGCTCAATCCCACCGTGGGCCTGCAGCAATTCATGCGCGATCTGGGATTTCCCAATTTCGAATTCGCCTGGACCACGGATTCCCATCTGGCGGTCTATGCCCTGGTCATCGCCGGGGTCTGGCAGTCCTCGGGCTTCGTTATGGCCATATTCCTGGCAGCACTGCGTGGTGTGGATCAGGAGATCATCAAGGCGGCATATCTCGATGGCGCCGGCCTGCCCCGCATTTATCTCGCCATCGTCATCCCCTCGATACGGCCCGTGTTCCTGACGGCCATCGTCGTGCTCTCCCATATCGCCATCAAGAGCTTCGATCTGGTTGTGGCCTTGACCGGCGGTGGGCCGGGTTATGCCTCCGACCTGCCGGCGACGTTCATGTATGAGATGACTTTCCGGCGCAACGAGATCGGCATCGGTGCCGCCAGCGCCATGATGATGCTGGCGACCGTAATGGCGATCATCGTGCCCTATCTCTATTCCGAACTGCGCGGGGAGAAGCGCCTTGATTGACGCATTCACGCCGCCCCGCAACCGTGGCTTGACGCCGACGCTTCTGCGCATCGGCCTCTATGGCGCGCTGGGACTCTTCGCCGTCTATTTCCTGCTGCCCCTGGCCGTGATGATCTCCACCTCCCTCAAGAGCCTGGACGAGATTCACACCGGCTCGCTCATCTCGCTGCCCAAAAGCATTACCTTCGATGCCTGGATCTATGCCTGGAACCAGGCCTGCATCGGTACCGATTGCATCGGACTTGGCCCCCATTTCTGGAACTCGATCAAATTCGTGGTGCCGGGCGTCGTAATCTCGACGTTCCTGGGCGCGGTCAACGGCTATGCGCTCACCAAATTCCGCTTTCCCGGCGCCAATCTCGTCTTCGGCATGCTGCTGTTCGGTTGCTTCATTCCTTTCCAGGTGGTGATCCTGCCCATGGCGATCACGCTGGGCGAGCTGGGCCTGGCCTCGACGACGGCGGGCCTGGTACTGGTCCATGTGGTCTATGGGCTCTGCTTCACCACCCTCTTCTTCCGCAACTACTACGTCGCCTTGCCCGACGAGCTGATTCAGGCCGCCACAATCGACGGCGCCGGGTTCTTCACCATCTTCTGGCGCATCGTCCTGCCGCTCTCGGCTCCCATCATCGTCGTCACCCTGATCTGGCAGTTCACCCAGATCTGGAACGATTTCCTCTTCGGCGCCTCCTTCACCGCCGGCGGCGCGCAGCCCATGACGGTCGCCCTGAACAATCTGGTGAACACCACCACGGGTGTGAAGCAGTACAACGTCGATATGGCGGGCGCGATCATCGCGGCCTTGCCCACCCTGGTGGTCTATGTGCTGGCAGGAAAATATTTCCTGCGCGGGTTGACCGCCGGCGCGGTCAAGGGATAGGGCACCCATGGCAACCCTAAGCATCCGCGGCGTCAAGAAGCGATTCGGATCCCTCGAGATCCTGAAGGAAATCGACATCGAGCTGGAGGATGGCGAGTTCCTGGTCCTGTTGGGGCCCAGCGGTTGCGGCAAATCCACGCTACTGAACATCATCGCGGGCTTGAGCGAGCCCAGCGAGGGCGAAATCCGCATCGGCGATCGCCTGGTCAACAATGTCCATCCCAAGGATCGGGACATCGCCATGGTGTTTCAGTCCTATGCCCTCTACCCCAATATGAACGTGGCCAGGAACATGGAATTCGGCCTTGCCATGCGGGGCGTGGCGAAAGGAGCCCGGGGCGAGGCGATCCAAAGGGTGGCCAAGCTGCTGCAGATCGAGCATCTGCTGGGCCGCAAGCCTGCGCAACTCTCTGGCGGCCAGCGCCAGCGCGTTGCCATCGGCCGGGCCCTGGTGCGCGAACCCAAGGTGTTCCTGTTCGACGAGCCGCTCTCCAACCTGGACGCCAAGCTGCGGGTGGAAACGCGGATCGAAATCAAGCGGCTGCACCGGCGGCTGGGCACCACCATCGTCTATGTGACCCACGACCAGATCGAAGCCATGACGCTGGCTTCCCACATAGCCATCATGAAGGACGGTCTGGTGCAGCAATATGCCACGCCGGCCGAAATCTACGAGCGGCCCGCCAATATCTATGTGGGCGGGTTCATCGGCGCGCCGCCGATGAATTTCATTCCCGGTCGGCTGGGCGAGAGGCAGGGCCGGCTCGGCGTCGCGATCGCCCGCGAAGACTTCCTGCCTTTGTCCCGGGCGCCGCAAAGATTGGCCGACTGGAAGGACCGCGATATCGTGCTCGGCGTCCGGCCCGAAGCCTTCAGCCTCGCCAAAAGCAGCGGCGACGGCGCCGTGCAGATCGACGTCGAGATCGACGTGGTCGAGCCCACCGGGGCCGATACCATGGCCTACCTGACCTTGGGCGACAGGACGCTCATCGCGCGGCTGAAGCCCCATGACAACGCGCGCGCCGGCGAAACCCTTCGCCTTGCCATCGACATGAACCGCGCCAGTCTGTTCGATCCCCAAAGCGGCAATCGGATCGATTAGCGATCGGTTATTTTTCAGGCGGAAGCAGGCGCTCCAGCGTGGCGAGTTGATCGGCCTGGCGGTAGGGCTTGTCCCAGCGGATCCGGTTGATGCGCGGGAAGCGCATGGCAAGGCCCGAGCGATGGCGCTTGGAGCGCTGCAGCCCCTCGAAGGCCACTTCCAGCACGACGTCGCGCTCGACTTCCCGTACCGGTCCGAAGTGATTGACGGTGTGGTTGCGCACCCAGCGGTCTAGTTCCAGAAGTTCGGCGTCGGTAAAACCGAAATAGGCCTTGCCCACCGGCACCAGCTCCTCCCCGCGCCAAAGGCCGAAGGTGTAATCGGAATAATATGACGAGCGCTTGCCGTGGCCCCGCTGGGCATACATCAGCACGGCATCGACCAGCTTGGGATCGATCTTCCATTTGTACCATTGGCCAGTCGGCCGGCCGGCGACATAGGGACTGTCGGCGCGCTTTAGCATCACGCCCTCGACACCGACCTCGGCGATCGCCTTCTGTTTGTCGGCAAGTTCATCCCAGCTCTTGAACGGAATGAGCGGCGAGAGATCGAAGCCGCGCCGCGGCTTGGCGGCATACCAGGCTTCCAGACGCGCCCGGCGAACCACGAACGGCAGGGGGCGCAGATCCTCAGCCTCCTCGAACAGGATGTCGTAGAGCCGTACGCCGACAGGCGATTCCCGCAGCATCTCGGCGCTCACCGTCTTGCGGTTCAGGCGTTTCTGCAGATCGGCGAAGGTTCCGACCTGCCCATGGCGCATAACCAGCAGTTCGCCGTCCAGGGTGACGTCACTGGATGCCGCGTCCACCACATCGGGAAATGTCGCCGTCATCTCGTCGCCCGAGCGCGAATAGAGCCGGACCTTGGCCCCCTCGCCCACGATCTGCACCCGCGCGCCATCCCATTTCCACTCCGCCATGAAAGCGGCGGAATCCATCTTCGGCAGATCGGCAGGGTCGAGTGGATGAGCCAGCATGGGCGAGCGGAAGGCGGCGTGGCCGCGGGCATCCGGCCGCGGCCCCTTCCCCTCCACCCAGGCGAAGAGCTCGCGATAGGGCGGCTCGAGGGCATGCCAGACCTCCTCCACCTCGGAAGCCTCGAGATTGCCGATACCCGCCAGCGCCGATTTCGCCAGGCGGCTGGAAACCCCGATGCGAAGACTTCCCGTTATGAGCTTGATCAGCGCCCAGCGCCCCACCGCGTCCAGCCGATCGAGCCATTCGGCAAGCAGATTTGGAAGCTTCGACTTGGGCGTGGCATGGAGCGTCTCGACGACGGTCGCCAGCGACAGCGGCTCCGCCTCGACAATCCCCTTGCCCGGCCAGATCAAGGCCACGGTTTCGGCCAGATCGCCGACGTAGTCATAGGAGAGGCTGAACAGCACCGGATCGGTGCGCTCGGCCGCGAGATTGCGCAACACGCCGGCCTTGGCATGCTGGAACGAAAGGTCGCCGGTCAGCGCCGCCAGCGCATAGCCGCGATCCGGATCGGGCGCCGATGTGAAATAGGCGGTCAGAAGACGCAGCTTGGCATTGCGCTGCGGCTGATAGAAAAGCTGATCGAGCAAGGTGGCAAAGCTCTTCATTCCTCGTCTTCGTAGCCGATCAGGGATAAGGCCTTGGCCTCGATGCCCAGGCCGGTGGCATAGTGCATCAGCGCCTCTTCATTGCCATGAGTGACCCAGACCTGCGCCGCGCCTACGTCGCGGATCGTCAGGGTCAACTCGTCCCAATCCGCATGGTCGGAAATGACGAGGGGCAGTTCGGCGCTGGCCTGACGGACCCGTGCGCGCACGGCCATCCAGCCCGAGGCGACCGCACGAATGGGTTCGGCCATGCGCCGCGACCAGCGGTCGCGGATGGCGCTTGGCGGGGCGAGCACGACCTGGCCCTTCATTTCGGCCGCGGCCGCCTCGGTGGCGGAGCGCAGCTCGCCAAAATTGCAACCCATGCGGATGTAGAGTTCGGTCAGGGGAAGGAGTGCACCATGAAGCCAGATCGGCTTGTCCCAGCCTACTTCGCGCAGCAGCGCCAACACGCGCTGCGTCTTGCCCAAGGCATAGGTGCCGACCAGATGGGTGCGTTCGGGAAAGATTTCGATGGAGGACAGCAGTTTGCGGATCTCGCCGCGATCCGAGGGATGGCGGAATATCGGCAGGCCGAATGTCGCCTCGGTGATGAAGAGATCGCAGGGGACGACCTCGAAAGGCGGGCATGTGGGATCGGCGCGGCGCTTGTAGTCGCCGGAGACGACGACCCTGGTTCCCCCATATTCGATGATGGCTTGCGCCGAGCCCAGGATATGTCCGGCCGGCGCCACGCACAGCGTGACATCACCGATTCTCAAGCTCTCGCCATAGGCCAGCGGCTGGAGTGCCTTGCCCGCCGCCTCGCCGAAGCGGGTCTGCATGATGGCGATCGTGCCCGGCGTGGCCAGCACATGGGCATTGCCCGGCCGCGCATGATCGCCATGACCATGGGTCACCACGGCGTAATCGACCGGCGATAGGGGATCGATGGTGAAGCCGCCGGGTTCGCAGAGGAGACCCCTGGGCGTGCTGCGCAGCCACTGTTCGGGTTTGACCATGGGGCTTAGATAATGAGCCCCATGGCCATTGACCAGTCATCGACCGGTCTAGCCGACGAACCCCCGGTCTATCCTCCCGCCATCTTGGGCAGGATGAAGACCTCGCTGCCTGGCGGGATGGGCTGGAACCCGGGATCGCGATAAATCTGGCCGTTGAGCGAAACCGAAACGCCCTTGTCCAGGAGAGGTTTCAACTTCGGGTGCTCGGTGCCGAGGCGGTTCAGCATCTGATAGAGATTGGCCGCCTCGACCTCGAACACGGCATTGCCCCCCGCCGCCGCCTTCAACGCGCCTGACAGGGTGACCTGGATCATCAGTGCCTCTTGCCTGCTGCCTTTTCGCCGATGGCCTTCAGCACCCGGGGCGGCGACATGGGCAGTTCCAGCAGCCGCACGCCGGCCGCGGCCGAGACCGAATTGGCGATCGCCGCCAGCGGCGGCACGATTGAGGTTTCGCCCACGCCGCGCACCCCATAGGGATGGCCCGGATTGGGCACCTCGACGATCACCGTATCGATCATCGGCAGGTCGGAGGCGACCGGGATGCGGTAATCGAGGAACCCGGCATTCTGCAACCGGCCGTCGGCGCCGTAGATATATTCCTCGTTGATCGCCCAGCCGATGCCCTGGGCGGCACCGCCCTGATACTGACCTTCGACGTAGCTGGGGTGGATCGCCTTGCCGGCATCCTGGACGACGGTATAGCGCACCACCATGGTCCGGCCGGTTTCGGGATCGACTTCGGAATCGACGATATGGGTGGCGAAGCTGACGCCGGCACCCTCTGCGTTGATTTCATGGTGGCCGGCGATGGGACCGCCCGTATTGCCCGATGCCTTGGCGATGTCGGCCAGAGACAAAGGCTCGAAAGCGCCCGCATTGGCACCCGCGGGCTTGGCAAAGCCATTTTCCCAGACCACGGCTTCGGGGGATATATCCCACATCTTGGCCGCCCGGGCGCAGAGCACGCCGATGGCATCGCGCGCTGCAGCGATAGTCGCCAGCCCGCTGGAGAAGGTGACGCGGCTGCCTTCAGAGATGTCGTTGTAGCCGAGCGAAGGGGATGCCCAGCTCCTCCGCCGCCATCAGGCACATGGAGGCCCGCGAGCCGCCGATATCCGGCGTGCCCACGGCCAATGCCACCGTGCCGTCGACGTTGATGTTGAGGGAGGTGCAGGTCTGGCCGCCGAAATTGAACCAGAAGCCGCAGGCGACACCCCGGCCCTGGTTGGCCTTGAGGGGCGCCTTGTAATGGGGATGCTTCTTGGCCGCTTGCAGCGTCTCGACCAGGCCGACCGGACCGAATGTGGGACCGTAAGACGACTTGGTGCCCTCCTTCGCCGCATTCTTCAAGCGGAAGTCGATGGGATCCATGCCGATCTTCTCGGCCAGTTCCTGGATCACGCTCTCCGCCGCGAATGCGGCCATGGGCGCGCCCGGCGCGCGATATGCGGCTTGCTTGGGACGATTGCAGACGACGTCGTAGCCGACGGCCTTCACATTCTCCAGGTCATAACAGGCGAAGGTGCACATGGCGCCCATCTCCACCGGGGAACCGGCGAACGCGCCGCCCTGGAAGCGCAACGTGGCCTCGGCCGCCGTGATCCGGCCGTTCTTCTTGGCGCCGATCTTGATGTCGATGGAGGTGCTGGAGGTGGGGCCCGAGGCGCGGAACACTTCCTCGCGGCTCATCACCATCTTTACCGGACGGCCTGACTTGCGCGAGAGCGCCAGCGCCAGAGGCTCCAGGAACACCGTGGTCTTGCCCCCGAAGCCGCCGCCTATTTCCGAGGCCGTGAAACGCAGCTTGGATACATCCATGCCCACGAGAGCGGCGGAGATATTCCGCATGGCGAAATGGCCCTGGGTGCAGCCCCAGATTTCGCCCTGGCCGTCCGAGCCCATGCTGGCAAGGCAGGCATGGGGTTCGATGTAGCCCTGGTGTGTGGCCTCCGTTTTGAAACTGCGCTCGATGATCACATCGGCCTCGGCGAAGCCCTTCTTCACATCGCCATGGCCGAATTCGGAACGGTTGACGACGTTCGAGGCTTTCTTGGGCGTGGGCTCCACGCCGGTGGTGAAAATATCGTCATGGAGCACCGGCGCGTTTGGCTTCATGGCCTCGTCGACGTCGGTCACATGGGGCAGGATTTCGTAATCGACCTTGATCAGGCTGAGGGCTTTGCGGGCAACCGAGGCGCTGACCGCGGCGACCGCGGCCACGGCATGCCCGTCATAGAGCGCCTTCTCGCGCGCCATGACATTGCGCCAGACGTCGCGCAGATCGGCCGAAGGCTCCTTGAAATCCTCGCGCGTCACCACCGCCTTGACGCCGGGCAGAGCGAGTGCCGCTTTGGCGTCGATGGAGCGGATGCGGGCATGGGCATGGGGGGACGCGTCCCGACGACGTTGAATTTGCGCTTCATAGTGGCGGTGTTGTCGAGCGGCATGATCAGCTTCCTCTCATTTCAGCGGCGGCGGCCATCACCGCGCGCACGATTTTGTCATAGCCGGTGCAGCGGCAGAGATTGCCCGCCAGCCAGAATCGGACCTCGTGTTCCGTTGGTTTCTTGTTTTTCTCCAGCAGCGCCTTGGCGGCCACCAGCACGCCGGGCGTACAGATGCCGCATTGCAGCGCCGCATGCTCGATGAACTGGCGTTGCAAGGGATGCAGCTGGTCGCCCTTGGCCATGCCCTCGATGGTCTGGATGTCGACGCCTTGGGCTACCGCACCCAGGACCAGGCAGAAACAGACCAGACGCCCGTCCAGCATGACGCTGCAGGCCCCGCAATCGCCCGAGCCGCAGCCTTCCTTGCTGCCGGTCAGGCCGAGGCGATCGCGCAGCACGTCGAGAAGCGTCTCTTCCGCCTCGCAGACGTATTCGACGGCATCGCCGTTAACCTTGGTGGAAACGTGAATCTGGTCCATTACTTGCCCCTTGCGCGCTGCAATGCTATTTCGGCCGCGCGTCGCGCCAGGACGCCGGCCACTTGAATGCGAAACTCCTTGGTGCCGCGCTTGTCGTCGATGGGACGGCAGGCGGCAGAGGCGGCCGCGGCCAGCTTGGCCAGCGCTGCCTCATCGATCTTGGTGCCGATCAGCGCCTGGGCCGCTTCCTCGACCAGCAATACCTTGGCCGCCACCGCACCCAGCGAAACGCGCGCCGCGCGGCAGACGCCGCCGGCATCCAGCGTGATATTAACGCCGGCCCCCACCACGGCGATGTCCATTTCGCTGCGTGGAATGAAACGCAGATAGGCATCGCCCGAATGGGCAGGTCGCGCCGGCAGGAAGACCGATTCGATCAACTCGCCCTTGGCCAGCGATGTCTTGCCCGGCGAAACGGCCACCTCCTCGACCGGGATGTCGCGCCGTCCCTTGGGGCCGGCGATTCTGGCCGTGGCCGAAGCTGCCACCAGGGCCGGCACGCTGTCGGCCGCCGGCGAGGCGTTGCAGAGATTGCCCACCATGGTGGCGCGGCCCTGCACCTGGGTGGAGCCGATGAGGCGGGCGGCTTCTACCACGCCGGGCCAGAGCTTGCCCAGTGCGGCATGTTCGCCCATTTCGGCCCCCGACACGGCGGCGCCGATGCGAAAGCCGCCGGCCTCGGCGCTGATCGCCTTCATGGCGGCGATGCGTTTCACATCGACCACGAGGTCGGGCTCGGCGCGGCCCGAGCGCAATTGCACAAGCAGATCGGTGCCGCCCGCCAACACACGGGCCATGCCCGCCTCGCTGGCCAGCAGCTTAACCGCCGCTTCGACGGAATTCGGCGCTTCATATCGCATAATGACGGTCCCACATTGTGATGCTCGATTGATCCGACGCTAGTTTAGGTCGGGAGAGGTCGGCCGGGCAACTTTCCTGGACCAGGCAAGCACCCGACCGAGCGGGCGCACTATAGGCAATTCGCCCGCCCGATTGAACGACGGAATTTAGCTACAGAGATCGCCCGCCGTCCGTGACAATCGTGTGCCCGGTGATCCAACTGGCCAAGGGCGAAGCCAGGAACAGTACCGCATTGGCCACTTCCTCGGGCCGGCCATGGCGGCCGAAGGGAATTCTGCTTTTCACATTTTCATAGGTGGCCGGGTCGTTCCGTCTGACCAGGTCCCAATAACCGTCGGGAAACTCGATGGAACCCGGCGCCACGCAATTCACCCGGATGCCCTTGCCCGCCAGCATGGCGGCCTGGGTGGTGGTGTAGTGGATCAAGCCGGCCTTGACGGCGCCATAGGCGGGATCGGAGGCACTGGCATGCTGGCCCGATATGGACGAGATGTTGACGATGGCCCCCGCCTTCGACTTCTCGATGAAGGGCAGTGCGGCGCGCGAGGCACGCACCGTCGCCATCAGGTCGACGGCGATGCAGGCGGCCCAATTCGCCTCCTCCTCGCTGGTGCCATAGCCCGAGGCGTTGTTGATCAGGATGTCGATGCCGCTGAGCTTGGCCGCGGCCTCGGCGATGTAGCGCGTTATTGCCTTGCCATCGGCGAGATCGCAGGGTGCTGCGTGGCAGGCAACGCCCAGGCCGGCGACTTCCTTTTGGGTGGCCGCCAGCGCCTCGGCCCCGCGCGCGCAGATCGAGACATCGGCGCCCGCCGCGGCGAATCCCAAGGCGATGGAACGCCCGATACCCTTGCTGGCGCCGGTCACCACGACGCGCCGGCCGGTGAAATCCAGTGCCATGGTTTCCTAGCCCTTCGCCTTGCCGCGTTTCTTCGCATCCTCGCGACAGAAGCCGTCGATCTCCGAGAAGGGCGTCGTATTGGCCAGCCCGCCGAAGGAACCCTGTTCGGCTATTTCCTTCGCGGCACGAATGAAGCCGGTCCAGGCCGAGCCGGCGAGTGCCCCGCCGGTGCTGATGCGCCGCACGCCGAGTTCGGCGATCTCGGCGACGCTCAAGCCCGGCGCCCCCACCAGCAGATTGACCGGCTTTGGCGCCACCGCCTTGACGATGGCCTGGATATGCTCGCGGGTCTTCGGACCCGGGGCATAGAGGCAATCGGCGCCGGCGGCGGCATAGGCCTCCAGCCGGCGCAGGGATTCCTTCAGCGGTTCGGGATGCCCCACCAGAAAGCATTCCGCGCGCGCCGTCAGCAGCACGCCCGAGCCCGATTGATCGATGGCCGCGCGCGCCGCCTTGACACGCTCGACGGCAGGGGTGAGGTCGTATAGCGGCTTGTCGCTGCGTCCCGTCGAATCCTCGATGGAGAGGCCGGCAACGCCGGTATCGATCGCGCGCGCCACATTGGCCGCCACGCCGGCCGGCTCCTCGGCATAGCCGCCTTCGAAATCGGCATTCACCGGCAGGTCGCTCGCCGCCGCAATCCGGGTCAGATGATCCAGCATGCTATCGAGGCCCACGCCGTTGTCGGGCAGACCCATTGTCCAGGCAACCCCGGAACTCGTGGTGGCCAGCGCCTTGAATCCCAGATGCTGGAGATAGCGGGCCGAGCCGATGTCCCAGGGATTGGGAATGACGAAGCAGCCGGATTCATGCAGGCGACGGAAATCAGCGCGTTTGACGGCGGTTGCGACGGGCAAGGGAGTCGATCCTTTGATGAGAGCGAGAGTCGCGACGGGAAGGTCGCAATCCTTACCACAAACCGGATTTTCGCACCACTGGCGCCGGCCCGCTGCCGGGCGGCATCGACGGTGCGCTGGGTGGCGGTAGGATCGGCTACATGAGACGAGCCCTCAACAGGGATATGCCCCGTCCGGGTTACTAAACGATGCATGGATTCCCCCCAAGATCACTTAGTGCTTTCGCCAATCAGCATCTTGCCGCAACCTTGGATCGAGCGCATTCATGCGAAGGGCGCCGACGCGGCTAGGGGGGACAATCGCTCATGACAAATACGACCGCCGAATCCACCGGCGGCCAGGGATGGCTGCTCGCCGCCCTGGTGGTCATCTTGCTGGGCGGTTTGCCGATCGCCGTCTGGCTGGATCTGCGCAATCTCTCCGAGGATCTTCTGCGCCGTCAGGCGGGCGACATGAATTCGCTGATTACCAGCGTTCGCGGCTTCTACAGCAAGAATGTGGTCGGCCGCATCCTGGCCTCGCCCGGCACGACGACCCAGGTGGTGCACAACTACCAGGACATTTCCGGCGCCATTCCCATTCCCGCCACGCTCTCCCTCGAGCTGGGCAAGGTGATCAACGAGCAGCAAGCCAACATCACCTACCGCTTCGTTTCGGATTATCCCTTCAAAGGCCGCGCGCCCCATCCGCTGGACGATTTCGAGCAGCATGCGCTGGCCGCTCTGCGCAAGGATCCGGCCCAGCGGCCGACCGATGTATCCTGGTCGCTTTTCACCGACCGCGTGCGTCTGGTCACGCCCATCCTCATGGCCCAGGCCTGCGTCAACTGCCACAATTCGAACCCCGACAGCCCGAAGCACGATTGGAAAGTGGGCGACGTCCGCGGCATCCAGGAAGTCGCAATCAGCCAGCCGATTGCGACCAATATCCAATCCTTCAAATTCCTGATTCTCTATTTTCTTCTGTCGACGGCAGCCTGCATCACCTTCATCGTCCTGCAACGGCGGCAATCGGCCGTCATCGGGGCCATCAACCGGAAACTGGCAACGGCCAATGAATTCCTGGCCGCCATCTCGGCCAAGATTTCCCACTATCTCTCGCCCCAGATCTACAAGAGCATCTTCAGCGGCCAGCGGGACGTGACGATCCACACAGAACGCAAGAACCTGACAATCTTCTTTTCCGACATCAAGGACTTCACCGCGACCACCGAACGCCTGCAGCCCGAACAGATCACCGCCCTGCTCAACGAATATTTCACCGAGATGTCGGCCATCGCGCTCCACCATGGCGGCACCATCGACAAATTCGTCGGCGATGCCATCGTCATCTTCTTCGGCGACCCGGAGACAAAGGGCGCGGTAGAGGACGCCAAGGCCTGCCTGCGCATGGCCGTGGCCATGCAGCGGCGCATCGCCGAGTTGAACGTCAAATGGCGGCGCGAGGGTGTGGAAGAACCCTTCCGCGTTCGCATGGGCATCAATACGGGAATCTGCAACGTCGGCAATTTCGGCAGCACCGACCGCATGGACTATACGATCATCGGGGGCGAAGCCAATCTGGCGGCCCGATTGCAATCCATCGCCCAGCCCGGACATATCGTCGTGAGCTACGAGACCTATGCCCTGGTCCGCGACATCGTCGCCGCCGATGCGCTGGCCTCCATCACGATGAAGGGGATCGGCCGCGAGGTCATCCCCTATGCCATCGGCGGGTTGCTCGACGAATCCGGCGCCGTTCGCCATATCTTCAGCGAGCATACGACCGGCCTCGATTTCTACCTCGATCCCACAGCGGTCGATTCCAAGGCAGCCGAGCGCATTCGCGGCGTGTTGCGCGACGCGCTGAAAGCCCTGGACAAGACGGTGCCTGGCGCGGGCGCCGATCGGACGGCGGCGGCCGCGTCATCCGGTAAACCCGGCTAAGGCCATCGACACATCGCCGGAGCGTGCGAAGATAGGCACATGGAATTCAGGAACGCCGTGGCGGGCGACTTGCCGGCAATCGTCAAACTATTGGCCGATGACGATTTGGGCGCCATGCGCGAGCGCGATGAAGATCCACTGCCCAAGGAATATCGCGACGCCTTTTCCGCCATGGAACGCCAGGGCGCCAACAGCGTGATCCTGGCCATCGATAACTGCGAGGTGATCGGCTGCCTTCAGCTCGCCTTCATCCCCGGCCTCGCGCGCCTGGGCATGACGCGCGCCCAGATCGAGGGCGTGCGCGTCGATCGACGCTATCGCAGCCGCGGGATCGGCGAGGCGCTGTTCCAGCATGCCATCGAGCGC
>WNFQ01002424.1_pt1 | contig 17992 bp, 15 predicted proteins | sample 5400171 | NCBI WGS metagenome assembly WNFQ01 (sample SAMN13153356, study PRJNA577476) | soil metagenome | isolation source: 20 cm soil under Madrone tree | place: USA:California | collected 2016-06-14 | reverse complement strand
CGACAACTTCTCGCCATGCGCGAAATATTCAGCGAAGAACTGGCTAATTCGCCGGCCTTTGTCAAGGAGGTCAGCGATACGTTGCAGAGCTTTTACGAAAAGGGAGCCAGGTCGACACTTGTAAATAGCATTGCGTAGCGCCTGGGCAATTTCCGCGTTCGATCTCGGGCGAAAGATGTGGAGGCATATTTCAATAAATTCAACTCGACTTCAGCCTTTTCCAACGCCTCAAGCGCAGCCTGCAAATGCGGAGCTTCAATGTTGTAAAGTTCAGGCCAGCGAAGCAGGTCGTTTTTCGGATGAGACTCTCGCAAGCTGCAGCGGCTATGCACGCGCAGGTCTCGTCGGTCACAAGCCCATTGATCCATTGGCCACGCAACTCTTGCTCGAAAACAACTGGCCTAGGGTCCCGGTTGAGCAATCCGGTGAGGCATCCGATATGATGCGCACCGGATCTCTCCCTGCTCGAAGGCGCGTCGAGTTGATTCGCCTGGCCCAGCGACAAGGTCAGTCTCCGTGGCAGAACTTTCCGCGCAGTTCGCAGTCCGCAGATTCCCTGGAGCAAATCGATATCCTGGTCACCGATGACTTCTCCAATGGATCGTTCCGCGGCGTCGATCCAATCCCTTCGGATCCTGTTCCATAGCGCCGGTTGGCGGGTTGGGGACAAAGCCATAGGCTTTTTATGCAGAAGCGAGAATTTCTCCGGTCTCCCAGTCGAGAGCGATGGTTTTTGTGCTTTGTGTTCCGCAGTCGATTCCGAGAAAAATCTGGCTCCATCAGTAATCGCCAGCAAGCCGGGATGTCGCAAACGGTTCGCTTCCCGCGTTCCTCCTTCGGAGGCTCCTTTTCTTAAGGGTCAAACCCGTCGCGCTCAGATCGGCATTGCTGGAGATTTTCGCGCTCAAGCTGAATCGTCGCATGCCCGATTCCAAAGCGCTCTGTTAGCTCGTGATTGATTCTCCTCAGTACTCCGTCGTCATCGAATGGATCCGGTTTTACCAGATGAACCGTGAGCGCGGTTTCGGTCGTGCTCAACGCCCAGATATGCAGATGATGCGCATCGGTGATAGTCGGGATACTCTGTAGATAAAGCCGCACATCGGCCAGGTTTACTCCTGGTGGCACCGCATCCATCGCCAGGTTAAACGAGTCCCGCAGTAAGCCCCAGGTGCCGTAAACAATGATCCCGTTGATGAGAAGACTCACCGTCGGATCCAACCAATGCCAGCCGGTGAATAGGATAATTGCTCCGGCTATGACTACTCCAAAAGAAACCGCGGCATCCGCCGCCATGTGCAAGAACGCCCCTTGAATATTCAGATCCCGTTCGCGTCCGGATTGGAACAGTAATGCCGTTCCCAGGTTAACGATTACCCCGATCGCAGCTACCCAGATAACGGTCCACCCGGCCACCGCACTTTGGTCACCGAAGCGACGAATCGCCTCCCAGCTGATACCGCCTACCGCGACCAGGAGGAAAATGGCGTTAGCCAATGCTGCCAGGATCGAGGATCGGCGCATGCCATAAGTGCGCTGATCGGTCGCGGGCTGTTTGGTCAAGTGGCTTGCCCACCAAGCCAACACCAATCCCAGAACATCGCCCAGATTGTGACCAGCATCAGCGACCAACGCCAGTGAATGTGCGGCAATACCGAAAATAACTTGAACGATGACGTACCCAACGTTCAGAGCCGTCCCGATCGCAAATGCGGGTCCGAAACTGGCTGGCGCATGAGTGTGTCCTAAGCCGGGATGATCATGGTGATCCTTATCGCGTCCTCGATAATCGTCGTCACTCATTGTGCGATTCTATTACGTTTGCGGTTTTGAAGCTCTCAATTTCGGAAATTGTGCCTGCTTCGGGCGGCGGCGACAACGGCGTCCATTGTGGATACCGACCACAACCTGGTCTACATGGCTATAATGAGACGCCGATCGGCAAATTTTTTCGGCTTCGGGCTGATGAGTGTTGCAGTCTATTGTTTCCACGCTGCCGTCGCGGTTGGCTATGTCGCTACTGCCGCAACACGAGCGCGCGACTTAGGGATCCCTTTTGATGGCGTGCCTGGTGAACTCAATGCGATCACCGATGTGCGAGGGGTCGAGGTTGGCCATACGACACTGATTGAAGGCGAAGGCAAACTGATTGTCGGTCAAGGTCCGGTCCGCACCGGTGTCACTGCCATTTTGCCGCTGGGAAAAGACAAAAGTACTACGCCTGTGCCGGCGGCGGTGTTCTCTTTTAACGGCAACGGAGAAATGACCGGGAGTGAATGGGTGGAGGAATCGGGCTTCTTGGAGGGGCCGGTACTGCTTACCAACACATATAGTGTGGGCGTAGTACGTGACGCCGTCATTGAATGGGGCACAAGCAAGTTTCCCAGCACCGGAGATTTCAGTCTTCCGGTGGTGGCGGAAACTTGGGACGGCGGACTCAACGATATCAATGGCTTTCATGTGAAGAAGAAAGATGTCTTTCGCGCCCTCGACGACGCCAAAAGTGGTGCGGTAGCCGAAGGCAACGTTGGCGGTGGGACAGGGATGCGAGCTTTTGGATTTAAGGCAGGAATCGGTACTGCTTCGCGGGTGGTAGAAAAGAATGGCTCCCTTTTTTGCGTGGGCGTGTTGGTCCAGGCGAATATGGGTAGGCGCGAAAACCTGGTTGTGGCCGGGGTGCCAGTTGGCAAGGAGATAACCGATCTACAACCGGTTATTCATCACGATCCGGAAAGAGAGGGTTCCATTATTGTGGTTATTGCCACCGATGCACCTCTGTTGCCCAATCAATTGAAACGAATGGCAAAGCGGGCGGCGCTGGGAGTGGCGCGTACTGGCGCTGTCAGCACGAATTCGTCAGGCGATTTGTTCATCGCCTTCTCGACCGCGGCGCCAGCGTTTACCGATGGCCGGGAGCATTGGTCCACTTTGAAAAATGATGACTTGGATCCTTTGCTTGCGGCTGCCGTTGAGGCGACTGAGGAGGCAATCATCAATTCCCTCGTCGCAGCCAAAACAATGCGCGGAATTAACGACAACACCTTTTTCGCTCTGCCGCACGATCGCCTGCGCGACGTGCTGGGTAAATACAACCGCCTCGTTGGAAAGGAGCCGTGAAAACCCAGAGAGACAACCACTAGTTGGGCGGTCACCTTCAGGTTGCGCGTCGGGAAAATTAATTGACCTGTGCCGGGCAGCCTCTACCGTTTCCGGGGTTGGAGATATCCGTGGTGAACTCGAAGCGCAAGCCGGTTAGCGATCACGCCGCGGATTTCCACACTACTCATTGGAGTCTGGTCCTGCTGGCCTGTCATAATCAAGCGCCCGAAGGTCAGGCGGCACTGGCTGAGCTCTGCGGAATCTATTGGTATCCTCTTTACGCTCATGCCCGGCGTCGGGGGTATGATCCAGAGGACGCGCAGGATCTGACTCAAAGCTTTTTCCTGCACTTGATTGAGAATGAGGCTTTGGTCCACGTCGACGCGGGGAAAGGCAGATTTCGCTCCTTCTTGCTCGCCTCGCTTAACAACTTCCTGTCAGTAACGTACCGGCGCGAAAATGCTATCAAACGAGGAGGCGGGCGAGAAATGCTCTCCCTGGATATAACGGATGCCGAGGGCCGCTATCGGCTCGAGCCGGCAGAAGAATCGACCGCCGAACAAATTTTTGACGCTCGCTGGGCAATGACTCTGCTTCATGAAACGATGCGACAACTGGAGGCGAGCTACGGGGACAGACCGCAAATATTCGCCGTACTCAAGGTCTTTCTATTACCGACCGGCCATGCGATGTCTTACGAAGAAGCGGCTTCGGAATTAAACGTCAGTGTTCCGGCAGTGAAGACTCTGATTCATCGATTGCGGCAGCAATACATCTTGCTTCTTCGTCAAGAGGTAGGACGCACGGTCTCGAATGAAGCGGAGATCGATGACGAGATTCACTATCTGTGCGAGGTTTTGGTAAAGACGAATAGCCAAGTATGAATTCCGGACGAACTTCGGAGGCAGAGTCGACCGAGCGAGGGAGTCTTTGTCCGACTTGTGGAACTCGGTTCCCAGCGAGTAGCCCGGCTGGGTTATGTCCGGTATGCTTGCTGCGGGGCGCCACGCATCGGCAGCCGGACTTAGAACCCGATCAAGATTCGTCTTCGGTTCCAGACGGAGCTCAGAGGATCTTACCAAGCCCGGAAGAACGTCTGTTCGGGCACTATGAAATCCTCGTGGGAGAAGACGGCGGTCTTCAAGAACTGGGGCGGGGGGCGATGGGTATCACATATAAGGCGTTGGATGTGAACCTGGGCAGCCGGGTCGCTCTCAAGTTGCTGAATTCGCGGCTGCTCGAAGACGAATCGGCGCGGCAACGCTTTCTCCGCGAGGCCAGAGCCGCGGCCAAGGTGCGCCATCCGAATGTTGCTTCGGTTTTTCATCTGGGTTCCCGTGGGCGGGAGTTCTTCTATGCGATGGAATATGTCGAAGGCGAATCGCTGGCCGAGCACATCAAACATGATGGTCGGCTGGGAGCCAACGTCGCGCTCGACATTACCGGCCAAATTGCCGCCGGGTTGGCGGCAATCCATAAGGAGCGCTTGGTTCACCGGGATATCAAATCCTCCAATGTGATGCTAAGCCCGAAGGAGACGGGCGGCTACGTAGCCAAGATTATCGATTTGGGGCTGGCCAAGGCGGTGGAAGAATTACCGAAGGAAGCGGCCTTATCGAATGCGAATGCTTTCCTTGGTACCCCTCATTTTGCCAGCCCGGAGCAATGTTCGGGCGGTAAACTGGATATTCGATCTGATCTCTATTCTCTGGGAGTCACGCTGTGGGAGATGGTCGCCGGCGCAGTTCCTTTTACTGGCAGTACGACTCAGGTAATGAGCCAGCATTTGACTGCGCCGCTCCCGCTGGAAAAACTGAAAGGGGTGCCCAAGTCATTAGTCGGGCTGCTTCAATCGCTCCTCCAGAAGGATCCGCGAAAGCGTCCCCAAGATCCGTCCGAGGTGCGAGCGGCGGTCGAGAGGATAGCGCAAGCGCTCGATCACAGACCGCTCTTTCCCGGGTTACCTCTGCCCAGTGTGCTCCGCCGGAAGGCCGTTATTCTGTCCATCGTTGCCGGTCTGGCTGCGGCTGTTGCCGGTTTGATGATTTTGCAGCCTTTCGTCCAACTGTTTCCTCGCGATGGAGCAGGCGGGAGCCTTGCATCCGCCGAAACGGAAAAGGGAATCGCAGTCCTGCCATTTGAGAATCTATCCGCCGACCAGGGGAGCGGATATTTTGCTGACGGGATTCAGGACGATCTTTTAACTGATCTGGCGAAGATCTCGGCGCTGAAAGTCATCGGTCGAACCTCGGTCATGCAATATCGCGCGGACGACCAGCGCAACCTCCGCGCGATAGCTAACGCTCTCGGCGTTGCCAACCTTCTGGAGGGCACGATTCGAAAGGAAGGTAATCGAGTCCGTATCAGCACACGGTTGATCCGTGCCAATACGGCAGAAACTTTGTGGGCGGAAAGTTATGATCGAGATTTGACGGATATTTTCGCGATTCAAAGCGAGATAGCGCAAACCATCGCCGACCGTTTAAGAGCAAAATTGTCACCGGCAGAAAAGAAAACCATCTGGGAGCGACCGACCGATGATCTGGTGGCATACGATCTCTATTTACAGGCCAAAGCAACCGCCACTTTTCTGGCGATTGGGGATCAGCGTGAAGACATGTTTAAACAGGTCAGCTTGCTGACTGAAGCAACCCAGCGCGATCCCGGTTTTGTTCTGGCCTACTGCCTCCTGGCGCGGGCGAATGATTTTCTGTATGAGCTCTTTTACGACCACACGCTGGAACGCCGCAAACAGGCGGAAGCCGCTGTCAGTCAGGCTATGCGGCTGAGACCGGACACGCCGGAACCACGGCTGGCATTGGCTCATCACCTTATGGTAGTCGATAGCGACTACGAACGGGCTCGAACGCAGATCGCGATCGCCCAACAACTCGCTCCTAACAACGTCCGTGCCTTTGAGATGCTTGCTCTACTTGATCAGAAGGAAGGAAGATGGAATGACGCACCAAAAAGTTTGCAGAAGGCGGTTGATTTGGATCCGCGCAACCTGGACCTGCTGACCCAGCTGGAGAAGGCCTATAGTCTGATGCGCCGTTACCAGGACTCCAAGCGCGTATGGACCAGAATTTTTGAGCTCGCGCCCGGCAATCAGAACTTGCGTTTGATCAGTGGTATGTCTCTCTGGGCCGAGAAGGGGGATCTTGATCTCCTGCACGAGGCGTTGGCGTTACCCTATGCTGCAACCAACTCCGACGCCATTGGTACACGTTTTCAGCTCGCGATTTGCGGCCGCGACTGGGCCGCCGCCGAACAGACTCTTCAGTCTTTTCAACGGGAGGAGTTTCCGGTTGATGAAAACTTCGCTTATTTCGTCCCTCGCAGCTTTGGCGAAGGCTTGATTGCACGTTTCCAAGGTGACGAACAGAGGGCGAGTACAGAGTTTTCTCGGGCGCGAACCCGGTTGCAGCAGAACGTCGCTGAACATCCTGACGATGCGTCGTCGCTAAGTTGTCTGGGACTGGTCGAAGCATTCTTGGGAGACAAAGAGGGCGCCATCCGCAAAGGCAGAGAGGCCGTCGAGATGCCGCCGTCGACGGAGGGTACTTGCCTGGGTTCTTTTCTCCGATTGAACTTAGCTGCCGTCTATGCCTGGTGCGCCCAGCCAGATAGTGCAATCGATGTTCTGGCCGGAATGATGGGCAAACCAGTTGGTCCAAGGTATGGAGAATTAAAATTCAACCCGATTTGGGATCCAATACGCGACCATCCGCGTTTTCAGAAGCTGCTGGAAGAGACCTATCCGAAGTAGGACAGAAAAAAGTAGTTTTCGTCGCGGGCGCAAGGAGCGATCGGCAACGATCAGCTCAGACGTTGGGAGCGACACCGTACCGGCGGGGCTGGCAAAAAATTTACGAATTTCTGAAACTCTTGTCGTCAGTTCGATTTGTAAGGCGGTGCGAACCGAAGCCTCCTGACACGAGGTTGTCAATGGAGGCGGCATCGTTCGCTAACTGCCATGAAAATACTACCTCTCACTCGAAATTTGATCGCAATAGCCACGATCGCGACGCTGTTCGGGATCCCGACGGGATCAACCGCAGCGGAACTCAAACCGCTAGTCGTTATCGGGATTCCGCTCGACAAAGTGGCGATCCAGCATTCGGTACCCCCTTATCCTCGAACTGCCCAGCTTCTGAACATCGCGGGCGATGTCCAGCTCCGAATCCAAGTGGAACACGGCGAGATCGTGAGCGTGACAGTGAAAGGGGCGCCGCTACTAGCGGATTTCTCTTCCCACTGGGTGCGCACAGCCTGGAAGTTCAGACCTTCAGTTACTGGCCAATTCTCAGTCCCGATTTCTTACCGGCTTCATAGCTGAACTTTCCGAGAGCTGAGTTCTCGGCTTCAGAAGCTGCAACTCACCTCTTTCGGCCAACGCATTTTTTTGGCCGACGGTCACTTGGATCCTTTATTTCCGGACACCGCCAAGGCGAAGGAGCAAGCAAAGCGTTTTGCGAATTCGGGTTTTCGCCCTACCATAGGCAAGTTCCCCCATCTCGACATGAGCGACCCCCACCTCATTCTCGGCGATACGCCGGTGCAAGAATGGATCGACCGATATGAGCAAAGTCATAAACATCCGATCAATCGCACGTTCCATACGTTGGGCATCCCGATGATAGCTATTTCGCTTCCGCTTTTCCTCGTTGCTCCGTTGTTCCGAGGCTTTTGGAAGATTCCGCTCTCGCTCTTTACGGTTGGCTGGATCTTTCAGTTTGCCGGTCACGCGGTGGAGGGTAAACCACCGGAGTTTTTCAAGGACTGGCGTTTTCTGTTGGTGGGTGTTCGCTGGTGGTTGAGTAAAATTCAGGGTCGAGCGTAGCTTTTGTGAGCGTTTCGCTCTAGCTTCGTTCCGGTCTAGTATCGCGCTACCCCCAGCCTAGTCGGGCTGGGCGCCATCTGCGTTAACATGAGGCGCAGGATTGTCCGGTGAGGACTTGTCCCGGCTTGTCCTCCTTCGCGCTGCCGTAGCTCGAATCGCAAAGGCGGCCGCAGCTTCCAACTCCGCCGATTTGTCCGCAAGGTCTCGTCGGAAGTTGGGCTAAGGCGGACAAGCCGGGACAAGTCCTCTTCGCATTACCCAAGTCTTATATTGATGCGCATGGGCCCGGCGGACTTCATGCCATTGGTTTGACATATACCTATACGGGGTATATGTATTAAAGATGAAAGCTGAGATCCGAGATAAGGTGCTAGGCCGGGTCAAACGTATCACTGGCCAAGTCGCCGGAATTCAACGCATGATCGAGGAAGACCGCTATTGCGTTGATATTCTGAACCAAATATCGGCCGTCCGCTCCGCTCTCGATGCGCTGGGGGTCGAATTATTAACTAATCACTTGGAAACGTGTGTCTTGGGGAAACCGGACGGTAATGCTCATCCTAAAGCTAAACCGATGAAACCGGAGGCGTTACTCGCCGAAGTGCAGCACGTTTTATCGCGGTTCTTGCGTTGACGGAGGAGATTATGGAAGCAATCGAGGGTTCTCATCACTGCGGGCATAGTGGCCATAGCGAACACCACGATCACCACCTGCATTCGGCGCATCCCGGGCTGGCGCCGAACAAACCTTATTTCTGTCCGATGTGTCCCGGAGTGGAATCGGATAAGCCCGGGGATTGCCCGAAGTGCGGTATGCGTTTGGAACGCAATCCTGCCTATCGTGCGCCAGCAAATAAGACCATCTACACCTGTCCCATGCATCCTGAGATCGAGCAGGATCACCCCGGTGATTGCCCAATCTGTGGAATGCGGCTCGAGCCAAAGATCGGCATTACGGGCGAGGAAGAAGAGGATCGTGAGGTGAGATCTCTCGCGACAAAGTTCTGGGCCAGCCTGGTATTGACAATCCCGGTCCTTATCCTCGCGCTTGGCAAAATGGTTCCAGGTTTGAGCGTTGATCATTGGGTGCCCGTCGGAATAAACCCGTGGATCCAACTGGTCCTGGCAACCGTCATCGTTTTCTGGTGTGGTGATCTCTTTTTTGTCAGGGCCTGGCGTTCGATTATCAATCGAAGTCTTAACATGTTCACCTTGATCGCTGTCGGCGTGGGTGCGGCATACCTTTTTAGCGCGATCGCCACGATTTCCCCGAACCTGTTTCCGGACTCCTTTAAGCATCACGGAGAGATCGATCTCTACTTCGAATCTGCGGCGGTCATCACGGTGCTCGTTCTATTTGGTCAGTGGCTCGAGCTGCGAGCTCGGAGTCAAACCGGGAAGGCCATACAGTCTCTGCTCGGGCTTGCCGCCAAGTCTGCTCACCGTTTGAATACCACTGGTAACGAGGAAGAAATCCTCGTTGATCAGTTACAACCGGGAGATCTTGTTCGAGTGCGTCCTGGTGAAAAGATACCGGTCGATGGAATTATTCAGGAGGGATCAAGCCTGATCGATGAATCAATGATCACCGGAGAGCCGATTCCGGTTGAAAAAAGGGCGGGGGATTGGGTGCTCGGTGCAACGGTAAACCAAACCGGCAGCTTCGTGATGCGGGTTGAGAAAGTCGGATCGGAAACAGTCCTATCTCAGATTGTTCACATGGTGGCGGAAGCACAACGCAGTCGAGCGCCGATTCAAAGGCTCGTGGATCAAGTCTCCGGCTGGTTTGTGCCGGCGGTGATCATTGTTGCATTATTGACGGCAGTCATTTGGGCGATTTGGGGGCCGCCACCATCGCTGGCCTACGCGGTCGTCAATGCCGTTGCTGTCTTAATCATCGCTTGCCCCTGCGCGCTGGGTCTAGCTACGCCAATGTCAATTATGGTCGGCGTCGGTCGTGGCGCGCAACTGGGCATTCTCGTGAGGAACGCTGAAGCAATCGAAACGGCCGAGAGGATTACTCATCTGGTGGTCGATAAGACTGGCACATTGACGGCCGGTCAGCCGAAGGTAACTGACGTTATCGCGAGCGACGGTTTTGACCAAAATAACCTGCTTTCAATCGCGGCATCCGTGGAATCTCAAAGCGAACATCCTCTGGCCCGAGCCATCGTCTCAGAGGCAAAACAGAGAGGCATTCCTCAAAGAAAAGTCGAGGATTTCGTTTCCGTGACCGGTGCCGGGCTCCAAGCGAAGGTGGATGGAAAGAACATTCTGATCGGTCGCGATGCGTTCTTACAGGATAACGGTGTTACCGGATGGAAAGAGCTGACCGATCGAGCCAACCGGCTCAGTGAGCAGGCACGAAGTCTGGTCTGGGTTGCGGTTGGTGGTGTTGCGATGGGAGTCATTGGGATAGCCGACCCGGTCCGGGAGACAGCGCCGACGGCGATTCGGCAGCTCCATGCAATGGGTATCAAGGTCGTGATGGCGACTGGAGATAATCCGCGGACGGCGAAAGCGGTCGCTAGTCAGCTTCAGATTAATGAAGTCCATGCTGGTTTAAAGCCGGTGGACAAGCAACGCCTCGTCCAGGACCTCAAAGAAGAAGGCGCCAAGGTCGCCGTAGCCGGTGACGGTATTAACGATGCTCCGGCTCTGGCCGCGGCAGATGTCGGTATCGCTCTTGGAACTGGAACGGATGTAGCGATTCAGAGCGCTGGACTCACGCTCTTGAAAGGAGACTTAACTGGAATCGTAAAGGCTCTGCAGCTCAGCCAGGCAGTGATGCACAATATCCGACAGAATCTCTTCTTTGCTTTTATCTATAACCTGCTTGGTGTCCCAATTGCGGCGGGTATTCTGTATCCGGTTTTTGGACTTCTCCTGAATCCGATAATCGCAGGAGCAGCAATGAGCTTTAGTTCGTTGTCGGTGGTGAGCAACGCGCTCAGACTTCGATCTGCGTTGAAATAGATCTCGCGCCAGAACGCAGGGAGCGAGAAGAAACTCACGCAAAGACGCAAAGGCGCAAAGAAAGACGAGACACAGGGTATAGCAGCATCGACATGATTTTCCACCAACCTCAGCCAGCCCTATCGAAGGCTTGGCTCTTGCTCGGATCTCGGGCCTTTGCTTTCTTCCTCTTTGCTCCTTTGCGTCTTGGCGTGAGTTCTTGGTTCGAACGCATCAGGATCAATGAGAATACCGCCTTGCGTCTACCGTCGTTAAGTTGACGCCTATGGGCCCGGACCGTAGTCGGGCTTTCGCCCTGCTCTGTTTCGTCCTATCTTTAGCGACTCATGAAGAGCTATCGTATCGCGACCATCCCCGGCGACGGCATTGGCCAGGAAGTAGTACCACAAGGTATTCGCGTTCTGAACGCCGCCGGCCGCAAATTCGGAATTAATTTCGATTGGGATCATCTTCCGTGGAGCTGTGAATTTTATCGGAAAACGGGCGCGATGATGCCTCGAGATGGCCTCGACCGAATTCGCCATCATGATGCGATATTTCTGGGAGCGGTCGGGTTTCCCTCCGTGCCGGATCACATATCACTATGGGGCTTGCTCATTCCGATTCGGCGGCAGTTCCGTCAATATGCCAATCTGCGTCCAGTGCGATTAATGCCCGGAATCGAATCGCCGCTGAAGAATCGCATTCCGGGGGAAATTGATTTTTTGATCGTCCGCGAAAACAACGAAGGCGAGTATTCGTCGGTTGGCGGACGCATGTACGAAGGGACGGAGGATGAGATCGCGACGCAACAGTCGGTCTTCACTCGGCGCGGTGTCGATCGGATACTGCGTTGCGCGTTTGAATTAGCCAGAAGTCGGCCGAAAAAGCACCTGACATCTGCAACTAAGAGTAATGGAATCACCGTGACGATGCCGTTTTGGGATGAACGAGTGAAGGCGGTTTCAGTCGATTATCCGGAAGTTCGAGTGGATCAATATCATATTGACATTCTCACCGCGCATTTCGTTAGTCATCCGGACTGGTTCGATGTCGTGGTCGGCTCGAATTTGTTCGGCGACATTCTGAGCGACCTCGGACCTGCAGTGACTGGTACCATCGGCATCGCGCCTTCGGCCAACTTGAATCCGGAACGTGAATTTCCGTCGATGTTCGAACCGGTTCATGGTTCTGCGCCGGACATTGCCGGCCAGGGAATTGCCAATCCGATCGGTCAGATTTGGAGCGGGGCGATGATGCTCGATCACCTCGGTCATCCCGAAGCTGCTGCTGTGGTGCTAAGCGCAATTGAAACCGTCCTCAGCCGGGGACCGCGAACCCGCGATATCGGTGGTGAAGCCACTACTGAACAGATAGGAAGGGCCATCGAAGAAGCAGTCTAGAATTTCCTGCTCGTGCTTATCGGCAAGACGGGCGGCCGGAAGACATTTTTTTGGCTGGTTCGCGAAGGCTCACAGTCTTAGAGACTGTATCGCCCTACCAGCCCTACCGGGATTGGGTGCTCCGCTCGAGGGGGCACGCCGTTACGACCGATTAATCTTCCGCGACAAACTCAAGATCCAGGAACGGAGCAATGCCTTTTCGGAATAGAGCTCGTCTGTACCCTCGTACGACACGTTCCATTGGTAATTTGGATCGATCAACCACTCCGAGCCTTTCGTGACCATCTTTCCGGAACGATCTTTCACCACATATTGCAGTGAAATCTTTGGTGGAGTAGTTCGGTTACGGATTCGTAAATCGGAATTCATACCTGGCGCTTCGAAGGCCGGTCGACCGGCCATATGGACATCGAGGATCCGGACATAAAGATCATATCCGGACAAAGGCTTGGCGGCGCTGTCTTGGATCGTGCGTGCCAGCTCACCAATCAATCGTTCGCGGGCAGCTTGTGGAGTCATCGAACGAAAAGAAACGTCAGTTAGTTCTCCGGTTTTACAAATTCCACGCGGACGTTTGCCATTGCACTGGCTCCGCTAGCGCAGCCAAGCAGCGCGACCAAAAGGACCAGATGCTTCAGCAGGCTGTTCTTCACCCTGGCAATCTGAACCGGGAAGGGAAGCAGAACAAGGAGCAACAGTAGAGCGAAGCGGAGGGCAGTGGGTCGCAATCCTCGCAGCTGGGCTTGTCCGCTGAAATCTGGGCGAAGGAGGAAGCTTCGGCTACTTTACCGTCGCGAATCGGTAGTTTTGCTCCGGAAATCCGCCGCGTTGCTTGACGGCGGAGATATTATTTCACTATCTTTAAAGAAATCCCCCCATTCTACTCTTCCATTCGGCCTGACCGAAGTTCCCGGGTTTTTAGCCGGCAGAATTAGTCGGCGGCACTTTATTGGTCAGGCTGCTAAGCTGGGAATTTCGGCGACGCTGTTGAGCCGGATAATGGCTTCCCGAGCATACGCGGCTGACAGCAATCTAATCGATTCGTCGCCAGATTATCCGAATGAGTCACCCATCACCAACGAGCGTATCGCGTTTCTCAAAAACAAGCCGTACAAGGGCCAAACGATCAACGTGATGGTGCTGAAAGCGACGGTCGGCGACGGCCTCAAATATTGGGTGCCGAAGTGGGAAGAGGAGACCGGCGGCAAAGTGAACGTGGCCGAGGTTCCGATCGACGTGCTGCACCAGCAGATCTTCTCGGACCTCCAGACGACCCATAAGTACGATACTTACATGACGGGAGCTTGGTTCTATGGCGACTTTTTCTTGCCGAAGGAACCGTACATTATTCCGATCGACCAGTTCTTGAAGGATCCAAAGTATCCCTATTGGAATCCGGATGACTTTATACCAGCCATGAAAACCCTCTATTCCTGGCAGGGCAAGGTCTATGGAGTTCTGTTCGATGCCGATTGCCAGATTCTGTATTATCGCCGGGACCAGCTGGAGAAGGCGGAAAATCAACAGAAATTCAAGGATAAGCTGGGTTATGATCTCCCGAATCCACCCAAGACAACGAAAGAGATGCATGATGTGGCGACTTTCTTCACCGGCTGGGATTGGAACGGTGATGGCAAAGACGATTGGGGAATCTCGTTGCACGCCAAGGTGAATGAGCAGGGCCACCACCACTACCTGACCTTGGCGGCGCCGTACGTCTGTTCGCCGAATAACAAATACTTCTGGTTCCATCCGGAAACCATGAAGCCACTGATCAATTCCGAGGGCCACATTCGGGCACTAGAAGACTATGTGAAGTTCCTCCCGAACGGGCCAAAAGAAGCGATTAGCTGGACCTTGGGTCAGGGCTGGAGCCTCTTCTTGGCCGGACATGCGGTCATGGAGCCGACTTGGGGTGACCTTCCGACCTTTGCCCAGGATCCGAAGGAGTCCACGGTCAAAGGAAAGGTCGGCGCGACCATTATCCCAGGGACATCGGAGGCTTTCGATCCGATCAAGGGCAAGTGGGATAAGTTCGACTTAAACACCGTGGGCAATACCAACGGTGGAAGCTGGCACTGCGTCATCTCACGGTTCTCCAAGAAGAAGGAGGTTACCTACGATTTTCTGGCGTTTATGGCGACCAAGAAGAATGCGCTGTACAATTGCACCCACGGATTCACCGGTGTCCAGCCGGGAATGAAATTTGAGTTCTTCCCACCGGTTGGCACAGGTAGTGTCGAGGAGTGGGTGGCACAGGGATGGGATGGGGACGAGGCGAAGAGATATCTGGACGCCTATTACCAGAACCTCTCGTTACCAGTGCAAGAGACCTACTTGCGCATTCCCGGAGCTGCCGAGTATTGGCATGAGCTGGACGTCCGAATTTCCGCCGTGCTTGCGGGACAAACTCAGCCGAAGGCAGCGCTTGATGACACCGCTCAGGCTTGCGAGCGGATCACCGAGCGGTACGGGCGCGACAAGCAGAAGAAATTGTACGTGGAGTCATTTGCTTCCTAGTTAGAGTCCATGGTTAGCGAGCAGCCGGGTGTAGAATAGGGTTCAATGGAGGCGACAGCATCAGTTCAGAGCAAGGCGGAAAGAGGGTTCAAGTACGCCTTGCTCGCGCCTGCGGTCATCTGGGTCATCGCACTGACCTTTTTCCCGATCTTGGCAGCTGTTCATTTCAGCTTCGCCAACTATGTGCTTGGGGAAGGGGTCACGAACTATGTCGGTTTCGACAACTACCTTCGCCTATTAACCGATGGTGGATTTTGGTACTCAATCTTCATAACCGTCCTTTTTGTCGGGATCACGGTGCCGATTGAAGTCTGTGGCGGGTTTATTCTGGCTTGGCTCATAACCATTGGGCTCCCCGGGAAGAGTTTCTTCCGACCGGTACTCACTGCACCGCTGTTTACCATGGAAGTGGCGATCGGTTATCTAGGAGTCACGCTGTTCACCGATCAGGGAGGACTAGTAAGCACGGTTTTAGGGGCACTTGGTATTCATATACCGTGGCTTTCCACTGCCGCCGGTGGATTAGCCGGAGCGATGATCCTGGATATCTGGATCTGGACTCCATTCGTGTTTTTGATGTCGTTGGCGTCTTTGTCTGCTATCCCGACCGACATCTATGACGCAGCGATGCTCGAGTCTTCCAGCCATTGGCAGGTCTTTCGTCACGTGGCGGTGCCCTTGGCCTGGCCGGTTCTGACCATTGCGATTTTGTTGCGGCTGATTGAGAGCCTCAAGTCTTTTGGCCTACCCTATGCTCTGACCAGTGGCGGACCCGGTACAAGCACGCAACTTTTTAGTATCATGGCGGACCTGACCACCATCCAGTTTACGGATTTTGGCCGGGGATCGGCCATGGGTGTTCTTTATCTGATCATGGTATCGGTAGTGATTACCTTTTTCTTCAAACAGATGCGAAAGCGCCTCGAATAGATAGCTGTACTATGGAAAACCTCCTCTGGAGAAACTCGAAATGGGCTTCGAAGCTCATCGCCATGACGATTGCCTGTGTGGCGGCAGTCTGGGTGGCAGTACCCTTTCTCTGGGCTATCGTTAACTCACTGAAGACTCATGCCGACATATTCAAGGCCGGCGCCATTATTCCGTTTCTGCAGTTTACACCGACGCTCGATAATTGGAGGGGTGTCTTCGATGATCCGCAAGCGACGAATTGCTTGTTCAGCAGCGCGTTGGTGGGCGTTGGTACGACACTATTCGTCCTGCTGATCGGAACACCCGCGGCTTACAGTCTGGCCCGATTTGAGTTTAAGAGAATGAAGAGCAAGGACATCACTCTTTGGTTCCTGTCGCAGCGTGTGCTGCCACCAGTTGTCGTATTAACCCCTTTTTACATCTTGCTCGCTTCGGCCGGCCTGATCGATACCTGGACAGGACTCATTCTTCTCTATTCCACGTTCAACCTGGCCTTTTGCGTGGTGATTATGCGGGACATTTTTCGCGACGTGAGCAAGGAAGTCGAGGAGGCAGCGAGAATCGAAGGCGCTTCACTTTGGCAGATCTTTTGGATGATCGCTTTGCCGCTCTCGCTCGATGGATTGATCGTTACGGCTTTTATCGTCTTCGCCTTTTGCTGGAATGAAGCATTGTTCGCTTCGGCGGTTACGTCGCAGCACGCCGCTACGATGCCCGCATTCATCTTAGCGTCTCGCAGCACGCGCGGGGTTGATTTTAACTTCGCCGCTGTCAATACCATCTTGGCAATTGCGCCTCCGGTGATTATGTCGTTCTTCGTTCAGCGTTATCTTGCGCGTGGCCTCTCATTCGGTGCAGTGAAAGGATAAGCGTGTTCTCACTTAAACAATGTTAGTGGAGCAACCGTGGCAATAGTCGAGCTATCTAAAGTGATGAAGCGGTACGGCGATGTGCTTGCCGTCCAGGATTTCAATCTCACGACAAACGAGGGCGAATTTGTCGTCCTGGTGGGTCCTTCCGGATGCGGCAAAACCACGACCATGAGGATGATAGCTGGTCTGGAGACCGTGACCGGCGGAGAGATCAAAATTGGCGGAAAAAACGTCGTCGGAATGATCCCACGGGAACGCGACGTGGCCATGGTTTTCCAGAACTATGCTCTGTTTCCGCATATGAACGTGTTCGGCAATATGTCTTTCGGTCTGCGGTTACGGAAGTTTCCCCAAGAACGGGTGGCGGAACGGGTTCATTCGGCGGCAAAAATCCTCGGTATCGAACACCTGCTAGACCGGAAACCGAAGGAACTGTCCGGGGGCGAGCGTCAGCGAGTGGCCTTGGGGCGCGCAATTGTCAGAGAGCCGAAGGTCTTTTTGATGGATGAGCCGCTATCCAATATCGACGCTAAGCTGCGGGTGGAAATGCGAGCCGAGATAATCAAGCTTCAGCGCCGTCTTGGAGTCACGACTTTTTATGTCACGCATGATCAGGTGGAAGCGCTGAGCATGGGTGACCGAATTGTTGTGATGTCCAAAGGGCTGGTCCAGCAGGTGGGAACTCCGAAGGAGTTGTACAATGCACCGATCAATCGCTATGTGGCCGGTTTCATTGGCAGCCCATCGATGAACTTCTTGCGCGGCCAGGTCGGCGCCGATGGGACCATTTCCGGCGGAGAGAATTTTCGCTTACTATTGTCGAAGGAACGCTCGGCGGCAGCTCTGCAAAAAGGAATCAAAGATGTGTGGATCGGAGTTCGTCCGGAACACCTGGTGATCGAGCGAAATCCCGAAAGTGCAACCAGGAACGTGATCAAAGGCGTCGTCGAAGTAGTCGAGCCGCAGGGAGCAACCTCCATTCTTCAGATCAACATTGGCGAAGAGAAAAAGATCATCGCACAAATCAACGAGCAGTGGGGCCGGGTAGCCGGCGAAAAGCTCACGCTAACCGTGGCGAGCGAGCTCATTCATCTGTTCGATCCGAATACGGATGAGAGTATCCGGTGATTGTGGAAGGCGGAATAAAGAATATAGAAATGCGGTTTACGCGCCGACTTGTCCGATGAGCTGCAGTTCCATTGTGATCGTGGAGAGGGCATCCTCGATCAGGCTCCAGGCGACTGGGACAGGGTAATTGAAACGAACCTCAATGCCTGCTTCTTGCTTTCGAAGCTTCCAGCCCAATCGATCGTTAAGCAGCGCCGAGGAAAAATCATCAATATCGCTAGCATATATGCCCTCTTTGGCTG
>WNFQ01001237.1_pt1 | contig 17997 bp, 19 predicted proteins | sample 5400171 | NCBI WGS metagenome assembly WNFQ01 (sample SAMN13153356, study PRJNA577476) | soil metagenome | isolation source: 20 cm soil under Madrone tree | place: USA:California | collected 2016-06-14 | reverse complement strand
GCCAGCACTACTTGAGGAAATCCTAAGTTGGGGAACGATCACTGCGTAATGGGTCGATCTGCAACACAGAGTCCCGTCGATTGGAACGATCTCTGCTCGACTAATGCGCCGTATTCTTGAGCTTCATTGCCGTCGGTGGCGCAGTGACCTTTTTCATAGGTATTGTAAAAAGAGGACTACGAGCAAAGTGCCAGGGACAGTTGCCTGCGTAAACCATTGCCGGCGATGCTCCATACCCCTCCCCATGTATCTATAATTTGTGGCATCCATAGTGTGCGTATATGTCACTATCCACCAAATTGTCACTATCATATTTTCACTGCCGAATGAAGCGGCCGAGGCCAAATGGGGTGCGGCTTGCGCTTTGCCCGTGCGGCTTTGCGGCGAGATACACCTTCGTGTATCGTCCGCGTGTTCGCAAGGTGGATGTAGAAAAATGAAGCAACGAGTCTCTTCGGACGGGTCGATCGCTGACCCGTCAACAAGAAAGCGACAACCACGTGCAAAATCGGCTGTGACGCCTGCCGCGTCCGATAAGGTGGTCAACTTCCGAGTGCGTGTCGCGCGCGAACGGCGCGCGCGCATGCGAGCGCGGTTACTAGGCGCGACGATGGACGTGTGTGCCGTAGCAAATAGTCAGGGTCCGGCTGTAATTGATGATGTAATACGGGCCGCTAAGGTTTCGCGCGGGACGTTTTATAAACATTTTGACTCGCTTGAACAGGCTCTCGCCGAACTCGGTGCGCAACTCGCTGACGAGACGGTTGAGGGTCTTCGGGTAATGTACGAGAAGGTGGATGATCCCCTTCACAGGACGGCTTCCGGGCCGCAACTGATGATGATCCATTCCATCGTGGACCCGATCTGGGGACGCTTTGTGGCGCACACAGATCACCTTACTTCTGAGTCGGCGTTCATCTCGGCAATTCGAGAAAATACGATCGTAGGTCGAGAACGCGGCATATTTAGATATTCGTCGCTTGAGGCCGCCATAGATCTACAATTCGGCGCGACTCGCGAGGGCGTCCGTCACATGATAAGCACGCGGAACGACCGGAAGGGTTACATGCAAGATCTTTGCGTAATGAACCTGATGGCGTTGGGTGTGGCACATAAGCGAGCCATTGCTGCCGTCCGCAACGCCGCGGAGGATATTATGCTGCGAGGTCCTGTTTCGTTGCCCTGGTGGAAGCCCTTCTAACTCGGATCCAGAGATTCGAACTAGGTCGTCAGTCTCCCCGGCGAGTTTGTGGAGCAGGCTTCCGGCTGATGAGAAGATCCTGCTATTCCTTTCCAAGAAACCGCTTGATCGATGCCGGCTCTCGCGCGGAGTCATAATACTCGTCGATGCGAGTGATTTGATTGTTGGCTACCTGGACAACTACACAGACCGGAATTCTGAGCAGGCTGCCATCCATCTGGACGGCGTGCAATACGTGCTGTTGCACATAGCCACCATCGAACACCTGGACGCGAACATCGCGATACTTGAACGAGGAGAAGATTGTCGGGACCGCTCTTGCCAAAGCGATGTTCTCATCGCGCGGTTGCTCGCGTTCATCGGTGTTATGCCACACGACGGCGTTGGGAGCGTAGATGCTGTTGATGGTCGCTACATCACCCTCTTCGAACGCTTTTGCAAAATTGTCGGCGAGTTCTCTCATGTCGCTGCAGGAATCAGGTCTTCAGTCGTCCCGCACATCGTTGTTGGGAGTCGTATCCCCTGCAATCCAGCGGGCAAGAGACTCACGTGCGGTGGCTAATTGGCGGGCATGTATCGCCTCAATGCGCTCCGCGTCCCGCGCGAACTCAACCGTTAGCCCGTCCGGATCTACAACATAAAGCGAGGTGCAGTAACCATGCCTGAGCGTTTGAGCGGGAACTCCGGCCACCTCACACCGACGCTGTATTTCCTCCTGCGTTTCCTTCGATACTTTCAGTGCGACATGCACAAAGAGAGGCTGCTGCCGCGCTGAGAACGCGGCCTGTTGGGCAGGGTCTTTGAAGTTAAAGAACGCAAGGGCGCCGCCGTCACTGAGTCCGTAGAACACGTGGCTATAAACCAAAGTCTGCCCTTCATGCTCCTCACGTTCGATCCAGGTGGCAATCAGAGGCAATCCGAGGACGTCCTCATAGAAGCGACGGGTCTTCTCCTGATCGGCACACACGTAGGCATGGTGATGAAGCCGCTCCGGCAGCTGTCGCAATGGCCTTGAAGGGCTCGCCTGCTCGTCAGCTGTTCGTTCCCCTGAAACACCACTCCTTAAAGGTTCCTGCACTGTTCGTCACTCCGCAGAGCATATTCCAATACTTTTCAATATACATCATAATGACACAAATGTCTATGTTATGATAGTCTAGAGGACCCTGTAATAAAAGCCATAAAAAATGCTCCACATCATTGGTGACATCAGAGTGTCATAATGGCACTCTTGTCATTACAGACACAAAAGACAAAGTCGGCAATATGACGCACAGAGGTTAAGAATCTGAATGTCAGCGGCGAGGCAGTCGTGAAACTAGCACTGATCGAGGACTTTCGCCCCGCAGTATTGGGTCCTGGAGGACTGGTCGAGTTCGGAGCGCTCGTCCCGAGAATTATGGAACTCCCTGGCCACCTACGGATGACGGCGTTGATTGAGCAATGGGGCGAATATCGTGGGCTTGTAGCGGAGGCAGCCTCCCGGACTACTGGCGTGGCTAGGGCGCGACTGCGGGCCCCGATCCCTCGCCCTGGCAAACTTCTTTGCGCCATGCTTAGCTTCCGCGAGGGCATCGCCGATGCCGTCCTGCCTCCGGCGTTCTTTTTGAAGTCTTCTTCAAGCGTAATTGGCCCGGAGGATACGGTTGAGTTGAATCCAGTGGACGCAGCGGTGTTTCACCACGAGGCAGAACTCGCCGTCGTCATCGGCAAGCACTCTAAGGCGGCTACCGCAGGCGAGGCGCGGAACTCCGTATTCGGCTACACCTGCTTTATGGACCTGTCTGCGCGCGGCGTTGGGCCGGGAACGGCATTTCAGGACAAGTCATATGACACATTTGGTCCAATGGGTCCTTGGATCGTTACCGCCGATGAAGTTGCCGATCCTCACGCTCTGCAAGTGAAACTTTGGGTCAACGAGGAGCTGCGTCACGACTATCCGATGAGTGATATCGGAAATCCCATTCCGGACATGATCGCGTATGCCTCATCGATTGCGGGATTGGATCCCGGTGACGTCCTCGCGATGGGCGTGAATCACCAAGGGATAGGGCCCATCCAGGATGGCGACACCGTGCGGATCGAGATTCCGGGAATCGGTGAATTCTCGGTCAGTGTTCGCGATCCGTTGCGGCGGCGCTGGGAGCGGGGCATTGATGTCGGCACTGCCAAAGCGGTGAGAGACCTGGTGAGAAAGATTCCTCTCTCGGCTCCTGTGCAGTTCGCACGGCGTCTGGACCGCTGACTGGTGCATCCATGGAAATGATCGGGTTCTTGGACAGAGGTGTCGCTCTGGGGCCGCATGCCGACTGTCTTGTTATGGGGTCGCAACGCTGGACTTATGGCCAAGTCCATCAGTTAACTCTAAGAATCGCCTCGGCACTACATCGCTGCGGTGCTCGTGAGGGAGCCAAAGTCGCGGTTCTGAGCCCCAATGACCCACGAGCGTTTATCTGCGTGCTTGGATTGCTGCGCGCACACATGGTTTGGCTCCCTGTGAATCCCCGTTATGTCGTAGGAGAGATCATCGACCTATTGGGGCGCTTTTCGTGCGAAATTGCATTTCTACATTCGAGCTTCGCTCCGTCTTTGCCATTGCTGCGCGAGCGATTAGTCGGTGTGCGGCTGATCGTCGGTGTAGATGGATCAGTCGGTGATGCGCCCGCGTTCGAACAGTGGCTCGCGGATGAGCCTGCGGTGTTTGATGCGCCGGAGCCCGCGCCCGACGATGTCGCAGTCATAATGGCGACAGGAGGCACAACCGGTCGACCAAAAGGAGTGATGCAGACACATCGCGGATTCGAAACGTACATCGCTAACCACCTGGCGACAATGGCGCACGCGGGTCGTCCGCGCTATCTGCTGGTGGCCCCGATGACCCATGCCGCGGGCTTCATGTGTTTTCCGATGTTGGTGCGAGGTGGAGTCATCGTGGTTATCGATAATGCGCAGCCCCGGACCATAGCCGAAGCAATTGTGGCGCACGGGATTACCGATCTGTTCCTGCCGCCCACTTCGATTTACATGATGTTGGCTGATGATGAAGTGCGTGCTATGCGCTTTCCGAGTCTGAAATATTTGCTCTATGGGGCGGCGCCGATGTCCACCGCGAAGCTGCGCGAGGCATTGACAGTGTTCGGTCCGGTCCTCATCCAGGGATTTGGGCAGGTCGAGGCGCTAATGCTTTGCACGGTTCTTCAGCCCGAAGATCATTTCGTGGACGGCGACATCGCGTCCGAGGTTCGGTTGACTAGCTGCGGTAGGCCCGCGCCTTTTGTGAGTGTTGCGGTAATGGCTGAGGACGGAAAGTTCCTTGGAGACGGAGAGATTGGTGAAATCGTCGTGCGCGCGGGCAATGTGATGAAAGGCTATTACGAGGACGAGAGCGCCACCGCGGAGACTCGCCGGTATGGCTGGCATCACACCGGTGACCTCGGCTATCGCGATGTAGAGGGGTACTACCACTTGGTCGACCGCGCTCGCGACTTGATCATCTCTGGCGGCTACAACATCTATCCGTCGCAGATTGAGCAGGTTATCTGGACCCACGCGTCGGTACAGGATTGCGCGGTTGTCGGTCTCCCGCACGATAAGTGGGGCGAGGCCGTGACCGCAGTTGTAGAGCTAAAAGCCGGATTTAACGCGACAGAAGCCGAGATTATTGCGATGTGCAAAAGTCGGCTTGGATCGATCAAGGCTCCCAAAACGGTATTGTTCTGGGACAGGCTCCCGCGGACCCCCGTCGGAAAAATCTCCAAGCGAGACATCAAGAACCACTTCTGGCAGGCGCAGCAGCGGCGCATCTAAATTCCCTAGGCGAGGGCTGATACGTGCAAGAGATCTTCATCATCGGCGTCGGGATGACCAGATTCGGACGTTGGCCGGATACGGACATCAAGGCGTTGACGAGGATGTCCGTATCCGCAGCGATCGAAGACGCCGGAATCAAGCCCGATGCGATCGATGCCGCCTTCTTTGCCAACGCAACGCAAGGGCATATGGAAGGTCAGGACATGATCCGCGGACAAATTGCGTTGCGGGCCATGGGTATCGCGTCGATCCCGATAGTAAACGTTGAGAACGCCTGCGCGAGCGGCGCTACAGCTTTTCAGCTTGCCGTCGCGTCCCTGAAGGCTGGGGAGCACGAGATCGTGCTGGCGATAGGCGCCGAAAAAATGCTTTCCAAGGACAAGGACCGAACGCTCAGCGCCTTCCATGGCGCATGGGATGTCGCAACCCAAGAAGCTAATCAGTGTCGACTTCTCGAACTCGGAACGGGCATCCAACCGCCACCCGGTACCATGTCTGAGAAACCGTACAGTGTGTTTATGGATGTCTATGCCGCCTTTGCGCGACATCACATGGCACACTTTGGAACAACTCAGCGGCAGTTGGCCGCCGTTTCTGCGAAAAATCACGGGCATTCCGTGCACAACACACTCGCCCAATTTCGCCGCCCCTACACCGTTGAGGAGGTGCTGGCAGCGGCGCCAATCGCGTTTCCATTGACCCTGCCAATGTGCTCACCAGTATCGGACGGCTCGGCCGCCGTCGTTCTGGCGAGTACGGGCGGCATGAAGCGGCTCGGAATCGATGGCGCGCGCGCCGTACGTGTGCTGGCCACCGTACTGCAGTCGGGTAGTGACCGCCGTTCGGATCAACCCGAGTTGCATTGCACTGTGAGAGCAGCGACGCGTGCCTATGAAGCGGCCGGGATAGGTCCGAACGACGTATCCGTCGCCGAGGTGCATGACGCGACAGCGATGGGTGAGATCATTCAGACGGAGAACCTTGGATTCTGTCGCTTCGGGGATGGGGGCCCAATTGCCGAGCGAGGTGAAACCAGCGTGGGGGGCCGCTTGCCGATAAATGCCTCGGGCGGTCTCGAATCCAAGGGACATCCGATTGGCGCAAGTGGCCTCGCGCAACTTCACGAACTGGTGCTCCAACTCCGGGGTGAAGCCGGCGCTCGGCAGGTGCATAACGCTCGCATTGGCCTTGCCGAAAACGGTGGAGGTCTCATTGGCATTGAAGAGGCGGCTGCGGTCGTCACAATACTCGGAAAATGAGGGGAGCGGTGTCAAGAGCCCAATCGTCTGATGTTCCAGGAGTCCAGGTAATATGACTCGCACTCGCTCGGAAGTGGCCGGAACTCCTGCTCCAAGGCTTTCACCAGGACTGCTATGTCGGATGCGCAGCGAGTGCCAACAACTGGTTGCCGCCGCTTTCTGGTTCGGTGATTCGAGGGCAGAGGAGGCTTTCGCACAATGCTTCACTCCAGACGGCGCGCTCGATCGCGCGGGCGATCTTATTAGCGGGCGTGAGGCGCTTGCGCAATACGTTCGCCAGCGACTGCCAACCGTTATAGTTCGACACTTCAATAGCATGCCGATTATTACTGTCTACGATCAACGGCATCTTTTGAGCACAACTCTGAGTACCGTCTGCAGATGGGATGGAGACGGTACGCCGACAATAGTCAGAGCCGAGGTCTTCGACCAGTGTGTGCTCACCGAGGAAGGTTGGCGCATTGTGCTTCGCAAGGCTCAACCCTGTGGAGGATAACGTGAGGTCCAAAGCCGTGTGTCCGGATGAGCACCGCAACCCCCAAAGCGCAAGGAAGGTGACGCTGACCTTTGACAATGGACCCGATCCGGATGGGACTACGACGGCGGTCTTGGATCTTCTCGCCTTGCATGGCGTCAAGGCGACGTTCTTCCTGACCGGGCATCAACTCCGCTTGCCGGGAGCGTTCGCGTTGGCACGGCGCGCTCACACGGAGGGCCACTGGATAGGCAACCACACTATGACTCACAGCGTTCGGTTTGGTGACAGCGACGATCGTACGCTTCCGCTCAAAGAAATTGGCCAAACGCAAGAACTTATCGGCAGCTTAAGTCACCCCGACCGCCTGTTCAGACCGTTCGGAGGCGGTGCGCTGGACGATCGCTTGTTGAGCAAAGATGCGATTGGCTATTTGGTCGAAGGGGAATACAGCTGTGTCTTGTGGAATAGCGTCCCTCGCGATTGGGAGGCAGATGCCGCTTGGGTGGACAGATGCATAAACGACGTACAAACGCATGCTTGGACGCTTGTCGTTGTGCATGACCTTCCGACCGGCGGCATGTGCTACCTTTCGACCCTCTTGACGCGGCTGAAGGCACTGCGAGCTGAAATCGTCCAGGGCTTTCCGGGCGATTGTGTACCGATCGTCGGTGGCCGGATCGTTGCCGACCTAAGGCGTTTCTGCAAGAACTTGGCTTGAGTCAGTGCCTTACAGCTTCGATTGGCGATGCCTGTTAATGCCAGTGTTTTCACGACGCGTCATTCAAAAGGCTTCCACCACGGCAAACAGGCGGGTCCGCGTTTTAGAATATCCGCTTCCGCTCTTTCGACGACCCGAAGCGCCTTGGCGCGTGAGATACCCAGAGCCAGTAAATTCATTGTGGCAAGATCCTTGATGTAGGCTTTTCGGTCGCGCGTCACATGCAAAATTTGCCATATCCCTTCGCGCGTTGATCCGAGCTGCAAGTCGACCGCCGCCTCGATCGACTTAAACTTGAATACACCACATTTTCGTCCTGCCGCCGTATTGGCACGAATTTCACTCGCAATGATGGAGTCTGACTTCAAATGGTCGGTGTGGACCACGAAGCCCGCCCAAATCGGGTCAACGATTGCGTGGATCAGCATGAGCTGTAGGCCTGAGGATGTCCGATGCAGCGGGTCATCGACGCCCTCAAACATTGCGGCGAGTGCTCGCACCGTATCATCAACGAGTTGACTGCCTAAAGCGGCAAAAGCCTGTCCGAGGGTATCAAAGTGCTTATAAAACGTACCTCTAGACACGTTCGCCGCTTTGATTACATCGTCGATGACGGCAAACTCGAGCCCATTGCGCTTTGAACAAACTTCCATGGTGGCTGCCAGCAACCGGGCGTACATGCGCTCACGCTTTTCTCGAGCGACCCGAACGCGGAAGTTCTCCGCCTCGAGCCTTAGCTTGGCTTTCATTCAGCTTCCTGCTTTCCTTCTACAGGCCGAGGCGGGCGCGCCGCGCGCATCCGACTGTCAGGATAACCGCTTATGAAGACTGGGTGAAGAAAGCTTCGGGCGGCGGCGGTCCCCACGGTCCATGGGACTCAGCAATCGTCGCCGCGGTTACTGAGGATTGGACGTTGAGCAAATCGCCGTCCGTCCAGTGCTCGTACATGACGCCAAATAGATCGGTCCAGTAATCAAAAATTTGACTGCCTTGCCGGTGGCGGCCGATGCCCCAGACATGGTGGTAGCCGCTGTCGCGAAGGTGTTCATGACCAATGTACAGATCGTCCATGTCCATCACTTCGAAAGAAATGTGATGTACGCAACCGGCCTCGCCGTGCATAGTCTGCAGGACGTGATGATCAACAAACTCGTCGCCGCGATCTAATCGATTAAACGAGAGAAACACTGTCTCGCGATTGTCGTCATACACTTCATCCGAAACAAGTAGTCCGAGCATTTCACGATACCAGGAACTTAAAGCAGATGGGTTAGGAGAGCGCATGACCAGATGCCCGAGTCGAAGCACGTGCGAAGGCCCGCGCGGGGGCCGAACGGCAAGTCCTGTGCGTCGCAGTCGATCAATGCCGCTGTTCATCGGAGTCCGCTGTACTGGGATGACTGGTACGTCATCCAAACCGCTTATTAGCTCGACCTGCGTCCCGTCGGGATCCTTCAGCCTAGTGACCCAGCCACCTCCAGGTTCATCCCGCGCGCGAATTGGTGAGGCCTCCGGCATCTGCGCGACGAGCTCAAGATCCGCGCGTGAACTCGCGCAAAATCCTATGGCGCGGAGCTTTTGCGGACCGGTTTCAACGATCAGGAGAGGAGCTTCCGCTCCGTGCCCCCGGAGATAGAGACGATCAGCGACAAGTTCATGCTCGATCAATCCAAAGTCCGAGTAGAACTTTCGGCCTTTGTCTAAATCGGGAACTTGCATACGCACGTACGCAAAGCGATCGGCTTTCAATATGGGCATACCAACATCCTAACTACGAGTCGTTGACTAATTCTAGCGAGGATGACTTAGATTGTCACGGTGACAAAAAGGAGTACTATGTTGGGGTGAAAAAGAGTCAATTAGGCGAGCCCACGGTCATCGAGACCCAGGTTCTGATCGTTGGCGGTGGACCTGCCGGATTGTCCATGGCGCTTTTCCTCGCACGCTACGGTGTGGATGCGCTACTGGTGACGCGTCACCGCTGGACAGCGAACAGTCCTCGTGCGCACATCACCAATCAGCGGACGGTCGAGATTTTTCGCGACATGGGCATTGAGCAGCGTGTCGTCGACAGATCAATGCCGTCGACCCTCATGGGACAAACCATTTGGGCCACCAGTCTCGCCGGAAGAGAATTAGCGCGCCTGGGATCGTGGGGTAATCATATCGATCGCAAAGGTGACTACGAGCGTGCGAGTCCTTCGGTGATGTGCAACATAGCGCAGCACTTGCTTGAGCCGATTTTGGCGGAATCGGCGATGAGCAACGGCGCACGTCTACGGTTCCACACGAGTTTTCTATCTTTGCAACAGGATGCCGAAGGCGTCACGGTTTCGCTCGAAGATCGGGACACCGGTTTGCCTTTTAAGATACGCGCGCAGTACGTGGTCGGTGCTGACGGAGCCCGCAGTCGAGTAGCCGAGCAAATTGATTTGCCGCTAGGGGGAAGCATGGGCCTCGGGGCTGCCGCCAATGTGTGGATCAAAGCGGACCTCACGAAATACACGGCGTATCGGCCGGGTGTCCTCTACAGCCTCACCCAGCCAGGGACCGACTACTCGGTCGGGAGTGGCACGTTCATTTGCGTACGCCCCTGGACCGAGTGGGTAATGTTGTTTATGTATAACCCTAAGGAAGGCGAGCCGAACCTGCAGCCGGATGCCATTCGGACCCGCGCACATCGTCTGATCGGCGATGAAAGCGTTGCTATCGAAGTGCTCGCCACGAGCAAATGGACTATTAACCAAGTCATTGCCCGACGCTATTCCAAAGGCCGGGTGTTCTGCGTTGGCGATGCGGTTCACCGTCATCCGCCTGCGAACGGCTTGGGCTCGAATACCTCAGTGCAAGATAGTTACAACCTCGCCTGGAAGCTGAAGCTCGTGCTGCAAGGCAGCGCGCACCCGTCGCTTCTTGACACCTATAACGATGAACGTCAGCCCGTCGGGGCACAGGTGGTGGACCGCGCAATGCGCAGCCTGCATAACCTCGTAGCCATCGCAGATGCACTTGGATTCGCTCAGGGTCAGAACGTAGCGGATGGGTGGGCGGCTGTCGACGAACTTAGTGCGCCGAGCACAGTCGGAGCCGCGCGCCGCAAGCGTCTTGCTGAAGCGATCGACTTGCAGCATTGGCAGTTTAACGCCCTCGGGATCGAAATTGGGCAACGCTATCGTATCGGCGCGATCTCCCCCGACGGAACAGCGGAACCTCCTTATCTACGGGATCCGGAATTGTATGACCAGCCGACGACATGGCCCGGCGCACGACTGCCTCATGTGTGGCTCGAAATCAAGGGCGCAAAGTTCTCCACGCACGACTTGGTCGGCAAGGGACGCTTCAGCTTGCTGATCGGTGTAGGGGGTGAAGACTGGTTCCGGGCAGCCAACTCCGTTGGCGAGCGGTTCGGTATAAACATCACTGTCTTTCAAATCGGTAGCACAAACGGCGTTGCGGATCCGTCAGGCGACTGGGCACGCCTGCGGGAAATAGATGACTTCGGATGTGTCCTCGTCCGCCCTGATGCACATATTGGATGGCGTAGTCTGTCTGCCGCGAAAGAACCCATTGCCGCTCTCGCGAGCGCGGTCGCAACAATTTTGGGCCGGGGAAGCTATGTCGCCGCAAATACGGGACCTAGATGAAACTTGCACTCACGAACGATGTTCCTCCAGCCTTGATTGTGGGCGAAGAGGCTATGGCGCGAGGATTCCTTTAGCAAGCGTAGGTTTGCGCTCACCCATACCCCGGCCGACAAAGCTCCTTTGCGGCGAATTGAGCGTCCGCGAGGACGGTGGACGCTGATTCGAGATATTGACGACATCGTGGCATTGCTCGACAAATTTGCCTGCGCCTTGCCCTTGTCCATTCGAACTTCGGCGGGGGCTTGTTGCGGAATTGAAGAGGCGGTTGCCGCTGTGACCTTGCTAACTCGCCAGTTCGTTTGATCGTCGGCAAATTGCCAAATGCCACAATGGCATTTCAAGTCATCATGACATTACAATTGACAGTGACATATATGCCTACTATGATGATATAACAAGGCCGCTAGAGCCTTCGTGGTTGACGGGAGCAAATATGGCGCTGGCTGCAATCGGCGAAGCAAACACCGCTCAGAAAAAGGCGACGCGCGAGTATTTCGTGCGGATCGACGCTAGCCGTCCCGATCTGTTCGATCTTTTTACCGCAGATTTCCAATTCTATTTTCCCAAGTTCGGAGTAGGCCGCGGTCGCGCCGAATTCGAGATTTTGGCCGGCGGATTGATTGGCACGTTTCGCAGCTTTGCTCACGATCTGGATTCTTTCCGCTACATTGAGGAAAAGCATTTCGTGGCTGTCGAGGGTCGCACCCACGGAACAACCAGTGGCGGAAGCAAATGGTGCGGTGGCGAAACATCCGGCGGCCGCTTCAGCAGCATCTTTGAATTTTGCGACGGGCTGATCGCAAGAATGCATATTTACCTTGATCCGGACTACGCGGGTGAGGATACCGAGCGATTTATCTGGGGCCGGGGCGGTCGGCAATGGTAAATCAACAGGTAGACGGGGTTGATTTCGGTACACAACGCTTGGTCGGTAAAGTCGCACTAATTACCGGTGCGAGCGGTGGACAGGGCTTTGCCGAGGCGCAGATCTTTGCTCGCGAGGGCGCGCGCGTCGTGCTCACAGATGTCGCCCCGCCTCCCGAGTCGTTGTTGCGTGAGCTTGGTGCGCGAGGCTGTTTTATCGGCGCTAACAGCCCTGCGCAATTAGAAATCTACGCCGCCATGATCCCCGCTCGGCGAATCGGTACGCCCCTCGAGGTCGCTGAGTTGGCTCTATTCCTTGCTTCCGACGCTTCGCGTTACATCATCGGTGCCGAAATAACCGTGGATGGAGGCATCGGATGAATGCCTTGCCAGGAATACCCAGCAATCTGTCAGGCCGGTTGTCAGGCAAGACTGCGCTGATCACAGGCGGCGGACGCGGCATCGGACGCGCAACAGCAGAACTATTCGCCCAGGAGGGTGCCGCGGTATTTGCGGCAGATCTTGAGCATGGTGATCCATACACCAGTCCAGCCATTCATTTTCTGGCACTTGACGTTGGTAGCGAGTCGCACTGGGTTGCGGCTATGGCTGAGGTGACTGCTCTACATGGTGGAGTCGATGTGCTCGTCAACAACGCAGGAATCGCAGGCTCACAAAAGGCGATCCTCGATGAGGACTTGGATTCTTGGGACCGTGTGGTTAGCGTCAATCAAACCGGTGTCTTCCTTGGCATGCGCGCCGTGCTTCCTACTATGCGCGCGAACAAGCGTGGTTCGATCATCAACATTTCATCAATCTGGGGAATCGGAGCAGTCCCTATTGCGGCTGCCTATCAGGCAAGCAAAGCCGCGGTGCGCCATATAACCAAGCATGCCGCAATTGCGTATGGACCGGATAACGTGCGCGTCAATTCTGTACACCCAGGGATTGTAGATACGCCTCTCGTGCAGGCGCAATCCGGCGAGAGCAACGCGCAGGTAGTTGCACGGACACCTCTCGGGCGTATGGCACGTCCGTCTGAGATCGCGCATGCATTGCTGTTTCTCGCCAGCGACGAATCGAGCTTTGTCACGGGGGCAGAATTGTACGTCGATGGCGGATATCTCGCGTAATAAACCCGCGCCGCGGGCAACCGCCTTTAGCGAGAAGGCATGTTGTTGGTGAAGAATCTCGACGGAATCGGAGGATGGTATGTTTGAGCGCAATGAAATCTCCATTTTTATTTTGGCCGCTTCCATGGCGTGTACCTGGTCACCCGCAGCAGTCGCGACTGAGGCGTCTCCTGATCTTGCGAATTCGGATCAAATTAGCGAAATCATCGTGACGGCACAAAAGCGCTCAGAGCGCCTGAATGATGTACCGATGTCCATAACAGCCTTGACCGGTGAGCGGCTGCAAGAGCTGCAGGTCTTGCAGGTTTCGGATCTATCGCGAGTTGTGCCCGGCTTCTCGTATCAACCCAGCGATTATGGTACTCCCGTGTACTCGATCCGCGGTATCGGCTTTAAAGACGTGGCGGTTGCGGTTGCGCCAACCGTGAGTGTCTATGTCGATCAGGTGCCTCTTCCTTACTCGGTAGAAACGCAAGGCGCAGCATTTGATGTGGATCGCGTTGAGGTTTTGAAGGGCCCTCAGGGCACATTATTCGGGCAGAATTCTACAGGGGGCGCAATTAACTTCATCGCCGCCAAGCCCACTCGTACGTTCGATGCCGGTACGGATGTTACCTATGGAAGATTCCAGGAAACCGACGTCCAAGGATTTGTGAGCGGCCCACTTTCAGATACTTTTTCGGGACGCATTGCACTTCGCACCGAGCAACGAGGGGATTGGCAAATCAGCGAGACACGCCCTCACGATACACTGGGTAATCGCAATTTCTCTACGGGCCGAGCACTCCTCGATTGGCAACCCAATGAGGTTTTTAAAGCGGAATTGAATATTAGCGGATGGATCGACAAGAGCGACACCCAAGCCGCACAGTTTGTTCAGTACTCGCCCAGCGTCCCGAACGGCTATCCGGACCAAACGGCGGCATTAAGTGTGTATCAACCGGCTCCCAATGACGCTCGCATCGCTGATTGGAAGGCAAATACAAGCCTCAAGCGCGATGACAACTTTTATCAATCGTCGCTGAACCTACAATGGGCGATCTCGGAGGCAGTGAGCCTCTCCTCGATCACTGCTTGGTCGGAATTCAAGCAAAATGCACCGACGGACACCGATGGATTCAACCTCGGCAACTTTTTGATGACCATCAAGGCTCACATACAATCGCTTTCTCAGGAAGTTCGGCTTTCGGGTACCAAGGCGAACGCCCTTCATTGGATGCTTGGACTGAATTATGAGGATGACCAATCGAGCGATGATCAATATGGCTCTGACTACGGATCCAATTCCGGGATCGGGCCGCTACGGTGGCGTTATTCGGACAATAGCAATCATCAGACAATCGATACAAAAGCCGCATTCGGCAGCCTCGACTACGCATTGACCGAAGCGTTCACATTTCAAACCTCCGTTCGCTACACGACTGCGAATAATGATTTTCATGGATGCTTACGCGACCCCGGCGAAGGGGGCCTTGCGACCGCGTTCTCGCTCCTAACCATCAATGCAATCCAGCCCGGGGCTTGCGTTACTCTAGACCCAGCTACTGGTTTATCGGTACCCATCGTACAAAAGACATTGCACGAGGATAATCTCTCTTGGCGGGTGGGGATGAATTGGAAGCCGGACTCGGATCAACTCTATTATGCGAACGCCACTAAAGGCTTCAAGGCCGGCAGTTTTCCTACCGTCCCTGGACTCATACCTAGTCAGTTCGATCCAATACAACAGGAGTCAGTTCTCGCCTACGAGGTCGGTTTCAAAAACGCTTTGGCCCACCATTCAATGGAGCTCTCGGGTGCGATTTTCTATGACGACTATCGCAACAAACAATTGATCGGATACGTCACCACCGCATTCGGCAATCTTCCTGGCCTGGTGGGGATACCAAAGTCCACCGTTACCGGTTCGGAGCTCAATCTCACTTGGAAGCCGATCAGCGGTGTTGACGTGACTGTTGGCGCGACATACCTGGATACAAAAGTAACATCCGATTTTACTTCCAATGACCCCTTCAACAATCCAATTAATCTGAAGGGGGAGGCATTTCCGAACGCGTCTAAGTGGCAGTTCCTGAGCGACGTTCAGTACTCGTTTGCAATATCGGATAAATTGTCGGGGTTCGTGGGGGGTAACGAGGCTTATCGTACGGCGACGTCTGCTGCATTCGGGAATAGCTCTCTTTTTAGATTGCCGGCATACGGCGTTCTTGATCTTCGTGCGGGTCTCAAAGAAGGAAACTGGCATGCGGAAGTGTGGGCACGAAATGTTGCAGATAAATTCTATTCGGAAACCGTAACGCACACCGTTGACACGGTCTCAAGGTTAGTTGGCATGCCGGCAACATATGGGATCACCGTGGGCTATCGCTTCAAGTGACCTGTCGGGGGTGACTACTACATCAGAAGCTATAACCCCGAGTTCAATCGCTCTCGCATCGATTCCAGGCTTAGCATGAGGCGCGAGCTCGCCTCCATTCCGATCGCCGCCAGGATGTCAATTGTCGAAGTCGGAGAGATTAAGGGCCCGATCATTTCCTTGGTTATATTCTGGTTTGGCGTGTTTTGGTGACTCAGATAGACTCAGCGGGATCAACGGGCCCCACATTTTTTCCGTGGTGGTTGTGACTACGACCGGAATCTTCAACGCACGGAGTGCTTGGTCAACCCCACGACATTGTGCTTCAGTTCGAGTATGTCGATGTCTCGGACACCTGTGGTCCGCAAAAACTGCCTCACGCACAGGCGGGCGCGAGGAATTATTCCTGACGCTGCCCGCCAAGGGTCGGATTGCCGCGGATGGTAGATGATTCTCCGCAGCGATGGCGCGAATGTGACTATGTGACTCGCTACAGAGAGAGAAGGACCTTCAGGCGAGAACGCGTTGCTTGTAATGTGGCTCGAGGTACAGTGCACAGCTTTTCTGAATGGCGCGCCTTGCAGTCGATCGTGCGCAACTGATGAGGGAGAACGACGCCTTTCACAGGCAGTCCGGGAGGGATTGGAACTTCCAGATCGTTGCGCGCCCCTTCAGAACGGCCTCCATGTGTCGTGATGGCGCAGACCATGGCGAGCCCGAGGGAGGTCTGTAATGCGTTGACTGAGACGACGAGCACCGGGCGGCGGCCGTGTTGCTCGTGGCCTACCGCCGAGTCGGTATCTATTCCGATGATATCTCCCTCTGCGGGCACCACCTACAGGACCTCCTTGCCCCTGGGAGCCCCAAAGTCGACTAGGCTTTTTTTCGTTTTGCGCAGCGCCTTGAGCAAATCATGATGGGTAAACTTTGGAATGTTGTCCGCTTTCTCGATGACGAGGCGTTTCCCATCGATATGAAATGCGACTTCGGCACCTTCGTTGATATCCATTTGCTTGGCGATAGCAGAGGGGATACGGAAGGCGAGACTGTTTCCCCACTTCAAGATCGGCTGTGCGGACATGGCTTATTTCCTCAGGGAACTAACGTATAGTCATAGTATATACAAAAACGACCGTACGGCAAGCGGTAACAGGGACGCAGAGAGCACAGGGCGCCCGGTAGCCCTCAAAAAAACTGCGTCACACTCGAGCGGGCGCGAGGAGGTATTCGTGATGCAGCCCACCCAGGATCGGCTTGGCGTGGACGGCGTACGATTCTCCGCGGCGATGGCGCGAATTGGCTTGTGGGGGCTCGATATGGGTGAGCGGCGGATCGGGGAGACCGGGACCGAGCGCCATGTGCGGACGGCCAAAATTGTAGTGGGGAATCACGATTTCAAGATGCACCGCAAATGCGATTCAGACAAGGGAATCAGCCAATCGAGACACTCGCGACGAATGGTCCCGATGAGCCTTTCGCAAATCGAGTTCTCCCAAGTCAGCAACTGCATCGCGTGCGATCTCTCAAGCACCAATAACGTTTGAGATCACGCATTGCTTTCATCCGGGGCGCGGTCAAAGGCTGACACTCGCGATGCGCAAGAACAACTGGGGTGAAGATCGCGTGCTGTGCTATAACGCGCAGGGCCGGTTGTGCTCGGTGCTGGCGTCGTGGACGAGCTTGGCGCTGCCGATCCATGCTCGAGCGCTGGCGCACGAGATCAAGGAGGAGTTCGGACTTGCCATTCATCCGCGCAGCATCGAACGCGCCCTGGCGCGCAAAAAAAACCCTGACACTCGCAGCGGCAGTGCCCCTGTCGCCCGCAGCGCTGCAGGTGTACGAGGCGTTGCGAACCGAGGTTATTGCTGGGCACGCCCAACCCAAGGGACTTTGCGCGGTGATCCATCACGGCTTGTTACGGGGAGTCACCCTGCTGCTGTCCTACCAAGCATCAGCGCATGCCGCACCACCTTGCCCCGCAGCCCCGGCTCCGTTTATTCAGCATCGAGAGTTTCTGCACTTGGTGGCCAACATGGTGTTGCAGGCACATTCGGAGGTAAGCCATGTCTATTGATGTTCACCAAAAGATCAGCGCCGATCATCTGCGTCGTGATGCATTCTTGTACGTTCGCCAATCATCGCTCCGCCAAGGTGCGTGGCTGGTTTCCAAGGTTGAGCGCGATCTGGCCTTCGCGGAAAACTTCAAGAAGGTCTTATTCTCGACAGTTCTTGCCTGAAGTAACCAACTGCTTCGGGCGGCGACAGGCGGCCTCACTACTAATGCAGTTTTCACTGTCTTCAACAGGCGGTTATTACATGCCTATTTGACGGAATACGAAGCGCGAGCTAAGGGGAACGAAGCCTCGGTCCCCCCGATTGCTATCTTTCGCCTTTAATGCGCTCGTACACATATCACTTGACAAAAGCGTACGGACGTACACAGTATTGGCCGATGCCTGAGTTCGTCGGCACGCTGCGCAGGGAGATTATCGTGACGTTGTCGAACTTGAAACTCTACCAATCCTCCGGTTCAC
>WNFQ01001236.1_pt1 | contig 17998 bp, 19 predicted proteins | sample 5400171 | NCBI WGS metagenome assembly WNFQ01 (sample SAMN13153356, study PRJNA577476) | soil metagenome | isolation source: 20 cm soil under Madrone tree | place: USA:California | collected 2016-06-14 | reverse complement strand
TGACACGGATGTGACGCTTGCGCGGCGCGGCGCAAATCATTCAAGTGTCTTCACTGAAGAGATTTCACCTTGCGTGAAGAAGCGCGAACAAACAAAAACATCGAGCGCGATCGTGATGCAATCCGATGCGATCGCGCCTCTCAAGTGGAATTTTCGTCACCTCGGAGCGAAGCGCCGCCCGTGCTCGTCACCAGCGTCCCGGGGTCCAGATCAAGGCAAGCCGCTGGCCGTCAAGGATCTGATTGGACGACATTTTCGAAGCCACCGCATTGCGCAGCCTCAGATAGTAGTCGCGCTCGCGCTTTTTGGCGTGTGCCGCGGCCAGGTCGAGCCACTTATAGGAAAGAACTGCGTCTTGCGGCACGCCGTGGCCCTTGTCATAGATCAAACCGAGCCTGCTCTGTCCAAAGGGGTCAGCTTGCACGGCCGCTCTCTGGTAGAGATCGGCGGCAGCATCGTAGGCCTGCGGTACACCGAAGCCGTTTTCGTACATGAAGCCGAGAAGCGCCTGCGCCCTGGCATTTCCGCGCAGTGCCAGCGGAGATAACGTGGCGACGGCCCGAATGTAATCGCCCCTGGAATAGGCATCGGTCGCTCGCCTCAGTCCGTCGGCATGAGCCGGCCGCATCGTGCCGGTGCCAAGCAGCAAGATTACCGATAAAATCGTTGGGACAGTCCGCCACACTGAACTCAACCTCCATAGATTTCTTCGATCGCGCGGTCCCCGACGCGTCCGTCGGCTTTCGCACCGATGGTACGCATTCGCTGCCCCGGATCAGTCCAGGCCGGGACCCCGTGCATCATTTGCAACGCTCGCGCCGAGGTGTCCGCGCAGTTTGGATCGGAGTTCTTCAGCAACGAAATGAGCATCCGTGCCATCGCGGATAATCTGGGGGCGGATAAAGATGATCAACTCGGTACGGGTCTTCTTTTTGTCCTGATGGGAAAAGGCGTCGCCCAGGCCCGGAATTTGATCGAGCAGGGGAATCCCGTTTCGGGTATTGTTTTGCTGTTCACTGATCAATCCGGCCAAAAGGACTGTCTGGCCGGTCGCCACGGAAATCGAGCTCTTGACCCTTCGTTCCGAGACCGTCGGCGTCAGACTCGCGGCAGTGGTCGGCGAAACGTTGCTGATTTCCTGTTCGACGTCGAGCCTGACATTCCCATTGGCGTTGATGCGGGGAGAAACACGCAGAATGATGCCCGTGTTGCGATAGTCGATCGTGTTCACGACCGTATTGGCTGTCGTCAGTACGGTGGCGCTGCCGGTGGACACCGGCACGACATCGCCGACCTGGAGCGTAGCTGCTTGATTGTTGACCACGACCAGCGACGGATTGGACAAGACCTTGACACTGGTGACGGTGTGAAGAGCGTCCAGAATTGCGCTCGGTTGCGCCTCCGATCCGATCAAGAAATTGAAGCCGGGTAATGCACGATTGATGAACGCGTTGGCAACCGTTCCGGCAGCGGCTGCCGTGGTGGTCGCCCCTGATGTCGATTGAGTGTTGAGGATCGAGCCCTTGTCCGTCCCTAACCCGAGGTTGCGGCTTGTCAGGTAAGTCTGAACGCCATAGCTCAGCTCGTCATTGAGCGTGACCTCGGCGATGGTGGCATCGATCGCAACCTGCAGCTGCGGTTGATCGACCTGGTGCAACGTAGTCTCGATGATCCGGTAATTTTCCTGATCCGCATAAATGAGCAGGGTATTGTTGACGGTGTCGGCCGTGATCCGCACGCCCTGCAGAACCGGCTGGCCGCCGCCGGAACCTGCACTTCGCGTGCCGCTGTCGGGCGTCATGGCGCCAGTGGGGTCGGCGGCCGCTGTTCGCGCAGCACCAAAGGCCGGCGTGGCAGTTGAGTTGGTGCCGGTCGGCGAGCGGGGTGCAAAGCCGTTCGAGGATGAACTGTTGTTATTGCCATTCAAAGACAGGCGATCGGCGCTGGATGCGTACGTGCCCGAACCCGGCGCGATCTGGCTGCTCGCAGCATCAAGCGAGGCCGAGGACGATGCGCCGATGAACATCTCTGTGAGCACGCGCGCGATCTGGCGGGCTTCACCGTACTTCACCCGGTAAACGTGAACGCTGGTTCTCCCGGTGTCGGTATTGTCGAGGCGCTTGATCCAGGTCGCGGCCGTGCGAAGCAGCGCCGGCTTCCTGCTGACGACCAGAATCGCGTTGAGGCGGCTGATCGCTTGAAATTTCACGACACTCTGGCTGAGACCGCTGTCGCCGGAATCCATGATCTTTTCGAGCTCGGCGATGATCGGTTCCGGTCCGCTGTTAGCGATGGGATAAATTCCGACGGATTGACCGCGCATCCAGTCGACGTCGAAGCTGAGCGCGGTATCCACGGCCGTGCGGCGCTCCGCGCCGCTGCCCTGGATTAAAAGGATATTCCGCGTCGCGTCGGCGCGAACCATTCCCGCTTTGGTCGCGAAGCTGTCCATCAGCTTCAGCAATGTTTGCGCCGAAACATATTGCAAGGGCACCACGGATACGCCGTAGCCGGGTTCGGGACTGGAGGCGGCCGCATCGACGCGGCCGGAACCGACCGCGTCCCCAAGGGGGGTCAAACGGTAGCCGGCGGTATCGCGGACCAGCACAACCCCGCTGAGTCGCAGGGCGTTTTCGAGAACGAAGATGATGTCCGATTTCGGGACCGGCCTGACCGAGACAAGACTGACCGTGCCTTGCACCCTCGGATCGATGGTGTAGCCGGTGCTCAGAATGTCACCCAGCACGACCTTGGCCACCGTCGCGACGGGCGTGTTTTCAAAATTGAGATCGAAGCCGTTTCCGCTTGCGATCGGCTGCAAGCGCGTCTCGGAGATGTCGGTCACCTCGGTGGCGTTATAGACCGTCGGACGGCCTCGCTGACCAGCGTTGGAGGGAGAGCCATTTACCTGCTGCGGCTGACGGGGAAGAATGTCCAACGAACGGACCTTGTCGAGCACATCGATCTCGTTGGAGTCATTGGCCGCAAAGTTCGCGGAATTGCAGGCTGTGAGGAGGCCGGCGGATAGCAGCATAACCGCCGCACACAGACCGCGGCCAACCGTCGGGGACCGGCTTGGCTTACCGACGAACACTACCATGCTACTGTTCTAACCTGTTTCCCGCTCCGGATCGGTTCGGAATAGCCGATCAAGCCAGCAGCGATGAATAGCCGAGAAATATGACAGTAATAATTTGCCGGGCCGGGCGCGCCTTCGGCCGGCGACGGCATCCCCAGTTGCTTTCCGGCGAAAGGAGGCGGGCCGTTTCGTACAGGTGTCATATTTCGGATCAATAACCAGTCGCTGGCGGTCGATATCGGGCTGAAGCCGCGTGAGCCGCTCATCTGATGCAGCGGCGTGACTGGAAGACGCATGACCGGCGACGAGTCTAGGCAGTTCGTGGAACATCTTCGTCAAAACAACCATTTGACGAAGACGAACGGCAACGGCGACCTCGCGGGGCAGGGCGGCGACCCTTCACAAGGTTCGCTTCACGGCAAGCTCTGGGAGCATACCAATCTGTCGGCCAGCGAATTCGCCGACGAAGCTGTCCGATTCTACGACCTGGCGCGGGTCACCCTCCAGGACATGCTGTCGGCCACTGCCGCCGTGGAGCCCTTCTCGCAGCGCTTCTTGCGGGAAATGATGGTGTTTCCTTATCGGCTAGCCGACGGGCGCGCCGTGCTGGCGGTGGCGGACCCGGCCGATATCGCAGCGCGCCGCGCCGCGGAAATCGTGCTCGGCGCCGACGTCGTGATCAAGGTGGCGTCGTTTGAAGATATTACGGTCGCGCTGAACCAGCGCCTGGGCGAGGACGTCGAGGTTCAAGCGGGCGGAGAGACGTTTGCGCCCCGTGAAGACGATATCGAAAGTTTGCGAGACCTCGCCAGCGGTGCGCCGGTGGTGCGCGCGGTCAACGATCTCCTGGAAAAAGCTATCGAACTGCGTGCGAGCGACATTCACATCGAGCCCTTTCACACCGGGCTTGTCGTGCGGGTGCGTATCGATGGCCTGCTGCGGCCGGTCGCGGCGCCGGCCGGCGTGTTGCCGCAAGCGGTGATCTCCCGCATTAAAATTGTCGCAAGCCTCAACATCGCGGAGCGCCGCCTGCCGCAGGACGGCTCCGCCCGGCTGCGGGCCGGACGTTCGGATATCGACATTCGCGTCGCGATCATGCCCACCCAGCATGGAGAATCCGCGGTCATCCGTATCCTGCCCAAGGATCGTGGGCTGCTCGTGGTCGAAAAGTTGGGGTTTTCGTCGCGCGATGAAACCAAAATCAGACGGCTGTTGAAACTGCCTCATGGCATGATCGTCATCACCGGGCCAACCGGAAGCGGAAAGACCACGACGCTCGCCACTGTCTTGTCGATCCTCAACGAGCCGTCGCGGAAAATCCTCACCATTGAGGACCCTGTCGAATATGAAATCCCCGGCGTCAACCAATCACAGATCAAGCCGGCGATCGGGTTGACGTTTGCCGCGGCATTGCGCTCGTTCGTGCGTCAGGACCCAGACGTCATCATGGTCGGCGAAGTGCGCGACTCCGAAACCGCGCATGTCGCGGTTCACGCCGCGCTTACGGGGCACCTCGTGCTGACGACGCTGCATACCGAGACGGCGGCGGCGGCGGTGCCGCGTCTGCTCGACCTCGGTGTCGAAGGCTATCTGTTGCGCTCCACCTTGCGCGCGGTGGTGGCGCAGCGGTTGGTTCGTCAGCTCTGCGACCGTTGCAAAGTGCCGAAGACGCTGACAGAGGCAGATTTTGACGAAAATCCTCAGCTCGGCGCACTCGGGTTCAAGGCCGGTGAAACGCTTCGAGAGCCTTGCGGGTGCGAACGCTGTGGCGGCACGGGCTATCGCGGCCGACTCGGCGTGTTCGAGATTTTGGAAATGACGAACGAACTGCGTGAACTCATCGGGGAGCAAACCGACGGACTGCGGATCGATGAGACCGCCATCCGTGCTGGGATGACGACGATGCTCGACGATGGCCTTGCGAAGTGCCGCGCCGGCCTGACCTCGCCGGCGGAGATCCTCCGCGTCACAACCGTGCGGTGAAAACGTGCCCAATTTTCGCTACCGAGCCCTGACGCAGAACGGAGAGATCGTGCATGGCACGCTCTCCGCGCCGACGGTGGCGGAAGTTACCCATCGTATCGAATACCTCAAGCTGCTCCCGATCGAAACCATTGAAGAAACCCGAAAGACCACCGCTTCGCGCGGCGATTTCGGGCTGTTCGATCGGCCGAGCCAGGCGGAGGTGACGACCTTCACCCGCGATCTGGCGCTGCTCTTGAAGGCGGGCGCCCGTCTCGACGACGCGCTTGAATTGCTCGCGAGCGATGCGGATGTGGGCCGGCTTCGCCCCGTGGTTGGCAAGCTACGAGCCGCGCTTTTGAGCGGAGAGAGTCTTGCCGGAGCGATCGCGGATCATCCCTCCTTGTTTCCCGCCATGTATGTCGCGCTGGTTCGCGTCGGCGAAGTGTCGGGCACGCTCGATCGGGTGCTCGAGATGTTGGGAGCGGAGCGGGCGAGGGCCGAGTTGATGCGCCGCAAGCTTACGGATGCGATGCAATACCCGGCTTTCGTTCTGATCGCCGCGGTTTGCGTCATGCTTTTTTTCATTTTGTTCGTGCTGCCGCAATTTTCCTCGGTGCTCGGGGATTTCGGTGCAAAATCCGACACCGCACTGAGCGGTTTCATCAAACTGTCGGACTTTCTTCGCGCCAACGGAACCGTCGTGATATTCGTTTGCGTGTTCTCGATCGTCGGCATCTGGTGGTTGTTGCGCCGGCCCGGCGTCGGCGCGGCGGTGGTGAACGCGATCGCGCAAGTCCCGGGGATCGCCGGCATCTTTCGGTTTTACCGGACCACGCTGTTTTGCCGCAATCTTGGGGTCCTGCTCGGCGCCGGGGTCAATCTCACCGCCACGTTGCGAATTCTCGTCGACATCATGGCGGTGACCGGAAGCGTAGCGGCCTGGGCCGCAGCTGCGGATCGCGTGCGCCATGGCGGCAAGCTGTCGGACGCGCTGTCGGCGTCGGACAGCCTTCCCCCGATGGCGGTGCGCATGCTGCGGCTCGGGGAGGAAACCGGGCAACTCCCGGCGTTGGCCGGCCGTGTCGCCGAATTCTACGAACAGAAATTGCAGCGCAGCCTGGATCGGATCGTCGGCATCATCGGGCCGCTCGCCATCGTCACCATCAGTGCGGTGGTGGGCGGACTGATCGTTTCGGTCATGACCGCGCTGCTGTCGGTTACTCAACTTGTCGGCTAGAGCATGATCCGAAAAAGTGGGAACCGGTTTTTCGAAAAGATCATGCTCAAACAAGAGATGAGATCATGATGCGATTCTACTTAATCGCATCATGATCTAGATGAGGATAGAGTCATGAAACTTGAAAATCGTCCGGGTTGGTTCTCGGTGTTGCGCGCGCCAGGTGGTGATCGCGAGAGGCTCGGCCAACAGGGCTTCACCCTGGTCGAGATGTTGGTCGTGATTACCATCATCGGCCTCATCATGGGTCTGATCGGCCCGCGTGTTCTCAACTATCTCAGCGAATCCAAGGTCAAGGCCGCGAAGATTCAGTTGCAGAGTTTCGGTAGCGCGCTCGATCTATTTTACCTCGATGCCGGCCGGTTTCCATCGACGGCCGAAGGCCTCACCGCGCTGGTGCAGCGGACGCCGGGCTTAGCTGCCTGGAACGGACCGTATTTGAAGGGCGGCAACGTTCCCAACGATCCGTGGAACCACCACTATGTCTATCGCTCGCCCGGCGAGCACAGTCCCTACGAAATCGTATCTTACGGCTCCGACGGCCAGGAGGGCGGCACCGGCATCGCCGCCGATATTTCAACGGAAAACTTGGCAAGCGCGAAGAATGAGTGACGAAGGGAAACGCGGATTCACGCTGCTCGAGATGGTCGGTGTCCTTGCGGTCATCGCCATGCTGGCGGCCGTGCTATTGCCGTTGATTCCGCGCCAGACCTCGCGCTCCCGCCTTCAGGCCTATGCGCTTGAGACCGCGACGCTATTGAAAGCGGACCGCAACGCCGCGATCCGTCGTCAGGCCGATGTCGTCACGCTCGTCGATGCCGGGACCCGCTCGATCCGTTCGGGCACAAGCGGGGAGACGATCAGCATTCCCGAGGATGTTCAGTTCGATGCGTTGTTGCCCCAAACTTGCCGGCAGCAGGCGGCGCTATCGACCATCAGCTTTTTTGCAAATGGAACGTCGTGCGGCGGGACCATCGCGCTGACACGGCTCGACGCGGGCTACGAGGTTCGCGTCAATTGGCTCACCGGAAGGATCGAAATTGTTTCGCGCAGCACCGCCACGAACTGACGGCCCGCAAGCCGGCTTTACGATGATCGAGGTATTGATCGCGCTTGCGGTCGTTGCCGTCGGCATCGTTGCGATCGGTTCGGTGATGGCGACAAACGTGCGCGGCGTACGATCGTTGGAGCAGCATGTCGCGCTGATACAGACGGCGCGCGGCACCATGGCGACTGAGATTCCATCGCGCGCTGAACTTGGCCCCGGGGTCTTGTCGGGCCAACTCAACGACCATCGATGGCAGATCGACATCGGGCCGCTGGGTGGAGGTTGGATGGTGGCCGACGCGAATGTGAGCTGGATTCCCCAGCTCGTGAAAATTCATGTGCAATCGCCCTCCGGCGGAGCTTTCGATCTTCAAACCGTTCGCCTGATGCCTAGGCCGCGCCAATGAGTGCATCGCTTACTACGAGACGGACTGACGAAGCCGGCTTTACGTTGATCGAGACGCTAGTGGCGCTGGCGTTGACGGGCCTCGTGCTCTCGGCCCTTGCCAATATCACCTCGCAATGGCTGCCAAACTGGAATCGCGGAATGGATCGCATTCAGCGCAGCGAGGCGATCGGGCTCGCATTGCAGCGGATCGGCGCCGACCTTGCCGCCGCCGAATATGTGCCGGCCAATCGGGAGCAGCAAAAGCCGCTGTTCGATGGCTCTGAACTGTCGGTGACGTTCGTGCGGACAGCCCTTGGCCCGAATGTGAGGCCGGGACTGGATGTCGTGCGGATCGGCGAAACCACCGATCAGCGGGAGTTCGCGACCGTCCGCTCGCGTGCGCCGTTCGGGCCGCTGCCGCAAGCGGCTTCGCTCTCCGAGCAAATTCAGTTTGGCGATCCGGTTTTATTGTTTCGTGCCCCGTTTCGGCTGTCGTTTTCCTATGCAGGGCGCGACCGCGTCTGGAAAAGCAGTTGGCACGACGCTGACAGATTGCCGGATGCGATCATGCTGACGGTTCGCGACGCGACGACGGAGAGAGTCCTCTCGGTTTCGACGGTGGTGTCCGTTCATGCCGAAGCGCCGGCGGTGGGAAGCTGCGCACAGCCGGGCAAAGACTGTAACGGCAAGCCGGACGGCACGAAGGACAACCCCAACGCGGCAAACGTCGCTCCGCCGCAAAGTGCGCCACGATGACGGGGAAGATTTCTCACATCGCTAGAACTTCCGAGCGCGGTTTCGTGCTCGTTGCCGTGCTCTGGATTATTGCAGCGCTCTCGGCTTTGGCAACGATCTTTGCCGTTTACCTTTCCAATTCAGCGCAGACGCTCGCCCTCAATGACGCAGGCCTGCAGGCGGAAGCCCTGGTGTCGGCCAGCGTCGAGTTGACGGCCTATCAATTGTCGCTGGTGGGCGACAATGCGCGTCCGCTTCAAGGATCGCTTCGCTATCGACTGGACAACGCTGAGATTGGCGTCTCCTTCGTGACAGAGACGGCCCGCGTCGATCTCAACCTCGCACCAAAGGAGATGCTGGCAAATTTGCTGTCCGGCCTTGGGGCCTCGCAGGACGATGCCGGGCAGTATGCCGACCGCATTATTGGGTGGCGGACGACCCCGAAATCCGACGCGGTCGAAGACGAAGTGTCGCTCTATCGTGCCGCCGGGCTTGCTTATTCGCCCCGGCAGGCGCCGTTTGCGCATGTGAACGAGCTTGCTCTCGTTGTTGGTCTGCCGCCGGCGCTGGGCGATCGCGCCTTGCCTTTCGTGACGGTCTTTAGCGGACAGCCGAAGATCAACGCCCTGGTGGCGCCGCCCGAGGTGGTCGCGGCATTGCCCGGCATGACGCCGGCCGCGTTGAAGGAATTCCTGCGAGCGCGACCGGCGCTGCCAAGAGACCAGGCTGCGATCGCGACCGCGCTTGGGCCGGCGCAAGCGGGCGCGACGATCGATAAAAGCGACTTCTTTCGCATCCTGATCGCGGTGAAATTCGACAATGGCCGCCAGACCTCGTCGGAAGTGGTGATCGAGTTGCGTGGCGAAGATGACCCGTACCGCGTGCTGTCTTGGCGGGACGAAGTGGAGACGGCAACCGGTCGTGCTCGAAAGCTTGTGGGTGATGGCGATGATTTCTGAACTCAAGGCGCTGTTTGGCGAATGGATTGCTTCGGTCGCCTTGGCGATCGATTCGATCACCGGCCGCCTGATGCCGCGTCGGCAAATCTCGCTCATCGAAGGCGAGGGCGACACGTTCACGGCCAAAGCGGCGCCCGTGAAAAAAGGCGCCGCATTGCCAGATGTTGTGCTTCGCGTTTCGAACGGGAGGCCGACCCCATCTCTTCCGGCCGATTGGGAGAGCGTCCTTCGCGGCGGCCGCGTCGAGTTTTTGCTCAAGTCCGACCAGGTTTTGTTTCGATCGCTCGACTTTCCCAAGCGGGCGGTCGATTTTCTCGATGGCATGATCCGCGCGCAGATCGACCGTCTGACGCCGTGGGCGGCAAGTGACGCGGTTTTCGGGTGGAGTGCGCCTTCCGATATTTCGAATGAACGAATCCAGTTGACCCTTGCCGCCACGTCGAAAAGCAAAATTCAACCGCTTGTTCAGCTTGCAACCAACCTTGGCGCAGCTTTCGTTACGGTATCTACCAAGTCTCCGCCCGGTGAAGGCCCGCCTGTGAAGTTCAGCATCTTCGAGGGCGCGCTGCCAAACGCGATCGGACGGAGGGTGGACGTGCCACGCACGTTGCGTCTCACCGTTTTGGGCGCCGGCCTTGCGGCTGTGGCCTCCTTGATGCTTGCGGCTTACGTCGGCAATGCGCTCGACGTCGAACAGCAGCAACTCTCGCGCCGGATCGCGGAACGCCGCGCTGCGCTGCGCCTTAGTCAAACTGCCGCGGGTGGATCGGCCCAGAGTTTGCTGGCGAAGCGCAAGCAAACGACGCCCTCGAGCGTGATGGTGCTTGAGGCGATCTCGAGGGTGCTGCCCGATAGTACCTATGTGACGGAACTGCGGATCGAAGGCGACAAGGTGCAGGTCGTCGGTATTTCTCAGGATGCCCCTTCCTTGATTCGATTGATGGAGCAGTCGCCGCAGTTCTCTCGCGCCACATTTTTTGCGCCAACCACGCGCGCGCAGAACGATCCAGGCGAACGGTTTCATATAGAGGTTCACCTCACGCCATATTTTGGATCAGGCACATGAATTTCGTCGCCATTTTGAGAAAAACAGCCATCGCCTCGCCTTTGCCGGCGACGGTCGCTTACGCCGGCCTCGTGTTCGCACTGCTGTTGACGGCAATCACCTCTATTGCGGACATCCTCGGCCAGCGGGCCGAGGTCGCCTCGTCGGCGGCCATGTTGGAGCAACTTGACGGCCGCAGGCCTGCCGCGGCGCGCGGTCAACCCAGCGACGTTTCGATGCCGGCGGGCTCGGCGTTTCTGGAAGGGGCGACGGTCACCGTCGCGGGTGCGGCGCTTATTCAACGCGTTGCGGGCGCGGTGACCAAATTCGGTGGCAACGTTTTGTCGACCCAGGTCGAATTGAAGGGCACGCAATCCAAGGCCGGGTTCCTGAGTATCCTGGCAAGTTGCGAGATCGAACAGATTGGACTGCAGCAATTGCTTTACGATCTCGAAGCCGGAATGCCGTTCTTGTTCATCGATCAGCTCGTGGTTCAAGCACCGTCCACGGCATCGGGTTCGGCGAGCGGAAAATTGCGGATTTTGCTGGCGGTGTCCGGTCAATGGCAGGGAACGAAATGACGCTGAGGATAGCAATTGGCGTCATGCTTGTGGCGGTATCTGCGCAGGCCGTGGCTTCGACCTCCGGGGCGGTCGCCGATCGGCCGGATTTTGTAATGGCCGAAGATGCACGCGCCGGCTCGCCGCCGACGCCCGCGGTCTGGACACCCCCCTCCGTTCGCGACCTGGCGCAAACCGTGACCGCGCCGCCCACGCCCGCGCCAGCACCGGAGCGCGCGCTGAGCGCCAATCCATTATGGGCTATCCCTCTTAACTCCTTGTCGGGCACGCGCGACCGGCCGATCTTCTCGCCGTCGCGGCGGCCGCCGGCGCCTGCGGTCGCACCCGCGGCCGCTCCAAAGGTTGCGGCGGCCAAGCCAAGGGAACGTGAGCGCCCACAACTCAATTTGGTGGGCACCGTCGCAAGCAGCGACGAAGCTTTCGGAATATTCCTGGATACATCGACCAAGGCTGCGCTCCGGTTGAAAATCGGTGAGGATTATCAGGGATGGAAGTTGCGCTCGGTTCAAAGTCGGGAAGCGACGCTGGAAAAGGATCAGGAGGTCATCACCCTCGAACTGCCGCAGCCTGGCGGGGGACAGGCTGTGAGTGAAGTCCGCAACGAAGCCCGCCCCCCGACCACCACCGGGAAGCTCGCGACCTCACCGCCGCGGCTTGACAGGCTTAGCCGCTGAAGCTTGCCCCCGCTTCGCTTAGCAACACGGCCAGTGCTGCTGAAAACTGGACGTGAACAACAGGCCGATCGCGAGAAACGGGCCGAACGAGATCGACGTCTGACCGGTCAATGGCCGTCCTGCCAATTGCATGATGCCGGCACAGGCCAGCGCGGTCAGCGTTGCAACCAACAGAAGCATGGGAAGTCCGGTGACGCCGACCCAAATTCCGGCGGCCGCCAGGAATTTGACATCGCCCAGCCCAAGGCCCTGAATTTTTCTGAACGCGAAATAAAGTCGTCTCAGGAGCCAGAACGTCGCTCCGATCGCCGCGCCCTCGCAGGCGGCTTCCAAAGCAAACGGTGGACCATCGACGATCAATGCTTTCGACAGGCCGAGACCGGCTATCGCCAAATTCAGCCAGTCCGGAATGATCCCGTGGCGAATATCGATCCAGGCGAGAACAAGGCTCAACAGGCACAGCAGGCCAAACGGGAGGAGTGCGATCATGCCGGGAACCTGACAATAGATGGTTCGATTAGTTTCGCCGAGAAAGTGACGAAAATCATTGTCGATTCTTCTAATTGATCCAGGCATCCAATCAACATCAGGTGTCCCTTGACTCGCGGCCGCGGCTGCTCAGTAATGGCCGACAAAGCTTTTGCATATCGCGCGAAAGAAAAAAACGTCAGGGAGAGAAGGCGATGGCAAACATTGGCCGCCGCGGTTTTGTGAAGGGCGCAACGGCGAGTGCTCTGGCGTTCACGGTTGGCGGCGTCGAAGTCATTATGTCGGCGGGTCAGGCGCGGGCGCGGAACGTACCTTTCCGGCTTCTCGATGCCCATCAGGGAGAAACCCTCGAAGCGCTCGGCGAGACGCTGGTGCCGCAGGCGCGCGAAGCCGGCATCGCACATTTCATCGATCATCAGCTCTCTGTGCCGCCGCAGGAATCTTTGCTGCAAGCTCGCATCTTCAACGTCCGGCCGCCGTTTGCGGACTTTTACCGTGCCGCGATCAAGACGGTGGATAGCGGTAGCAGCAAGATGTTCGGGCGCGATTTCGTCCAATTGCCGGCGGCCGATCAGCGGCAGCTTGTCGATTCCATGCGGCAGAACAAGATCGAAGGCTGGACCGGACCGCCCGGCGCGCTGGTGTATGCCGTGCTTCGCGCCGATGCCGTCGATGTCGTTTACGGCACGATGGAAGGCTACGAAGCGCTCGGCATTCCCTACATGGCCCATATTCCGCCCGAAAAGAGGTGGTGAAATGACGAACGAGAAAGTCGATGTCGTCATCGTCGGCGCGGGTGCGTCCGGCTCGGTTTACGCGTCGGTGCTCGCGAAGGCCGGCAAGAAAGTGGTGTTGTTGGAGGCTGGTCCGGATTGGGAGCTTTCCGATCTCATCAGCTCCGAAATCTGGGGTCGTCGCATCAAGCCGGCCGGTGCTCCCATTCTTCTCGAAGGCAAGAACCCGATGGGTTACGCCGCCCAGGCCGGGTGGGGTGTCGGCGGCGCGGCGCTGCATTACTACGCAAACTTTCCGCGGCTGCTGCCGACAGATTTCCGCGTCAAAAGCGAGCACAACCGGGCGCACGATTGGCCGATCTCTTATGAAGACGTCGCGCCGTTCTACGACAAGGTCGCGCGCGAGATCGGCGTCTCCGGCGATGCCAAGGCAGAGCAAAGATGGCGGCCCGCGGGTGAAAACTATCCGATGCCGCCGATGAAGACATTTCGCAACGGCGACATCTTCCTCAAGGGCTTTGAAGCAACCGGCATTCCGATGGTGCCGGCGCCCGTCGGGATGAATTCGGTGGAGTTCAACGGCCGGCCGGCATGCCTGTATGACGGTTGGTGCCATGTCGGCTGCCCGATCGGTGCGCTCGCCAATCCGCAGATCACGTATCTGGGCGATGCGCGTAAAGCCGGCGCCGAGGTTCGGGCCCTTTGCACAGTGACGCGCGTCCTGACCAATCAAGCGGGGACGCGCATCACCGGCGTCGAATATTACGACGGCAAACACGAAAAGCAGATACAGGAAGCCAGCGTGGTCGTGCTCGCCGCCTGGTCGGCGCAAAATCCGCGTCTTTTGCTCAACTCTGCGACCGACAAGCACGCCCAAGGCTTAAGCAATGCAAGCGGACTCGTCGGCAAGTTCATGATGTCGCATCACGTCGCATCGACATGGGCGATGTTCGACGAAGACGTTCAGAATCACTTGGGCACGATTGCCGTCCAGTACATGTCTTACGAGCACTACCCGAAGACCAGCTATCAGGGCGTATTCGGTAGCTCGTTTATCGTGGCGGGGTTTGCGCTGAAGACGACCGATCTTGCGATTTCACGCCCCGATCTGTTCGGGCCGGAGCTGGCGGATTATATGAAGCGGGCGGCGCGCAACCTTGCCGGGATAAAAGCCTTCGGCGAAGAGCAGCCGAACATCGAGAACCGCGTGGAGCTGACGAGTGCGAAGGACGAGTTCGGCATGCCGCTCGGAAAACTTATTCATAGCTTTGACGAGAACGCGGTGGCGCTGTGGAACGCCAATCTCGAAATGGGTTTGAAGGTCGCAAAGGCGAGCGGCGCCAAGGAAGCATGGTCGGCACGCGGAGCAATCCCGACCAGTCATCTTCTCGGGGGCACGATCATGGGGACAAGCGCCACCAATTCCGTCGTCAACAGCTATGGCCAGAGCCACGAAATCCCGAACCTTTGGATCGCGGGGCCAGGCATCTTCCCGACGGAGGGCGCGTCGAACCCGACGTATACGATATTTGCGTTGTCGCAGCGCGGAGCCGAGCGCATGGCCTCGCAATGGGGAACGTTGGCGAACTAACCGTTTGCGGATTTGAAATGGCTTGGACGGCCCATGCCGTCGCGGCCGCGCGCGCAGTCTGCATCTGGTCCCGAAGCCCGGGGACGTTCTGCGGAGCGCCGGCCGATCCTGACCTTGACCGAGGACACTTCCGGTGGCATTCACGACACTCTCATCGCAGCCTGCGGCGGCTACCGCTATGCGCTTCCCGATGTGGAAGATTGTCGCGACAACTGCACAGATAATCTCCTTGAAAGAATGGACGAACTCGGCTTGATGCCGATGGAAGTGCCAAGTCCTCCTAATCTCTTCATGAACATTCCATGGCGTTCCGATGGCACACTTTACTTCGCGGCGCCGCCGCGGTCCGTGCCCGGCGGTTATGTTGGGCTACGGGCCGAGAGGGATTTGGTAACCGCATTTTCCGCGTGTCCGCAGGATATCCTGCCGAGGCGTATTTTAAGATCACGGAAGAGAATCTCAAAGTTGGAGAGACGGCATGAGCGCGGCACAGACGAAGCGTGAGATATCCGAGGCCAACCGGCGACGCTATGAGGAGCTTCGGGCCGCGGGACAGGAGGTGACGCCAAAGGGTCTGCCGGAAGCGACCGCCCTCGATGGAGCTCCGATCGCGCCCGGTGCGGTGATTAGCCGCGAACAGGTTCCCGCCGACTGGTACACGACGGTTCGTTTGCGGCGGGGCGAGGCGCTTCGGATCGTCGATGATTCCGGCCGCTCCAGCGTCGCGCTGATCGGCTGGCGCGAGGAAGACATGTCCGAGCGGATCAATTGCGCCGACACCGCCAAAGTGCAGTGGAGCGCTGCCATCTCGAAGGGGCGCGTCATCCTCTCGGACATGGGACGTGTATTTCTGTCGCTGATCGAAGACACCAGCGGCGCGCACGATCTCATGGTCGGAGGCTCCACGCCCGCTTCAATGCTCGCCGCATTCGGGGCGACTTCGCGCAACACCCAGGAAAATTTCCTTGCGGCCGCGATGAAGGTCGGGCTCAGCCTCAGAGACATTCCGCCCTGTGCCACGTTCTTCGCCCCCGTCTCGCTCGATGCGGAAGGGCGCTTCCTCTGGAATGCAGGCCGAAAACGCCCGGGGGATTTTGTCGACCTGCGCGCGGAAATGAACGTCGTGCTCGTGCTGTCGAATTGCCCACATCCGCTTGATCCGGCTCGGCCCGCAACCTCTGGGCCGATCACCCTGATTCGTCACCGTGCACCGCCACCCGCGACAGACGACCCATGCAGGACGACGTCGCCCGAAATCGTCCGCGCCTTTGAGTTCACCGATCGGCTCTACGTCTGAGGAGAGGCCTTAATGACCAGTCTCGCAGCCCCATCATCGATTCCAGATATTTCCGGCGCCGTGTACACTCATGATATTCCGGCGGAGCGGCCCTGGTCGCGCGTATTGAAGCAAGGGCAGACCTTGCGGATCATCGATAGCGAAGGACAGCAGGCGGTCGATGCGCTGCTTTATTGCGCTGACGACCCTACCGAGCGTTACAGCTCGCAAGATACGTTGCGCGTCCAGGGCTCGGCCTATGTCGAACTCGGAACGCGATTGGTCTCGAACAAGGGCCGGGTGATGGCGCGCATCACCGCGGATTCTTGCGGGCGACACGACACCTCGGCGGGTTGCTGTTCGTGCGAAAGCAATGCCGTCCGTTTCGGCGAGGAAACGAAGTATCAGCATGCCTGCCGCGAGAATTTTATTCTGGAGTTATCGAAGCACGGGCTGACCAAACGCGACATCGTCGCAAACCTGAATTTCTTCATGAATGTGCCGATCGACCCGTCGGGAGCCTTTACGGTCGTCGACGGCATCTCGGGTCCCGGAAACTACGTCGACGTGACCGCGGATATGGATGTGCTGTTCGTCATCTCCAATTGTCCTCAGGTCAACAATCCTTGCAACGGCTTCAACCCAACCCCGATACGCGTCATAATCTGGGACGCCAAACAGGCGTAGTTCAAGCGCAGCCAGAGCCTTTTCCGTTCCGATTGAATCGAAACGGAGGCTCTATTTCTTTGTTTTGACGCGTTTTCTTGACGCGAACCGGCATCCACCCCGAATCGCGTCCGGGGCAGGCTTTCGCTGGAAAACGCTCTAGCGAGACCGGATTCGCAGATGGATGGGCGTTCTCCGCAGACGATCCGCGCGAGGATCCGGACTCGGAAGCTTAGGCTGTGCGAATCTTGGCGAGGAAGCCGTTCACGTTCCCCCGCAGCATGTCCGATTGGTGGCTGAGATCGTCGGCGGCTGCGAGCACCTGCGTCGCGGCCGAACCGGTTTCTTCGGCCGCCTCGTTCACATGAGCGACGTTGGTTGCCACGCCGTTGGTGCCTTGCGCTACCAGCTGAATATTATGTGAAATATCTCGCGTCGCGGCTCCTTGCTCCTCGACCGCTGCCGCGATCGTCGTAGCAATTTCGTTCATCTGGCGAATGGTGCTGCCGATCGCCTTGATTGCATTGACCGCCTGCCCGGTTTCGCCCTGGATGGCGGCAATCTGCGTCGAGATGTCTTCGGTTGCCTTGGCGGTCTGGCTCGCCAGTGTCTTCACCTCGCTCGCAACCACGGCGAAACCTCTGCCGGATTCGCCGGCACGCGCGGCCTCGATCGTTGCGTTGAGTGCCAGCAGGTTGGTCTGGGAGGCGATGTTCTGAATCAACGCCACGACCTCGCCGATCTTCTGCGCCGTTTCGGCGAGACCCTGGACCATGGCGTTGGTGCGGTCCGCCTCCATGACCGCGGTGCTGGCGATCTCGGCCGACTGCGTCACCTGGCGGGAAATTTCGCTGATCGAAGCGTGCAGCTGCTCGGTCGCCGCCGCCACCGTTTGAACGTTGGCGGAGGCCTGTTCGGAAGCCGTAGCGACGGAGGTGGCTTGCCTCGTGGTCTCCTTGGCGGTGGCTGCCATGCTTCCGGCGGTCGCATGCATCTCCGTCGAAGCGGCGGTTAGCGTGTCGAGCGCCTCGCACACCTGTCCGTCGAAAACCGCGATGTACTCTTCGACGTTTTGTTGACGCTTCTCCCTCTGAATTTGCTGCTCCCGCTGTTCGCCTTCGAGCCGACGCGCCGTGATCGCGTTTTGTTTGAATACCTGCAGCGCTTGCGCCAGCATGCCGACCTCATCGGTTCGATCAAGGCCGTCAATCTGGATCTCGATATCGCCTTTGGCGAGCTTCGTCATTTCACGGGTCATGTGAGCGAGCGGGCGGGATATCAGATGGAGCGCGATCCAGCCAAGGACGCCGAAGGCGCAAATGAGGCCGACGGTGGCGCCGATCACCAGCCACTCGCGGGCCTGCGCGGCGGTGGCGACGCTTTCGTCGCGGTCTGCCTTCATTTTTTCAACGTTCATGGCGATGAGCTTGCCGACGGCCTCTATCGCCACTTGTCGATGCTTGGCCGCCACGTTGCGCGAATGGGCAAAGGCCTCGTCCACTTTGCCGGCCATGGTGAGATCGAAGACGCGG
>WNFQ01010393.1_pt1 | contig 18005 bp, 10 predicted proteins | sample 5400171 | NCBI WGS metagenome assembly WNFQ01 (sample SAMN13153356, study PRJNA577476) | soil metagenome | isolation source: 20 cm soil under Madrone tree | place: USA:California | collected 2016-06-14 | reverse complement strand
ACTTCACCCGCGGGCCGCTGCAGTTTCTTTGCGCAAGCCTGGAGATGGCGCCGGAAGGCGAGGGTTGCCGCGTCGAATACAAGATCGAGGCGGTACCGGCCAATCTGTTCGGGCGGCTTCTCCTGGCGACCGGGTTCTTTCCCTCGGCCGAACGCAATTTCAAAAAGAGGGCCAAATCCGCCGGAGAGTTCGCCGCCGGCCAGCGCGAGGCGCCCTTCGATTACGAGCCGCCAGCGGTCTCGGCCGAGCACGAGGCCCGGGCCGAGCGACTGGTGGCGGCCATCGAGGCCACGCCCAACGGCCACGGATTGGCCAAGCGTATCGCGGATCTGGTTTTGAAGGGCCAGGAGGTCGATCTCTGGCATATCCGACCGGTGGCGCTCGCCCGCAGCTGGAAGGCCGAGGCGCTGCCGGTGATCGAGGCTTGCCTGCAATCGGTGAAATCAGGCCTGCTCGAACTGCGCTGGGACGTGCTCTGCCCGCGCTGCCGCGTTTCCAAGGCCTGGGTCGGCACCCTTGACCGTCTGCCCGACACCGCCCATTGCCCAAGCTGCAACATCGATTACGACGCCGATTTTTCCAAGAACGTGGAGGCGGGATTCCGCCCCGCGGCGGCGTTGCGCAAGCTGGAGAGCGGCGAATATTGCCTCTTCGGCCCCATGTCGACGCCCCATATCCGCGCCCAGATCCAGGTCGAATGCGGAGAGACACGGCTGGTGGGCGCAAGTCTGGCGCCCGGGCCTTATCGATTGCGCACCCTGGAAGCGGGGCCTGAGTGCGAGATCGAGTGTTCCGGCGGCGGGTTTCCCCAGATCGTCGTCGACGACGATCGGGTCGAGGCGGGGCCGCCGGCATCATCGGGCCAGTTGAAGCTCACCAACCGTGCGAGCCACGCCCGCGTCTTCATCGTCGAGGACCGAAGCTGGATTCGCGATTGCCTGACCGCGGACAGGGTGACCGCGTTGCAGACCTTCCGCGACCTCTTCAGCGGCGACGTCCTGCGCCCGGGCGACGAGGTCAGCATCGGCCAGGTCACGCTGATGTTCACCGATCTCAAGGGCTCGACCGCGCTCTACGAGCGGATCGGCGATGCCGCCGCCTATCATCTGGTGCGCGACCACTTCGCCTTCCTGGCCGAGCAGGTGCGCACCCACAACGGCGCCATCATCAAGACTATCGGCGATGCGGTGATGGCCGCCTTCGCCGATCCGATCGATGCAGTCAAGGCGGCGCTCGCCATTCAGGGGCGGGTTGCAGGGTTCAATGCCGAACATGCGGGCGAAAAGGACATTGCTATCAAGCTGGGATTGCACAAGGGGCCCTGCATCGCGGTCACGCTGAACGAACGCCTCGATTATTTCGGCGGCACAGTCAACATGGCCGCCCGATTGCAGGGACGCAGCGTTGGCGGGGACATCATCATATCCGAAGCGCTGATGGTGGAGCCCGAGGTGGAGGCGCTGCTCGCCGGCAAGGGCCTGGTGGAGGAGCGCGCGGCTATCAAGGGCTTCGAAGAACCGGTGCCCTATTATCGCCTGCCCGCGGCGGCGTAAGCAGCCGAGCGCCCACGATGCCAGGATTCATGGAACGGTAATGGCATCGCCTGTGCCGGCTCGGGCGCACCGCATTATTAATCACCGCTTAAGTGTTTGTGACTAAAAATTGATATAGGTTCCCCGTGCGAAACGGGGGCCAGTAAAGGGGCCGTCTGTCACATAGAGAAGGGCATGAGCGAATACCGCTGCTATTTTGTAACTTCTGCAGATCACTTCGCTGATGTCCAAGAGGTCATAGCGGACACCGACGCCGAAGCCGTCGAGGTAGCGCGTGCGCTTGTGGCCGCTAAACCACTCTGCACTGTGGAGATATGGGAAGGCAGCCGTCTTGTTCGCAGGAACATTTGGCCATGCGCGCCCTCCCGGCGCGCGGAATCACCATTGAAGACTATTTAAGCGGCCGATAGGCCCTTAGTTCAGGGGCCAGCACAGGCAAGACTGCACCACAGGATCGAACGCTGACGGTTATCTGCAGAGCGGCTACAGATTCGCCTTCAGGAATTCCAACGTGCGGCTCCAGGCCAGCGCAGCATCTTTCTTGATAAAATTCTGGCCTGTGGGATTGGCGAAGGCATGGTCGGCGTCGTACCAGTAGAGGTCGGCCTTCTTGCCGAGCTTCTTCAGATTGGCGGCGAAGGGATCGACCATGGCATGGTTGATCCAGCCGTCGCGCTCGGCGAAATGGCCTTGCAGCGGGCCCTTGAGCTTGGCGAGCTTGTCGGGGGATTGGCCGACATTGCCGTAGTAGATGACCGTGGCATCGACGGGAGCGGCGATGGAGGCGATCAGCGACATGCCGCCGCCCATGCACCAGCCAAGCGTGCCGACCTTGCCGTTGCCCTCCGGGCTCTTGCGCAGCCACTCGACCCAGGCGGCCAGCGTGTCGGTCGCCTCATTTTGGTTCAAGGCCTCCATCAGCGCGCCGGCCTTGCCGGCGTCGGTGGTGATCTGACCGTTATAGAGATCGCAGGCGAGCGCCAGATAGCCGTGAGTCGCGAGCTCGGCGGCGACGGACTTGATCTGATCGTTGAGACCCCACCATTCGTGGATCAGAAGAACCGCCGGCCCCTTGCGCCCGGGCTTGGCCAGCGCCCCGGAGACGCGCCGTCCGCCCTTGGTCGTGATCGTCACGGTCTCGAGCTGGGCCGCGGTCGAGGCGGCGAGCTTCGGATCGGCCAATATGGCGGCGAGGTGTGAGGCGGTGGCGAGGGCCTGGCGTTCCAATTCGATCATGACGTCCTCCCTAAATCCGGTGGAATTTCATGAACGGAATATTGGGCCGGCCTTGCGGCCGGGGTCCAAGGGATTCTCAGCGCCTCAACAAATGGTGATGGCAGGCAACCGCTGCAAACGAGCCGGTGTTAAGCGGCCTTGGCGCTGGCCTTCTCGGTGGCCTTGGCCACGCGGCGCTTCAGGCGGATGGCCTCGGCGGGCAGCCTGGCATCCGCCGTGCCGAGCAAATAGGCGTCGAGGCCGCCCTTATGCTCGATGGAGCGGATGGCATTCACGGTCAGGCGCAGGCGCACCAGATGGCCGAGCGCATCAGAGAGCATCGTCGTATCCTGCAGATTGGGCAGGAAACGGCGTCTCGTCTTGTTGTTGGCGTGGCTGACGTTGTTACCCGTCAACACGCCCTTGCCGGTGATGGCGCAGCGTCGAGCCATGACCACGATCCTCTTGATGTAAAACCGAAATAGGCGGCGCAGCGCGCCGCCCGAGCAGGCCGGGGTTTTACGTTACCAGCATTGGCCCGTCAAGCGGCAAACCGCCGCCCCGGCTGCCCTAAGAGCCCCCATTCGGGCCCAAAAACGTGGCCAGCAGATCCCGGGCCGCGGCCCCTGGCGCCATGGCCCCGGCCGCCACCCGGGCCTCCAAGGCCGGCAGGCGACCCGCCACCCCGGGATGGCAGGCCAATGCCGCCATCAGGCTGTCGGAAAGCTCGGCGCGCAACCAGGCCTTGGCCTGGTTGGCGCGCCGGGCCGCGATGGCGGGCGCACCCACGGCCTTGCGGTAGCGCTGCACCGTCTTCCAGATCTCCGGGATGCCGATTCCCAGCAGGGCGGAGCAGCGCTGCACCGCCGGCTGCCAGCCGGGTGTGGCCGGGCGCAGCAGGCGCAGCGCATGCTCGTAATCGGCGGCGGTTCGTCCCGCAGCCTCGGCCAGTTCGCCATCGGCCTTGTTCACCAGGATCAGGTCGGCCAGTTCGACGATGCCGCGCTTGATGCCCTGTAGTTCGTCGCCCCCGCCAGGCTGGAGCAGAAGCAGGAACATGTCGGTCATATCGGCGACGGCGGTTTCCGATTGCCCGACACCGACGGTTTCCACCAGCACCACGTCATAGCCCGCAGCCTCGCAGAGCAGCAGGGCTTCCCGGCTGCGCCGCGCGACGCCGCCGAGCGTGGTGCCGGCGGGCGAGGGGCGGATGAAGGCTCGCTTGTCGGCGGCGAGTTCGGCCATGCGCGTCTTATCGCCCAGGATAGCCTTGGCCGAGGACGTGAAGTCCGAAAGATTCGATCAATGTGGATTTGCCAACGCCCGGCGCTCCGGAAATGCCCAGGCGGATCGATTTCCCCGTGCGCGCCAGCAATCCTTCCAACAACGCATCGGCGGCAGGCCGATCCTGGGGCCGGGTCGATTCCACCAGAGTGATGGCACGTGCCAGCGCCTGGCGATCGCCGCCGGCAATCGCTTCCGTCAAGGCCGGCACGCCGGGCAATCGCGGCGCGCTCACTTCGCCGCGACCAATTGGCGAGCCTCCTCGACGGCGGCCGCCTCCTGCTGGCGGGCCCACATGGCGGAATAGGCGCCGCCCTTGACGAGAAGCTCGCCATGCCGGCCGCGTTCGACCACGCGGCCATCCTCCAGCACCAGGATCTCGTCGGCATCGATGACTGTGGACAGGCGATGGGCGATCATCAGCGTGGTGCGGTCGGCCGAGACCTCGGCGAGGCTCTTCTGAATTTCCTTCTCGGTGCGGCTATCCAGCGCCGATGTCGCCTCATCGAACAGCATGATGGTGGGTTGCTTCAGCAGGGCGCGGGCAATGGCCACACGCTGTTTTTCGCCGCCGGAAAGCTTCAAGCCCCGTTCGCCCACTTTGGTGGCATAGCCGTCGGGCAGGCGTGTCACGAGATCGTGGAGCCTGGCAAGCCTTGCCGCCTCCATCACCTCATCCTCGCGCGCGCTCGGCCGGCCATAGGCGATGTTGTAATGCAAGGAGTCGTTGAACAACACCGTATCCTGGGGCACCACGCCGATGGCCCCGTCGATCAGGATCGCGCCCTCGGTCACGTCATAGAAGCGGAACAGCAGGCGCGAAATGGTGGATTTTCCCGTCCCGCTGGCCCCCACGATGGCCAGCGTTCGCCCCGGCTCGACGATGAAACTCACGTCCTTCAGAATCGGGCGGCGGGGATCGTAGCCGAAGGCGACATGGCGGAACTCGACGCGCCCGCCCGCCACTTTCAGGGGCGGAGCGCCCGGTTTGTCGGCCACCTCGATATCGACGCCGAGCAAGGTGAACATGGCCTCCATATCGATCAGCGCCTGGCGGATTTCGCGATAGACGGTGCCCAGGAAATTCAGCGGCAGATAAAGCTGGATCAGATAGGCGTTCACCAGCACGAAATCGCCGACGGTCGCCCGGCCCTGGACGACCTCCATCGCCGCCATGCCCATGAGCAGGGTGACGCCGACGGCGATGATGGCATTCTGGCCGATATTGAGGAAGGCAAGGCTGACGCGGGTGCGCACCGCCGCGGTTTCATAACTCTGCAGGGCGACGTCATAGCGGCGCGCCTCGTGCTCCTCATTGCCGAAATATTTGACCGTCTCGTAATTCAGCAGGCTGTCGATGGCCTTGGTATTGGCCTCCTGGTCCGCCTCGTTCATTTGCCGGCGATGCTTGATCCGCCATTCGGTGAGCGCGAAGGTGAACCAGATATAGCCACCGATGGTGACGAAGGTGACGGCGGCATAGCGCCAGTCGTAGAGGTACCAGAGAATCCCGCATACCAGGCCGATCTCCAGAATGGTCGGCAGGATGTTGAACAGCACGAAAAACAGCAGGAACTCGATACCCTTGGCCCCGCGCTCTATGACGCGGGAAAGGCCGCCGGTCTGGCGATCGAGGTGAAAGCGCATGCTGAGTCTGTGGAGATGGCGGAACGTATCGAGCGCAACCTTGCGGATGGCGCGTTGCGCCACACGGGCGAAGACCGCATCGCGCAGCTCGCTGAAGGATTGGGTCAGGACCCGCGCAAGGCCGTAGGCCAACAGCAGGCCGAGCGGCAGGGTAATGGCCAGATCGGGCTTGTGCACCAGGCCATCCACCAGCCGCTTGAACAGCACGGGCACAAAAATGTTGAAGAATTTGGCCAGAGCCAGGCAGAGGAGTGCCACCACCACGCGCGCGCGCATCTCGAACTGGCCCTTGGGCCAGAGGTGCGGCAGCATGGTCGCCAGGGCGGCCCATTGGCCGTTGAATTTCTTGGGGGGCGTAGCGGCGAGCGTCATGACCTCACCCTAAATCGGCGCGACCAAAAGGCAAGTCAAGGAAGCGGGGGAACAAGGTAGAGGGGTCTTTCCTCGTCAATGCGCCGTCGCCTTGCCCAGGTTGCGCTGAATGAGGAGGTAGAGTTTGCCGATGTCGGCAGTGAGGAAGGCGGTGCTGAGGACGTTGTCGGTGTCGGCCTTGCCGGCCTGGGCCAGGAGATCTTCGAATTTGCCGGTGAAGCGCATAACCAGATCGCGGAACTTGAGGTCCTTGGCATAGCGCTGTTCCAGCGCGGGAATGACGTAGCTGTCCTTCAGGCGCAACAGGCGCCGCGCGAAGGCGGAACGATCGCCGTCCTTGTAGCGGCGCCAGACCTCGTCGGGCACGTCGGCGTCCAGCAGGCTGGTCATGTCGAGCGACAGGCTGTTGAGTTCGGTCATGAGATCGGCGGCGGCGCGCAGGAAGCCGTCGGTCTTGGCGTGCTGGCGGGTCTCGCCCAGGGAGACGATCTGCTGCTGGGCCGCGGCCGTGGCAGCGGCCAGCGCCTCGCTCTGCTTCTGCAGATGCTCGCCCAGCCCCGCGGCCAGATGGAGGGCTTGGCCCACCGTGGTGCCGAGCTTGCCGGCCTGCTCTTCGAATTTGCTGCCGATATTGTCGGCGTTGTTGAGGGCGTAGTCGGTGGCGCTCACCAGGGCCTCGGCCTTGGCGTCGATTTCCTTGCCCAGCGCCGCCAATTGGCGGGCGGCCTGATCGGCCGCGGCCGTCAGGTGAGAGGCCTGTTGCTGGATCTCCTCGCGCAGCGCCGCCACATCGGCGCGCGCGGTGCCGGCTTGACCCTCGGCAAGCCTGGCCGCGGCGGTCAATTCGGCCACCGGCTTGTTCAGCATGTCGCGCACCGATTGGGCGAGCTGGCCGCTGCGCAGCGCCAATTGGCCCAACTCGTTCATCTGCTCGCTGACGGAATTCTTCACCTCCGCCACCTGCTGGGTCGCCTGGCGGGTGATGTTCATCAGCGCGTCGGACTCGCCCTTGAAAGCCTGGGTCGTATCCTCTGCTTGGCGGGAGGCCTCGCTGGCGGCAACGGCCAATTCGGCCGTCAAATCGTGCACCGCCTGATGCAGATGGCTGACGCGGGAATCGCCCTGCTGGACGACGCGCGTCAATTCATCGGTCTGCTGGCGGAAGGCAGCGGCAACCGCCTGCTGGCGCTCCATGGCGTCGACCGCGACCTTGGTGAGGGCGGTGGCTTCCTCGCGGATGGTCCGGCCCATGGCAGCGATCCGGCCATGCTCGCGCTCCGTCGCCTCGCCCAATTCGAGGGCCCGCTGGCGATAGGTCTCGGCCACATTGGCCGCCCGGCCCGCGGCCGCTTCGGTTTCCGAGGCGATCAGTTGCAGGCGCGAGTCGACATCACTCTGCAGGGAGGCGACACTGTCGGTCGCCTGGCCGGCCGCCTGGGCGATCTCCTCCACCTGGCGGCGCAGCGTCTCGGCCAGTTTGCGGGCCTCGAGCGAGGCCTTGCCTGTGGCCGCTGCCAGAAACTGCGCCTCGCTGCGGAAGGCGGTGACGATGGATTGGGCCTCGATGGCGATGCGATCGGCGATGATAGTGCTTTCGTGGGATTGGGCCTGCAGCGATCCGCGCAAGGCTTCGGTCTGGCGATGCACCTCGCCCAGCGCGCCCGCAACGTCTTCCGTTTCGCGGCGCAACTCGCGAACTGCCTCGCCGCCGCCGGTGGCGACATCGCGCAGCAAGGCTTCGTTCTGCCGGCGCAGAAGATCAGCCAGCGATTCAGTATGACGGGTCAGCGTCTCGCTCAAATCGCGGCTTTGCGCCTCGATGGTGCGCGCGATCTCGGCAGCGCGCTGTTCCAGCATGCCGCCCAGGCCTTGGGCCGTGGCACTGGACTCCGCCGCGCTATGGCGGATGGCGCTCACATTGTCCTGCAGATTGGCGCGCAAGGAAGCACCCATCGACTCGGCTTCGGCGGCGGCCTTGGCGAGATCGGCCAGATGGGATTGCACCAGGTCCTGCGCCGCCCGGCCCTGTTCCGTCAGCCGATCGAACAACCCGTTCATTTCCTCGGCCTTGCCGTGCAATTGCCTCTCCAGCTCACCGGCCGCGCGGACGGCTGCATTCACCAGCACCGCGCCCTGATCTTGGGTTGCCTCGGCAAAGCGCTGGCCCGCCGCGTCGAAGGCAGCATTCACGATCTGGGTCTGGCCCTGGATGCTGAACGTGAAGCGCTGGCCCGCGGCCTCGAAGGCGGCAATCAGCGCGGCATTCTGTTCGCGGGCCACTTTGGCGAAACCGGCCGGCTGAGCCGCCAGCTTGTCGCCAAGCGCCGCCAATTCATCGACCGGGTCGCCGAGCGCACGCCGGGCCGCTTCGACCTGGGCGGCAAATCCATTCGCCTGGTCATCCAGGCGCCTGCCGGCGTCAGCGAGCTTGATTTCCAGATCGGCCACATGGCCGCGCAAAGCCTTGCCGACGCTGCCGATGCGATCGTCGAGTGCCGCGGTCTCGCCGGCCAGTGCCTCCCTGGCCACGCTTACCTTGCTTGCGACCTGATCGACGACCGTGGCGATCTGCCTGGCCTGGGCCTCGAGTGCCGCGCCCGTCTTGCCCAACTGTTCCTGGGCCCGGCCGCTGGCGGAATTCAGGACCTCGACCTGGCGGCGCAACGCATCGGCGAGGCGCATGGTCTTGGCCTCGGCATCGGTCGGGAGATACGAGAGCTTGCGCAATTCACTCTGCACGGCCTCGATGTGGCGTTCCACATCGGTGCCGCGCTTCAGGAAGGCGAGAAAGAGCCAGAGAAAACCAAGGGGTGCCGTGACCCCGGCAAGCAGGCCGCCCAGCTCGCTGGGCAGCAGCGCCGCCACACTGCCCCAGCCGATCTGCGTGTCGATGTAGAGGGCAAAGGCGATGAGCCAGATCAGTGTCAGGAAGATCCCGATGCCGAAGGTAACGCGATTGGGCCCGTCCTCGAGGATGCGCACGGCTCAGGCGGCAAGCCGCTGGCGGCGGATCAGGCCGAGAATCTCGGCCGCCGCGCGCGGGATATTGGTGCCGGGGCCGTATATGGCGGCCACGCCGGCCTTTCTCAGGAAATCGTAATCCTGGGGCGGGATGACGCCGCCGCAGACCACCAGCACGTCGCGGGCATTGGCCGCGGCCAGCGCCTCGATCAGTTGAGGGACCAGGGTCTTGTGGCCGGCGGCCTGGGTGGAGACGCCCACCACATGCACATCGTTTTCGATGGCCTGGCGGGCGGCTTCTTCCGGCGTCTGGAACAGCGGGCCGATATCCACGTCGAAGCCGATATCGGCAAAGGCCGTGGCGATCACCTTGGCGCCGCGGTCGTGGCCATCCTGGCCCAGCTTCGCCACCAGCATACGCGGGCGCCGGCCGCGCTCCTCGGCGAAGGCTGCCACATCCTGCTGGATGCGGCGAAACTCGGGGTCGCCGTCGTAAGCAGCGCCATAGACCCCGGCAATCGCCCGGGTCGTCGCCCGATGGCGGGAAAAGACCTTTTCCAACGCCGCGGAGACTTCGCCCACGGTGGCTCGCGCACGCATCGCATCGACCGAGAGCGTCAGAAGGTTGGCCTCGCCCGCGGCCCCTTGCGTCAGGGCATCCAAGGCCGCCTCGACCCTGGCGGGGTTGCGCGCCGCTTTGACCTGGGCCAGCCGCGCGATCTGGGTTGCCCGCACCTTGCTGTTGTCGATATCGAGAATGTCGATCTCGGCGCGCTCGCTCGAGCGGTATTTGTTGACTCCCACGATCACTTCCTCGCCGCGATCGATGCGGGCCTGGCGCCGGGCGGCGGCTTCCTCGATGCGCAGCTTGGGCATGCCGGCCTCCACCGCGCGGGTCATGCCACCGAGCTTTTCCACCTCGGCGATGAGTTTTTCAGCTTCGGCGACCAGCGAAGCGGTCAGGGATTCGACGTAATAGCTGCCGGCCAGCGGATCGATCGCGTGGGTGATGGCGCTTTCCTCCTGGAGGATGAGCTGGGTGTTGCGCGCGATGGCGGCCGATGCCGGGGTGGGCAGCGCGAGTGCCTCGTCGAAGGCGTTGGTATGCAGCGATTGGGTCCCACCCAACACGGCGGCCATGGCCTCGATGGTGGTGCGAATGACGTTGTTGTAGGGGTCGTGGGCGGTAAGGCTGACGCCGGAGGTCTGGCAATGGGTGCGCAGCGCCAGGCTCGCCGGATCCTTCGCCCCGAAGGGCTGCAACAGCTTCGCCCAGAGTAATCGCGCGGCGCGCAGCTTGGCGATCTCCATGAAGAAATTCATGCCGATGCCGAAGAAGAAGGAAAGCCGCGGGGCAAAGGCGTCGATTGCCAAGCCCCGCGACAGTGCGGCGCGGACGTATTCGATGCCGTCGGCGATGGTGAAAGCGAGTTCCTGTACGGCCGTAGCACCAGCCTCCAGCATGTGATAGCCGGAGATGGAGATCGAATTGAACTTCGGCATCTCCGCCGCGGTAAAGGCGATGATGTCGGCGACGATGCGCATCGAGGGTCCGGGCGGGTAGATATATGTATTGCGGACCATGAACTCCTTGAGAATGTCGTTCTGGATGGTGCCGGAGAGCTGCCGGCGATCCACGCCCTGTTCCTCGCCGGCAACGATGAAGGATGCGAGCACCGGCAGGACCGCGCCGTTCATGGTCATGGAAACGCTCATGCGGTCCAGCGGAATGCCATCGAACAGGATCTTCATATCCTCGACGCTGTCGATGGCGACGCCCGCCTTGCCCACATCGCCCATGACGCGGGGATGATCGGAATCGTAGCCCCGGTGGGTCGCGAGGTCGAAGGCGATGGAGAGACCCATCTGGCCCGCCGCCAGGTTCTGGCGATAGAAGGCGTTGGATTCCTCGGCGGTGGAGAAGCCGGCGTATTGACGGATGGTCCAGGGCCGGTTGGCATACATGGTCGCCCGCGGCCCGCGCAAATAGGGCGGAAATCCCGGCAGGCTATCGAGCTGCTCGAGGCCTTGCAGATCGGCCGCCGTGTAGAGGGGTTTGACCGGAATGCCCTCCGGCGTGGCACGCACGAGGGAGTCTGCCGGCTTGCCGCCGAGATCGCGGGCCGCAAGCTCTTCCCAGTCGGCGAGCGTCTTTTTCTCGAAGCCGGTCACGTTCCCTGCCGTTCCCCTGGTCCCGATCAAGTATAACGGAGCGTTTCGCGCGCCGTCTATGCGCGGGCGTCGCGGCCTGCTAGAGAAAGCGGCAATTTCCCTCCGGAAACGTCATGCCGGTGTATCGCCTCGTCCTCGCCTTGCTTGCGGTTTTCGCTCTGGCCAGCCCGGCCCGCGCGGAAGACACGGCCGCTTGCCTGGCAGCCGCCAAGCCGGGTTGGTCGGCGTCGGAAGCCTGGGCCTGGGGCCAGATCTGCGCCGGCAAGCCCGCCGATTTCGCCGCCGGGCTGCCGGGCACGCCCTTTGCCAACGATATCCTGCTGTTCGACGCCAATCTGCGTGGCCAGGTTCCCCATTCGGGAGTTCATATCGCCGGCGCCCATTTCGTCGATGCCCTCGCGCTGGCCAATGCCGCGCCCGGTTTCGAGCTGGCGCTGGAGCGCTCGGACTTCCTCGGCAACGTGGATTTTCATGGGCTCTCCGATCCGGAGGAAGTCTCCTTTGCCGGCTCGCGCCTCGCCAGCCTGCTCGACCTCGACGGCGCCAAGCTCGGCGCCAATCTGAAGTTCAACGACGGCGCCGAGGCCGCCTATATCAGCATGGTGCGCACCACCATCGGGGGCAGCGCCAATCTCGACACCATCACCATCAGCCGCGGGCTCAATCTCGAGCGCCTGAACGTCGCCCATAATCTCAGCATTCACACCGCCCATCTGCCGGGCATCAACCTGCTGGGGGCGGTGATCGCCGGCGATCTGACCTTGCGCGATTGCGTCATCACCGGCTGGGCCTGGTTGGAGAATGTCCAAGTCGGCAGCGACATCTTCCTGGAGAAATCGAGGCTCGAAAAGGTCGACCTGCCGGGGGCCGTCATCGCCGGCAATCTGCTCATGACTGGGGATGATCTCAGCGGGCCGCTCAACATGAAGGGCATCAAGATCGGCGGCGATCTGGCGATGGACGGCAAGGCGACGTTCCAGGCAGTCGCGCTGCCGGACGCCGACGTCGCTTACAGCATGCGCCTCGATAGCTCCCATGTCGTGGGACCGCTGTCGATGCCCGCCGCCCATATCGGCCATCTGCTGGCTCTGGGGCGCCATTCCGAATTCGACGACGAACTCAGCCTGCGGTACGCACGAATCGACGGCGGGGTGGTGATGACCCAGTCGCGCTTCGCCAAAGGCGTCGATCTCGACGGCATCACCATCGGCCAGAGTCTCAGTATCACCGAGGATGCCACTATCGTGGGGCCGCTGCGCATGACCTTCGCCCATGTCGGCGCCAATGTCGATTTGACCGCGGGCCGCTTCAATTCCGTCGATTTGACCGGGACCACCATCGGCGCCGAAATTCGCCTGGCCAGCAAGGGCTATGCGACGATCGCCTGGGGCCCCAGCGCTCGCTTGACCCTGCGCAACGTCAGCGCCAAGGCGCTGCAGGATCTGCCGGAAGCCTGGCCGACCGAACTCGATCTGGAAGGTTTCACCTATCAGCAGCTGGGTGGCTATCGCGAGGCGGGCGGCGCCAACGACGTGACCGGACGCGATCCGGCGACATTCGTCGACTGGCTTGCCAAGCAGCCTCTCTATTCTCCGCAGCCCTATCGCGCGCTCTCCGACGTGCTGCGCGCCGCGGGATTCGCCGACACGGCCAAGCAGGTGCTCTACGCCGGCAACATGCGCGAATGGCACAATGCGACGGGGATCGCCTGGGTTTGGCAGGCCATGCGCTGGGCCATCATCGGTTTCGGGCTCTATGCCCAGCGTGCCGGAATCTGGATCCTGGTCCTGGTACCGCTGGGCGCTATCATCTTTGGCTTCGATCCGGCTGTGCGTTTGCGGGCCATGCGCTTCGTCGACCGGCTGATCTACAGCTTCGATGCATTGCTGCCCTTCGTCACGCTGCGCATCGAGCATGGCGCCTTCGATCTGCAGGCCTGGCCCAAATACTACCTCTATTTCCACAAGGTGATGGGCTATGTGCTGATCGCCTTCCTGCTGGCGGCTTTGACGGGGAATTCCTGATGATTTTTTGCGAGCGCCCATGATCGCCAATTTCGGGCCGGGCATGCGCGAACGTTTCCTGCTGGAACCCGGCATGGCTTTCCTCAATCACGGCAGCTATGGCGCCGCGCCCAAGGAGGTGCTGGCGGTGCAATCCGATCTGCGGCACCGGCTGGAGTCACAGCCCGTGCGCTTCATGTCGCGGGAATTGCCGCAGCGGCTGGCGGATGCGTCGGCCGCCCTTGCCGATTTCGTCGGCGCCGGGCCCGCCGATCTCGTCTTTGTCGAGAACGCGACGGCCGGCTGCAACGCGGTATTGCGCTCGCTGCGTTTGAGGCCCGGCGATGAAATACTGATCACCGATCACATCTATCCGGCCGTGCGCAACGTCCTGCGCCATGTCTCTGCCGAAAGCGGCGCGCTTCTCGTCGAGGTCCATCTGCCGTTTCCCGTCAGCGGCCCGACGGAGGTGTTGGAGGCGGTGACCGGCAAGCTTTCCGCCTGCACGCGACTGGTGGTTCTTGATCTCATCACCTCGCCCACGGCGACGATCCTGCCGGTGGCCGAGATCGCGCAGGCGGCCAAGGCCGTCGGTGCCCAGGTTCTGGTGGACGCCGCCCATGCGCCGGGCCAGATCGATTTCGACGTGACGGCGCTGGGCGCGGATTGGGTGACCGGCAATGCCCATAAATGGCTGTTCGCGCCGAAGGGTGCCGCATTTCTCTGGGCCGACCCCGGCTCGCAAGCCGATATTCATCCGACAGTGATTTCCCACGGTTACGGCAAGGGTTTCCAGGCGGAATTCACCTGGACCGGCACCCGCGATCCTTCCGCCTGGCTGGCGGTGCCCGCGGCGATCGATTTCTATCGCAAGATCGGCGACCGGGCAGTTCGCAACCACAACCAGGATCTGGCGCGCCGCGCCGCCGAGCTCCTGGTGGCGAAGTTCGGGACGTTGACCGCATCGCCGGCGTCAATGCGCGGAGCCATGGCCACGATTGCGTTGCCGACCGCCCTGCCCGGCGACATCGACACCGCCAAGGCTCTGAACGCCCGGCTTTGGGAGCGCCACCGGATCGAAGTGCCCATCTTCGCCTTCGCCGGCCGTCTCTGGGTGCGCATCTCGGCACAGGTCTACAACGAGATGTCGGAGTATGAGCAGCTGGCCGAGGCATTGCGTCGGGAGTTGCAGTAAGGCCCGCGTAGGCTTCACTGAATCGGGAGGCAACGATGACCGGCATATGCTCGTCGCCGTTTGCGTTTTCGTTCTGACCGCCTGGGCTCGATGGACTGGCAAGGTATGAGGGGCCTGCCGCCGGCGACACCCGGCTCGACGCTCAGCAAGGAACCTGAATTCGCGGCGTACAAGTTGGCCGCCCCGGCCGGAAAGAGGCAGTATGCAACTGGATGAACCGCCCGCGGTAATCGCGATGGACAAGAATGCACTCGAAATCATCGACTGGCTCGCCAGTGATGAATGTCATGAGCTGGATGGGACGGGGCTCATCGGCAGCTTGGGAGCAAAGCTGAGCGAAGCGGGGATGCCGCTCCACTGGATGGTATTCCATTTGCGGACTCTGCATCCGACAGTCCTGGGGCGCTCATTGGCCTGGGCCCCTGGGGAACTCGTCGCTGTTCTGGACATCGAGCATAGCGAGGAGGGGTCACCGCGTGTCCAGCAGAGCCCCGTTTGGCACGTGATGACGACTAGAACCTGGCTGGTCTTAGGCGTGGACGACCGGCGGTGGCGGCTGCCTGATTTCTTCGCCGGGCGCGATCTGGCCGAGTTCATCTTCGCACCGATGATTCACGGCGCCGCCGCAAGGTCCGTAAGCGCCGTCACATTCGGTACGCGACAGGCGACGGGCTTTTCCCCCAACGACCAGGCGTTGCTGCGTCGGATCCTTCCAGCGCTCCGAAGCGCAATCGAGCTCAAGATGTGGCGTCGCACGACCAGGACGCTGCTGGACACCTACGTCGGCATGGATGCGGAAAAACGCATAATGTCGGGCCACATCCGCCGGGGCGATGTCGAGACGCTCGAAGCCGCACTCATGTTCTGTGACATGCGCGGCTTCACTGAGCTCTCCAATCGGCTGCCGCCCGAACGCATGCTTGAATTGCTGAATATCTACTTTGACCAGGTCGTCCCAGTGGTCACCGAGTGCGGCGGCGAGATCCTGAAATTCATGGGAGACGGCGTGTTGGCCTTTTTCCATGACGCCGCGGGCCCCTCCTCCAGTTGCGCCGCGGCCCTCAAAGCCGCGGGCCTGATACATGAACGGCTCGCCGCCACGTCGCTGCCCGATGCAGAGTTGCGCGCTGGCATCGCACTCCATTTCGGAGAAGTGAGCTACGGCAACATTGGTGCCGGCGAACGGCTCGATTTCACGGTAATCGGACGCGACGTCAACCTCACCAGTCGCATCGAGGGCCTTTGCGGATCGACCTCCCAGCCTCTGCTGATGTCCGAGCGCTTTGCGGGGCTGCTCACCCTGCCGGGCGCCGACTCGATCGGCTGGCACATCATCAAGGGCTTTGCCGAGCCCATCCAGGTTTTCGCCTGGCTAGATGCGTCTTCCACGAAGACATAGGGCTGCGAACAGGACGGGCTGTTAGAGTAACTTCAGCCCGCTCAGTCCTTGGTAAAAGGGTTCTTGCGTGAACTTCTGGCCGGCGCCGAGCCGCAGGCGGCGCGGATCATGTCGATGAAGGCGCGCAGGCCGGCCGGGACCTGCCGGTGCCCAGGATAATAGACGTAGAACCCCTCGAACGACGGCGACCACTCCTCCAGCACTTGGACCAGCTGCCCCGAGCGCAGGAACGGCTCAGCCAGAGTTTCGAGCGTGAGTGCAATGCCTAGTCCATCGACCGCCGCGCGAGCGGCCAAATGGGGATCGTTGACCATTACCCGGCCGTCCACCGCAACCCGGCACGTCTTGCCGCCCTTTGCTAACGGCCACTCAAGCAAGCGATCCCCCGCCAGACGGTATTGGACGCAGCTATGGCGGGCGAGATCGTCGGGCGTGCGCGGCGGCGATTGCCGCGCGAAGTAGGCCGGCGCGCCAACAATGGTTAGCTTGATCGGTCCCGTTACCCGGACGGCAATCATATCAGCCGCGGCGGCGTGCCGCGGCCCTACCCCAGCGTCGAATCCCATCGCCACGATGTCGGTCGGCCCGTCGCCCACATGGACCTCGAGCTGGACCTCCGGGTAGGTCGACAGGAAGCGGTCCCATACCGGCACGATCACCGCCGTCGCCGCTTGCTGGTTCGCCACGTGGATCCGCAGATGACCCAAAGGACGAAGCCGTTCTTGGTCCAGATTCTCCAGCGCGCCGGCGATTTGATCGATCGCCGGCCGCAGCCGGTCGAGCAGACGCCGGCCGGAGTCGGTCACCGATACGCTGCGCGTCGTACGATTCAGCAAGCGCACCCCGAGACGCGCCTCCAGCTGCCGCATCGAGTGGCTGAGCGCTGAGGGCGTGACATCGAGACGCACTGCCGCGGCTCGAAAACTCCGTTGATCGGCAACCGCGACGAAGGCGGTCAGATTGGCCAGGTCACCGCGATCCATTCCTGAGTTCCTCTCAACACCGAATGCAATTGATATGGGGTTTTTGTTTGAGTGTTTCATCAACACCTTCGTTCCGTAGGGCAAGAAAAAGGAGAGCCAGATGGCGAAGCCCCCGGAACATGTAGGAAATGTAATGGACCGAGTTCGGTCGACGATCAACGCGACGGTTGTGTTGTCGGTCCTCGGCGTCTGCCTGGTTGGATGCACGAGCGCGAAGGACGATCCGCCACCGCCTTGCGACCCTGCCCAAAGGCAGCAGCAGGGGATGGCCAGCTTATCGCCAAGCGGAGCTGGCTGCCCGCCCCTCGTTCGACCGAGTTACAACTCCGATCATTGATGTCTTGAACCGTGGCAAGCGTCGAGATCGAAGAATAGTAACGACATCAAAAGACACCGAGATCGCTTCGCGATGCGGTTTTCGGCGGCACGCTCTCCAGCGACCTTTTCGCCGCGCCGCGGATCCGCAGACGTCAGCACGGGCAACGTGTCGTCGAATAGCCGTCTGCCTTTGGCCGGATCGTCGTCTTTCAGCAATGGTATCAACCCCTTGGCGTTTGAATTTCTACGTCGCGCTTGTGGACATCGTTCCTGAGGTGAGCAATGAAAAAGTCAACTGAGACACCGAAGCAATCAGCCGCCGGTCTGCGAGACGTGGCGTGGGGTCTCTTGAAGCGACGCAATCATGTCTCCGACCAGCGCGTGAGAAGAGAACTCGCGCGGCGGGCCCTGGAGTTGGTTCAGGTGGCGGCACAATTGGAATACGCGGCCCCAATGCCTCGCAACAGGATTTTCGGTCACGGAAAGTCGACCGGTTAAACCCGAATGGAGAGCGTCGATATGGATTCGGACTCCGAGGAACGTCGTATGCCCGCTGATGCGACATCGGCTTTGCGGCCCGCGGAAACGGCGGAGGCGCCGGCGGCGAGACGCGGTGCTCCACAAAGGCAACCGAAGCGGCCGGCAGAGATGCCCTCCACGCCCGAGAAGGCGTCGCGGCCTGCCCGCCGGCCCTGGGTACGCTGGGTGCTGTTTCTGCTGTTGCCGATCGTACTGATCGTCGGCACTTATTGGTATGTCACCGGCGGCCAGGTGATTTCGATGGACGACGCCAATGTCGAAGCCGACAAGGTCGGCATCTCGACCGACGTCTCCGGCATCGTCAAGGAAGTCGATGTCACGGAGAATGAGCATGTCGAGGCTGGCCGGGTCCTGTACCGTCTC
>WNFQ01001235.1_pt1 | contig 18005 bp, 15 predicted proteins | sample 5400171 | NCBI WGS metagenome assembly WNFQ01 (sample SAMN13153356, study PRJNA577476) | soil metagenome | isolation source: 20 cm soil under Madrone tree | place: USA:California | collected 2016-06-14 | reverse complement strand
TGGCGTGCGAACAAAATCACCCGGAGCGCCGCAGTCGCAGAGATTGCTCGTCGATATCAGGCGTTTGTTGAAATCTTCGAAACCCGAGAGAAAGTTGTTCCTGCGTAACAATAGAGACAAAGAAATGGAAAGAGGCACTGTGAAACTAGCCCCATCGATACTAGCGGCTGACTTCGCTCGCCTGGGTGAACAGGTGGCTGAGGCGGAACAGGCTGGGGCCGACCGGGTACACGTCGACGTGATGGATGGGCATTTCGTGCCCAACCTCTCTATGGGTGCGCCGATCGTGCAGTCGCTCAGGCGCGTCACCCATCTTCCTCTCGAGATACACATGATGATCTCGGATCCGGACTCTTTCCTCGAAGAATTTATCGAGGCTGGTTCTGATTCACTTCTTGTCCACTGGGAAGGTAACAACAACTTGCATCGCACGATTCGGAGGATCAAGGAACTCGGAAAATGCGCGGGAGTCGTCGTCAATCCTGCAACTCCGGCCGCGGTGCTGGAAGAAATTCTGCCGGAACTGGATCAGGTGTTGGTCATGACCGTCAATCCAGGTTTCGGACACCAGCACTTCCTCCACACGATGCTGCCAAAGATCGAACGCGTTCGTCAGATGATCGAACGCCTTGACGGTCGCTGTGAGGTCGGGGTCGACGGGGGCATTGATCAGGAAACAGCGCCGCTGGCCAGCGCAGCGGGCGCCGGCGTGCTTGTCGCTGGATCGTCAATTTTTGGTGATAACGTCGGGGTGGCCACAGCCATGAGCCGGCTGCGAGCCAGCATCGCGCATCGCAAACCCACCTTGCTCGCCTGAAAACTGTTTTTATTGAGGAGATAGGTATGCAACTTGGCATGATTGGTCTTGGACGGATGGGCGCCAACATGGTGCGGCGGCTCATCAAGAAAGGTCACAACTGTGTAGTGTTCGATAGGGCCCCAAAAGTTGTGGACGATTTGGTCAAGGAGCAGGCGACAGGTACCGCTTCGCTCGCAGAGCTGGTGGAGAAACTCGCAAAGCCACGGGCTATTTGGCTGATGGTTCCGGCAGCGGTTGTTGACGATACCATCGCTGAGCTTCTGCCTCACCTCGAGACCGGAGACATCCTCATCGATGGGGGGAACTCTTATTACGTGGACGACATCCGGCGGGCAAAGGAACTCACTCCCCGAAAGATCCACTATGTGGACGTGGGCACGAGCGGAGGTGTCTGGGGGCTGGAGCGGGGTTATTGCATGATGATTGGCGGCGAGACCGAGATCATCAAGCGCCTCGACCCAATTTTCGCGACGCTCGCCCCCGGAATGGGTGAGGTTCCGCGCTCCGTCGGCCGGGAGAAGATTGATGGCACCGCCGAGCAGGGTTACCTACACTGCGGGCCAAATGGCGCCGGCCACTTCGTCAAGATGGTCCACAACGGAATGGAGTACGGAATCATGGCGGCATATGCGGAGGGGTTGGCTATTCTCCGCGCCGCCAACGTCGGTAAGCAAGCAAGCGGCGCCGTAGATGCTGAAACCACGCCGCTGCGTGACCCCGAGCAATACCAGTATGACCTGAACCTGCGTGACATCGCGGAAGTGTGGCGTCGCGGCAGCGTGATCGCATCCTGGTTGCTCGACCTAACTGCCAACGCGCTGCTCGAGGACCCAAGTCTGTCGCAGTTTGTCGGCCAGGTCTCTGATTCGGGCGAAGGACGGTGGACGATCAAAGCTGCGATCGACGAGGCAGTACCGGTGCCGGTTCTCACCAGCGCCCTTTACGAACGATTCAGCTCGCGGGGTGAGGCTGACTTCGCCAACAAGCTCTTGTCCGCGATGCGATATCAATTCGGGGGACACATCGAAAAATCCGACACTAAATCCAAGGTGGCTTAAGGAGACAACTGTGACAAACTCCCACTCCGATGCCCTCGTCTTTTTCGGCGCAACCGGCGACCTAGCCTACAAAAAGATCTTTCCCGCGTTGCAGGCAATGTTGAAACGCGGTCACCTCAATGTGCCGGTTATCGGCGTTGCAAAAGCTGGCTGGACGCTTGACCAACTCCGCACGCGTGCACACGACAGCCTCGAAAAACATGGCGGCGTCGATTCCGCAGCCTGTGAGAAACTTTCTGGGTTGCTCCGCTATGTCGATGGAGACTACAACGATCCTGCTACGTTTCGCGCCTTGGGTAACGAACTCAGAGGAGCGCAGCGGCCAGCGCACTACCTCGCGATTCCGCCCACTATGTTCGAACCGGTGCTCGAGCAATTAGAGCACTGTGGCTGCACCACGGGAGCTCGGATCATCATCGAGAAGCCGTTCGGGCATGACTTGCCATCGGCGCAGCACCTCAATAGAGTCCTTCTCCGAAAGTTCGATGAAAGTGCAATTTTCCGGATCGACCACTATTTGGGCAAACGGCCGGTGAATAACGTGGTTGCCTTCCGCTTCGCAAATGCGTTCGTGGAGGCATTCTGGAATCGCAACTATGTCGAGAGCGTGCAAATAACGATGGCAGAAGATTTCGGTGTCCAAGGCCGGGGTGCCTTCTATGATCAAACCGGCACCATCCGCGACGTGATCCAGAATCACCTCTTCCAGGTCCTTTGCAACCTGGCCATGGAAGCTCCTGTCAGATTGGACAGCGAATCCGTTCGTGACGAGAAAGTTAAGGTCCTGAAGGCGATTCAGGCGCTGGAAGGCACAAATCTTGTTCGCGGGCAGTTTCGCGGCTATCTGCAAGAGAAAGGGGTTGCAGCGGACTCGAAGATGGAGACCTTCGCCGCCCTCAGACTGGAAGTCAATTCCTGGCGTTGGCAGGGCGTTCCGTTTTACATCAGGGCAGGGAAGTGCCTGCCGGTAACGTGCACGGAAATCGTTTGCCGTCTGCGAAAGCCCCCCACTTTTATCCCTGCGGAGTTTCTCAATTCGAATTATCTCCGCTTCCGGATCAGCCCGGACGTGGCAATCGCCATGGGCATGACTGTCCTGGCCGGGGGGGACAGATTGGAGGGCCAGTCGGCGGAGATGATTGCCAGCCGACAACCCAATGCGGAGGAGATGGATGCCTACGAGCGAGTACTGGGAGACGCCATGGCCGGAGACGCTACGCTATTTGCACGAGAAGACTATGTTGAAGAAGCATGGCGAATAGTGGATCCACTGCTCCAAAACGCTACGCCCGTATACCCCTACGAGCCAAACAGCTGGGGGCCGAATGAAATGGAGCGAGTCACGCCGCCCGGAGGTTGGCGGAATCCTGTTGTTGCACACGAGACTTCTGCCGTCGCTGGCCAGGCTGCGTGAATTTAACAGGGGGAGAGGCGGGATGAAGATTGAATTATTTTCTGATGAGCAATCTACGGCGAGAGCGGCTGCGAAGTTTGTTGCCGCGGAAGCCGCCGCTGCAGTGGCTGCCCGCGGTCAGTTCGTGGTGGCCGTAAGCGGCGGTCGAACCCCTTGGATCATGCTACGTGCACTGGGGAATGAGGAAGTCCCGTGGGAGCGCATCCACATAGTGCAAGTGGACGAACGCGTCGCCCCGGAAGAACACCCGGATAGAAATCTCGTGCATCTTCGAGAAAATCTGCTTTATCACTCGCCGATTCGCCCGGAGCAGATCCATGCTATGCCCGTGGAATCCCCGGATCTCCAGGCCGCGGCCAGCCAGTATGCCTCGCAGTTGGGCGAGATCGCTGGCGCGCCGCCAATACTGGATCTGGTCCACCTGGGTCTTGGGCCAGACGGACATACCGCGTCTTTGGTGCCTGGGGAACCGGTACTCAATGTCACCGACGTTGATGTGGCTGTGACCGGTGTCTATCAAGGAAGGCGGCGAATGACATTGACGTATCCGATCATCAATCGCGCCCGGCGCATCCTGTGGCTGGTGACGGGTAATGAGAAGGTCGGCGCGCTGCTCCGCCTGCACAAAAGCGATCCCTCAATTCCGGCGGGACGGATTCGCCAGGATCGGGCTGTGATTTTCGCGGATCGGGCGGCCGCAGGTAAGCTGGCGGCTTAGGTGGCAATCGGCCGAAGGAATACGACTTCTGAAGCGAGTCCGTCGTCAGCGCGGATTGGCATCTGACGAACTCTTGTCATGGCTAGGGTGCGGGCGCGTCCTTCTCCACCACCCAGAATCCCCTCTTCAACCACAAACTGATTGATTTAGAGCCGAGGATTTCCCAAGCCGGTTGCCCTCAGACTGGAATAGCAAATGCACATAGGCTGGGAAAGGGGCCGCTGGATCCGATGCCAGCCAAGTAGGAAGATGCATTTTCGAAAAAATGCAGCTCCCGGAAAATAATAGGTCTCAGAGAGGCACAGTGAACAGATTAACCCGTGGCGTGCTTCCCGGCGTCGATGCTCCAGGCGACACTGCCCAGACGATCGCGCCAACGAAACGAGCCACCTGGGAGCAGACTGAGGGGCGCCCATTGCCGCTGGGTGTCACGTGGATCGAAAAGGAGCAGTCTTTCAACTTTGCCGTTCACGCTGAGCACGCGGAGAGCGTCGCTTTATTGCTTTTCTCCGCAACCAATTTGGCGGACCCCCTCCTGACGTTCCGCTTCGACTTTCTGCGCAACAAATCCGGGCGGATATGGCATTGCCGGATTCCAATTACAGATATTGGTGAAGCTCGTTATTACGCATATTCTGTCTCGGGAGAAACGGCTCCTCAGCTTCATAGCTTCGACCCACAAAAAGTTCTGGTGGACCCTTATGCGCGGTGCATTTTCTTTCCACCCGGCTTTGATCGCGAACGTGCGCTGCGAGAGGGCGCAAACGCAGGCCGGGCGCCTTTGGGGGCGCTGACTGGTCACCGCCCGAAATTTGACTGGGGAGGGGATCGGCCGCCGCATCACGAGTCTGATGCAGTCATCTACGAACTTCATGTGAAGGGCTTCACTAAGAACCCCAACTCCGGCGTAGACGCATCTCGAGCTGGCACGTATGCCGGTCTGGTGGAGAAGATCCCTTATCTCCAAGAACTTGGGATAACCGTGGTCGAGCTGATGCCGATCTTTCAGCGCGATCCACAAGAGGGGGACTACTGGGGCTACATGCCTTTGAACTTCTTCGCGCCTCATGCGCAGTACGCGAGTACTCGCGACGACGACGGCCAACACCTTGAATTTAGAAACCTGGTGAACGCCCTTCATCAAGCTGGCATCGGGGTAGTTCTCGACGTGGTGTACAACCACACTTGCGAGGGTGATCACAGGGGACCAATCTACAGCTTCAAGGGTTTCGACGCCCCAGGCTATTACATGCTGTCCTCCGACTCCGCAAACCCCTACGCCAATTACTCGGGCACGGGCAACACCTTGAATTTCGGTCAGGGACACGTTCGCAAGATCGTGATGGACAGCCTGCGTTACTGGAAGCATGAAATGCATGTCGACGGATTCCGCTTTGATCTGGCGTCAGTATTTAGCCGCAATGCGGATGGATCTCTTAACTGGCGAGACGCTCCTATATTCAGTGAAATCGCCGCCGATCCGGAGCTGGGTCAGCTACGTTTGATCGCAGAACCCTGGGACACCGGCGCTTATCAACTCGGTCGCGGATTTCCAGGGTTGACTTGGCTGCAGTGGAACGGACGGTTCCGCGATGATATTCGCCGTTTTGTCAAGGGAGACCCGGGAATGGTCCCTGACCTGATGCGTCGCATGTATGGCAGCGATGATTTCTTTCCCGACAATCGTGACGAGGCCTATCACGCTTACCAGAGTGTGAACTACGTAACCTCCCACGACGGTTTCACCTTATACGATCTCGTTGCCTACGACCAGAAGCGCAACTGGGCGAATGGTCACAATAATCAAGATGGCATGGACGAAAACTACTCTTGGAACTGCGGCCACGAAGGGGACGAGGGAGCGACTTCGGACGTATTGGCACTGCGCCGAAAGCAGATCAAGAATTTCTGCTGTTTGCTGTTTCTCTCGAACGGAACCCCAATGTTCCGAGCCGGAGATGAATTCTTGAATACGCAGTTTGGCAACAACAATCCCTATAACCAAGACAATGAAACCGGATGGCTGGACTGGAGCCAATTGCGCTCGAACGCGGACGTCTTTCATTTCTTCAAAAGCATGATTGCATTCCGGAAAGCTCATCCTGCCCTGGGCCGCAGCAGGTTCTGGCGGGAGGATATCTCATGGTACGGAGCTGGTCCAACCGTCGATTTGTCCTATGAGTCTCGCAGCCTGGCATTCTGCCTGCACGGCGCTTCTCAAGGCGATGATGACATCTACGCGATGATCAACTCGTACTGGGAAGAGTTGGAGTTTCACATCCGGGAAGGTACAGCACAAGAGTGGAAGAGAATTGTGGACACAGCCCTGCCGAGTCCCGACGATTTCTCGAAGCACGGATCGCCTCTGGAGCAGGCGAAATACTTAGTGGCTCCTAGATCCGTCGTTATCTTACTCCGACATCGGAAGATCGACACCAGGACTGCCCCGACGGCACTCCAGAAATCCAGCGGACGGAAACCGGGAAACCATTCGGAACCAGAGGGCGGTCTATGAGCCGGCGACCGAGCGTCATCATCGTGGGGGGCGGATTTGGCGGTCTATGCGCAGCGCAGGCACTGAAGTCAGCGCCCGTTGACGTAACCCTGATCGATCGGAACAACTATCACCTGTTTCAGCCACTGCTCTATCAAGTCGCCACCGGATCGCTTTCGGCCGGCGAGATTGCAGCCCCACTGCGCAGCGTCTTGAGCCGTCAGAAGAACGCCCGCGTTCTGCTGGGCGCGGTAGTGGACATCGATCCCAGTGGCAAGCACGTTCTACTTGCTGATGGCGCCAGCTTCGAATACGACTGGCTGATTGTGGCAACTGGTTCACAAAGCGCCTACTACGGCCATGAAGCTTGGCGAGAGTGGGCCCCCAGCCTGAAAAGCGTGGAAGAAGCCATAGATGTCCGGCACAAGATCCTCTACGCGTTCGAGGTCGCTGAGCGGATAACCGATCCGGCTCAACGGCGTGCGTGGCTCACCTTTGTCATCGTGGGTGCAGGCCCAACAGGTGTAGAGCTTGCCGGAGCCATTGCCGAGATCGCGCGACAGACGCTCAAGAATGATTTCCGGTCTATTGACCCGAAAGAAGCGCACATCATTTTGATGGACAGCGCGGCGCGAGTGCTCCCACCTTTCCCGGTGGATCTGGCCGAGAAGGCGAAACGCTCGCTTGTGAAACTCGGGGTAGAAGTGCGCACGGGCGTGATGGTGAAAGACATCGATAAGGAAGGCTTAACCCTCCAGACTCATGCCAGCACGAATCGTCTGGAAGCTAGAACTGTTATTTGGGCCGGGGGCGTGACAGTGCCGGGATTAGGAAAAACTCTGGCGAGCCGCACCAAAGCGGAGACAGACAGAAGTGGAAGAATCAAAGTAGGTCCCCAGCTCACGGTTGCCAATTACCCGGATCTCTACGTTATCGGAGATCTCGCTCTTGCTCTGGATTCGGATGGGGCGCCATTGCAAGGGGTTGCGCAGGTTGCGATGCAACAAGGAACATATGCAGCGAAGGCGATAGCGAGGAGAGTACAGGGAAAACCGAAGCAGGCAGACTTCAAGTATTTCGATAAGGGCAATCTGGCGGTGATTGGCCGCTGGTCGGCAGTGGCGAATGCCTTTGGCGTGCATATGTCTGGACTGCCAGCTTGGCTCATATGGGCATTCATCCATCTGATGTATATAGTCCAGTTCCAGAGCCGCATTCTGGTTTTGTTGCAGTGGGCAATCCAAGATCTGACCTTCAGTCGCGGGGCGCGCCTCATTACCGGAACCGCAGCTACCGACTTCAACTTCGACGAAGAGCTGGCATCCGTTGCGAAGAAATCGGCAGACAACGATAAGGTCGCTCTTAATTTATAAGTCATCAACAGGCTCCTGGGAACTCGCACAGAGCTGCCAGAACCGAAGTTCAAGATAAGCCATCAAACGCAAATGCAGGGCATGAAAAACTCGAACGGTCTGGGCGCGCTGCTGAGATTCCTGGTTGTCTTCTGGTCCGCGGGTATAGTCGCCGCCGAAACGAACGTTTCACCTCTGAGTCCCACAAACATCTTCGCGCCTGCCTCCACCCCGGCCAAGTCGATCTTTGAATTGTCTATCTTTGTGCTGGCGGTGACGGCAGCAATATTCGTCGTCGTCTTTACCTTGCTGGCCTACTCCGTCGTGAAGTTCAGGAGTCGGAGCAACGACGATGGCCGCGAGCCTCCCCAGGTCTACGGCAGTAATCAGGTTGAAGTCGCCTGGACCGTTATACCCATTCTCATCGTCGTGGCGCTGTTCATGGCAACGGCGCGCGTGATTGCCGATATCCAAAAGGCCTCACCGTCAGCCAATGCCGTCGAAGTGGTCGTCATTGGCCACCAGTTTTGGTGGGAATATCGCTATCCGGGATTGCATGTCGTTACTGCAAACGAATTGCACGTGCCTGTAAGCGACCCGCAACATCCAACGCCGACTTTCATCAAGTTGCTGTCAGCTGATACGGACCATAGTTTCTGGGTGCCACGACTGGCGGGAAAGACGGACCTGATTCCTAACCACCCGAACAGTATGTGGATCGACCCGCACGAGTCGGGCCTGTACTTAGGCCAGTGCGCGCAGTATTGCGGCACACAACACGCCAAAATGCTTTTGCGCGTCTATGTTGAGCCCCGCAATGAGTTCGACCACTGGATTCAACTGCAACGGCAGCCAGCATCCACGAGTGATGTTGGATATGAGGGGCGACGGGTATTCGAGACCACTGCATGTATCAACTGTCATGCGGTGGCGGGCACAGTCGCCAATGGGCGCTTCGGCCCCGATCTCACCCACTTAATGAGCCGGGAAACGATCGCAGCAGGAGCAGCGCTGAACACTCCAGAAAATCTTCGGCTCTGGATTCAAAAGCCCGAGGCCATCAAGCCTGGATCCTTAATGCCCGCGATGGAGTTGACCGACCGCGAACTGGACGCAGTGACCGCGTATTTGGAGACGCTGGAGTGAACACGCTGAGGATACGTCCCGATGTCAACTGATTCAATCACTTGGCCGCCAACCGAGACAGCGGCTCATCCCTTCGTGGATAGGCTGCACGAATGGGTGACGACCGTCGATCACAAGCGGTTGGGCATCCTGTATATCGGTTATGCGCTGGTGTTTCTCGTGATTGGCGGGATTGAAGCGGGGATCCTGCGCATCCAGCTTATCCGTGCACACAATGACTTTGTCTCGCCACAGGTTTTCAATCGGATGTTCACTATGCACGGAACCACGATGATCTTCTTCGTGGTGATGCCCTTGGTGTTTGGGTTCGCCAATTACCTGGTCCCTCTTATGATCGGGGCGCGGGACATGGCGTTTCCGCGGCTGAATGCTTTCAGTTTCTGGCTGACCGCATTCGGAGGCCTTCTTCTTTATTTCAGTCTGGTGGGAGCGAACGGTCTATACGGTGCGGGGAATGCGCCTGACGTCGGATGGTTTGCCTACGCGCCGCTGACGTCGCGGACGTTTTCGGTCGGACACAGTACTGATTTCTGGACGCTCAGCCTTTTGGTCTCGGGCTTTGGCAGCATCGGCACAGCAGTCAATATTCTGACCACGATCTTATGTATGCGCTGCCCAGGGATGACCCTGGCTAAAATGCCCTTGCTGGCATGGCTCAACCTCGTCATGTCGGGGATGGTAGTCCTTGCCATCAGTCCGCTCACGGCAGCACAGCTGATGTTGCTGGTCGATCGTTACCTCGGCGGCCACTTCTTCGACACCCAAGCTGGTGGCTCAGCGGTAATTTGGATGCACTTCTTTTGGGTTTTTGGACATCCGGAAGTTTATGTTCTGGTTATTCCGGCATTCGCCTTCGCCTCCGAGATCATCCCCGTCTTCTCTCGCAAGGCAATCTTCGGCTATCCCGTCATGGTAGGGGCCACAATCTGCATTGGGTTCATTGGCATGAGCGTTTGGGCCCATCACATGTTCACGGTAGGCATGAGCTCAAGTGCCAATACGTTCTTCGTGCTGTCGACCATGGCGATCGCCGTTCCCACTGGAATTAAGATTTTCAACTGGCTCGCCACCATGTGGGGAGGGAAGATTGAGTTCAAAACACCAATGCTGTTTTGCATTGCTTTTCTCTTTCAGTTTCTGGTTGCCGGACTCACCGGAATCATGTTGGGTTCCGCGCCCTTCAATTGGCAACTTGGAAATTCATACTTTGTGGTTGCACATTTTCACTACGTGATCGTCGGTGCCATCCTGTTCACGATCTTCGGCGCCCTCTACTTCTGGTTCCCAAAGATGTCGGGAAAGATGTACGGCGAAACTCTGGGCAAGCTGCACTTCTGGCTGTTTCTCATAGGGTTCCATCTGACGTTTGACTTCATGCACATTCCCGGCCTCCTGGGCATGCCGCGCCGAATCTACACCTATGAGCCCGGTCGCGGCTGGGACGTGTGGAATCTCATCGTAACCATCGGCGTTTTCTTTCAAGCGCTGGGTGCTGTGGTTTTCGCGGTGAATCTCATGTGGTCGTACTTCAGAGGAAGAGCGGCGGGGAGCGATCCCTGGGATGCGTGGACGCTCGAGTGGTCCACACCCTCGCCGCCGCCTGCATATAACTTCTCCGTCATTCCAAGCGTCAAGAGCCGTCGCCCGCTCTGGGATCTCAAGCATCCGGCCGATCCTGACTGGCATTACGAATGAACGCGACCTACATCCCGCTGCAACAGCAACCGGTCACGCGGGAACTTCCCTCGCGGGGGCGCGTCGGAATGTTCGTTCTGATCGCAGCTGAAGCCGCTATCTTTACGATTATCGTCGTGGCTTACACCTTTTATATCGGCAAGAGTTTTACCGGCCCCACGCCACAAGACGTTCTGAGGGCGCCGATCTTCTACAGCGTTTGCCTTCTGTCGAGCAGTGTGACCATTCACCTGGCAGTTAAAGCACTTCGCCTGGGGAACGTCAGCGTTTTCTCAAGGTGGTGGTTCGCGACGATCACCCTGGGCATCATTTTTCTATACGGGACAGCGACTGAGTGGCACCGACTGATTTACCGGGAAGGATTGACCATCTCTACCAACCTTTTCGGAACAACTTACTACTCGTTGGTGGGATTACACGGATTTCACGTGGTCGTCGGCCTTCTCTGCCTCACCTTGGTGTTGGCATTTGCGCTAACAGGGCGAGTCAAACAGGAGCACCTGTATCGAGTTGACGTTTTGTCTCTCTATTGGCACTTCGTCGATGCCGTGTGGGTCGTGGTATTCACGGTCGTTTACATCGTAGGACGATAAAGCGGGACGATGAAAGGGAACTGCGGATGGGCACGAAAACAGTTGAACTGTCGCCTCACGACGTAGAGCCGTTGTCCGGTTCTGTGGTACTGCCAGCGCCCACGGCGTGGCCGATTGTGCTGGCCTTCGGTGTCACATTGGTCTTCGCCGGGTTGGTCACCAGTTTCTCAGTCAGCCTTCTCGGTGCAATCCTGGCAAGTGCGGGCTCCGTCGGTTGGTTTCGCGAGGTGTTGCCCCAAGAGAAGCAGGAAGGTGTGTCGGTGTCGGAGAAGGTTACACCTGTGACTACCAGGCGGCTGCAAGTGGCTCGCGTCGGATGGAAGACGCAAGAATTGCATCGCGCACGACTCCCGCTAGAGATTTATCCGATTTCGGCGGGAATAAAGGGCGGTTTGGCTGGAAGTGTAGCGATGGCTGTTTTGGCCGTAATCTACGGAATTGTGAGCGGCCATGGGATGTGGTATCCAATCAACCTTTTGTCTGGTGGATTTTTTCCGGCAAGAAGCACATTCGAGCAAATCGCCGTCTTTCATTGGGACGCTCTCATCATTGCGACCATCATTCACCTGCTCTGCTCGGTGCTGGTCGGCCTTCTCTACGGCGTCGCGCTTCCGATGTTTCCGCGCCACCCGATTCTGCTTGGAGGGTTACTCGCGCCTATCTTATGGTCTGGTCTGCTGCATAGCATGCTCGAAGCCATTGATCCCGTGCTCAACCAGCAGATTGACTGGCTTTGGTTCGTCATTTCGCAGATCGGATTCGGCGCGGTCGCCGGAATCGTGGTTTCTAGACAGGAGCGCATCCGTACTTGGCAGTATCTCCCATTCGCGGTCCGCGCCGGAATTGAGACGTCGGGAGAAATGGAAAGCAATGAGGGCGATCATCGTCAATGACGCACCGACCGATTCTCGTTGTTGCGGCCATGGTCGCTTTCCTGGTGTGTGCCGATTGTAGTGGTTCGCCAGGCCGGCCTGAATCGGACTCCGAGATCATTGCCCCGAACCAAGTTATGGATTTCAATCTGCTTTACGGTCAGAACTGCGCTGGATGCCACGGTTCGAGCGGAAGGGGTGGAGCAGCGATCGCTTTGGCCAACCCCGTATTTCTTGCAATCGCCGACGAGGGCGCGATTCGCCGCACCGCCGCAAACGGAGTACCCGGCACATCAATGCCAGCGTTTGCGCAGACTGCGGGTGGAATGCTCACCGCCAAACAGATCGACGCGCTTGTGAGCGGGATCCGCTCCTGGGCGAAGATCGACGTTCTGAACAACGCAACTCCTCCACCGTATTCCTCGCAGACGCCTGGTGACCCGCAACGTGGGGCAGACGCATTTCGAACCTATTGCTCCTCCTGTCACGGAGGGGATGGCCGCGGAGGGAATAAGGCCAGCTCGATCGTGAACGGAGCCTACCTGGCTCTGGTGAGTGACCAAGAACTCCGAACAATTGTCATTGCAGGCCGGCCGGAATTGGGTGCACCGGACTGGCGCGGTGATGTCGAGGGCCGGCCAATGTCGGCGGAAGAAATTTCCGATGTCGTGGCCTGGCTTTCTGCTCACCGGACGCAGTTCCCGGGCCAGCCATACCCGATTTCTTCCACGGATCGGGACAAGGGGGGCCTTCGATGAGTGAAGAACAAGGAATGTCGAGACGCGCGATGCTCGTGAAAGTAGGGATTGTTCTTAACGCCATCGTCGGCGCTGCGTTGGCCGTACCCATCGTGCGTTTTCTCCTTTCGCCGGTGACGCGCGAACACAAGTTCGGCTACGAGTCGTGGCTCTCGCTCGGTGGGCTGGAGCAGTTTCCTGCCGGCCAGACTCGGCTCGCCACGTATCGCAATCCCGTGGTCAATACCTGGGATGGTGAGACCGGCGACATCGCGTGCTGGGTTCGGAACGTTGACGATCAGATTTTCCAGGTTTTTGCCATCAACTGTGCGCACCTGGGATGCCCGGTGCGCTGGTTTCCTCAGTCGAGCCTCTTTATGTGCCCCTGTCACGGAGGCGCGTACTACCAGGATGGTTCGCGGGCATCGGGACCGCCGGAGCGTGGATTGTTCCAGTACAACCACAAAATCGAGGATGGAAAGATTTTTATCAAAGCTGGCCAGATGCCGACGCCTGGTCGCGCCGCGAACACAAAGCGCGGAGGAATGACATGCGCCTGATTCAAAAAGTCGGCGAGTGGCTCGATCTGCGATTGCAGTTGGGTGGGCCGATTCGCGAGACTGCCGAGCATCCGGTTCCACGCGAGACCGCGAGTTGGTTTTACGTTTTCGGCAGCGCCGCGCTCACCTGTTTCATGCTGCAGATTGTCACCGGAATCCTGCTTGCGATGATCTACGTCCCGTCGGCGGGAGAGGCATGGAACAGCCTCCAGACCCTTAACCATGACATCTCTCTAGGTTGGTTCATACGGGCTCTGCATGGCTGGGGCTCGAATTTCATGGTGGCGATTGTCCTGATCCACATGGTGCAGGTCTTCCTCTTCGGAGCTTACAAGTTTCCCAGGGAACTCACCTGGGTCGTCGGTGTTCTTCTTTTACTGGTAACGCTGGGAATGGCTTTTACCGGCCAGATCATGCGATTCGATCAGGACGCCTACTGGGGATTAGGCATCGGTGCATCGATCGCAAGTCGCGTCCCCGTCATCGGCCCCTGGGCTGTGAACCTCATGCTTGGCGGCCCGATCATTGCAGGGGCGACACTTTCGCGCTTCTTCGCGCTGCACGTTTTCGTTGTCCCCGGACTACTGATCGCCTTCGTCGGGGTGCATCTGCTCATGGTGCTGAAACTGGGAATCAACGAATGGCCCCTGCCGGGACGCGTAGTCCGGCGCGCCACCTACATGCAAGAGTATCGTGAGCTGACGCACAAGCAGGGCATAGCATTCGTGCCGAACGCAGTGGGGAAAGACATACTGTTCTCCGGTTTCATTCTTCTTGCGATCGCAGCGTGCGCGATCTATTTTGGTCCCTTCGGTCCAGGTGGCAAGCCGGATCCCACGATTATTCAGACCGCTCCGCGTCCCGACTTTTTCTTTCTCTGGCTCTATGCGCTGCTCTCGTTTTTGCCTCCATCGGCAGAGACACCGATACTGCTGATTGGTCCCGCCATCGGAATCATCGTGCTGCTGGCGCTTCCGTTCTTCGCCGGGGAAGGCGAGAAGAGCTGGAAACGCCGACCCATTGCCGTGCTCACGATTCTTCTGATCGCGGTGGCTCTCGGCACTATGACGCACTTGGGTCAACACACACCCTGGAGCCCGGTTATGGATGCATGGAGCCGCGAGCCGATTCCATCACGGTATGTGCAGGGATGCACGGCACTCGAGCGTAGGGGTGCGCTCGTATTTCAAGCCAAGCAGTGTCACAACTGTCATTCGTTGGATGAACAGGGAGGTCAGCGCGGTCCGGCGCTGGACAGGGTTGCTCTACGCCTCACTGAAGACCAACTCATCCGCCAGGTGATCCAAGGCGGAGGAAATATGCCAGCCTATGGGAAAAATCTGAGCCCAGCGGAGATAACTGCGCTGGTGGCGTTTCTCAAGACCTTGCGCCCGGCCAATCAAGCGCCCGCGCGTGACGCTTCTCGCGCCATCGCACTGGGCACGGGCGAAAGTGCCACGCGACCCTAGGCTTCTTTATGCCATTAGAAATCCACGCCCACGCGCAGCCAGGAAGCTTCTCACCGCTCATTACGGTTGGCTTGGTCCTGCTGGGGTTCGTCTACAGCCTCGGCTGGCTTCGTATTCGAAGTGCTTTCCCAACTCTCCTTCCGTTTTGGCGGCTTGCAGGATTTGTGAGTGGACTGTTTTCATGGTGGATCGCTCTGGGCTCCCCGCTCGCCGCACTTGATCAGCAGTTGCTCACTGTCCACATGATGAAACATCTCCTGTTAATGACGGCAGGCGCTCCCTTGATTTTGCTGGGGGCTCCGAGTTTGCCACTGCGGTTCGGGCTCCCGAAATACTTTATGGGTCGCAGCGTGCTTCTCAGTGGCAGAACCCCGCCATTGCTCAGATGCTTTCTCAACAACTCTGTCTTCAGCTGGCTCGCCGGTGCTGCCGCGGTGATCGCCTGGCATGTTCCGACACTGTTTAACCTGGCCATGTCTTCGCACACTTGGCACATCGTCGAAGACACATCCTTTCTGTCCGCGGGTCTTCTATTCTGGCGGCCAATTGTCCGTCACTGGTCGAGTGACGCGAAGCCACCTCAATGGTCCATGCCGCTGTATCTTTTTCTCGCCACCTTGCCCTGCGACATTCTTTCTGCATTTCTCACGTTTTGTGATCGCGCCGTCTATCCCAGCTATGTGTCTGCAGCTCGAGTGTTCGATCTCTCTCCTCTCCAGGATCAAGAATGCGCCGGTGCCCTGATGTGGGTTTGCGTAACGTTCGCCTACCTGATTCCAGCGGTTGTAATCAGCATGCAGATATTGGCGCCCGGCGGTGTAGATCGTCGGAGAAACTCACCGGGCGTGTTGTCGCAACTTGCAGTGGCAAAAGCCGGTGGCGCCGAGGTGAAGGTCGTTTAAAGACATGGCAGCCGACTCCATCTTTATGACTGCTACCCAGCCCCGGCTCGCGCCCTTACGCGGCCGAGTTTCCGCACGCCGCTCGGCAATGGCCGATTACTGGGCCCTCACCAAGCCGGAAATCAATTTACTGATTGCCGTTGCAACCTCCACCGGCTTTTATCTGGCTGTTCCAGGCCCACTTCGTGAGTTTCCATGGCTGCGCCTGGTTCACACCTTACTAAGTACGCTGCTGGTCGCGAGCGGTACCGGTACCCTGAATCAATATATGGAGAGACGATTCGATGCGCAGATGCGCCGGACCGCGCGGCGGCCGCTCGCTGCCAGCAGGCTAAAGGCTGCCGCGGTTTTATGGTTCGGCATCGCGCTGTCGGCTATGGGCTGTATTTATCTCGTGACTGCGGTCAATTTTCTCGCGAGTCTGCTTGCGCTTCTCACGCTGTTGTCTTACTTGTTCCTGTACACTCCGCTCAAACGAAAAACACCTATGTGTGTCCTGGTCGGGGCGCTTCCGGGTGCTGTGCCTCCGCTGATCGGCTGGGCTGCAGCATCGGGTAAGTTGAGCTTCCAGGCGTGGGTGCTCTATGCCCTGCTTTTCCTGTGGCAGTTCCCACACTTCATGGCTATCGCTTGGATGTACCGGGAGGATTACGATCGCGCCGGCTATCTCGTGTTGCCGCAGGCCCAGACAAGAGTCAGTATCGTGACTCTGCAAACGATATTGCCTCTCCTGGCCTTGCTTCCCATTAGTCTGCTCGCAGTCTCGGGCGGCCAGCCAAACATTCTCGCCGGCATCGGAGCTTTGCTTCTGAGTCTGGGATTTTTGTACCACGGGGCTCAATTTGTGCGGCGTAGATCTTGCTCGGCTGCACACTGGCTCCTATTGGCTTCCATAATCTATCTCCCATCACTCTCAGTGCTGGCCGTACTTCTTAGAGGCTGGCGGGTTCTGTAGTGTCGACGGCCAAAACCATTCGTCCTGCTTCACTTGGCGATGGACAACTCAGTAGGTTTATTATGGCCAGGGAGAATCCCTCGTCTCTGGTTCATGCGGCTCGAACGACTGTAGCTGCAGTTGTGTCCTACCTGATCGCCCGTTTATTTAGACTGCCTGAGGCTTACTGGGCTCCGATCTCGACACTGATAGGCATGCAGTCGACGCTTGGTGCTTCACTGCCAGTCTCCGTGCAGCATCTAGCGGGGACAGCGGTCGGAGCGGCGGTTGGGGCAGTAACTGCTACCTATTTCCGCGAAAGTGTCTGGGCATTCGGTGCGGCAGTTCTTACCATCGGATTGCTTTGTGCGGTGTTGCGGGTTGAAAGAGGTACTTACCGGTATGCGAGCACTACGCTGGTGATTGTAATGCTCGTGACGCGATCCACCAGCGCATGGCGAATCGCAATTCACCGGTCGTTTGAAGTTTCGATAGGGATCGCGGTCGGCCTTGTGCTCTCCGCTCTCTGGCCCGAACAGTGGTCTGGGAATTGTGAAAACAACGGTAAATCATGAAGCCCGGAGTCCAACCGCAATTGTTCGGTCGCCGAGGACTTTGCGGACCACCGGATCGGCAAGAAACGTTTTTCGCAGAGGCTCTTCGGTGGGCAGGGAAGTTGCCAGCTTCATGATCGTTTCGCGACTAAATGCCAGGTAAGATTCTGCCAGTTCACTGTCGCCGGTGCGTTCGTGAAATTCAGCCGCAACGGCGTGAACGCGCCAACTGGCCAGTGGCACTTCAAAACCCTCCATCGTCGCTAATCCTTTGGCGATGGAGTCTCGTGCGCTCGCGATGTCGAGCTCGACCATGGCGACCCGGGCACTCATTTCCCAGGCCAGCGCCTGCCAAGTCCGCTCTGCGGTCACCTGCGTCACATCCAGAAACTTTTCTGTCTCGACTCGTGCTTGCTGCAGATCTCCGCTGGCTAACCAAAGTTCCGCAAACGCGGACTGTAGCACCATGCGGTGGTGCCAGTCGTGTATCAAAGTGTGGTGATCCATTTCATCGCGGAGCGTGACCAAATGCTCCTGGGCAAGCGCATAATTGCCCAAAGCCCTATGCGCCGAGCCCAGCAACGCAAGGCAGAACCTGCCCCACGGTCGCCGCGGCGGATCACCAAGTGATGGGAGAACGGAATCGCAAATCTCCACAACACCGGCGAAATCCATCGCCTCAAGATG
>WNFQ01002245.1_pt1 | contig 18007 bp, 14 predicted proteins | sample 5400171 | NCBI WGS metagenome assembly WNFQ01 (sample SAMN13153356, study PRJNA577476) | soil metagenome | isolation source: 20 cm soil under Madrone tree | place: USA:California | collected 2016-06-14 | reverse complement strand
CCGAGGTCGATTTTTTAAGTATCGGAACAAACGATCTGATTCAATATGCGCTTGCGGTCGATCGCGTGAACGAGAAGATCGCGCATCTTTACGAGCCGACGCATCCGGCAGTACTGCGTTTGCTCAAAATGATCGCCGACGCGGCCCACGACCACAATCTTTGGGTTGGCGTCTGTGGCGAAATGGCAGGAGATATCGCGCTCATCCCGCTCTTGCTCGGTCTCGGCATGGACGAGCTCAGCACGGCCGCGATCCTGGTGCCGAGAGTCAAGCGCGCCGTGCAAAGTCTGACAATCCCGGAATGCCGCGAACTGGTTGAGGAAACATTCAAGCTCGACACTGGATCCGAAATCCTGGCGCGTTGTCTGGAATTGGCGGACAAACGCTACGGTGATCTTTTGGGCTAGCACCTAAACGTTAACGCTTTAACCGTTCGACGCTTTAACCTTCCTCACTCTTCCGTTTCGGATTCCGGTCTCAGTCCTTCTTCCTCCATCTTGCGCAAAACATCGCTCATGTCGTCCACTTCGTCCCAGACCTCCTGACTCACATAAATGGGCGCCTTCTGCTGGGTGGCCATGGCGATGCAGTCGCTCGGCCGGCCATCCAGCTCGATAATCTTTTTCTGCTGCAACTCGTTTTGCACGCGAATGATGACCCGCGCGTAATAAGTGGCATTTTTAAGATCATTGATAATCACTCGATCGACTTTTGCGCCGAGGGCCGTCATCAAATGTCCCATCAAATCGTGGGTAAGAGGACGCTCCTTGGCGATCTGCCGCATGAACATGGTGATCGCGCTGCCCACCGTTTGATCGACATAGATGATGAACACTTTCTCGTTATTGCCGATAAACACCGCGCACCCGCCGGTTGTCGGTAAAACCGCCCGCACTTGAACCTCGATCACCGTCTTGTTCATCGACGTAACGGTACCCGCGCGAAAATGAAAAACAAGCCGCGGACTGCACACGCTACGTCGGTCTGATTCGCCGCATGGCACATATGAGTGATACGAAATTTTTGGCCGCGGGGCTTGAATGTTCGACGCGCTGATTGAATATGCGTTTTCGAACTTTCAAGGGTGAGAAATCGAAATGAAAACTGAATGGGATTTGGAGTCGGCCATCACTACGTACAACGTTGATGGATGGGGCGAGGGTTATTTTACTGTCAACAGCGCCGGGAACGTGGAGGCGAAACCGCTAAAGGATGGCGGCGGTTCCATCGATCTTCTGGCAATAGTCAATGAGGCGCGCGCCAGAAACCTTAGTTTTCCATTGCTGGTTCGATTTCAGGATTTGCTCCGGCACCGCGTTGAATCGATCAATCGCGCATTTCAAAGCGCGATCGCTGAATTCGGTTATCTCAATCAATATCGCGGCGTTTTTCCCATCAAAGTCAATCAGTTGCGCGAGGTCATCGAGGAAATTGTCGATGCGGGCGAACAATTTCACTTTGGGCTCGAAGCAGGCAGCAAGCCGGAACTGGTTGCCGCGCTTGCCATGCAGAAAGACCCTGAGAGCTTGATCATCTGCAACGGCTATAAAGATGCCGCTTTTATTCGCATCGCGCTGCTTGGCCGCAAACTTGGCAAACCGGTTATTATCGTCGCGGAAAAACTCGAAGAGCTGGAGCAGATCATTCGCGCATCGAAGGAGGTCGGCCTCGAACCCTACATTGGCATTCGTGCTCGTCTGTATAGCAAAGGCTCGGGCAAATGGTCGCCGAGCGGCGGCGAAAACGCCAAATTCGGTCTCGACACGACCAATCTGGTTGCTGCGAGTCAAATGTTGAAGGATGCCGGGCTAACGCACTGCCTCAAGCTGCTTCATTTCCACGTCGGATCGCAGGTGCCTGATATCTCAACCATCAAGCGAGCCGTGCGCGAAGGTGCGCGCTATTACGCAAAGCTTTGCAAACTCGGACACGAACTCGGTTATCTGGATGTCGGTGGCGGCCTCGGTGTGGACTACGATGGCTCGCGTAGTGATTTCGACAGCTCGACGAATTATTCGCTCCAGGAATACGCCAATGACGTGGTGTGGAATATCATGGATGTGTGTGACTCCGAAGGCGTCTCGCATCCGACTATTGTGAGTGAAAGCGGGCGCGCCATTGTTGCGCACCATTCCGTGCTGGTGTTGGAAGCGTTTAGCTCCATCGAAAAAACTGCGCCGAAGCTCAAAGTCGAAGCCAGCGAAAAAGATCATAAACTGGTGGGTGACATCCTCGATGTGAAACAGCGCTTAAAGCGCGGAAATCGTCTCGAGAGCCTGCACGACATCCAACAGATAAAGGAGGAAGCGCAGCAAACGTTCGATCTCGGGCTGCTCGATCTTGAATCGAAGGCGAAGATCGACACCGTTTATTGGCAGGCCGCGCATCAAATCGTCAACATGCATCGCGGCCTGCGTTATATGCCCGACGAAGTGAAGCAGCTCGAAACGACGTTGGGCGATCAGTACATCTGCAATTTTTCTGTGTTCCAGTCGCTGCTCGATCACTGGGCGCTCGGCCAATTGTTTCCCATCATGCCCATTCATCGTCTTACTACGCCGCCGGATCGCCACGGCACCATCGTGGACATTACCTGCGATTCGGATGGGAGGGTCTGCAAGTTCATCGACTTGCAGGATGTAAAGGAAACGCTCCCGCTGCACCGGATTCACCCCGGAGAAATTTATTATCTGGGTGTTTTTATGGTGGGCGCTTACCAGGACATCATGGGTGATCTCCACAATTTGTTTGGCCGCGTAACGGAGGTGCATGTTTTCCTCGATCCCGACGAAGAATCCGGCTGGTACATTGAGGAAGTGATTGAGGGCAGCACGATTGGAGAGGTTCTCGCCATGACGCAGTGGGACAAGGTCGAATTGATGCGGCTACTAAAGTCGCAAGTCGATGCTGCAATTAAAACCGATCGCCTTAAGCCCAACGATGCCATGAGACTGCTGGACGATTACGAACGGCTTTTGCAGGAATACACGTATCTATCTCTCAACGGCGTTAAGGCGCCACCTCAACCAGGCAATTGGCTGCCGCTAAGTTAATTCTTGTAGCCGCCGACCTCTCGTACGGCGCGGTAGCGCGTGTCAAGCACTTCAGCGGCGGGGTTCGCAAAGCGAAACGGCTGGAGTTGAACGTTGGGTGTTGAGCGTTGAACGTTGAGCGCTTGCTTGAATGTATGGATAAACTTCGTTCTCCGACCTCGATCAAGGATGCTTTACAAAGCAGTGCTCCCATCGCGGCAATTCAGGTTCAGGGCTGGGTGCGAACGCGGCGCGATTCGAAAGATTTCTCGTTTATCGAGCTGAATGACGGTTCGTCCCTTCGCAATCTTCAGGTCATCGCGAAGAACACATTGCCGAACTACGCAGATGTGCAACGGCTCACCACCGGCGCATCCATTACTGTCACTGGCGTGCTGGTCGCTTCTCAGGGCAAAGGGCAAAAATGGGAACTGGTTGCGGACACCATCGACATTGTTGGAACTGCGGATGACTCCTACCCGCTCCAGAAAAAGGGGCACACACCTGAATTTCTCCGCGAAATCGCTCACCTGCGCCCTCGCTCAAATCTCTTCAGTAGCATTTTTCGGGTGCGCAGCCGGCTAGCCTTTGCCGTTCATCAGTTTTTCCAGGAGCGCGGTTTCGTTTACGTCCACACGCCAATTATCACCGGCAGCGATTGCGAGGGAGCGGGAGAATTATTTCGCGTTTCCACGATCGACATCAAGAATCCGCCGCAGAAAAACGGGGAGATCGATTTCGCGCAGGATTTCTTCGCCCGGCCGACTTATCTGACCGTTAGCGGTCAATTGGAAGCGGAAGCGTTCGCCCTGGCGCTGTCCAAAGTTTACACTTTCGGCCCAACGTTCCGGGCCGAGAACTCCAACACGTCCCGCCATGCGAGTGAGTTCTGGATGATTGAGCCGGAGATGGCGTTCTGCGATTTGGACGGCAACATGAATCTCGCGGAAGAGTTCGTTAAATATTTAATCGCAGATGCGAAACATCATTGCCCCGATGAGATGGAGCTCTTCGCCAGATTCGTGGACAAAGAGTTGCTTCCCCGACTCGATTTCGTCGTCGATCGGCCATTTCAGCGAATCGCCTACGCTGACGCTGTCGATCTTCTAAGAAAGAGTGCCGAAACATTTGAGTTCCCGATCGATTACGGCTTGAATCTGCAATCGGAGCACGAGCGCTGGTTGACCGAAAAGCATTTCAAATGTCCCGTCACGGTTTTCAATTTTCCGAAGGAGATCAAACCCTTCTACATGCGATTGAACGATGACGGAAAGACTGTTGCGGCAATGGATTTGCTGGTGCCGGGCATCGGCGAGATCGTCGGTGGCAGCCAGCGCGAGGAGAGATTCGAAATGCTGGAAGAGAACATGCGGCGGCACAATATGGATCCCGCCGATTACAAATGGTATCTGGATCTTCGTCGCTACGGCACCGTGCTGCACTCCGGATTCGGCCTCGGGTTCGATCGGATCCTGATGTTCATCACAGGCGTTCCGAACATTCGCGATGTCATCCCCTTCGCACGCACACCCGGCAGCGCGGAATTCTGAGGTCGAAAAAGTACTCGACTCTGACAATCTTGGTGGTTATAACGAGCGAAAAGCCTGTCCACGGGCCATTTAACAAGAGATCACCATGGCAAAGAAAAAAGCTTCAGGACCAAAGTTGCGAAGATCGTGCGGCGCGATGGCGGCGCACATGATGTTGCTCGAACGATTCCCGGCATTCCGTGCGGCGCAGATGCGCCTCGAAAACACCACCTTGCGTCGCCGCGAAACGGGATTCGATGCGGCAAAGGTCAAGATCGTCACTATCAAGACCGTCGTGAATGTCGTTTACAAGACGACCGAGCAGAACATTTCCGACGCGCAGATCAAGAGCCAGTTCAAGGCAATGAATAAGGATTTTCGTGCGACGAATCCGGACAAAAACCAGACGCCCACTCCCTGGAAGGGTTTGGTCAGCGATGTGCGGCTCCAGTTTAAACTTGTGAAGGTTACGCGCACGCAGACGACAGAGAGTGGGTTCGGCGTGGACGATGCGGTGAAGAAAGCTTCCACTGGCGGCATTGCGCCGTTTAGTCCGAAAACGCATCTTAATCTCTGGGTCTGTGCTCTCACCGGGGGACTCCTCGGTTATGCGCAATTTCCTGGCGGTCCAGAGGCGACCGACGGCGTAGTTATAAATTACCGCGCCTTCGGAACCATCGGGACAGCTCAGGCGCCTTTTGACAAAGGCCGCAGCGCGACCCACGAGATCGGTCATTATTTTAATCTGCGTCATATTTGGGGAGATACTCCCGATTGCAGTGGATCCGACATGGTGGCGGATACGCCAAACTGCGCCGGTCCAAATTTCGGCACACCAACCTGGCCGGTGGTGACCTGCAACAACGGGCCGAACGGGGACATGTTCATGAACTACATGGATTACACCGACGACAAGGCGATGTTCATGTTCACGGCGCAACAGGTAATTCGAATGCAGACTGCGCTCGATACGCTTCGTGGCGGTCTGATTTAGGAAAGTCGGAGGGCGTGTGGCAGGAAGACCTGCGGCGAACGATTCGCTATTCGCCACGACATGGGTCCACGTTTTCGAGGAAGATACAGCCAAGGGCGCTGTCTATCGCCCGGAGGAAGATGATATTCCGCTTTCCCGCAGACCTCGTCAGCGGATCAAACTCCGTCCCGACGGCTCCGCATCCATGTTCGTTCCGACTGCCGACGATCGTTACATGGAAGAACCCGCCACTTGGAGCGAAGAGAAAGGAGCGGTGGTAATTTATGAACGGGGCGGGACTCCTCCCCTGCGCATCGTGGATCGCTCGCCTTCCCGCTTAATCGTACAATCCGAAAAGCGCTGACCGGTCAATAATTGTGCCGAAGAAACAATCCAGTGCGGGACAGGCGTTTGAAATAAGCACGCGGGTCGCCCGGCAAGCTCTCGTTAGGCGATATCAACGCGACCGGAATGCGCCGCTCACCCGGCCGCTCCGCATTTACACACTCGATCCGTCGGTCTCGGATCGCATCGGCGGAGTGGCGACAGTGCGTGTGCCCTACGAAAAACTTGAGCCCGGACCGATCGGTTCGCTGTTCAAGGTAATCAGTGACGGCGCTCCGAAAATCTTGCGGCACGAGCCGCTGGATCTCGACGATCCTTACCTTCTGCTTTCGAGCGGTCTGAGGCCTTCGCCCGCGAACGGACAATTTCACCCGCAAATGGTATATGCCGTCTGCAGTTTAACCTATGCGGCGTTCCGGCGGGCACTGGGTCGCGACATCTCTTGGGCGACCAATGACGATTCCGCCGATGAACCACTTCGCCTGATCGTGCGGCCATTCGGCGCGCGGGTCGCAAACGCTGGTTACAGCCGAGAAGCGGGAGATCTTTCCTTCGGCTTTTTTAATGCCGGAAAAAAACGCGCTGGTTTCACTTTGCGCGACGGCATCATTTGCACCGCGCTGAGCCATGACATCGTTGCGCACGAAACCACCCATGCTCTCCTTGATGGCCTGCGGTCCCTTTTCCTGAATCCAACAAATGTCGATGTTCCCGCGTTTCATGAAGGTTTCTCCGATCTGGTGGCGATTTTTCTCCATTTCACCCATCCGGAAGTAGTCGAGCGCGCAATTGGTGAATGGGAAACGGAGTCGTCGGGCATAACTATGCTCACCGATCTCGCTCGCGAATTTGGGTACGCGCGTTCGAAAACCGGTCGCGCCAAGGCGTTGCGTTCTGGAATTGATGTGGAAGGCATCGCCGCGTTCGATTCCGATGTGCTGCCTGGAAGAGAGCAGGCGCTGAATCATTACGATCCCAACTTGGAGCCGCATGCGCTTGGCTCGGTTTTAGTCTCTGCCGTGTTCGAAGCTTTCGTGACGGTGGTGAAGCGAAAGATCGATCGCTTCTTCCGCATTGCGGATCTTGATCCAAAAATGCTTGGCCAGGTTCCACTCGGTGAGGCTCTGATCAAGGCGATTGCGCAGGAGGCCAGCAAGGTGGCCGGACAATTTCTGAATGTTTGCATTCGCGCAATCGACTACTGTCCGCCAGCAGACATGGAGCTCGGCGAATATTTGCGGGCTTTGATCACTGCCGACAGCGAGGTGGAGAGGGAGGACAAATGGGGTTTTCGCGAAGCGCTGATGCGCTCATTTCGCCGTCGCGACATATTTCCCGATCACGTTCCGTTTATGACGGAGGATGCGGTTCAGTGGCAGCCGCCGGACAACACTCTGTGCATTCCCGAACTCGCCTTCGCGAAATTGCGCTTCGATGGTGAACCCGGTCGGCCAGCGAGTGCGAAGGAGATGATTCGGCAGGCGGATGCGCTCGGCCGGTTCGTGACTCATCCGGCGCATGTCATTCATTTCCATCTCATCCGGCTAGGCAGCGCACTGCCCAAGGGCATTGTGCAGGCGTCACCGCCGATGGTCGAATCGGTGCGCGTCGCGCGTCGCGTTGCTCCTGATGGCCGGGTCGTATTTGACCTCGTCGCCGAGGTGACTCAGTCGTGCACCGTCAATGTCGCGGGAAACATGTTCGACATGGACGGCGGGTGCACCGTCGTAATCGATCCGCAGGGAGAAGTCCGCTATTCGATCTCGAAACGGTTTACAAGCGATGCGCGGCGTGCCCGACAACATGCTGCCATCTCCGGACCGCTGAAAGAATTTTGGACGAAGTCAGGCCCCCGCTATAAACAAAAGCCTGGCGTTCTGCAGCGCGTGCATGCGTCATAAAGGACGCTGTTACTTTGCTTTAGCCCGGCCGTTACGGCAACATGCCGCACTTTGGATTCGGTCTCGGCAGCGCCGAGTTCTGAGTCGGCCCTGGATGCAGTTCACATCGGCATTTTCGCGCGACTGGTGACGCGCAACATCACTTCATCTCAGATGTCCGATTTGTAGTCGCTGCTCTTAGACCTTTTCTTGCCTGATGGCGCGCGAAAAGTCTGCTCAGGTCCCCTGTTATTGCCTTATCCTCGTAAACTCGAGCTTCGGACCGTCGGGCTCCTGCAGAACCATCTGGTCGCCGGAAATTGTCATCTGATAAACGGTAGTTGCGAATGGCGTCTCAATTTTGATTCGGTCCTGGTCACCGAACTTGTATCTGCCACGCACGTCTCCGACGAGCACAGCGCCATTGCTAAAAAATTCCCAAACCGTGACATTCGAACCGGCCATACGCCATTTGCCAATGATGCTCCTGTTTCCGCAACCAGCTATCGCGAACAGCAAGACCGCTGAAGCGATTATTCTAAATCCACACTTCGATTGAGAAAGGCGGACTTGCATGAACTCTGAGTCAGATTTTCCTCAGAGTGTCTCCTGCAGGCGAGAAAAAATTCGGAAGTCTATTTTTTCTTCGACTCGCGCTTCGGTTCCTTTGATTCCTTTGCCGCGCGTTTGGAATCCCCGGGGCGATATTCTTCCTGCTCGGCGGCGGCGAAGGCCTTCTCCAAGCCGACCATGTCTTCGCCAGGGCGAAGCGTGTCAAATGACTCTACTTCTTTGCGCAATTCTTCTTCAGAATAGTTCGCAGCTTTGATCGACAATCCGATGCGGCGCTCGACTTTATCCACCTTAATGACACGCGCCTCCACTTCCTGACCAACCTTAAGCACGTCTTTCACTTTTGCGATGTGATCTTCACTCAATTGCGAAATATGCACGAGCCCGTCGATGTCGTCCTGCAGTTGCACGAATGCGCCGAAGCTGGCGAGCTTGGTCACTTTGCCCTTCACAAGATCGCCGATCTTGTATTTCTCATCGATCGTCTTCCATGGGTCGTCCGTGAGCTGCTTCACCCCGAGACTGATCCGCTGATTTACTTTGTCGATGTCGATCACGACGGCCTCAACTTCGTCCGCTTTCTTAAACGTCTCGCTCGGATGATTAATCTTGCGAGTCCAGCTCAAATCGGACACGTGAATCATGCCATCGATGCCTTCCTCCAGCTCTACGAACGCCCCGTAGGCAGTCATGTTGCGAATCTTGCCTTTTACTTGGCTGCCGATGGTGAACTTCTTCTCGATTTCATCCCACGGATTCGGCTCGAGCTGGCGCAGACCCAATGAAATTTTCTGTTCCTCTTTGTTCACGCCGAGCACTACAGCTTCCACTTCCTGGCCGACGCTCAGAATATCCGAGGGGCGCATGATCCGTTTTGTCCACGAAAGTTCGGAAACGTGGATGAGGCCTTCTACGCCTTCCTCGATCTCAACAAATGCACCGTATGGAACGAGGTTTGTGATCTTCCCCTTGACGCGCTGGCCAGCCGGAAAACGCTCTTCGATCTGGTCCCACGGGTTCTTCTGGGTTTGCTTCAGTCCCAGCGACACGCGCTCTTTTTCCTTGTTGATGTCAAGCACAACGACTTCCAGCGGTTGCCCCACCTTCAATAACTCGCTGGGATGTCCGAGCCGGCCCCAAGTCATATCCGTGACGTGCAGCAAACCATCCATGCCATCTAGGTCGATGAATGCGCCGAAGTCGGTGATGTTTTTCACGGTGCCGGTGACGCGGTCGCCCACGTTTACGCCTTCCATGAATTTTTGTCGTTTTTCGCTGCGCTCCTGCTCGATCACTTCACGCCGGCTGAGCACGACGTTTTTGCGATCATCATTTAGCTTAACGATTTTGAAATCGTAGGTGTTCCCAACGAATTGCTGCAAATCCTTTGGCGGAACGACGTCGATCTGAGACGCCGGTAAAAACGCCTCAACGCCGATGTTGACCATCAGGCCGCCTTTGACCACCGATTTCACCTTGCCTTTGATCAGTCCGTCACCTTCGAAAACACCGACGATTTTGTTCCAATTTTGGCGATAGGCGGCTTTCTCTTTCGAGAGAACGACCATGCCTTCGTCGTTTTCCAATCGCTCCAAGAGAACGTCCACCTCGTCGCCGACTTCCAGCGATTCGATGTCATCAAATTCGGTTAGCGGAATGACGCCCTCCGATTTGTATCCCACATCGACCAGTACTTCGCGCGGTCGAATTTCCAAGATCCGGCCCTTGACGATGCTTCCCTCGCGGAAGTCCGGCATCGCCTTCGACATCACGTCCTGCATTTGAATCATAAAATAAGTAGGCCTCCCATGGGGTACAGCGGCGCTCTCAACCGAACGCCGATGTTTCCGCGCATTAAGCAGCGGAAATGGGGACGGCATAGTAGCCAAATTACCAGCGAAGGTCAAACGCTGGGCTCCGTTCAATATTGGGCGTTCGGCGTTGAGCGTTAGGCGTTTTCCCTTTACCTTGAAGTCGATGTCGATCCTACGCTGGTTGATCCTGTTCGTCGCGGCAGCTTCGCTTCGCGCTGAGTCTCCGACTGAACAAAGAGTCCTCGACGCCATCAAATCGCCAGACCTCACCGTCGTCCATCTTTGGGCGCCGTGGTGCTCGAATTGCCAGGCTGAACTGAAGACCGGCGGCTGGACTAAAATCCTTAACGAAAATCCGAATGTGAAATTTTATTTCGTCTCGATTTGGAATGATGGTCAGGATGGGCGCGCGATGCTGAAAAAATTCAACATTGCCGATCAGCCAAACGTCACAATTCTGGCAGATCCCGGTCCCCGTCGTGGCGAAAGCAAGATCAAACAATTTGCCGGCTTGCCGCTCTCGTGGATCCCGACGACTTGGATTTACAAAGACGGTGATCTCCGATACGCATTAAATTACGGCGAAGTCCGTTTTCCTGTGCTCCAACAATTTCTCGAAGACAGTCAGTCGGAATGGTCGCACAAAGGCGAACCATCTATCGAGCAAACTTTACATGATTGAGACTTCTGAGGCGTTATCGACTGCGCACTACAAAACGCCCGCAATTCTGTCGCTCATTGGCGACACGCCGCTGGTGGAGATTACGCAGTTCGACACTGGCCCGTGTCAGCTTTTTCTGAAACTTGAAAACCAAAATCCGGGTGGCTCGATCAAGGACCGAATCGCGCTGTCGATGATCGAAGCGGCCGAGGCTGAGGGAAATTTGCAGCCCGGCGGCACGGTCGTGGAGGCTACCGCAGGGAATACCGGTTTGGGGCTGGCGCTCGTTGCCGGCGCAAAAGGGTATCACGTCTTGCTGGTAATCCCAGACAAGATGTCGCAGGAAAAAATTTCGCACGTAAGAGCTCTCGGTGCCGAAGTGCGGATCACCCGGTCTGATGTAACTCGCGGCCACCCGGAATATTATCAAGACGTTGCCGCACGGCTTGCCCAAGAAATTCCGGGCGCGTTTTACGTCAACCAGTTTGGCAATCCGGCGAATCCGCTGGCGCACGAGCGCACTACCGGTCCGGAAATTTGGGAACAAATGCGCCACGATGTCGATGCAATCGTTGTTGGGGTTGGTTCAGGTGGGACGCTGACCGGTCTTGGGCGATTTTTCAATCGTGTTAAACCACGGCGCGGCATCGAAATGGTTCTGGCCGATCCGGCCGGCTCGATTCTTTACGAATATGTCAAAGAAGGCAAGTTCGGAGAGGCAGGAAGCTGGGCCGTGGAAGGGATAGGCGAAGATTTTATTCCTGAAATCGCGGACATGTCGCTCGTGACGGAAGCGTTCCCGATTGGCGACGAGGAAAGCTTCGCTACCGTGCGAGAGTTATTGCGCAAAGAGGGAATTTTCGGTGGCTCTTCAACGGGCACTCTGGTCGCGGGCGCGCTGCGTTATTGCCGAGAGCAAACGAAACCAAAACGAGTGGTCAGCTTCGTTCCTGATACCGGCAACAAATATCTTTCCAAAATGTACGACGATTTCTGGATGGCCGAGCAGGGATTTATTCATCGCCCGCCGCATGGCGATTTGAGCGATTTGATCTCGCATCGATATGAAGCGGGGGAGGTGATTACGGTTGGGCCGGACGATTCCCTTCTCACTGCGTTCAAGCGAATGCGCGATTCGGACGTCTCGCAGCTTCCCGTCGTCGATCAAAACGGACGCGCCATGGGGATTCTCGATGAATCCGATGTGCTAGTGAAAGTGCACCGCGATCCGTTGCACTTTAACGACCCGGTCAAAAGTGCGATGACCGACAAGCTCGAAACACTGTCACCCACAGCGAAGATCAAGGATCTTCTGGATGTATTCGACCGCGGACGCGTTGCGATCGTGATGGAGGACGACAGATTTCTCGGGCTGGTGACGCGCTCCGACCTGCTGTCATATTTGCGGTTACACATGCCAAAACAGTAGCAGGCCGAAAGATCGATATTAGGTGGGGGCGATTGACCTCAATCGCCCGCGGGCGGGTAGGGTGAACCACCCCCTATTCAGCGCGAAAGCCAAGAAACGTAAAGAAACAATGAAAAAGCAGCACGAATTTGCAACGCGGGCGATTCACGCCGGTCAGGAGCCGGACCCTTCTACCGGCGCGGTGATGACGCCGATTTATGCGACGTCGACATACGTGCAGGAAAGCCCGGGAAAGCACAAAGGCTACGATTATGCGCGCTCAATTAATCCCACACGGCTCGCTTACGAAAAATGCATTGCCGATTTGGAAAGCGGGACGCGCGGTTTCGCGTTTGCATCCGGTCTCGCCGCAATGGCGACAGTCCTTGAGTTGCTCGAGAGCGGCTCGCATATCGTCGCCAGTGATGATCTGTATGGCGGCACATTCCGATTGTTCGACCGAGTCCGCCGTCGTTCGGCAAATCTTGATTTCACCTATGTCGATTTGACTGACGCGAAAGATCTCGAGCGCGCAATCAAATCGAACACGCGTATGGTTTGGATCGAAACGCCGAGCAATCCGCTGCTGAAGCTGATCGATCTTGAAGCGATCGGGAAAATCGCGCGAGAGCGCAAGGTTATTTCCGTCTGTGACAACACGTTTGCAACTCCATGGATCCAACGTCCGATTGAGGCCGGCTTTGACATCGTGGTCCATTCCGCAACAAAATATCTTAACGGACATTCTGATCTGGTGGGAGGCGCCGTTATCGTCGGCGATAACAAAGAACACGCTGATCAAATTGCATTTTTGCAAAATTCAGTCGGCGCAATCGCCGGCGCCTTCGACAGTTTCCTTGTCCTGCGCAGTTTGAAAACGTTGGCGCTCCGCGTGGAGCGACATTGTTCAAACGCGCTCGAAATTGCGCGCTGGCTGGAAGAACAGCCAGCGGTGAAATCTGTCCGTTACCCCGGCCTAAAGTCCCATCCGCAGCACGATCTCGCGCGGCAACAAATGCGCGGCTTCGGTGGAATCGTAACAATCATTTTGAAGACGGACCTCACCGGAACGAAGCGTTTTCTCGAAAACACGCATCTGTTCGCGTTGGCCGAAAGCTTGGGCGGTGTGGAGAGCCTCATCAATCATCCTGCGCTCATGACACATGCCTCCGTTCCAAAGGAACAGCGCAAAAAACTGGGTATCACCGATTCGCTGGTCAGGCTCTCGGTTGGCGTGGAAGACGTCCGCGATTTAATTGACGATTTGAAGATCGCCCTCGAAGGGATTTGATTTCCGGCAATCGACCCTGATGGATATCTTCGATCCAAATGGGCAACACATTCGGCCAACTATTTCGCGTCACTACCTTTGGTGAATCGCATGGCGGCGGCATCGGCGTGGTGATCGACGGTTGTCCCCCCCGAATCGAAATCTCGGAATCTGACATCCAGAGACGCTCGGCCTGAAGATTACATCGAGATCGCAAGCAAATTTCGGCCGTCACACGCCGATTATACTTATGAGGCGAAATACGGAATTCGAAACTGGCAGGGCGGCGGTCGCGCGTCCGCGCGCGAAACGATTGGACGGGTCGCCGCAGGCGCGGTTGCGAAAAGGGTATTGTCTATGTTGTATCCCGACTTCGAAATCGTCGCCTACGTGAAGCAAATTCACGACGTCGTTGCGAAAATTGATCGTTCCACTGTGAAGATAAAGGACGTGGAGAAAAATATCGTCCGGTGCCCAGACGCAACGGCAGCGAAACGAATGATATCGCTGATCGAGCGGGTTCGCGACGAAGGCGACTCAGTCGGGGGCGTGATTGAATGCGTGGCGCGTAGCATTGCACCCGGCCTCGGCGAGCCTGTTTTTGACAAGCTCGAAGCAGACCTGGCGAAAGGGATGTTGAGCATACCAGCTACAAAGGGTTTTGAGATCGGCTCCGGGTTTACAGCGACGCGGATGCGCGGCTCGCAGCACAATGACCCATTTGAAATGCGAGCTGGCAAAATACGGACAAGAACAAACAACTCCGGAGGCGTACAAGGCGGGATCAGCAATGGCGAAGACATTTATTTTCGGGTGGCATTCAAGCCACCCGCTACAATCGCGCTTCAACAGAAAACCGTCACCACTTCCAAGAAGCAAAGTGAGCTCGCGGCGCGGGGACGCCATGATCCCTGCGTGCTTCCCCGAGCTGTGCCAATCGTGGAAGCGATGGCCGCGCTCGTTTTCTGCGATCACGCGCTGCGGCACCAAGCGATTGCAATTGCCGATTGCCGATTGCCGATTGCTGATTGATCAGCTTGGAAATGTCGCGGAATTCAGCCTTCCTTGTCATGTTGAGCGGAGCGAAACATCTCTAGCTATCTTCCTGAGCTCTCGAGTCGGCAGAAAAACTCAGAGATTCTTCGCTTCGCTCAGAATGACAGCAGTTTTAACGCTTTAACGCTTCAACGCTTGAACGGATATTGCGCCAGCAATGAGCTATATCGCTACCATTGGTCTCGAGGTTCACGTCCAGCTCAAGACCCGCTCCAAGATGTTTTGCGCTTCTCCAGTCGAATTTGGAGCTGAACCAAATACGCATACTTGCCCGATTTGCCTCGGTCTGCCGGGTGCATTGCCAGTGATGAATCATGAGGCGTTGCGCATGACTGTGCTAACCGGGCTCATGCTCGGGTGCGACATCGCGCCGATCTCCAAATTCGACCGCAAAAATTATTTCTACCCGGATATGTCGAAAAACTATCAGATTTCACAATACGACATGCCGCTTTGCACGAATGGCAGTGTGCCGTTACACGACTTCGCTTACCCGAAGGACGCGCAGAAAACTATCGTAACGCCAGACAAGGAAGTGCATCTCGTGCGGATTCATCTAGAGGAAGACGTCGCGAAGAGTTTTCATTTCGAGAACGCTACGGGAATTGATTTCAATCGTGCCGGCACGCCATTGATGGAGATTGTGACGCAACCGGAGATTCATTCGCCTGAGGAGGCGTTCGCGTTTCTAACGGCCTTGAAACAAATTCTGATCTACGGCGACGTGAGCGACGCCGATATGGAGAAGGGCCAACTCCGGTGCGACTGCAACGTCTCGGTGCGACCTGAAGAGCAAACCGAACTCGGAGCAAAAATTGAGATCAAGAACATGAACTCGATCAGCGGCGTGCGGCGCGCGCTTGCTTATGAGATTCAACGTCAAATCCGTCTGCTGAAGAGCGGCGAACGGCTCGAGCAGGAGACGCGGGGTTGGGACGATACCGCCGGTGAAACGTTTCTCATGCGCACAAAAGAGTTCGCACATGATTATCGCTATTTTCCAGATCCCGATCTGGTGCCGGTGAAAACTGACGTCCTGCTGGCCGATGTGCGACAGCGCGTGCCGGAGTTGCCAAAAGCGAAACGCGCGCGCTTTGTGCAGCAATATCAGGTAAGTCCATACGATGCCGGCGTGCTGGCGAACGATCTGGAGCTTGCAAGATATTTCGAAGCGGCGGTTAAAGGTGCAAAGAAACCGAAAAACGTCGCAAACTGGATTCTGAACGATTTGCAGAATGCCCTTACCGCTGCCGGTAAGACTATCCGTGATTGTCCGATTTCGCCGGAAACGATTGATGAATTAGTCAATCTCATCGACAGCGGGAAAATCAGCGGCAAGCAAGGTAAGGAAGTCTTCGCGGAGATGTTTGCCAGTGGCAAGCGCGCAGCCGCGATTGTAAAGGAAAAAGGTATCGAGCAGCTCAGCGATTTGAGCGCGATTGAAGCGCTCTGTGACAAAGTGATTCAGGCAAATCCAAAACCAGTTGCAGATTTTAAAGCAGGCAACGTTGCGTCACTGAACTTCCTTAAAGGCCAGGTGATCAAATTGTCCAAAGGGAAGGCGAATCCGCAGCTGGTGGGCGAAATTTTAGAACGGAAGCTGAAAGTCTAGCAGGCATCTTATCTCGTGCGCCGGGATAAGGTCCGCGTTTGATCGGCCTTCGCGTCCGCAAGAAGCGTCACGCCCAGATACTGGCGCGCTGTCGCTCGGCCCGTTAGCCGTGCAAATCAATCAATCTGCGCGATGGCGCTTATGAATTCCGAGAAATCTTTGCCGTTGCGAGCCGCATGGTTAAGCGCGTCCAGACGCGGATTCATTGCTGCCTCGGGCAGCGCGACGCGACACGAGTACGCTCCGTCTGTGAAAACGATTTCATCCCATTGGATGGAGGAAATCTCATCATTAAAACGCGCTACGGTCCGGCCACGGAAAAATGCACGTGTGGTCTCTGGCGGATTAAAGATCGCAGACTTGATCTCGTCCTCGGTCGTGACGCGACGCATTAAACCTTTGCGCAACACTTCGTAGTACAATCCGCGGTCCAGGTCAAGGTTGTGATATTCGAGGTCGATGGATTGCAGCCAGGGATCGCTCCAGGAAAGGTTTTCCTCTTCCTGCAAGGCGTCCAGCAAGAACTTCTTGGCCGCCCAATCGACCCGGTCTCGCGCTGACATCGCGTCGCGCTCCAGGTCGTTAAGGACATTTTCCCATTCACGTAATATCCATGCCCGCTCCTCTTCGCTTGCTCCCACGTCCTCGCTGTTTGAAAGTGGTCCCAGTTTGCTTGCCGCGCGCAAATAAATCCGCTGCACGTCGATAGCAGAGATTTTGCGACCATCTTTCAACTCGATGATCCAATCGTAGGTTTGGTCGCGGCTGATGGATTTGTTGGCGTCAACTGGTTGCGCAATCTCGAGGTGAGGCGCTTCTCCGCGCTCAATAAGATCCAGTACCAGGGCGGTGGTCCCGATTTTCATGGCTGTGGACCATTCGCTCATGTTTGAATCGCCAAGAATAACGTGAAACCGGCGGTACCTGCTCGCGTCCACATGGGGCTCATCACGCGTGTTTATTAGAGGTCGCCGGTTCATCGTGTCGATGCTCACGACCACACTAAAAAAATCGGCGCGCTGCGAGATTTGATAAATACCAGGCTCGCTCTGCCCGCTCTCCGCCTCCACACCCATCTTGCCGGCGCCCGCAAAAATCTGTCGAGTAACAAGAAACGGCAAAATACCGGCAACGATTTGGTCCCACGCAATGTCGCGCGGCATCAGGTGATTGTCGTGACAACCGTAACTATGCCCGGAGAAGTCCGTATTGTTCTTGTAGAGGCGAACTTCGTAACCGGACGGCAACTTCTGATTTCGGCGCCGTGCGCATTCTGCGAGAATCCGCTCGCCGGCTTTGTCTTGAGCTACAATCTGGCGAAGCGTTGTGCACTCTGGCGTGGAATATTCCGGGTGCGCGTGATCGTTATAGAACCGGGCGCCGTTTGAAAGAACAAGGTCGCTTTTTATTTCCTCGAAACTGAGTGGACGGCGTTTGTCGATCTCGTAGTAGGCTGATTCGTCGGTGTCCTGAAGCAATTCGCGCGCGCGAAACCCACGCGCGTCCAGGTGTGGGTCCTCCAGATCGTAATCCCATTTCATCAGCGCGCCGTGCTCGGTGTAACGCCGCACGAGCTCGATCGATTCGGCCACCACGTCGACGATGTCCGCACCGCTAAGAGTAATGCCGTACTCCGTCTCCAGCCCAAAGACGCGTTTCATCGAATCCTGCTATTCGTAGGTTCTCCAGCCAAAGCACGAACGGAGATCAACTTAAACAGGCGCTGCGTGGTGGCCATTTCCTCCCGGCATCAGATTACGCCGCCTGTTGTGTGTGCGCGCGCATCGGAAACCGGTTTCACAGGCGAAATTTTAACAACGTTTTCCGGATCATAGTCGATCAGCTTAAGCCAGT
>WNFQ01001766.1_pt1 | contig 18018 bp, 14 predicted proteins | sample 5400171 | NCBI WGS metagenome assembly WNFQ01 (sample SAMN13153356, study PRJNA577476) | soil metagenome | isolation source: 20 cm soil under Madrone tree | place: USA:California | collected 2016-06-14 | reverse complement strand
GAATCACGAGGGCGACACATTCCGGGGCCAACTGGCGGAACTCGTGGAGGTTGCCGGCCGCACGTTCGCACCGGGCACGTTAGTGGAGGGCACGGTCGTGCGCAGCGTTGCGCCTAGAATGCTGAGCCGCGCGGGGAAGCTCTATCTTCGCGTTGATCGCATACTGCCCCGTGACGGAGAGCCTCTTCGCGTTGGCGGCTCGATGAGCGCGGCGGAAGCCGATGCGCAAGCTCGCTTTGCCCTGGATGAAGAAGGCACGCTGCATGGCCGCAAGCCCGGGATGGTGAACGGCTTGGTTGACTTGGGTTACGCGTACGCCCTTGGAAAGGTTTCCGATGATATTGCCGAGACTCCCATTCGCGCGATCGGCGCGTCAATGAGTAATGCAGCGGTCGCAAACGCCGCGAGGTACGCGGGACTCGGAACCTCGGTGGCATTCCTCCTTACGCGGCATGGCCGAGACGTTTACCTGGCGAAATATTCTCTGATTGAGTTCGATCTTGGCCGGGTGAGTAAAGGTGCTTCGACCGCGAACCGCGACTAATCCGGAGAGCCATCCGCATTGACAAATGCGAATGCAGGACGGTTCCTGCGTCCTACAGGACATCCCTAACGGCAATTTCGTAGTGACGGACGCGACGGTCGAAATCGGTGAGCAGGGCGGGAGCCTGGTCAGCGACGACGGCGGCCTCAGGGTCGGGGCCTGCGAAGTTGCGGATGGCTTCGAGGGAACGCCACGTGGTTTCGACGAGGATCTCGATTTCGCAGGTAGCCGGAGACGCGGCGGAGCTCGGGCAGAACATTTGTGGAAAAATGTTCGAGATATTTGGGCAACTGTGCTTCGGTTGTGCGGGCTGACCAGCGACGCAAGATGGTCCCTGATGCCGGGCCCGAGGAGGCGGAGGCCGAGGCCTTGGCGGAATTTTCGTTGCCGACGACGACGTTCCAGGGGCGGACTTCCCACTTTTTCGCAAGGCCGTTGAGGACGTAAGGATCTTTACGGGCGAAGGACTCAACTTTGCTCTTGTCATCGACGTGAAAAACAAGCAATGCGCGGTCGACAGGTTCGGCGAGTGCGCCTGCGAGTACGAGTTCACCCCGCTCGCGAGATTCGCGGGCTAGGCGCAAGTGTTCTTCGCGGAACGGCACGCGGCGGTTGACCATGTCGTCGACGAGTTCATAGAACAGGGCGTAGTAGTTCATCGAGTACACCTTTTTACAGCGAGGTTAGACGGACAGGAGCCAATTGTGTGTGTCCGGTTCGCGGCCGGTCTGGATGGCGACGAGGCGGGAACGGAGTTTCGCAGCGACCGATGAGGCAGTGCTGGGAGAAAATTGCAGCTCGCGGTCGCGGTATTGGATGCATGCGATGGGCGCGACGATCGCGGCGGTTCCGGCGCCAAAGGCTTCGGTGAGTTTTCCGGCGGCGTGCGCGGAGAGAGCTTCGTCGATGGAGATTTGGCGTTCTTCGGCGGCAGTGCCCATCTCGCGAAGCAGAGTCAGAGCAGAGTCGCGCGTGACGCCGGGCAGGATTGTGCCGCTGAGGGGCGGAGTAATGGCTTTGCCGTCCAGAACGAAGAAGACGTTCATAACGCCGGATTCTTCGATGTAACGGCGCTCGACCCCGTCCAGCCAGAGGACGTTATGAAACCCTTTTTCCTGGGCGATTCTCGCGGCGAGGAGGCCACCGGCGTAGTTGCCGGCGGCTTTGCTGTCACCGGTGCCCCCAGGGAAGGCGCGGACGAAGCGCTCTTCGGCGAGAAGACGAATCGGTTGCGAGAAATAGGGACCAACGGGACAAGTCATGACGATGAGGCGGAAACGGTTGGCGGGGCGAACGAGAAGAGTGTCGTCGATGCCGAAGTATGTTGGGCGAATGTAGAGAGCGCCACCCTCGCGATGGGGGATCCATTCGCGATCGAGCCGAACCAATTCTGCGACGCCCCCAAGGAAGAGCGACTCTGGAATTTCGGGCATAGCGAGCCGCGCGGCAGAACGGTTTAGGCGGGCGAAATTGTCGCGCGGACGAAAGAGGGCCAGGCCGCTGCTGGCGGTGCGGTGGGCTTTGAAGCCTTCGAAGATGGCCTGGCCGTAGTGGAACGGAGTCAAAGCGGGAGAAAAGGAGATTGGGCCGAAGGGAACGATCTGGGGCTGCTTCCAGGAGCCTGCTTCCCAATCGGCGACGAGCATGTGGTCGCTGAAGGTAGCGCCGAATTCGGAATTTTCGCGCAGCGCTTCCGTGAGACGGGAGTGTGAAACGCGGGTGATGGGGATCGCGTGCGACATCAAGCCTCGCAGGGAGAAAAAAGAACGGGCGGGCCGAGGCCCGCCCCTACAGAAACCGATAAGATCGAAAAGGGGGAGAACCCTTACTACTTCGCGGCCTTGGCTTTGACGCCGTTGTAGGCCAGCGTGAGGCGCGACTTGTAGCGGTTGGCGGTGTTCTCGTGCAGCACGTTCTTGGCAATGGCCTGATCGATTGCCGACATGGTGGGTTGCAGAAGATTGCCCGCAGCGGTGGCGTCGCCGGCGGTGATGGCGGTGCGCAGACGCCGCATCAGAGTACGGACCTGCCCGCAGCGGTGGCGTCGCCGGCGGTGATGGCGGTGCGCAGACGCCGCATCAGAGTACGGACCCGGGTGCGGTTCGCGCGGTTGACTTCGGCGCGTTCACGAGATTGCGCCGCGCGCTTCAAAACGGACTTTTTCTTTTTCTTAACTTTGGTAGCCTGTCCCTGGGCCATCTATCGCTCCTTTTGCGTATCGCTCAAACTTCTAACGTTAAACGAGGCTTGGGGCTTTGTCAACGAGCTCAGAATATCGCGAGCTCAGAATATCGCATAGTTTGCCTCACTCGTGAGCTCATCCGGGTCGGTTTCTTTGGCAAACTGGTCGAGGCTGGCGTACCGGCCGCCTGCATGAGCCCACAAAGGTTTGGATTGGTTGCCTGAGAGCTCGAAGAGGGCAGTGGGGTATCCATGGGCAATGCCACCATACTCGTAGTGCACCAAGCAATATCGGTCCGAAATGCCTCCGAACACAAGTCTCCGTCTAGGAAGGTTGAAGAACGACACATCGCCCGCTTCAAACGGTCCTCCCGGATTAGACATCTTGGGGATACGCGATCTAACCGATTCGGGCAGCAATTGAACTGATTTTATGGGCAAGAGCGATATTTGTGCAGGCAACGATGTCTCAGTCTGACGTGGGTTCAGCCTTCTCAAAACAATCGACACGAGTTCCTTGGATTTTGCCCCATGGCTCTGGCAACCAATTCCTACCAAGGGCAGCAAGAATGCGGACGTGACCAGCGTTCGCAAATTCGCACACAACCCGCCAGTCATCGGACCGCCTCCGCTTGCGAACCTCTCACTACGTAATTAACGCTCAGAAATCGCGAAAGTTCACGAACTCCCGATCAACGCGGACAATTTGACCCACTAGCGGAAGGTGGGGCCGATCGCGATCAATCAACCAACTTGTCGCTGAGCCATCGGGCGACGACGTTCAGGCCGGCCTGCACCAGGCCGTACGAGCCAGCATCGCTCCACCATTCCGGACCGCGATCATGATCGGCCAAGGAGGTTTCCAATTCCAACTTTGCGGAAGCGAGTTTCATAGGGAGCGCCGGATCAAGCGGCCGAGGCTCGGCAGCTTGTTTGAGCTGCTCCAGCATCCGCTGCGGCTGCTTCATATCGAGCATGGAGATGGGCGCGTGGCAGAAGGAACAAACAGAGTCGGATTCCAGGTTGATGGACGCCCCACAATTGGAGCAATTCACAAACTGAACGTTCTGCCGCAACTCCTTGATCTGCTCAGCCGACAGTGGATGGATGAAATTCTTTTCCTTCAAGAACTCGAAAAAGCCGATGAAGTGACCGTCATCGTTCCCGCATCGCCAATAAGTGAACGGCATGTTTCGCTGCATGTTGTGCGCCAGCCGCAGCGTCGTTGCGCACCGCGGACAGTGGAGCGGGTCGGGCAGCGATGGCTTCCGCGGCGACGAGTGTTCACCGATAAACTTCATGAGCTTCAGCGTAGAGCCGGCACAGAGCTGCAGGCTTTCCAAGTGATCGAACCAGAACGCCTGGCAGGTGGCGCACACATCGATGGCGACCTTTGTGTCTAAGTGGCCGTCCAGCGTCATGGCAGTCATTTCGGTTCCGCAGCCGGGGCACTTCATAGACAAACATTGTAGCTGGCCGCCTGGACCAATCGGGAAGGAAGTTCCGGGAAATGCTTTGAAGTGCAAGCCATCCGCGATTGGGCAAGGGCACGCGCAGTGGCGGCGGACTAAGTCGCGCTCGCAAGACATTTCGCAGTAAGGCAAAATCCCAGTTCGGTGCGAGAATGTTAGTTCTCAGTTGTCAGTTCTCAGTTTTTAGTTGTTAGTTCCCAGCAGGAACAAGAAGGGGAGATCGATGGAAACTGTTTTTAAGTTGCCTGCTCGTCTCGCTGTGATGCTTGCCGTGTGTGCCAACGGGGTACTGGCGCAGGCGCCGACACAAGCACCGTCGAAGCCGGCGGGAGATTGCGCGGAATTGACGGAAGTGAAGGCCAGGCTGGAAATGGCAGAAAAGCGGCTGAACGATTGGCCAAATCTTGCGCGCTATCGCGATGAAAATGCCAAAGTGCTGGATCCGGCGAAGAACGAGCAGCGCGTGGTGTTCATGGGCGATTCCATCACAGACATGTGGGTTCAGCCTCGGTTCGGCGGATTTTTTCCGGGGAAGCCGTACATCGGCAGGGGAATTAGCGGGCAGACGACACCGCAGATGTTGATCCGGTTCCGACCGGATGTTATCGCGTTACAACCGAAAGTCGTGGTGATTCTGGCGGGAACCAACGACCTTGCGGGGAATACTGGCCCGATCACGCTGGAGGAAACGGAAGGGAACCTCGCATCGATGGCGGAGCTGGCCCGCGCCAACGGCATTCGGGTAGTGCTGTCCTCGGTGTTGCCGGTTAGCAACTATGGGCACGACGGCGATGGAAATCCGTTGGACATGCGCACCAAGCGTCCCCCGGAAAAGATTCTGGAATTGAACGCCTGGATTAAAAAGTACGCCGCTGAGAAAGGCCACGTGTACCTCGATTATTTCCCCGCGACCGTGGATGACCAGGGCTTGCTCAAGAAAGAGCTCAGCGAAGATGGGCTGCATCCGAACTCTGCGGGCTACGCGGTGATGGCGCCGCTGGCCGAAAAGACGATCCAAGCCGCGCTGGCAAGAAAGGAATCACAGTAATGAAGTGCCCGCGCCATCTGAAACGGCGTGGTTTCCTGTCAGGCACCCTTAACTTGACCGCGACGGAGGGCTGGGTTAGGGTGTAGTTAGTTTCTCCCAAAGTGGTTCACGAAGCGGCCACGCACAAACAGGAGGAATCCCATCGGCCACCCGGTTCCGGTAACAGGAAAACCTTCCAATTGGATGCGACGTACCGTTCACATTTCCGGACAAATCGAACCTTTCTTTGGCACGCTGGATGAAAATGTGCGTGTCCTCGAGGATTCGCTGCGCGTGCGCACCCATCTCCACGACACGCGGCTGACCATCGAAGGCGAGCAGGACAGCGTCGACCAGGCCGTGAAGATCGTGGAGGAGTACAACCACCTCACCCGGCATGGACGCACGCTCTCCGCCGCGGAAGTAAAGTCGCTGATGCGCGTGGCGACGGAGGAACCGCACGAATCGCCGCGCGGGATGTTTGAGCATGGCCGCGTGCGTTCCTTCGGCAAAAAACAGGTCACGCCGAAGAACGCCAGCCAGCGCCACTACATGGAAGAGATCGAGAAGCACGACATGATGTTCGGCATCGGACCGGGCGGCACCGGGAAGACGTACATCGCCGTAGCCATGGCGGTGAGCGCGCTGCTCACGAAGCAAGTGAACCGCATCATCCTGGCGCGGCCCGCGGTGGAAGCGGGAGAGCGGCTCGGCTTTCTGCCGGGGACTCTACAGCAGAAGATCGATCCGTACATGCGGCCGCTGTACGACGCGCTCTACGACATGCTGGACGCGGACAAACTGGACCGTTTCTTGGAGAAGGGAATCATCGAAGTTGCGCCGCTGGCGTTCATGCGGGGGCGCACGCTGAACGATTCGTTCGTGATCCTCGACGAAGCGCAGAACACTACCAGCGAGCAAATGAAGATGTTCCTCACGCGGCTGGGGTTCAACTCCAAGGCGGTGATTACCGGCGACGTGACGCAAATCGACTTGCCGCAAGGAAAAAAATCCGGCTTGGTCGAAGCGCTGGAAGTTTGCGGGAAGATCGAGGGGATTGGCGTGATGCAATTCGGAGAGAAGGACGTGGTACGGCACAACCTGGTGCAGCAGATCATCCGCGCCTATGAAGAGTATGATGTAGTGCACCCGCAGCGCGGCGGAAACACCGTGAATGGCAAGGCGGGAACGCAGCCAAGAGAATCCGGTAAAGAACGAGAAAAAGAAACACAGCAAGGATGATTGTGAACCGCCAGCGGGCGGCGCGCCTGGCGCGGCCCCCACTCGAAGCGTTTCTGCGCCGCGTGAAACACGAACTGGGGCTGGAGGAAGCGGGCCTGACGGTTCGCCTGGTGAGCGATGCAGAGATCGCGCGAATGAATGAGACTTTTCGGAAGAAGAAAGGGCCGACCGACGTGCTTTCCTTCCCTATGATGGCGCGGCGAAGACCGGTCCGGCTGCGGCGTGGCTCGCGGACGGTAAGGGCCGGCGAATATCTGGGGGACATTGCCATCTCGCCGGCGACGGCGCAGCGCTACGCGAAAAAAAACGGACGAAAACTTTCCAGTGAACTTCAAGTGTTGATTCTTCACGGCGTCTTGCATCTGCTGGGCTACGACCACGAAACCGATCGCGGCAAAATGGACCGGATTGAGCAGAAACTGCGAAAACGGCTCGGACTGGCGTGATGAATTTAAGTTGGCTCTATGCGCTGAGCGTCGTGCTGGTAGCTTTTACCCTGCCGATTTTCTCCTACCTGACGTTGATTTATCGCGAACTCGGGCGCATGACTACGGGCCGCATCCACCAACATCTGGAAATCTTTGAAGCGGAGATCGAGCCAAAACTGAGGATCAATCGCCGCAGCGGCGGGCGGACATTCCGAATCCTCGGGCACTTCTGGCTGGCGTTCCTGGTGCTGGAGACGACGCGCGGGGTGGTGTACTTCGTCTCAGGTACCTGGGAATCTTTCGTTGAGTTCTTCGTGTTTCTTGTGCTCGAAGTCGTCATTGCGATGCACTTTATTCCGGACATGCTGCTATACCGCACGACGGGGCGCTGGCTGCTTCCCCTTTTGCCGTTGATTCGGGGGGGGATGTGGTTCGTCTGGCCAGTGCGCGTATTCCTGGAGGGAGCGGAATCGCTCGCGCGTATTTCGGAGCACGAGGCCGAAAGGACCGAAGAGCAGCGCACGGAAGAGGGAATCGAAGCGCTAGTGGAAGTCGCGGAAGAAGAAGGCATCATCGAGCCGGAACAGGCGGACTTGATCGAGCAAGTCGTCGAATTCAGCGACAAACGGGTGCGCGAAGTGATGACGGCGCGGCCCGACATTGTGGCCATGCCTGCGGACGCCACCCTCGAAGACCTGCACGCGAAAGTTGTCGAGACGAAATTGAATAAGATTCCCGTGTATGAGAAATCGCTCGACGATATTTTCGGCGTCGTATACTCGCAGGACCTTCTGCAAATCGCAGACCAGGATTTGCTGAAGCGCAAGGTGCGTGAACTAGTGAAACCCGTTCTATTCATACCGGAGACGAAGATTGGTTCGGAGTTGCTGCGCGAAATGCGCCAGAAGGGACAACCGCTGGCGGTGATTATCGACGAGCATGGAACGGTGGCGGGCATCGCGACCGTGGAAGATCTGGTGGAAGAGATTGTGGGCGAAAGCGGAAACGCAGGAAAGCCTCCCGCGCCGGATGTCGTGCGTGAACTGGATGGCGGCCTGGTCATGCGCGGCAGCATGCCAATCGGCGATGTCGAGGAACTGCTTGGCGTGAAGTTCGGCGACAAGACGGATGAGGCGGTGACCACTCTGGCGGGTTTGTTGAGTCATGCTTCCGGCAAGGTGCCCGCCCCAGGTGACAAGATCGATCTGGCGGACCATCGTTTCGAGGTCCTGGAAGCAAACCAGAGAAAAGTGTTGCGCGTGCGGATTCGCAAGCAGATGAAGGCTGTGCCAACGAAGTCGTAATGTTTGCAGAATCAGGAACGCAGGCAGGAAGCAAACTCCGAGACCGGGATGCAAAAAATCGCAGAGAAGAGTGACCTGTGGCGAGAGAAGGAATGCCAGAGAAAAAAGACTTCCGGTCGGGGTTTGTGGCCGTCGTCGGGCGGCCGAATGCGGGGAAGTCCACGCTTGTAAATCGATTGGTTGGACAGAAGATCGCCATCGTTACTTCCAAACCGCAAACCACGCGCAACCGCATCCAGGGAATTGTGACCAAGCCGCAGGGGCAAATCGTTTTTATCGACACGCCGGGTCTGCACGAAGCCGATTCGGCGCTGGGACGGCAGATGATGCAGGAAGTGGCGGCAGCGCTGGAGGGGATCGATGTGCTCTTGCTGATGGTCGATGCCAGCCGGATGCATCCGCATGCGGACGATTTGCTGCTGGAGAAGGCGAAGCGGTTTCGCGGAAGAACGATTCTGGCATTGAACAAAGTCGATCGTTTGCCGAAGCCAAAGCTTCTGCCGCTGATCGATGCTTTTGCGAAGGCCTTCGAATTCGCCGCGATCCTGCCCATCTCCGCGCTGGAGGGGGCCGGGTGCGAAGAGCTGCTTGACGAGATTCTAAAGCAGCTGCCGGAGGGAGAACCGTACTTCCCGGAAGATCAGGTGACGGACCAGCCGGAACGATTTCTGGCGGCCGAGATCATTCGCGAAAAGGCCATTCAAGGGATGTACCACGAAGTGCCTTATGCGCTGGCTGTGGTGGTTGAAAAATACGAAGAGACGCCCAAGCTATTGCGCATCGAAGCGGTCATGAACGTGGAGCGCGATTCGCAGAAAAAAATACTGATCGGCCACAAGGGCGAGATGCTCAAAAAGATCGGAACGGAAGCCCGCAAGGAACTCGAGGCGATCCTCGGCAGCAAAATCTACCTGGGACTGTTCGTGAAAGTCGCACCGGATTGGCGGGAAAATCCCCAAAAGGTTCGCGAACTCGACTGGCGTTACCAGCTGGAAGGGCTTGCCAGCGAGCTGGACGACAAAAAATGAGAAACACATGTCCATGCAGAATCGCGAGCGCAGCTCTCGCCACTGTGAAGAAGCCCAGTGTTCTTAGATTACGGGATTAATACTCCGACGGGGCTCCCTGGTGCCCATACCCGCCGAAGGACCAGCGCACGCCAAAAGTGGCATAGAGACCATTAGGGCCATTGGTGCGTAGGTCCGCCGTGCCCAGGGCCCTGCTATAACGCCCGAGCCAGTACACCTGATGTTGCGTCGCACGCAATTCGAAGTTTTTCGGCAATTGGAAAGCGATTCCAATCGAACGATCGTAAGCGATCGGCAGCATGGACGCAGTGTAGGTGAGCTGCGGGATATTTCTTCCAAAGCTGAGTTTGGGTTCGAAGAATAGAAAGAAATGGCGCGCTGGAGTGCGTCCCAGCGGTTGAAATTCAATATATCCGCTGAAGAGATAGCGTGCGTAAGCCGTGCACGTGGAAGCCGTCCCGCCCGCACTGGCTGGCTGGGGAAACATGCAACGTCCGAGATCCGGTTCGTTGTGCGAAGGCGCCACGGAGAAATCCGTATAGCCGCGGACCCAGTTACGCGGAAAGAATGTACGCGATTGTGACGCGAGGTGAGATGCACGGCCCGATTCTGCTGTCGTGGTCTGCGCATGCGCGGCAAGAATAGGGACAGTCAAGAATGCGGTCAAAAAGATACAAATTCTCTTCATCGGGAATCTCCCAGTTTCCGACGTGCGTCGTACAGCGAAGGCCCGGCCGGTGAAGATTAGTCAGGAATTTATTGAATGAAGCGGTGGTGGACCGAGAGCGTCCGGATGAGAACCGCTGATCCACCCCGTGTTGCGAAATGTGAGGCACCGGTTGGATGGATTTTACACGAATTGGGGGAAGCGCGGGAAAAAGAGAAATGCACTGAGGTGTGACGGTTAGCCTAGCGGTTCGACAAGTTTTAGTCGGGGGCAGCGATTCCCAGAGACTTCATTTTGCGGTAGAGGTGGCTGCGTTCCAGGCCAAGAGCCGTTGCCGTTTGCGTCATGTTCCAGCGGTGCTCTTGCAATTTCCGCAGGATGAATTCCCGCTCATAGGCGCTGCGGGCTTCATGCAGCGTCGAGTAGGGATGGTGGGGGCTTTCCGCGGCACCACGGAAGAGTTCGGGCGGGAGGTGATGCGGCTCGATACGCGCCTGGGGGCAAACGATGACCAGCCGCTCGACGAGGTTCCGCAATTCGCGAACATTTCCAGGCCAGGGATAACGGATGAGGATTTCCATCGCCGAGTCGCTGAGCTCGCGCGTTTTCTTTCCGTAAGCCGAGCTGAATTCGCTCAAGAAATATCTTGCCAGCGTGGGGATGTCCTGCTTGCGGTCCCGCAAGGCCGGCACGTAAAAGGGAATCACGTTCAGGCGATAGAAAAGATCCTGGCGAAAAGTGCCGCGCGCGATTTCCTGTTCGAGATGCTTGTTCGTTGCGGCAATGACGCGCACGTCGACGCTCAAGGTTTCGTTGGAGCCCACGCGTTCGAAGCGCTGTTCCTCGAGGACGCGCAGAACTTTCGATTGCGTGCGGAGGCTCATGTCGCCGATTTCATCGAGGAATAGCGTCCCGCCGTCGGCCTTTTGAAATTTTCCAATCTTGTCTTCCGTCGCGCCGGTAAAGCTGCCCTTGATGTGCCCGAAAAGTTCGGACTCGATCAGCTCCTCGGGAATCGCCGCGCAATTGACTTCCACGAAAGGGCCCTTGCTGCGAAGGCTCGCCGCGTGCAATGCGCGCGCAACGAGTTCCTTGCCCGTGCCGCTCTCGCCGTAGATCAGCACCCGGCCGTTGGTCGGCGCCGTGACGGCAATCTGCTGGCGCAGCGCCTTCATCGGAACACTGTCGCCGATAACCTGGTAGCGGTAACCCAGTTCGCTGCGCAGCAGCTGATTTTCATCTTCGAGGCGGCGCTGTTGAATGGCGTTGCGAACCAGTACGATGATTTTCTCAAGAGAGAGGGGTTTCTCGATGAAATCGAAGGCCCCGAGCTTTGTGGCACGCACGGCTGTTTCGATTGTGCCGTGACCGGAAATCATGATGACCGCGGGCGGCCGCGGGGACGCTTGCAAACGGCTTAGCGCTTCGAGGCCGTCGATGCCCGGAAGCCAGACGTCCAGGAGAACGACCTCGAAATGGCCGGCGGCAGCGCGATCCAAGGCTTCCTCAGCGGAACCCACAGCTTCAACGTGGTAGCCCTCGTCCTCGAGAATCGAAGAGAGAGATTCACGTATGCCAGCCTCATCGTCCACGACGAGGAGATGCGGTCCAGGTGTCATCGAGTCGCGTCCGATCCATTGTGGTCGGCAAAGGATGCGGGCGTCAATTCCGCGACTGGAAGTTCAACGAGGAAGCGCGATCCTGCCGGAAGATTGTCCTCGACGTGGATACTGCCGCCGTGTTCGGCCACGATGCGAGCGGCGATGGCGAGGCCGAGTCCGGTTCCGCGGTCCTTGGTCGAGAAATGCGGCAGGAAGAGTTTGTCCTTGTCTTCCGGCGAAATGCCGGTGCCGGTGTCCGAGACGCAGATCACCACGGTTTCCGCGTCGGAATGGGCCATGGTCGAAACGAGGATTTCCCGGAACGTTGAGTTCTCCAGGGCTTCCGCGGCATTGTCGATGAGATTCACGACCACGCTGCGGAGCAGCCCGCCGTCGGCGCGCACCGGCGGCAGATTCTCGGCGAGAGTCGTCCTGAGCGAGATGCCATCGAGCCGTCCAGAGAATACTTCCACGGCCTGATGGACGATGATGTTGGCATTGGTGGGCACAAGCTTGGCGGTAGGGAAGCGCACGAATTCCGAGAACTCGTTGACCAGCGCGGCGAGAGTGGAGACCTCCCGCTCGATCAGCCGTGAACATTCTTGGACCAGCTTGGCCAATTCCGAGTGACGTGCAGCCGCCGATTGGGAGGAATCGCGGCGCTCAAGGAATCGCAGCAGGCGCTGGGCCGAAAGCTGAATCGGAGTCAGTGGATTTTTGATCTCATGAGCGATTCGCCGAGCGACTTCCTGCCACGCCGCCGATTTCTGCGCACGGAGCACTTCCGTCAGATCGTCGAGGACGAGGACGTATCCGGTGTTCGCGCGGCGCGGTCCCAGGGAACTCACCGTGACGGCGAGGTGCAGCACACGTCCGGCGGCGACCGTCTCGATCTCCCGGGAGACCACCCCCATGCGCAAGGATCTGCGCATCAGATAGTGCACGATACGAGCCGCATCCGGTCCGAGAAGCCCTTCGAGAGAGTGATCGTCAGCGCTGCCGACGTCAAACATTCTGGAAACGGAAGTATTCAGGCGAAGAATGGCGCCCGCGGCGTCCAGCGAAATAACGCCCGTGGGAATGTTTTCAAGAACGGTCTCCATGAGCTGGCGGCGGCGCTCGAGCTCCTGCACCGCCTGCTGCAGGTTTCGCGTGAACTGATCGATTTGCGAGCGGCTGTCGCGCAACTGCGTGGTCATGGTGTTAAAGGAGCGCACCAGGATTCCCAACTCATCCTGAGCTTGCTCCGGGACCTGGTACTCAAAGTTGCCGGATGAAACTTCCCGCGTCCCTTCCGCAAGGGCCTGAATGGGAACGGTGACCTGCTTTGCCAGAAACAACGCCACCCACATGACCGCGGAGAGCAGCAGCACGGTGAAAAAAAGAAGAATCAGAAGCATCTGGCGCTTCAGCGCGCGCAGGTCCTGCTTTTCCTGGTAATACTCGCGCGTCTGGGATTGAATGGCTGTCAGGCGCTCGAGAAAGTCGGGGCTCGTACGATATCCTGCAACGACGAATCCTCCGGCCTGGTCTTCCTGTAAAGCCGGGACGCGTGCCGCGAAGTAACCCCTTCTGACAGCTGCCCAAACTTCCACTCCGCTCGGCAACGTTCGCAAATACTGTCCTGGAACATCTGGCTGCACACAAATCGCGCCGGTGCGATCCTCCGCCTGGTCATCACAGACGATGCCGCCCCCGACCACTTTGCCGTCTCGATCCAGAATCCAGACTGCATCCGCGCCCTTCGCAAATACATGTTGCAGGAAATCTGTGTCCGGACGAGGTGCCTCTGCCCGTGCCTGCAAAGCCATGCCGCGAAGCCGTGGCAACTGTGCCCGCCCCAGATCTTCCATGAGTTTCTGCGTCTCGTCGGAGGCGATCTCGAGCGGCCTGGGGAACCACAGCAACAGGCTGCGATTGATCAGCGAGTAGCTAACGATGAACATAAAGATGATCGGCAGAAGGGAAATGGCCATTGCGCCGACAACCATCTTCGTCTTAAAGCGAGCGCCGAGTTGATCCCTGCTGCGTTCCGCCCAAAGTCGCAGTATGGTGCGCGCGAGGATAAGGCCAAAGACGAGAAAAGCGGCGGTGATAAAACTGGAGACAGCGTAGAGCACCATCACGGCGCGCCAGCTCTTCGGCTCGAATGGCACGTTGAGTGATCCGAAGGTGAAGACGGCGGCCAGAAGCAAGGTCAGAAGTATCCCGCCGATGACGAGACCCCAGCGCTGTTTGTTGTCCAATTGACTCATGACTTGGCCCTCATCAACTCGTGCGTTGCAGCGTACGTCGGAGCGGGAGAGCCGGACGTGTCGCCCACGCCGCGGACACTTTTCGTCGGTAGCGTCGGATCATGAGCAGAATATGTCCGTCTTGTTAGCGCAGACATCTCTCTGGCACGATAGCCAGCGTACGGAGGCAAGTCAAGATTTCTACCTGTCCCCGCTTCAGGACCTGCCCTTCCGGGCAGGTATTAGCCATTTCAGAACGGCGCGCGAAATTCTGGCTACCTTCCCCTTCCGCATTTGTTAAGGTGAGCGCTGGGTGCAAACCCAGCCGGGAGTACTGTGGATGTCCGTCCGTTTGGGCGAAATATTAGTTAAGGAAAGCCTGATCACGCAGGACCAGCTCCAAAAAGCGCTGGAGTTTCAGCGCGCCAATGGAGGCAAGCTGGGAAGCTGCCTGACGAAGATGGGCTTCATAACCGATGATGACATCACCGGCGTGCTCTCCCGTCAGTACGGCGTTCCTTCCATCAACCTGAAGTATTACGAGATCGATCCCAACGTCATCAAGCTTATTCCGCAAGACACGGCATCGCGCTACCAGGTCATCCCGCTATCGCGCGTCGGCTCCGTTCTCACCATCGCCATGACGGATCCCACCAACGTCTTCGCGATGGACGACATCAAGTTCATGACGGGGTTCAATGTTGAGCCGGTAGTGGCCTCGGAATCTGCCATCGGCGACGCCATCACGCGCTTTTATGGCGGCTCGTCAACGAATCAAGAAGAGATCAGTAACTTGATGAAAGACCTCGTTGATGAAGACAACGAGCTGGAGCTGGCCGCCGAAGAATCGGAGCTGGACACCGCCACGCTGGAGAAGGCGGCGGAAGAAGCACCCATCATCAAGCTCGTCAACCTGATCTTGACGGATTCCGTGAAGCGCGGAGCCAGCGATATCCACATCGAGCCTTACGAGCTCGAAATGCGCGTGAGGTTCCGCATTGACGGACAACTCGCCACGGTGATGACCCCGCCTTTGCGCCTCAAGGACGCGATTACCAGCCGCTTGAAGATCATGGCCAAACTGGACATCGCCGAAAAGCGTTTGCCGCAAGACGGCCGCATCATGATCAAGTACAAGGCCGATGGCAAGAAGAAGGAATTGGACTTCCGCGTCTCGACCGTGCCCACGCTCTACGGCGAAAAGGTCGTTATGCGGTTGCTGGACAAGGAAAACCTCCGGCTGGACATGACCAAGCTCGGGTTTGAACCTGAGTCGCTGAAGAAATTCGAACGCAACATCTTGAAGCCCTACGGCATGGTGCTGGTAACCGGTCCGACCGGTTCGGGCAAAACGAACACGCTTTACTCCTCCGTCGCGACCTTAAATACCGTCGACACCAACATCATGACCGCGGAAGACCCGGTCGAGTTCCAATTGGCAGGCATCAACCAAGTGCAGATGAAGGAGCAGATCGGCCTGAACTTTGCGGCCGCGCTGCGCGCGTTCCTCCGCCAGGACCCCAACATCATTCTGGTCGGCGAGATCCGCGACTTCGAAACGGCGGAAATCGGTGTCAAGGCCGCGCTCACCGGCCACTTGGTGCTTTCCACGCTGCATACCAACGACGCGCCTTCGACCATCAGCCGCTTAATGAACATGGGTATCGAACCATTTCTCGTGGCCACATCGGTGAACCTGATTTGCGCCCAGCGTCTTGTGAGGCGTGTCTGTGTAAACTGCAAAGAAGAGCTGGAAGTCCCGCAGCAGGCATTGATCGACGCCGGCTACACCCCCGAAGAGGCCAAGACCACCAAGATCTACCACGGCAAGGGCTGTAGTACATGTAACAAGCGCGGCTACAAGGGCCGCACGGGTCTTTACGAGGTCATGGAAATTAACGATGATCTCCGCGAGTTGATTCTTGTTGGCGCTTCGGCACTGGAACTGAAGAAGAAGGCCATCGAGCAGGGCATGATCACCCTGCGGCGCAGTGGTTTGATAAAGGTTGCGCTTGGACAGACCACCATGGAAGAAGTCCTGCGTGAAACGGTTTTATAAAATTAAAGGTGACCGATGCCTGGAATCACGCTGAGTGAATTGCTGAAGAAGATGATCGAGATGGGAGGCAGCGACCTCCACATCACCACGAACAGTGCGCCGCGCGTGCGCGTTCACGGCCGGCTCCGGCCGCTCGACATGCCCCCGCTGACGGCAGCGGACACCAAGTCTCTTGCCTATAGCGTTTTGACGGATGCGCAAAAGCACCGTTTCGAAGAGAACTTGGAGCTGGACTTCTCCTTCGGTTTGAAAAACCTGGCTCGCTTCCGCGGCAACGTTTTCAATCAGCGGGGAGCTGTCGGCGCCGTCTTCCGTACGATTCCATGGGAAATTAAGGGCTTCGATGCTCTTGGATTACCGCTGGTCGTCAAGGGATTGTGCGACAAGCCCCGCGGACTCGTCCTGGTGACCGGACCAACGGGTTCCGGCAAGTCCACCACGCTCGCGGCTATGCTCGACAAGATCAACAGCGAACGCGAAGAACACATGATCACCATCGAGGACCCCATCGAGTTTCTTCACAATCACAAGAAGTGCCTGGTGAATCAGCGCGAAGTCCATGCCGACACCCATTCCTTCGCGAATTCGCTTCGCGCCGCCCTTCGCGAAGACCCCGACGTCGTGCTCATCGGCGAAATGCGCGACCTGGAAACCATCGAATCGGCTCTTCGCATCGCTGAGACTGGCCACTTGACCTTCGCCACGCTGCACACCAATTCCGCGTCTTCCACCATCAATCGTATTATTGACGTTTTTCCATCGCACCAGCAGCCCCAGATTCGCGCGCAGCTTTCCATGGTGCTCGAGGGCATTCTTTGTCAAGCGCTTCTCCCCCGCGCCGATGGACGCGGCCGCGCCATGATCATGGAAGTGCTCATGCCGACTCCCGCCATCCGCAACCTGGTTCGCGAAGACAAAATTCACCAGATTTATTCCGCGATGCAGACCGGTACGGGCCAAACGGGTATGCAAACTTTTAACCAGGGACTGGCGAACGCCTACTTTCAAAAATTGATCACTCTGGATATGGCCCTCTCGCGTTCATCGAATGCCGATGAATTGCAGGACATGATCAATCGCGGAGTATCAACAACGGGAAGCGGGAGCAAGGCCCCGGTGTCTAGCAAACGCTAGGAGAATCGAAATTGGCTGAACGGCCATATGCGCAAGAATTTGAAGGACTGAGGAGGCAAACAAATGCCGGACTATAGATATCAGGGAACCAGCCGCTCCGGCGGCAGTGTCAGCGGGGTGATGACCGCCTCGAACAAGACCGAACTGGCGAGCCTGCTGAAGCGACAGCAGATCACCGCCACGAAAATGACCGAGAAGGGCAAGGAATTTAATATGCCCACATTCGGCGGCGGCGTGAAGGCCAAGGAACTCGCGATCTTCACGCGCCAGTTCTCGGTCATGATCGACGCCGGTCTGCCGCTCGTTCAGTGTCTCGAGATTCTGGCGGGCCAGCAGGAGAACAAGTTCTTTCAAAAGGTCCTGACAGGGACGCGTAGCCAGGTCGAAGGCGGCGCGACGCTATCCGCGGCGATGCGCAGCTCGCCGAAGGTTTTCGACGCTTTGTACGTAAACATGGTGGAGGCGGGCGAGACCGGCGGTATTCTGGACACCATCCTGCAGCGTCTCTCGACCTACATCGAAAAGAACGTCAAGTTGCAGCGTGCCGTCAAATCCGCCCTCGTCTATCCCGTTGGCGTCTTGACCGTTGCCGGCGGCGTTATCATCCTGCTGCTCTGGAAAGTGGTACCCATTTTCGCCACGCTGTTTGCGGGTCTTGGCGTGGACCTCCCGCTGCCCACGAAAATCGTCATTGCGCTGAGTAATTTCATCGGCAGTATCTTTGGTTTGCTCATCCTCGTGGCCTTCGGCGGCGCCCTCTTTGGTCTGAAGGTCTGGTATGGCACTCCGCAGGGGCGCTTTGTGCTCGATACTATCGTCCTGAAGCTTCCGGTCCTGGGCATCCTGATGCGAAAGATTGCCGTGGCGCGGTTTACGCGAACGCTTGGCACGTTGATCTCCAGCGGCGTGCCCATTCTTGAGGGCCTGGACATCACCGCCAGGACCGCCGGCAATGCGGTCGTCGAGAGGGCTTTGCAAAAGGTGAGAAAATCACTCGAGGAAGGCAAGTCGCTCACCGAGCCCTTGAAAGATTCCGAAGTGTTTCCGGGCATGGTCACACAGATGATTGCCGTCGGCGAACAGACGGGTGCGATGGA